>Ga0074195_1001674_pt1 | contig 29149 bp, 17 predicted proteins | sample EPASupsiteHSE623_FD_64525 | JGI IMG/M metagenome (GOLD analysis project Ga0074195, IMG submission 64525) | Bioremediated contaminated groundwater from EPA Superfund site, New Mexico - Sample HSE6-23 | ecosystem: Environmental > Aquatic > Deep subsurface > Groundwater > Contaminated ... | reverse complement strand
CCGTGCTCGTCACGTCGTTCGCGCCGATCGTCACGGTCCCGCCCGTGTTGTCCAGCGTGATCGTGTTGCCGGCCCCGCCGTTCACCGCCGTGAACACCACGGCCCCGGCGTTATCCAGGTCGATGTCCCCGGCGCCCGTGTTGTTCGCCGACAACGTGCTCGCGTGCAGGTTCCCGGCCGTGATCCCGGTCGCCGCCGTCAGGGTCACCGGCACCCCAGCGACGTTCCCGGCCACGGAGATGTTCCCAACCGACGTCAGCACCACGTTCGCGGCGCCGCCGCCCGCGTTGATGTCACTCCCGCCAACCGACGCGATGTCGCCCGACACCAGCGTCCGAATCGTGATCGTGCCAGCCGCGCCCGTGCTCGTCACGTCGTTTGCACCGATCGTCACGGTCCCGCTCGTGTTGTCCAGCGTGATCGTGTTGCCGGCCCCGCCGTTCACCGCCGTGAACACCACGGCGCCCGTGTTGTCCAGGTCTATGGCTCCGGTCCCTGTGTTGTTCGCTGACAATGCCGCGGTCGACGTGTTCCCGCCGATCCCATTCACCGCTGTCAACGACACGGCCGGAGCCGTGACCGGCCCTCCACCATCCACGATCGCGTTGCCTGACGTGACCGAGATCGCCGTGCCGGCCGTCAGATTGCCCAAAGACACACTCGCCCCGCCCGCGCTGTTGTTGTACGAAAGAGAACCCGTCACGTTTCCAGACGAGTTCGAAAACGTTCCGCCGCTCTCCACCAACAGATTCGAGGCTCCTGCCTGTCCCTGGACCGAGACGTTACCCGTGGAGAAGTCGTCGATCTTCGTCGTGACGCTCAGGTCCGTCACCGTGTTCGTCTCCTCGACGTGCACGTTTCCGCCGGTCGTGTTGTTGACGATCGACAGGTTCGCAACGTTTGTCAGGATCGGATTTGCGGAATCACCGATATCGCCTGCTCCCGCGGTCAGAGAAACCGACTGACCGGTCACCGTTCCTCCCGCGGCATCCGTGATCGCGCCTCCGGCATTCAAGATCACCGAGTCACTGGTCGCGCTGATCCCGGCAGCCCCTATGGCGATGTCATAAGAAGCGCCGACAGTCTGAAAGCTCACCGTTTTGCTGCCGCTCGCCTCTGACACTGTCCCAAGGGTCAGATCATCCGTGATCGACGCAACGTAGATGTTCCCGGTGGTCGCCTGAGCGTCCACGGTTACGCCAGAACCTCCGTTGGACACCCGAATATTCGCGGCAGAGGTTCCGATACTTCCACCCGCGATCAGGTTCGCCGTTCCGGCCGTCACATTACCGCCATTGGCGAGAATACTCCCACCCGCGTCGAGGAGGACCGTGTTTCCGGTTCCACCGATGACATTTCCGGTCAAGGTGATGTTCCTGTTGGCGGTCGACGTCTCGAGCGTCACGTCGCCGGTCGCGACCACGTGGGATCCTCCCACGATGAGATTCCCGGTCGTGGCCGTCGAGTAGAAGCTTCCGCCCGCATTACCGGCCAAGGTGATGTCGGCGGCATTGGTCAACTGAATCGGGCTCGCGGAGGTCCCGACGTCGCCGCTGTTGGTCTTCAACGTGACGGTCGGCGCGTTGAGCGCCACGTTACCGCCACCGGAGGACTGCAGATTGATCCCGCCGGTTCCACTCGTCACCTGCATGACGATTGCGTCAGCGGTGATCGAGCCGGGGGTGACGCCAGCGGCGACCGTAATCCCACCGCTTCCACCCGTCACCGTGAAGGTGATGGTACGGCCAGCCCCACTGATATTGCTCGTATTCGCGAACACGATCGAGTTGGTCGCCTGGATCTCCACGTCAGTGGTGCCCAGAAGAGTGTTGATCGTCCCTACGGAAACGTTTCCAGAGCCCCCCGCATCGTGGGTGGAGAGAAGAACACCGCTCGTGAAGTTGGCCGAGGTGTATTCCCCGGTTCCATCAGCGCCGTCGGCGATGGTGACGTTCGCCGGGTCGATCAGGAACCGCCCTCGATTTCCGCTGACCGCGCTGGTATCGACCTCTCCCTGCAAGTAGATGTCTTTCTTTCCCGACGCTTCGACGAACCCCCCGTCCCCGCCTTCGTCCGCGCCTTTAGCCTCGATCTTTGCCTGTCGGGCGAACACGGTCGTACCCTCGGAGAGCAGCCGCACGTCCCCACCGTTCGAGCCGGCCCCCTTCCCGTTCGCGGTGATCAGAGACCCAGGCGCTGCCACGGTCGCCTGCGTCGAATCGATCTTCACCTTGCCGGCGCTGGCGCCAGCCACTCCGTCCACGTTGATCTTGCCCTGGTTCATGGCAAGACCCTCGGCGCCGCCAAGCTCGACCTCGTCACCGTACTCGGCCACGGATCCGGCCTCGACGATGTGCTTGTTGTTCACGGCCTGCCGCAACATGTCCGAGGCCGCTTCTTTGGTAAGATAGACGGCCTTTGCCGGAGAACTGCTCAGCCCCACGTTGACGAGCCCGTCTTCGTCCACGTTCAAGACAGCCTTGGTACCGGCAGCCAGACTCACCCGTCCGGACGGTGCAGTGATCTCGCCCTCGTTGCTCACCACGGGAGCCACGAGCGCCACCACGCCACCCTTCGACGTCGTGATCTTGCCCTGGTTCACGACCGCGCCCAATTTGCCCGCGCCCTGCTCGAGCTTGTAGTGGCCGGCCATGAAATCGGAGTCTTTCATGTCCAGAGTGCTCGCGACCAAGCCGGATACATTGACCGTCGCTGTCTTGCCGAAGAGAACGCCGTTCGGGTTGAGGAGGAACACCCGCCCGTTCGCGTTCATCGCCCCATTGATGACAGAACCTTCGGAGCCGGTAACACGGTTCAAGACCGCTGATTGGGTGCCCGGCTGCAGGAAGTTGATCGCCTCGCCAGCCGAGTTCGAGAACCCCTGCCAATTGATGATCGCCTTGTCCGTGTATTGCCGGATGTTCGTCACGGCAGCATTCGCCTGGTCGATCCGGGCGTTACCGCCCACGACGACGCCTCCTCGAGGATTCGCGAATAGCGGCGTCAGGCTCCCCAGATGGCACACCAGAACGATGATGCTCAGGGTGCGCAGAGTCTGCCGGCGATTGTAGTGAATCAAGGCTATCCTCCTGCTCGCGGGCTCGCCAAAGGTCTCATATTTTTTGAGCCGTCGAACGAGTCAAGCCCGGCGCGAGACAGCCGCCGGGCCTCTTCAACACTTGAATAATATCCCTAGCTCTCAGTCTTCTACCACCGATTGGTCATCTGGCCGTAAACCACCGGTTTCAGATTGTCGATATTCTCGTCCCCGACCGGGAAGCCCATATCCAGACGCATCGTGAGAGTCCGACCGACACTCGCACGGCCGCCCATCCCGATTCCGTTCATCGTACGATTCTCCTTCTCGCCCACGGCCGGTTTCAGCACAGAGGCATAGCCGTGATCGAAAAAGCCCACGAACTGAAGATGCACGTTTCGTGAGTCGTACACTCCTTGCCGGTACTCGGCAGAAAGTGTGTATCCCTGGTCGCCGAGGCACTCCGATTGAATGAACCCGCGCACGGAGTCCGGACCGCCAAGACCATACTGTTCCGCGGACGGCAGCGGCTGCGATGCGACCTGAGCGGTGCCGTGGAGGAGGAGAAACTTGCCCTTGGACAGACTCCGAACCTGGTAGACTTCCGTATTGAACTTGGTGAGTTCGTTGCCGGCGCCGACGCGGCTCGCTCGAAGCATTCCGTCCGGAAACTTGGCCCCGCTTTCCTTGCCGCCGAACAGCGTTCCCAAACCCTGGGTCGCCACAGCGGAAAAGATCGTTCTGTTCTTGCCCCTCAAGACGCTCCCGTCACATCCAAGAGTGAGAAGTCTCAGATCGTCCTGGCTCACCAGAACGTCCCCGAAAAAATAGTTCTGGACTGTCTTTCCGACCAGACCGGCGCTCAGATTGACCGTGTCGGTAATCTTTCGCACCAGCGGATGCTGGAACGTGAGGCCGAAAATCTGGGCCTTGCCCCGGCTGTCCAGGACCTGAAGTTCGTTGCCCAGGGTAATGGCGGAATTTGCGTACGAGATCCCCACTTTGTCGCCCTTGTGCCCCACGGGCATCGTGTAGCTTCCCTGCTGGAACGGCTCACTCACGGAGGGGAATGGCCAGGTGATTCGGGCGAATGCCTCGTCCCCGTCCATGAAGACGTTGCCGCACCAGAGTCCGATGCCGGCTCGATGCCAGCCGACATAGCGGTTACCGTAATCGTTGTAGTCGATCGACAAGTGGACAGGACGGGAGTCTTTCACCTTCAGGAGCACATCGGCCGTACCCTTCTCCTGCCCTGCGACAAAGAGCGTCTTGACCGAGAGGTCGGAGAACTCGTTGAGCAGCAGAAGCGAACGATGGACCGGCAGCTCTCGAACGATTCCGCCTACCATGGCGGGCTCGAAAAACTTCTTGATGAACCGGGACGAGTAGAAACGATTGCCTTCCACTTCTATTTTCCCGAAGCGCCCCTCGGAAATGACGATCGACAAAACTCCCTGTTTGATCCGCTGCTTAGGGATTGCGACGTGGGCAAGGATGTAGCCGCGAGCCTGGTAGAGTTCGCGGATGCTCTTTGTGAGTCTCCTGAGATCGACCAGAGAGCTCAGCGTGCCTTCGAACGGGCGGGCCATCTTCTCGAGCTCCCCTGTCGGGATGATGGTGTTGCCCTGGAACCGAATCTTGGCGACCTTGAACTTTTTGGGCGAAGGCTTTCCGGATTCGGGAGACTCCTCCGGTCGCTCCATGATGGGAGCGGCCGAGGATCTGGCGCCCGGGTCAACACCGCGAACGCCTCGGGTGGAGACTGCCGGAGTCGAAGAGGTTGATCGGATGGTGGCCTCTGCCGCGATTGCGGCGGGCAAAACGAACGCCATCGTCAAAATCACGGCCAGTGATGCCGCGGTTGCGGTCGGCTTGAGATATATTCGGAAGCGAAAAATGGAAGCGCCTCCTCTTGACTCTCCCGGCCGCCCTTGAATAGGGCAAAGGCCGGTCAATCCGATCGTCCGACGGCACCCAAAGGCCAGCGACCTTGTCAAGCGGAGAAAGCGGCTGGATGCCGACGAATGCAAACAGGGCGTTAATTCACCCGACAAAGACCCGTCAACTTCGCGATGCGCTGCCTCTCGAGCGACCCCCTTGTGACTCACCAGCGATGTCCTTCTCGATCGTTTTTCCCAGTGAGAATCGATCCTGCTCGCGGCGTCCGTGGAGCTGATTCCGCGACCTCGGTTCGTCCAAGCGTCCTGGGCTCTCCGCGCCCCGACCATTGTCGGAAAGGCGGACTCATACCCCCGATCGCGATGAATGACAGACCCCCGCTGTTGGTATCGACACCCCAAGCCCGGCGTCGAAGCCCAGGGAGCCATGGGTGAGAGAGGAGCTGTTCGGATCCAGGAGTGCGAGACGCTCGTCAGTGGCTGGTTCCTACGAGGAAAGACGACAGAGGACGTTCTATCGGCCGTGGCAAGTCCATCCGGGGACTCTTGACGGTCTTCCTTCTCGAGGCCATCATGTCTCGCGACAGTGAAAGAGACTTCTCTTTCCCCCACGAACACCCGCTTGATCGTGCTGACAGATAGAGCAGGCTCATCAGCAGGAGGTTGGCCAATGGCGAGGAAGACAGCTTCGATCCCTCTGGAAGTTCAAATCGCCGTGCTCCTCCAGGATCAGAAAAAAGCCTTCGCAGCACTTCAGGAGCAACACGAAGCGTCCCGGGCCATCCTCCGGGCCGATCTGGCCGCGACACTCGAGCCCCTTCGCGAGGACTTGGATGTCCTCAAAGCCTCGGTTTGTGGGCTCATCGAAGGGCAAGCCAGCCTCATGCTGGGTCAGGCCAAGCTTGAACAAGGGCAAGTCAAGCTTGAACAGGGGCAAGTCAAGCTTGAACAGGGGCAAGCCAAGCTTGAACAGGGGCAAGTCAAGCTTGAACAGGGGCAAGTCAAGCTTGAACAGGGGCAAGCCAAACTCGAGAAACGCCAGGAAAGCCTGGAGCAGAGACAGGAAAACCTGGAGCAGGGCCAGGCTGAGCTTCGAGACTGCCAGCTCGAGATAGTGCAAGACATCCGCGAGATCAAGACCGATCTGGCCGACGTGAAGCGAGTCGTCATGCGACACGAGACCAAGATCGTCGAACTCGAGGTCAGACGAGGGCCGACGAAGCGGTAGAGGGCTGGCTAGAACAACCCCGCGAGATGGGCTCCAAGGACTGCGCACACGGCGAGAGCAGAGAGAGCGACATAGAAGAAGCGGGTCCGTGTTCTCTGTTTCTCGAGCGTCGCCAACTTTCCACTGCGAGACAGGAGCTCCGCGTCTAGGACATCGATGCGGGCGAGAATCTCCTGTCCCAGCCCCTCAGTCCAGACCTTTCCCCGGTGAAGACCTCGGCCCAACGCCTCGAGCCTCTGGTTCAATGCCGCTCTGGTCTCAGGTTTGTTGTGCTTGACCTTGAGCCGATACTGGGTCACGACGGCAATGAGGGGACAGATCTCCGGCGGAGCGACCAGCTCCTTACCCACCCTGTCCATGTAGGCCTCGGCAAGATCCCTCAGGGCCTGATCGAACGCCTCCTTCTTTTCCTGCATGAAGCTTCGCAGAGAAGCCAGATCAGAAGGATGACTCTCAGAAGAGGACGAGCTTTCGGGCGCAACGGCCTTGACCGGCCCGAATTCTTCCGGGGTTTCAGCCAAGCCGATCTTGCGCTGACAGTCCTGGGCCCGTTGGGCCACTTCCGGGTCAGGGTCGGCCAGTAGCCCGGGGAGGATTCCGGAAGCTGGTTCGCCCAGCTCGCCGATGGCATAGATCGCTGCGAGTCGGCACTTCTTCTCGCGTGCAGTGGCCAGCTGGAGAAGAGCGTCTCTCACGCCGGGAAAGTTCTGCCCCCAGAGAGCCAGGATCGCGTTCGTTCGCACCCGGTGGTTCGGGTCGTTCAAGCAGCGAAGCATACGACGACGGTCTTCCGGGGCTGCGAGCAGGGCCACGGCCTCCACGGAATTCGCTCTGACCCTATCGTTGGGAGAGTCGAGCAATGGCACGATCGCCTCGACGGCGTTTTTGTCCCCCATCCTCCCGACAACGGCGACCAGAGTAGACAGAACACGAACGTCGGTCTCCACAGGGATCTGGGCCACGAGGGTCGGTACGAGGTCAGCATCGTTGCGGTCTTCAACGAGCGCGACGTATTTCTGCCGCACGAGCGGGTCGGGATCCGCGAGACCAAGTGAATCCGGATCGGGCAAGGAAACGCTCCGAGACGGGGCCTCATCGCGGTTTGGAAGGTTCTTGCCTTCTTCAGGGCACACGCGGGCGAGAAGGGCGCGAGCCTCCTCCTGCACCACGGAGAGAAGCTGCTCCACCCCGTCCCTCGCTTTGTCCCGAACCTCGGATGAAGGGTGAGACCTGAGTTCGTCGAAAAGGGGGAGGTATTCGGAATCTTTGAGTTCCGCCAGGACGTGTACGCCGCTGTAGGCCATCCATTCCGTGGGCGACTTGCACATGGCCTGGCAGAGTCGGAGGACGTTGACTCGGCCCAGCTTGGCCAGAGCTCTCAAAGAACAGGCGCGAAGATCATTGTCAACATCCCGGGCATACCGGACGAAGTAGGGATAAGCAGCCGGGTCTCGCATCAGCTCCATGCCCTCCAGAGCCGATCGCCGGACTTCCGGATGGGCATCTTCCAGGAGTCTCTCGAGGACGGGGATCCTGGTCTTCCCGCCGCTGACCCCGAGAGCCAGCGCAAGCTCAGAGCGGACCGTTGGATCCTGCTCCGACTCGACCCTTTGCTCGAGCTTCTCCAAATCGTCGGGCTTGGCGCGAACCGCGCGCGCCCTGATGGCCAAAATTCTCTTGAATGGATCGAGATCGTCCAACGGAGGAGTCCGCACCGTGCTGCGGCGGTCGTCTCCCGGAGGAAGCGCGCCGGCAAGGTGGAGGATCGCCCTTCGAGCCAAAAGCCGAAGCTCCACGGACTCGTCTTGGACTTCAATCGATCTCAGATCGGGAAGAGCTCTCAGATCTCTTTCCTCAAGGCATGACATGACCGCGAACCGTCGACGCTCTTCGTCCGGGCTTGAAAGCGCTGTCAATATATCGGAAGCCATGCCGCTCACAGCCGGAAATCTAACGCCGAAAAGCTCCCGACGCAAGGACCCACGAGGAAATGAGTCCAAGTCCATCGGTGGATGCGTGGATGCAGCTCGTTAGGCTGTCTATATCAGCGCTGTGATACAATATCGGCCATGCCAACACGCAACGACCTCGACCCACTCCCCCCGCAGAACGGTCAACAGGAGTCCATCCAGCCGGCCATCGTTGGAGAACGGTTGACGATGGCGGCATTCTCCCAGCTCTCCGGCCACCTGGCAGGCTACCCGTTCGTCAAGCTCGTTGTGGATCGCCCCCGGGCGACCATCCATTTCATCAACAATGCTGCCTATGCGTTCCACGGAGACTACATCGCCGAACACCTTCTGAACATCTCGGTCGCGGAACTCGAAGCGAATATCGACGAATACAACAAAAGATTCTACGTTGATCTGGATCGGCCCCACTACTTGGCCATCCTCGCCCTGCATAAACGAGAAGAGCACTCGTTCTTCACACTCGAGACAGTCGAAGTGGATATGATGGATGCCGAGATGCTCCAGTACCTGTACCACTTCGTCCGTGAGTGGGTCGATCCGGCCTATCCGCTTCTCCTGAAGCCGGCCAACCATTTTCAGGAATCGATCGTCGAGAACATAGATCCCACTCAGGTTCCGTCGGTCTTTTCCCACGTGCTTTTCGCGTCCGCCGTTTTCATTCCGCTCAACCCTGGAACGGTCAAGGGGCGCCTTCGCGTGTTCAAGACCGAAACAGAGTACAGGGCTAACCGTGAGTCTCTGGAATGGTACGACATCATCGTGATGAAGCGCGTCCCTGATGACGTACCACGACTTCTCGGGATCATCAACGCTCACCACACGACCCCGCTCTCTCACACCAACGTCCTAGCCACGGGCTGGAACATCCCCAACTGCATCCAGCTCGGAATCATCGAGAGGATCGATGCAGAGGGAATGGCGGGAGAGTGGGTCGAGTACGCGGTTCTCCCTCAGAGCACCGAAGTACACCTCAAGAAGATCGAGCGCCCCGCGGAGATCGACCAGAAACCTCAATGGGGCGTCCAAAAAATCACGATCGACCAACCGGAAATCGGCCGAACCCCGATCGCGAGGCTCGACCAGCTCCGGATGGATTCGCGCCATAGGTACGGTTCCAAGGCCGCCAATCTCGGAGAACTGTCCCATATTCTGCAGAACGGCTCTGAAAGACTCCTGGGGTTCTACAGAATCAAGCGGCCGCCGCGACCAAACCTGCTCACCTACTTAGCCAAGCTCCTGGTGCTCTCAGAGGAAGACGACCTGGCTCGCGGATCCTGGGATTTTCTAAAGCGACTGGTCCACGTTCCAAACGGGATCGCTATCCCCTTTTCGCTTCAACAGGAGTTCCTGGAATCATCCCCCAAGATCCAGCAGGCGATCGGCAGACTCAAGATGGCGCTGGAGCTGGGCGCCCGTCAGATCGACGCCCTGTGCGTGACGATCCAGCAGATGATCCGGGCCACCCGGATCCCCGAAAGAATCCGAACCTACATCGACACCCAAGTGGCCACGGTGCTGGGAGGCGTCTCCAGCTTCGTGGTGCGCAGCTCCTCCAACGCGGAGGATCTGGAAAACTTCTCCGCTGCCGGTATCTACGAATCGATCAACCACGTCACACGGGCGGACAAACTCTTCGAGAGTATCAAGCAGGTTTGGGCTTCACTCCTGTCGCCCCGGAGTGTCCGGCTTCGCCAAGAGGTGGGGATCTCGCTGGATGACAGCTACATGGGCGTCATCATCCAGGAAGAGATCCCGTGCGACATCGGTGGAGTCCTCGTCACGACGAATCCCTTGAGCAGAAGCGATTTCCGCAATGTTTACCTCAACGCTTCGGACAAATCGGTGATCCAGATCGTCCAGGGAGCCGAGCTTCCGTACCAGTACCTCTACAACACAGTGGAGGGGGGAGGCCGGACTCTCTCAATCGGCAAGGCCACCTCCGATCTCTCGGAAGAGCAGAAGAGCATGCTCCAGAAGCTGGCAGTGGCCGGCCGATTGCTGCAGTCCCACTTTTCCAGCGACTACACGTTCGCGAGTCCGCTCGACATCGAATGGCTTGCCAACAGCGAGGGCCTATACATTCTGCAGATCCGTCCCTATGCCAAGTGACGAGGTTGCCCAGAACCGGTTTCTAAAGCGCACGATCTGGCTCTATTGTGGGTTCCAGTTCTTCTTCTCGCTCCTCTTCTGGTTGCCGGTCTTCTACGAGTACCAGAAACGGATCGGGCTGTCGGACGAACAGATCTTCCGGATCCAGAGCATCTACTACGTTGCATTCTGCGTCCTCGAGATCCCCACCGGGATGATGGCCGATCAGATCGGTCACAGACGGTGCATGCGCATAGGCGCGGCGGTTCTGGTGGTCGCGAACATTCTGCCGATCGCGATCCAGAACTATGCCGGATTCCTCCTGCACTTCCTTCTGATGGCGCTTTCGCGATCGTACATCTCCGGAGCGTCCAGCGCCTATCTGTACGATTTCCTGGATCAACACAACGCCAGGGACCACTACAAACAGATCGAGGGGAATGCCAGAGCCTATGGTCTCTTTGGAAAGGTCGCGTGTTGGTCCTTGGTCGGCTTCCTCATGCAGTGGCACCTGACATTACCCTACTGGCTGACCGTGGGAGCGGCCCTCGTCTCAGTCCTCTTCGCTCTGACACTTCCTGCGGTCACCACACGGAGCACCGCGAATCTGGCGCTGGGGGGATTGGCACGGCGTCTATCCAGCGTAGGACAGACCCTCCTCATGAGCCCCTTTCTCGCAATCGCGATCTTCCAGGGAATCGCGGCTTTCGTGCTGGCCAGGATCTGTCAGGTCAACCTGTTCCAGCCGATCCTCGAAGGCAAGAAGTTCTGTGTGGAGTCCTACGGCATGGTGATGTCGGTGATGACCCTCTTCGAGGCCTTTGGCTCTGCCCGACCCGGCTGGGTTCGACGCTGGCTCGACGATTTTCAGGCCGTCTTCGTCCTGACCGTTCTTCTGGCTGTCAGTCTGTGGCTCATCCCCCTGGGCAACCAGATCGGAGCCATCGTCCTTTTGACCGTGTTCTCGTACATCACCGGACTCGTCTATCCCATCCAGAGGCAGCTCATCAACGACTGCATCCCCGATTCCAGGCACAGGGCAACGATCATGTCGATCGAGTCGATCGTCGATCGAGCAACCAACGCTTGGCTGGCCGACATGATCGGCGATTTCCTCAAGCGGGGGGCTCTCAACGACTACCTGGCTCTATCGTCGTGGCTCACGATCGCTTCCATGGCGGGGCTCTTCGTGCTCTCCCGCTCCAGGACATTCCGACGACCGGTCTAACGCCCGACAGGTCGCGTCAGACGGTCGATTTCGGCTTCGCTGGGGAGGAATCCTCGAGTCTGTGTCTCGACTCCGGAGACGTAGACCAACCGTTTGGTGGCAAGACCGGCACGGGCGGCGGCATCGATCTCGAACGGGTTCTCCCCCAGATACAGCGCTGATCTGCCCGCCTTGGAGGCCAGCCTCAGAGCGCTTTGGAACAGGAAGAGCTGCTCTTCGCTCGTGAACGGGCCGCGGTCGGGCTTGCGGTTCTCATCGACGAAAGGAACCAGGATCGCGCCCTCCGGGAAGATCGACCAGTCCATGCATCGATAGCGCGGATCGCTCCAACGCCTCTTCTGGGTCGGAGAGTCTCCTGGCCCGTGGCCTTCGAAGTAGTCTCCAATGCTCTGGACCTTGGTCTTGGTCAACGCTCTGGCCAGAGCCTCGCGTTTGGCCGGATCGGTCTCCGCGACCCAGGCTTTCGCCATTTTGAGCTCCGGGTCCCCCCACTTCTCTGGAATGTTGGCGATGAGGCCAATGCCATAGCCCTTGGCTTTGAGACCGGACAGGTAGGATCGGGCGTCTCTGATCTTTCCATCGTCCCCGGCAAAACGCACCCACGAAAGTCGGACGATGTCGTGAGAGTTCGGATCGGTGGGCGCGGAGACGATCGTGTCCCCCAGGTCGAAGAAGATCCAAGGTTTTTGGGCCAAGGCACGGGGAGGGAGCAGCCCCTCGCCCCAGGTCTGAGAAGCACCGATACCGATCGTCAATACCGCGAACGAGGCAAAAAGCCAGACTCGAAGAAGCGAGCGCTTGTGTTTCATTCCAGACCTCTGGAGGATTTCGAAGAATCGATCGAGAGCGGAGGAGTCCGCGCAAAGAGCCTTCCGTGAGCGACTACGGTCGGCAAACGGCGGAAGTTGCCCTTCGAGCGCAGAGAAAAGGCCTTTCTGCACCCGCAGGGGATCTGGTAGAAGGCTAAGGTCTGGGGCGAAAGCCCCGGGGGTCTGGGGCGAAAGCCCCGGGGGTCCAGGGAGCGAAGCGACCGGTCGAGCCAAGCTCTGCTTGGCGAGAGGGGGGGCCTGGGGCGAAAGCCCCGGGAAAAGGAAAAGACCGGCCGTTCAGCTGGCTATAGGGGGGGTTTCACCAGGCCGCCCGACCGATCCGAGAGTATACTCGCAACAGCCGTGCCAACTTTCCGAGACATCGCGGAGTCCAGCCATAGGCAATGGAAAGATTTTTTTCGAGGCCGCCAATGTCGAGAGTCCACCGTCAGAAAGAGACAACTTTGTCCTACTGGTTCGAGGGGATTCTGGAGTTTTATGACGATTTTTCAGGAAACAAGCAGGGCTGCGACAAACATATCCCACATCGTCAAGGATCATCCCAGCATCCTCGTTTCGAAACGACCGTGAACTCGTCCTTGGGCCGGAATGAGCTGACTTGCAGGCCGGAACGGCCCGACCACCCGGTCCATGATATACTACCCCCGAATTGCCCCGTGAGTCTCCCACCCCAAGCTTGAAAGACAATCGCCCACTCACCTACCCTGCCTCTCTCTGGATAGGACTCTTCGTTCTCGTCTGTCTGCTGACCCCGGTCCGATTCTCCGGAACGTTCCAGGACCTTCCCTACCAGCTCGACCCGGATGAACCGCTCTTCATGGAGCCCGCCGCCTTCATGGCAGGGGGGCATCTGTTTCCGAACCGGATGCTCATCCACCCGGCCTCCCTGACCGTTGAAACGCTGGCCGTCGCGTATCGAGTCCTGGTCTGGCACGGAAAAAGCGCCGGATACTTTCAGGACTCCAAAGGCTTTTTCGAAAAGGTCCGTCAACAGCCAGGCCCACTTCTTCTGGTCGGACGAATCTGCACGGTTTGGGTGGGAGTCCTCGTGACGGTGTGCCTGGTCTTTCTCCTCCATCGCCTAGGGCTCGACCCATGGGCGAGCCTCGCGGGAGGATCTCTGCACGCTCTCTCATCCCTCTATCTCGAGTTCTCCAGGCAGGTGAGGGCAGACTTCTGGCTGACACTGATGCTCCTTCTGTCGCTCCACGCCCTTCTCACCGTGTTTCGACGGGGATTGACCCGAGACTACCTTCTGGCCGGTCTGTTCCTTGGGCTGGCCACAGCCTGCAAGTACGGGGCCGTGGTGGGGTTCGCCCTTGTTCCCATGGTCCACCTGATGGCAGGGCGGTTCTATCGGGAACCGGACGGTGTCGACCCGACCGATGACTACCGCCGCCGGGTCACGGCTCTCGTCGTGGTCGGCGTCGGGCTCGCTCTCGCGGTCCACGGATGGACCTGGCAGCATCAGTGGCTCACCTTTTTGCCCTTCTCTCAATTTCCACCGAGCTGGAGAGATGGGGCTGCCTTCATCAAGCGGCAGCTCGTCCTGATGGGGACGGTCGTGGTCCTGATCGGTCTTTCGATTCCCATCCGCGGGAGGATCTCGCGGGCTACCCTTTCCGTTCTGTGGGATCGCCGCCCCTATCTTCTGGGCGTCGCGGCCGTCGCTGGCTTCCTCGCGACCACGCCCGATTTCCTCGCCCGTTTCGAGATCGCGGTGCAGTGCATCGTGCTGTTCTGCAAGTCCTACCACCCACGGGCCAGCGGTTCTCCGGGTATCGGAAATGCGCTCTACTACCTCTGGGGCCCGATGGCCAGCGACATGGGTATCGTGGCCCTGCTCTCGTCCCTGATAGTCCTCATCCTCGTAGTCTGGCGCGGTGCGGCCGAACACCGTTTAATCGCTGGCTTTGCCGCACTCTACTTCGGACTGGTCTGCTTGGGAAGGGCTCGCTGGGATCGCTACATCCTCCCATTGTCACCGCTGATCGCAGCAGGTGCGACCATGGCCCTTTTTCAACTCAACCGTGCCTTGGCTCGCACCCCGGCTCGACCGTTCCTGATGCTCCTGGCCACCTGCGTTGTCTTCGGCGAGCCGTTCACCCAGGCGATCCGGGACGTCTCGTGTCGGCTGCCGGACAGCCAGGTCGTGGCCACCGAATGGTTCCTCGAAAACGCCAGACCGAAGTGTCGCGTCCTCATCGAGGAGCACGCCATGTGCTTGGGCACGAACCCGTTCGCGGTGCGAGATGTTTTCTCCATCGTCGACGACCCACGGGCATTGAAACCGGGGCAATACGACTACATCGTCACTTCATCGGCTGTGCGTGGGGAGGAGAACTGGGAGGAGACGTACCGGCGGCTCGCGGCCACCTACCCCGTCCGGATGCGTTTCTCGCCGTCGGATGGAACCTGTCGCGGGGCTACTGTGACGATCTACAACGCCTCGAGTCCCAGACCGGCGGCACCGGTTTTCAATGGCCCTTGATAGGCCAAGGCTGTAACTTCGAAGATGACCGGCGATCAGACAGTGTTCGACACCCGGCGGGTCGATGGGATGATCAGGACCTGGCTGTTCTTGATGCGAGATTCGATGGCCTGTTGCATGCGGTCGATCGTCCGCTGGACTTCGCCCATGGTCTTCTCACTGTCGAAATCCAGGTAGATCTCGATGAACGCCCGGCTTCCGGAGCGCCTCGAGCGGACTCCGTTCAGAGCGACGTAGTCGTGGTAGAACGCCACCAGCTCCCGGACGATCACCAGCTGGAGGGACTCATCGAGAGTCTGATCCAGAAGGTCGTACATCGAGTGCCAGATCAGTCCAAGCGACGAGAAGAGCAGAAAAACCGCGATCATGAGGCAGGCAACCGGGTCGAGGTAGAGCACCAAGGGATGGTTCTTCAACGCGAGAGTCGCGATCATGGAAAGGAGAACCAGCCCATCAGCCACAGCCTTGGCGCGGAACAGCTCCACCTGCGATCGCATGACCGGCGAGTGTTCTCGCTGGGCGATCGAGTGGTTCTTCCAGAAGAGCCCTATGTTGACAACCATGCCCACGAGCATCGTGACGATGGCCAGCCAGACCCCCTTGGGATGGAGGGCAACAGGAGCGCTCAATCGATCGAGCGCCGTGTGGAGCACGATGTAGGTCGAGACGAACATGAACAGCGCCACGGCGATGCTCGCCAGATTCTCCAATTTGCCCAGACCGTAGTTGAAGTCGGGTGATTTGCCTCGCGACACGCTGCGAATCGTCACCCACGCGAGCAGAGTGGCGATCAACTCGTTGAAGGTTTTCAGAAGGTCGGCGTAGAGAGTGACCGAATGGGCTATCACCGCTGCTGCCACGTCCGGCAGGAAAAGCAAGAGGTTGATGATCAGACTGATCTTCAAGGAGCGCTCTTTGTCATGGGCGTTCTGACTGACGCCCTCGGCTGTCGATTCCATGTCAACCAAGATGCCCAACCGGAGGGTCACCCGTCAATGGGGTTCTCGGCCAATATGGCGTAAGCTCGAGTAGACGACTTGGCGCTGAGGCTGGCAAGAATCGTCGCCGCCGAAGCTGGGGGCGACCAAGCTGCAGGCTCAACACATCGACGCGCTTCTCGCGAAAGAGCCATGGTTCGTGTCCTCCTACCGTGATTCCATTTTGGATGCATCCACGGCAACGAAGCCGGGAACGAAAGCGTCCGTTCATCCATGCCAGATGGAAGAGATCCTATTCTTCATCTCCACGAGTAGATACTGCAGAAGTTCACAGACAAAGGCCAGACCCTGCTTCAGCGACTTCGTTCGCACGTCACGGAGCATCTCTTTCGCATGACGCATCATCATGGCGCCGTGGTGCTTCCATCCCTCCCGAATCTTCAAGAGATCTTCATTGTAGATGTGAAAATACTGCCTTTGAATTCCTCCGAACGTTCTAATGTGTTCTTCGATGGGCTGAAGATCAGAACCTCCGAAGTTGAAGACGGGGACTTTGTCGCTGAAGAATTTTATGGTGTGCCACAGAAGAAGCGTATGGCCCCCCATGGATCTCAGCTGCGGATCGCCCCCACTGAGCAGATGATAGGCGGACTTCCGATGATGGACCACGTAGTTTGCCGCGTGAATGCGATGATTGCCATCGACGATCCTCAAGATCGTCCGGTGTCCCCGCTCCCTGACGGCGTCATCGAGTGTCCGCAGACTCTCTAGCGAATAGGGGAATCGTTTCCCTTGCCGGGCAAACGACAGACAGCTCATTTCGTAGGCCGACTCCAAGTCGAAAACCTCTTCCGCAATGAGGTGACTGTTCAATGCCTTCCGAACGTTCTTTCTGTGCATGTGACTCATATTGGCCCATATGTCGTCGATCGGGGTTTTCGAATAGTCCAGCAGATAGGTGTAGCGCGTCATCTGCTTGAATCCCCGCCATCGGAAAGGAAGCCAATCCGTGAAATCGTGATGCATGCACATCTGCACGAAATGCTGACGATTCACCTGATCCAACAAGGAGTTGAGCCAGTATCGTTCCTTGGTCAGGCGCTTTCGGGGCGATTCGTTCCCTGGCTTGGCGTAGAGGACGCCGAGGGTGCGCGTGAGATAGGGCTCGTTGACTTTCTTGGCGCCTAAAAAGGGCAAGAGGATCCCCGCCGCTATCCGATCTTTCTCCCAGACAGCGAGAATTCTGAAGTCGCCCTTCGTGACGGCCTCCAGCCACCAGGAATAGCAGAACACTTCTCCCTGCGGAGACTCGTCGACGAACCGATTCCATTGGTCGTATTCCGCTGTCTCTACGTATCTCGTCTCCATCGAAACCACTAGTCCGGCGGTCCCACTCTCACTCGAAAGTGACGAAGAGCGTCACGGACCCGCCCCGTATCTTCCGGAGTCAGGGAGCCCAAGGGATGAGGTTCCTGGCGAGCCTTCCGAGCCCATCGATCCGTCTCTTCAGGCGACTTTGGCGCCAGAAGGTCTCCGAGTCGACACCGAACCATTCAAAGCAAACGAAATCCAGGAATACGGACAGACGACAGCGAGTCTTCTTCCACATTGTTACAAGGATTTTCCTGGCCCTGGGCTTCGCCCCCAAGGAGTAGCACATGCCCGCCAGACACCGGAAATGAACATAAAACAGCTTCGAATGGGGTTCGATGAAATCGGTATTCTCTCGCAACAGTCTCTCGTAGAGTTCCAGCCGGACTTCATCGTTCTTCTGATGCGTCAGTTGGCCATTCCCATGCCGATGGATCTTCACGAGGATCTCGGGAATCGTCGCGAATTGGAACCTCCTGGCCAGCCGGAACAGGTATTCCGTGTCTTCGCAAACGCTAAAGGTCTCGTCGTAGAGACCAACCGTGCGGACACACTCTCTTCTCACTGTCAGACCAAAGCCGTTGCCTATGGTCGTTGCCGCCAAGAAGGCCTCTTCCTCGGGCAAGATGACGGATGGCCAGACCTTCTCGTACCAGAGAACCTCACCTTCCGGGGCATCGATTACCCTTCTGATTCCGGTCCATACGAACCCGATGTGCGAAGGTGCCGATTGAAAAAACTGGTTCGTTCTTTCCAGAAAGGTCGGATAGTATTCGTCGTCATCATCCAGAGTGGAGATGAGCCTCCCCCGACACGCCTTGATTCCCGTGTTGTACGCGGCAGCGGCCCCCTTGCTCGTCTCGTGCTGGATCAACGAAATCCGCTCGTCAGCATACAGTCGTACGATCTGTTTGGTTTCCGGGTCACACGCGTCGTCCACGATGATGAGCTCAAAATCCCGAAATGTCTGAGAAAGGACGCTTCTGATGGCCCTTTGCAGCAAGGAAGGTCTTCCGCAGGTCGGAGTGATGACGGAAAAAAGAGGATCGTTCATGGGTCGTGGGCTCTTCTCGAGGAGATGAGATGGCACCAGACAAATGACGCCACCTGCTTGATTCTGCAGCGTTCGGCCGTCCTCGTCAAGTACTCCCGTTGGCACCAGACCCTGAGATGGTGTTCCCTATGAGATCAAAGAAATGGTTTACAGCCTCCGGGGCGATCATCCTATACTCTGGATCGTCATCACCATGAGCCTTCGCATCGAATTCCTGGAGCGTTGGGGCGAGATTGTCTCCGCACGCCGGGACGCGCTATCGGAAGACCTCTCGGTGAGTGCCCCTTACCGGACCGAGGCATGGCTCTGGGCGTGCTCGAAGTTCTACGACGGCTGGGCCAAGCCCCTTGCCCCGACTGTGATCCGTGACCGGCTTCCGCTCTCCCCGTTTCCCCTTGTCATAACCCGAGATTTCATGTCATGGATTCCGTGGAAAGTCCTGTCTGTGGCGATGGGGCGAGTGTCGTGCCAAGTGGATTGGCCTCTATCCCGTGAATATTGGGGGGAAGCGGCCGATCACGTGGTCGAGGCTCTCATGCGGACGCCTTGGCATCGGTTCGAGGTGAGGTCTCTGGCCCACGAAGGTTTCATACTGGAGGCGCTGGTTCCCCGGCTCCAGAAAAGGGTTCCGACCCGTCTCGTGACCGCGGAGAAGCCTGACTTCGTGGTCTGCCTGCCTTCGCATCCAGAGATCTACAATGGATCTCTCTCCCGCAATCTCCGGAGGGACATGCACAAACAGTCCCATCGATTGGCCCGAATGGGCGGGCACCTGTGTTTTCATCCTGCGGGCCTGGCCGTGGGTCGCTATGACGAGCTGGCAGACCTGCATTGCCGCACCCTCACGGGGTTGGGGAGGTTGAGCTACCTCCACGACGCCCGATACCGCACTTTCTTCCGTGATCTTCTGGCGCGGCCTCCCTACGGACTGTACGAAATCCGTCTCGCCGATCGGTTGCTCGTGGGCGGGATCATGGCCGACATCGGCGACCGGAGGTGGGCTCTCGTCGCGGCTCTGGACCGTGAACTGGACAAGAGACTCAGCCCTCAGACGCTCTGCATGTATCTTCTGATCCATGACGCCATGCGATCGGGCAAGAGAGCTCTCGATCTCGGCGCGGGCAGCGGAGACTACAAGATGCGTTTGGGCGCCATTTCCACGGGAGGCACGACGCTCATGGTGTTCCGGAACGAGACGGTGCGAAGACTCCACGATCTCGAAGGGCGCATCCGACATGCGGCCAGCCGTGGCGTTCAGACTCTCCGACGCCGTCTGGGTGGTCGATGAAGTGCTGCTGTAACCTCTGACGGGGTTCTCGGATCGTACTGTCAGACGAGGTCCGGTTCCGTGATGATGAATACAGGGCGTCGGCCCGCTTTCGAAGCCGGAGGACAAGAGATGCCAGAGAACCAAGAGAACCGACGAGGCCAATCAACGCGCTCCATCGATCGGATCGTCATCGTGGGAGGGGTCGCGGGAGGAGCCACGGCAGCCGCGCGGGCACGACGGCTGTCGGAGCGGACGGAGATCACCGTCGTGGAGCGAGGCGACCACGTGTCCTTCGCCAACTGTGGTCTCCCCTATCACATCGGGGGGATGATCCAGGAACGTGAGACGCTCCTGCTGCAGACCCCCGCGGGGTTTCGCAGCCGCTACGCGATCAACGTCAGGGTCCGCACGGAAGCCGTACGCCTCGATCGCAAGACCAAACAGCTAGTCGTTCGAGACGTCGCCTCAGGGGTCCAGGAGACGATTGGATACGATGTTCTCCTGCTGAGCCCGGGCGCTGAGCCGGTTCGACCTCCGATCCCGGGCGCGGGTTCACGAAGGGCGTTCACGCTCCGCTCCATGGCCGACATGGATGCCATCAAATCGGTCGTCGACGGAGAGAAGCCGCCCCGCGCGGTGATCATCGGAGGGGGTTACATCGGACTGGAGATGACCGAGGCGCTCCGCGAGCGAAACGTGGAGGTCACAATCGTGGAGCTGTCCGATCAGGTCATGGGAACGATCGACCCTGAGATGGCCTCACTCCTTCGGGGGGAGCTTTCTGCCCACGGGGTCGACCTGAGGCTGTCCACGACCGTCGTGTCCATAGATGAGGGGGACAGCGGTCTTTCTGTTCGACTCGCCACCGGCGAGGACGTGGCCTGCGGCATGGTGATCTTCGCCATCGGGGTCCGTCCCGAGGTGAAGCTGGCCCGCGAGGCCGGTTTGACGATCGGCTCGCGCGGGGGAATCGTCGTGGACGACCAGATGCGCACTAGCGATCCCGACATTTTCGCCGTGGGAGACGCGGTCGAGGTTCAGGACCTGGTGAGTCAGACCCGGACGATCGTTCCCCTTGCGGGCCCCGCCAATCGCCAGGCCAGGATCGCGGCCGATGCGATCTTCGGTCGACCCGCCAGGTACGGCCAAACCCAGGGAACGGCGATCTGCAAGTTGTTCAACGTGGCGGTCGGGATGACCGGTCTGTCGGAAAAGATGGCGGTGAGGCTGGGGGTACCCTGTGAGAAGGTGTACATCCACCCCTCGAGCCACGCGGACTACTACCCTGGGGCGAGCGCAATCCACCTCAAGCTCCTGTTCGACCCCACGTCGGGAAAGGTACTGGGGGCCCAGGCGGTGGGGGCCGACGGCGTCGACAAACGAATCGATGTGCTGGCCGTTGCCATACGCGCGGGAATGACGGTGTTCGATCTCGAGGAGCTGGAGCTCGCCTACGCGCCACCGTACGGCTCGGCAAAGGATCCTGTGAACGTTGCCGGGTTCGTGGCGGCCAACGTGCTCAGGGGTGACGTGAAGCTGGCCCACGTCTGTGACCTGAAAGCTCTAAAGCCGGATCAGGTTCTCCTGGACGTGCGTACGACCGCCGAAGTCGCGGCCGGGACCATTCCGGGCTCGATCAACATTCCGCTCGACGAACTCCGATCCAGGATCCAGGATCTCGACGCGGGCAAGGAGCACGTCGTGTTCTGCCGGGTCGGCCTGCGAGGCTACCTGGCGTGCAGGATCCTGAGCCAGCACGGGATCCGGTGCAGAAACCTGTCCGGAGGGTACATCACGTACAGGATGGTGACAGGTTCGTCAGGGAGCAAGCCAAAGGACACGACCAGCAAAGAGGCGATGGGCCGCGTGACCGGAGAGAAGGTCGTTTCTTCTCCGGTCACACAATGCTCGTGTCCGGCGTCGGGCTCCGCGCCCGGAACTGGGACCCCACCTCTCCCCCGGTCCTCCGCCGGAACGGTTCCGATCGTCAAGGTGGTCGACGCATGCGGCCTTTAGGTCCGATTCTGAGGCTCAAGAGCGAACTCGACTCGATTCGTCCCGGAGAAGGTCTTTCGATCCTGTCGAACGATGCCGGCTTCGCGAGCGACCTTCCGGCATGGTGTGACTCAACCGGCCACAAGATTATCGAGATCGTGGCCGAGCGAGGTCGGTACAGGGCCTCGATCGTGAAGAGTCCTCGGGTCACGGAGGCCGGGCCAGCAGCCGTCTCGCCCTCGGGGAAGGACAAGACTCTCGTGGTCTTCTCCGGAGATTTCGACCGCGCGATGGCCGCGTTCATCATCGCAAACGGAGCCGCGACGATGGGCGGAAGAGTGACGATGTTCTTCACGTTTTGGGGGCTCAACGTGCTCCGCCGACCAGACCCGGTGCCGGTCAAGAAGACCCTGGTGGAACGAATGTTCGGCTGGATGATGCCGCGGGGAGCGGACGCTCTGAAACTGTCCAAGATGCACATGGGCGGACTCGGGCTGTCCATGATCAAAGGGATCATGCGAGAAAAGAACGTGCCGTCGCTTCCGGAGCTGATAGAGACGGCGAAACGCGCGGGGGTTCGGCTCGTTGCCTGCGCCATGTCGATGGACCTGATGGGAATCAAGCCAGAGGAGCTCATCGACGGGGTCGAACTGGGAGGGGTCGCCGCGTACCTCGCCTCGGCCGAAGCGGGAAACGTAAACCTGTTCGTGTGAGGGAATGGAATCCGCCATCATCCCTGATCCGTCAGCGGCGCCCCGTCCGCCGCGTCCGAACTCGATCACCAATCGACCTTGACCGGTTGCGAGTCCACGGACGCCGCATTAAGAGCCCATGCGTGAACGGAGCCGTCCCGTTATCGGACGGTCACCGTGCGCGATGAACGCGACCACGCTGGGGCAGCGGTCGACTCCCTGCCGTGAAAGCGTTTCCACCCGGACTTCTCCCTCGCGATCATAGGGTTCCGGGAGGTGGACGCCATGCGACCCCCGGTTTGCCTGCTCGTCCTGGCATTGGCTCTGGCAAACTCTTCGAAGGCTTCCGAGGCAAAGAAGGATCAAGCCGCGACGACCCCGTGGTCGATCGAACTGCGGTCGAGGTATTACCTCAACAGTCACACGTCGTATGAGTTCGGCAATCCGTTTCCCCCCAACCAGACGCCCCTCAGTCGCCTCGAGTTTCCGCTCGACTCATTGTGGGAAGGCCTCGAGATTCGTCGGAGCTTTCGCCGCGTCTCTCTTGGGTTCGAGGCCCTCCGAAACGGTACCCAGGAGGCGCGCGGCGTGATGAAGGATTCCGACTGGGACGATGATGCTCAGCCCTCGACGAAGACGGTCTATTCGGAATCCCAGTGTCGGGCCATACCCGGCTGGATCATCCGGGGAGATCTCGATCTCAAGGTGGCGGACTGGATCGGCATGCCAAGCTGGCTAGATGCCCGGCCGGTCATGGGGTTCCGCTGGCAAAGATTCTCTCTGCTCACCCACGACGGCACTCAATACGACCTGACGCCCCAAGCCGTCACGCCGATTACACCCCTGCCAGGGGATGGAATCCTCTTCGAGCAGACCTTCCGGCAGTACTTCCTGGGAATGCGGACGGCCTGCGACCTGGGCCGACTCGTCCGGGTGAGGCCGATGAGGCTTCTGGTGCAGGCGGACTGGGCTTACGTGGACGGGAACAACGAGGACCGCCACCTCTGGAGAGCAGGCAACCGCATGACCTACGAAAAGACCAGCGGCTCGGCCAGACACGCCTCCGTCGGTCTTGAAGTGGACCTCACAAAGAGGCTGCGACTGGGCATCGACGTTGACCACCTGAGGACGGAGACGACCGGAACCCACCGGCTGGTGAATGACCTTTTCCAGATCGATTTTGGCTTCGACAACGGAGTGAAGGTCTGGTCCGAACAGATGAGCCTCACCGGTAGTGTGGGGTACAAGTTCTAGAGACAGGACTCAAAAGCTCCAAGTCATTGATCCTTGACGCTCGCCCGAAGTCGCGCCCAGGGAAATGCCGGTCCGGGACAGCCGGACTTCTTCACACGATCGATCTGGAAGTGACCCACCAGCCGGAACGTCTCGTTTCCGGACCAGCCGTAGTGGCGGAAGATGTCTCTCGTGAGGGTGATTCCGGATCGGACCTGGGCCTCCGGAAATGCCTGACCGGAGTACCCCTCGTACTCGATCGTGATCGTGAGCAGGTTGGGATCGATCCGATCGTTCCAGCATCGATCGATCCAGGCGACGCTCCGATCCGAACGGTACTGCTCGTACCCCTTCTCGAACAGGATCTGGTTCGTCCAGGCAGCGTCGCTCTCCTTGACGAACTGGACGATCTCTCCGTCCTTGCAGACCAGATAGTGGGAAGATGCCTGGCTCTCGGGCTTCTGAAACCAGTCCACGACGCCAACGCGGGGGCCGTCGGCGATGTGGTTAACGATCGCGACCGGTTCGTGACCCTGCCTCCCGTGCGCTTGGTCGGGATAGCCGAAGTTGGGGCTTGCGACCCAGACCGGCCGCTGGGAGGAACTGCTCGTCCAGGGCTGGCCGGTCGGCTCCCTCGTCGACCCGGATAGACCGTGGAACAGTCGGAAGACGGCCTCGTGTCGGTCAGGGGGTGTCGCATACGATCGCCCACCTGCCATCACAACGACAAACAGGGCCAGCCAAGATCGTACGACCTTGTGCGTCTCGAAACGGATCATGGGTGTCCTCCGAAGCCTCGCCATCGAGGTCCTGCCTCCTTGGGCCGACAAAGAGACTCTCAGTAACCCGTGGAAAGCCTCGCTCGAGAGCCGGATCTCCAGCGTTCGCCTCGAGCCACGGAGTCCGGGGCAAGCAATCGGATTGCCAAAATGTCGAACGCCTGACCAGAACAGGATTCAGTGGTCCGGAGGACGTTTGAGGCCACCCAAGGTGTCTCTGCGATACGACAGAGAACTGTCACAGGGCGGCACCACATGGAGCGCGTCAGACAGAAAGCCCGACCCCCGCCTCCGGTCTTGGAAAGCCCCGGACGCCAATCCTACGTTGTGGTGTTAGCGTCCGCCCCTTCTCCGAATCGCCTCCGGCGCTCCCAGATGCTGACGGAAATGGCCAGCGATCCTCGCCCAGAGACGTTCGGTGACGACCGGGTCGGGAACCATATGAGTCAGTCCGGGCAACGGAAGGATCTCAAAAGGACGCCCGGCGCGGAAGAGCGCCTCCGCCAGCCTCAAAGAGTGGAGGAAGAAGACGTTGTCGTCGGCGGTGCCGTGGATGATGAGAAGAGGACGGGACAGCTCCTTGGCGTAGGTCAGCAGCGAAGCCCGCTCGTAATCGGCACGCCGTCTCTGCGGGAGTCCCAGATATCGCTCGGTGTAGTGGGTGTCGTAGTCGGTCCAGTCCACCACAGGCGCACCTGCCACGGCCGCGGAGAAGACCTCGGGTCTCTTGAGCACCGCGAGCGCTGACAGGTACCCCCCGAACGACCAGCCAACGATTCCCACTCTTTGCGCATCCATCTCCGGATGGTCCTGGCAGAGCAGACGGAGACCCTCCACCTGATCCTCCAGGGGCACATCACCCAGCTTTCCTCGGATCGCTCGCTCCCAGTCTCGTCCACGGCCTGGAGTCCCGCGGTTGTCGAGAGAAACGACGACGAATCCGCAGTCAGCAAGCCACTGAGGAAGGAGCAACGTCGACATGGAGGCCACGACTTTGTTGTGGGCCGGTCCGCCGTACACGTCCACGATCACAGGGTAGCGAAGTTCCGGGTTGAAGTCCCTCGGGCGAACGATCACCGCGTGAAACTCCTTGGCCTCCACGAACTCGGCTCGAGGCGTAACCGAAGGGGTTTCAGCGACGGACGGCAGCCGGCCGAGACGACGACCGTCGGGACTCCGAACTTCCGCGGTAGGAAGCGAGTCTGTCGTCACCGCCTCCTCGACCCACAGAGAGTGGTTTTTGGCCAGTGTAGCTGCGTAGATCCCCATCCCCTCCGTGAGGCGGACGGGCCGGGGAGGATTCCGAGACAGACTCTTGATCTCCGGGACATCGATGCGAAGGATCTGCCAGGTCCTGGAATCCTCGCTGGCCCGGATCCAGAGCCGGCGGTTCACCAAGTCCCAGTCGATCACCTCCAGATGTCCGCCTTTCTGCTGGAAAAGGACCCCTCTCTTGCGCCCCTCCCGGTCGATGACCTCGAGAGTATTCTCGTTCTTTCCCTCGAACGACCAGACGAAGTGTTCACCGTGATCGAGCCAGCGCGGGACGTCACGACGGATCGGAACCCAGGCGGAGTCTTTCTCCGTCAGGAGCGGACGAGACATCCCCGTCTTGGGATCGACAACCAGCAGGGCGATTTCATCCTGTTCACGAGTCTGGACCGAGATCGTGAGAGGCGAAAATTCGTCCCACCTCACCGTGGTGAGGTACGGGTAACGTTGATCGTCCCACTCCACCCAGACGGGCTTCCCGCCGGAGGCCGCCACCAGACCCAACCGCACCCGCGCGTTTTCCTTGCCCGGCCTCGGATACGCGGAAGCGAACGGTTCCTGCCCGGGCTTGGCCGGGTCGGCAACCCACCAGTTCTCGACCGAGCCCGTGTCCGCCTCCTCGAAAGCCAAGGTCCGAGAGTCAGGGGCCCACCAGTAGCCCGTGAACCGTCCCATTTCCTCCTGGGCGACGAACTCGGCCAGTCCGTTGGAACGTCCGCGGCTGCCTCCGGTCGTGATCCGGCGTTCTCTGTTCTTGGCCAGGTCGAACGCAAAGACGTCGTGGTCGAGCACGTACGAAACGCAAGACCCATCGGGCGCGAACTTCGGGTCGACCAACGTCCCCTTTCCGGTGGAGAGCTCCCGCGTCTTGCCGTTCGTTCGATCGATGAGATGGAGCCTCCCGGAGAGGCTCACGAGGACCGTCCGTCCGTCCGGGGAGATCTGGAAATCGGTGAAGCCCCTCGTGCTCACGCGCATGCGCTCCCGGCGAGCTCTTTCCTCGGGCGTGAGGATCTCCGCCTTGCTGCCGAGAAGGGTCTCCGGGGTGGCCACGAGGCGCGTCCTCCGAGTGAGCGGATCGTATTCGTAGAGCGAGAGCTGCGGCTTGCGCGCGGTGGCACGCAAGAAGAGCACAGCCCGTCCGTCCGGCGTGGGACGCGGCTTGACAGGTCGACCAAGGGTGAATCCCCGGGTCAAAGCATGATCGTGAAGATAGGTGGTGTCGATGGGGGGATGGGTCGACATGGTCTCCTCGGCCACAGCCGCTCCAGCACACAGAGCGACGGCGAACAGGCAAGTCAGAATCGGTTGTTCCATGCAGAGGGAAGCGTACCAGAGGAGATCTCGTGGATCAACGTCGGGCAAACTCCTAGTCGACCTGCGACTTTGCCTGGAGCAGGGCCACGGCGATCTCCAGAAAGCCCCGGCCTCCCGGCTCGCGGGTGATGAAGGCCGGCCGATGGGCCATCCCATCCAAGTAGGGCTCGATGTTGGCCACGCCCACCGAGAGAGGAAACAGCTCTTGATCGAAAAGCGACACGTCCACCTCGGAGTCACCGACCGTGAGCACGCGACCAGTCGAGCGGCAGGTGGACCGGTCGTCGAGGATCCGGACGAGCGTGGAGCCCTTGTTGACTCCCGGCTGGTTGATGTGGAGGTGGATCGTGCTGGCCATCGTAGTCAACTCGTGGTCGGTCGCGATTTGATCGATGGTCCGCCGATCATCGCCGGACAAGGACGACAGCTCGAACGTGAAGTCGACGAGGCGGGCGTAGAGATCGTCGGTGGTCTGAGCGTGAGGGATCCGCTTCTTGATCTCGATCTCGCACGCTTTGAGCTTCTCCTTGAGGTCCTGAACGTCCTGCACCATGATGCGGGCCGGCTTGTGAGTCGGAAACACCACCACACTGCCGTTCTCCGCGATCCCACGCGTCAGTCCCGGCAGGAACGTGACCAACCCGGTGAGGATTCCGGCAGGCCGTCCGGTGGTCAGGAGAACGTCGATGCCACGGTCCGCCAAGGCGGAAAGGCTCTCGATCACCGCAAGAGACAACCGTCCCCCCGTCGTCAGAGTGTCATCGATGTCGGTGGCCAAAACCTCCACCTGCGCCAGTGCGTCTTGCTCGATCTCGGAAAATGGGCGGGACAAGGGGACCTCCCGGTTGACGATTATTGGCTTCGCCCATCCTACTGGCGCTCAGAAGTGGAAGACAAGAAGAGAAGTCAGTGACACGCCCCCACCTACCTTGCTCACCGCGAAAACGGACTGCTAGACTAATCGACGCCGAGATTCGATCGTGCCCGGCTCGTCGAGATCGGGAGATCGGATCTCCTCCAAGAAAGGATGTTCTCATGGTCGGTCGTCTGAGCCTCTTTCTCTCCTTGATCGGACTCCCCTTGGCGTCTGCCCTTGCGGCGGGAAGCCTGCCGATCCATGAGTTCAGGCTCGCCAACGGCCTGAAGGTTCTCGTCCTGGAACGTCACGAGACGCCGGTCGTCTCGAACCAGATCTGGTACAGAGTCGGCTCCATGCAGGAACCTGCCGGGCAAACGGGTCTGGCCCACTTCCTCGAGCACATGATGTTCAAGGGAACCGACCGATACAAAAAGGGCGACATCGACAAGATCACCCAGAAACTGGGCGGATCGAACAACGCCAGCACGAGCTACGACTACACCGATTACTACTTCAATTTCGCCTCTGATCGATGGATCCGCGCTCTGGAAATCGAGGCCAACCGGATGAAGGCCTGTCTGTTCGATCCGAAGGAGGTGGAACTCGAACGACAGGTGGTGATCGAGGAGCGCCTCCGGGAACGAGATTCTCCTTGGGGAAAGCTGATCGAGGAGGTCGACTCCCTCACGTTCACGGTCCATCCGTACCATCATCCGGTGATCGGTTATGTCGAGGACCTCAAGACCCTTCCCCGGCAAGCGTTCATGCGCTACTACCAGGACTACTACAACCCCAACAACGCCACGCTCGTGATCGTGGGAGACGTGGACCTCAAGAGACTCCGGCCCGAGGTCGAGTTCCGCTTCGGACGGATCCCCCGGAAACCCCTCCCCGACCTGCCGAAACTGGAGGAGCCGCCGCAGGAGTGCGAACGACGCGTGACCTTCCGGGAAGGAGCCAACATCGCCCGCGGCGTCGCCTCTTTCCGCGTTCCCCCCACCGGAGCTCCGGAATCGGTCGTTCTCGATGTCCTGGAGTCCCTTCTGGGATCCGGAAAGACCTCACGGCTCTACCAGAGGCTCGTCGAAAAGGAACAACTGTGCTCCTCCGTCACGGTGGACAACGAGGGACGTCGCGTCCACGGTCTCTTCCAGATCTACCTGGAGCTTTTTCCCGGAAAGGAGCCTGCCCGCGTCGAGGCGATCCTGATGGAGGAGCTCGCCCGAACGACGCGGGAGCCGGTGAACGACCACGAGCTCAAAAAGGCCAAGAATCAGCTCTCCGCGCAGTTCGTCTTCGACCAGGAGACTTGCTCCGATCTGGCCTACAAGATCGGCCAAGCCGACGTGGTGGCGGATTACCGGCGCATCGGTTCCTACCTGGAATGGGTCGAAAAGCTCCGAGCCGATCAGGTCCAGGCGGTGGCGAAGACGACCTTCCGCGAGTCCAACCGGATGATCGGCTGGGGCCTCGCGGGGGCCCAGGCGCAAGCAGCGCCGGCACCGAAAGAAAGAAACCCAGAAGAACGAAGGCACCCCGCCCCGGCTCCACACCACGCGACACCCCCCCCCCCCCCCCACACCCCCACCCCCCCCC
>Ga0074195_1001672_pt1 | contig 29173 bp, 29 predicted proteins | sample EPASupsiteHSE623_FD_64525 | JGI IMG/M metagenome (GOLD analysis project Ga0074195, IMG submission 64525) | Bioremediated contaminated groundwater from EPA Superfund site, New Mexico - Sample HSE6-23 | ecosystem: Environmental > Aquatic > Deep subsurface > Groundwater > Contaminated ... | reverse complement strand
AGATTGCAACTTTTGAAATCTCTTTTGAAATCAGGAGTTCGACCAGAATGGATGGTGTTTACCGTATTGCCAGTGCTTCCACCTGAGTTGCGCCCAATGGTAGCTCTCGAAGGAGGAAGATACGCAACCGCGGACTTAAACGATTTATATAGACGTGTTATCAATCGAAACAATCGTTTAAAGAAACTTATTGAATTAAAATCTCCGGAAGTAATTATTACAAACGAAAAAAGAATGTTACAAGAAGCGGTTGATGCGCTTATTGATAATTCTGCACGTACCGGAGCACAACTTCTTTCTTCACGAAGGAGACCACTTCGATCTCTCGCGGATATGTTGAAAGGAAAGCAGGGAAGATTCAGACAAAACCTTTTGGGAAAGCGTGTCGATTATTCAGCACGTTCCGTTATTGTGGTAGGTCCCGAATTGAAATTAAACGAATGTGGGTTACCAAAAAATCTTGCACTTGAACTTTTCAGACATTTTGTCATCAATAAAATTATTGAGCGCGAACTTGCATATAATATCAAACAGGCAAATCGCTTTATCGAACAACGATCACCGGAAGTGTGGGGAATTCTTGAGGAGGTGATTGCTGATAAAAAAGTGCTCTTAAACCGCGCACCGACACTTCACCGTCTTGGTATTCAAGCGTTTAAACCACTTCTTATTGAAGACCTTTGTATCAGAATTCCTCCGCTCGTCTGCGAAGCGTTTAATGCAGACTTCGATGGAGACCAAATGGCAGTTCATCTTCCACTTACTGTTGAAGCGCAATATGAGGCAAATACATTAATGAATGCGGGGCATAATCTTTTGAAGCCCGCAAACGGAGAACCTATTACACGTCCTACACAAGATGTAGTACTTGGTTCTTACTTCTTAACTCGTGTGGTGGAGGGAGCAAAAGGAGAAGGAAAAATATTTTCAGGATTTAATGAAGCGATGCTTGCGCATGAACATGGATATCTCGATTTGAATGCGAAAATAAAATGTATTGTGAGAGGACAACTTATGGAAACGACATGCGGAAAATTGATTTTCAATAATATTCTTCCCGAAGGATTCCGTTTTGTGAACGAAATGTTTACAAAGAAAACACTTTCAAAACTTGTGGGAGAAATTATAGACGTGCATGGTATTGAAGACTCTCAAGAACACCTTGATAGTATAAAGAGTTTAGGATTCAAATATGCGACATATTCGGGAATTACGTGGGCAATAAGTGATACAGTTATTCCAAAAGAAAAACCCGAATTAGTGCAAGCGGGAAACAAGCGAGTTGAGCTCATTGAATCTCATTATGAGGATGGATTATTGACCGAAGAAGAGCGGAGAGAAAAAGTTGTCGAAGTGTGGACGAATATTCGAGAACAAATCGCACCGCTTATTCCGAAAGCAATGACTTCAGAAAACCCGATTTTCTCTATTTTCGATTCAGGATCAAAAGGAAGTTGGGCACAGCCAATTCAGATGATGGGTATGAAGGGATTGGTGCTTGATGCAAACGGAAAGACAATTGAACTTCCCGTAAAATCTTCATACAAAGAAGGACTTGGAGTGCTTGAATATTTCATCTCAACACACGGTGCACGTAAGGGTTCTACTGACACCGCCTTAAAAACAGCGTCGGCAGGATATCTCACCCGCAGACTTGTTGATGTATCACAGGATTTGATTATCAAAGAAGAAGATTGCGGAACAACCGATGGAATTGATGTTATTCGTGCCGAGGGAGATAATTTTGGATACAAATTCGGTGAACGTCTTTTTGGAAGAAAAGCGGCACAGGATATTCGCATCGATCGAAAATTAATTGTAAGGGAAGGAGAAATAGTCACGAAAGAAGTTGCAAAGGTAATACAGGAATCAAAGTTGGAATCCGTGAAAATGCGCTCTCCAATCACCTGTAAATCATTTGATGGAATTTGCGCAGCGTGTTTCGGTTTGGATTTGAGTAAAAATAAAATAGTTGCACAAGGAGAGGCAGTTGGTGTTGTTGCGGCTCAATCAATTGGAGAACCGGGAACTCAACTTACCATGAGAACATTCCATATTGGAGGTGTTGCAGGATTCGACATTACCTATGGACTTCCTCGTGTTGAAGAAATTTTTGAAGCACGTCCTCCAAAAGGAAAAGCGATGCTTGCAAAAGAAGATGGAGTCGTCGAATTTATTAAAGAAGTTGGACTTACAAAAATAATTGAGATAAAAAATTCAAAAAGAACAACATCAAAATCAAAGAAATTAAAAGCGGGGGTAACCGAATATGTTGTTCCTCTCAATATTAATCTCTTCGTGAAAGTTGGTGATCGAGTAACAAAAGGACAACAGCTTTCGGAGGGTCCGCTCGATATTCGTGAAATTCTTTCCTACAGAGGATTGGAAGAGGCGCAACGATATATTGTAAATGAAGTGCAAAAGATTTATGTGCCTGAAGGTGCGTCGATCAATGATAAGTATGTTGAAATTATTGTGCGTCAAATGTTTTCTCGTGTGGTAGTGAAAGATAGTGGCGATACGGATTTCACGGTTGATGAAGTTGTTGATAAACAACGATTCCTTCGTGTAAACAGAGAGACAAAACATGCAAAGAAAAAGCCGGCAAAGGCCATTGTTCGTATTCTTGGTATCACTCGCGTAGCGCTTACTTCAGACAGTTTCTTGTCGGCAGCATCCTTCCAAGAGACAAGTCGTGTACTTGTGAACGCGTCGGTAGAAGGGAAGGTTGATGTGCTTCGTGGATTAAAAGAAAACGTCATTATCGGAAAACTTGTTCCAGTGGGAACTGGATTTCGTGGTATCCCTCAGGATATATTGGACGCAAAAAAGCTTATGTATGCTCCGGTAGAAGAACCAAAAGAAATAGTCGGACAAACTGAAGTTCCTAAGGAATAAATTTGACCGCCTAGGGAATAACTGATATCGTGTACAAGTAATTAATATGGAAGATATTTCAACTATTGAGACACAAAAAAAGTATGATATTTCCTTCATTCAGAAGAGTGAAGACGGAGCCCTTGCACGACAGCTTATAGAGAAGTATGGGGGAGTGATATTGAACGAATATCCACTCGTAAAATTGAGGCTTTCGTATCCAATTAAGAAAGAAACCCAAGGATTTCTGGGCACGATAAAATGTACACTTCCACCAGAGTCGGTGCGTAGTGTTTCCTCTGCTGCAAAACTTGAGCATGATTTTCTTCGTTTTTTGATAGGTGTTCAAAATGAAATAAAGGAGTCTGCTCCTCGATTGGATGAAGAGGCAAGATCTGGACAAAGAAAAAAGAGAGTTGCGGTTGCACCAAAACCAAAAGGAGGGTTTGCTGTAGCACTTTCAAACGAGGCGTTACAGGAAAAGTTGGAAGAAATTCTTCAATAATAATGGATAACAAACAACAAAGGGTCGAAATATTCAATGCTTTAAAGAATGAATCTAAATAAAGTTTTTATCTTCGGTAATCTCACTCGTGATCCAGAACTTCGACAAACACCGGGAGGACAGTCGGTCTGCACACTCGGAATTGCAACAAATTCTTTTTATGTTGATAAATCTGGACAGCGTCAGCAAAAAGCGGAATTTCATAATGTCGTGGTATGGGGAAAACAAGCAGAGGTTGCTGGTCAGTATCTTAAAAAAGGAGGTTCGGTGTTGATAGAAGGGAGATTGCAAACGCGTTCATGGCAAGACCAACAGGGACAGGCCAGAAAGACAACGGAAATTATTTGCGAACGAATGCAACTTGGTCCACGAGGAAGTGGTGTATCACATGGAGGACCTGATCGCGGAAACACTTCTAATAATGAAGATCAGAGCATGCACATGAAAGAAGAACTTCCAGAAATTAACCTTGAAGAAGATGAAATAAAAGCAGAGGATATACCTTTTTAAGTGTTTTATCTAAAATAAAACCTTTCTCCCGCTCAGACAGTAAAAACGGGAGTGGTGAATTGTGTAATTTATATATAATTTAGAAAATATGAGACAATGTTTTTTTTGTTCACAAAACGTAAAGGAAATTGATTATCGTAACATTGAGCTTTTGAAACGGTTTGTTTCTGGCCAGGCGAAAATAATCGATCCGCGACATACCGGGGTATGCGCAAAACATCAGCGTCATCTTGCAAACGGAATAAAGCGCGCAAGAATTGCTGGGTTACTTCCATTTGTTCGTCGATAGTATAACAATATATTTATGGCTTTTGATGGTGCGCTCTTTGGAATTCTACATAAACTTTTAGGAGTGTCGGGAATACTCGACGTTCTTTTTGTTTTTCTCTCAAAGTATCTCGCATATATTGTGTGTATTGCTGTTGCGGTATTTTTGATTGCTCATAAAGACATTCGGGAGAGGTTTTATATGTTTTTCTTTATTGCTCTTTCACTTATATTTTCCCGAGGAATTATTACGGAAGTAATACGATATTTTTATTTGAAACAAAGACCGTTTGAATCACTTGGGTTTACCCCGTTATTACAAGAGAGTAGTCATTCATTTCCATCGGGGCACGCCACATTTTTCTTTGCACTCGCATTTGCGTTATGGTTGTTTGATAAGAAATGGGGGAAATGGGTTTTTGTGTTTGCAATTGTAAATGGGATTGCACGTATTATTGCAGGAGTGCATTGGCCACTCGATATTATTGGTGGATGTATTGTTGGAGGAGTTTCTGTGTATCTTGTCTATCTACTTCTCAATAAATATAGACCAAAAGTTGTGACTAAAGAAAAACAACTTGAGTAAGTAAGAATGAACAAAATTATGCCATTGTGGATATTATTTTCAATTCTTTCGGCAATATTTGCTGCGCTTGTGGCAATATTGGGAAAGATTGGAATTGCAAGTGTTGATACGACACTTGCAACTGCGGTTCGCGCGGTAGTAATGGCCCTCTTTCTTGTGTGTGTTTCACTCGCACTTGGGAAGGGTAGTCTTCTTTCTACTATAGGAAATAAACCACTTCTTTTCATTGTGCTCTCTGGTATTGCAGGAGCACTCTCATGGTTTTTCTATTTTTTTGCTTTAAAAACTGGACCAACTTCTGCAGTTGCTGCACTTGATCGGTTGAGTGTAGTGTTTGTGCTCATCTTTGCCCTTATCTTTTTGGGTGAACAATTTACGTTAAAATCGGGAATCGGTGCTCTTTTTGTTACTATTGGCGCAATATTAATGGTGTTGAAGTAGTAGTTTTATATTGCGAAAAAATTTTGGTGTGATATATTCGGTACATACCGTGATGAGGTCGGGCGGTATTTAAAAATAAAATTGTTATGGCAAAAGTAATTGTATATTCAACGCCGACATGTGTGTTTTGTAAGATGGCAAAGGCGTATTTTACCGAACATAATGTTCAGTTTGAAGAAAAGAATGTGATGACTGACATCCCCGCACAGGAGGAAATGATAAAGAAGTCAGGTCAACTTGGAGTTCCGGTGATTGATATCGATGGGAAGATTATTATTGGTTTTGATAAATCAAAAATCGCGTCTCTTTTAGATATAAAATAGATTTATATTCCCCGACAATTTTGGTCGGGGGAGACTGTGGATATGCCACCTTAGCTCAGCTGGTAGAGCACATCTTTCGTAAAGATGGGGTCCCGAGTTCGAATCTCGGAGGTGGCTCAGTTGGTACCCGCCCGACTGAATGACATCAGTCGTTCGGGTGGGGAGCAATCGCTTCGTAAGCGATGGGTCGTGAGTTCAAATCTCACCTTCGGCTCAAAATGTAATGGAGGCGGGGCACGCTTTCGTAAAGCGTGGGTCGTCGGTTCAAATCCGACCATTGGCTCAATAAAAATATTTCGAAAGAAATATTTTTGTTTTGTAGTGTTTTCTACTATAATTTGGACATGGGTTCAGAGGTAAAAGCGTGTCAGAACCCGCCCGAACGTACCGTTCGGTACGGGCGGGTTGTAAAATAGATTTATGAAAGAAGAACGAATTTGTCAAAACTGTAAATCCATATTTATCATTGAGGATGAGGACTTCCAGTTTTATAAAAAAATTGATGTGCCGGCACCAACATTTTGCCCAGAGTGCAGAATGCAAAGAAGGTTTGGGTGGAGAAATGAACGATCTTTTTTTAGAAATAAATGTGCAAAAACGGGAAAAGATATTATTGCTACATTTTCCCCGGAATCGGGAATGACTGTGTATGATCGGGACGAATGGTGGAAAGATAATTGGGATCCAACGCTCTGTGGACGTGAATATGATTTTAATAAACCATTTTTTACACAATTTAAAGAATTACTTAAAAATGTTCCTGTACCGTCGGTGTTTAATGCTCGGACAGTAGATTGTTTTTATACACAACACACGGGGGATTTTAAAAACGGATATCTTGTTATGGCATCATGGGGCGGAGAAGATATTTCATATGCTGCACGAGTGCAACGTTCAAAAGACTCCATGGATGTATTTGTGCTTATGAATGGGGAGATGTGTTATGAATGTGTTGGAGTGAGCAAGTCATATAGACTTTTCTTTTCGTGTAACTGTGACGGATGTGATAACTCGTATTTTCTTTATGATTGTAAGGGATGCTCAAATTGTGTCGGATGTGTAAATTTAAGAAATAAGTCGTATTACATTTTTAATATTCCGTATTCGAGAGAGGAATATTTGGCAAAAATAAAAGAATTACATCTTTCGAGCCGTGAAGGATTATCGAGAATAAAGAAAGAGTTTGAGGAATTAAAACTACATTCGATTCAAAAATTCGCAAATATTTCGAATTCTGTGGACGTGACGGGGGATAATATTTCAAATTGTTCTAGTTCGCGCACAATGTTTGATACAAGTAATGGCGTAAAGGACTGTAAATATATTCAAAATGGTCTTGAAATGAATGATGGATATGACGGATATGGAGTTGGTGCGGGATCAGAACTTCTTTATGAGTCTTTTGACACGGGGGTCCAGGGGTTTCGCCAGTGTTTTTGTGGGATCGTATATGGAGGAATGAATGTATATTACTCATACAATTGTCATAATTGTAAAAATTGCTTCGGGTGTAGCGGATTACAAAAAAGGGAATATTGTATCTTAAATAAACAATATTCTAAAGAAGAGTATGAAACATTACTTCCTAAAATAAAAAGACATATGGATGAGATGCCGTATATCGACAAAAAGGGGCGGATATATAGATATGGAGAATTTTTTCCGGTGGAGCTTTCTCCTTTTGGATATAATAAAACTGTGGCACAGGAATATTTTCCCTTTACAAAAGAGGAAATAGAACGAGAGGGATATGTATATGAAGGAGAACAAGAAAGAAATTATACCATTACAAAAACGTGGGGTGATCTTCCCGATACTATAAATCAAGTGGGGGACGACATTATGAATGATGTCATTCGGTGTAAACACAATGGGAATTGTGTGCATCAGTGTTCAACGGCATTTAAAATTACTTCTGCCGAACTTGGGTTTTACAGACGCTTTGATCTTCCTCTCCCTGAGCTTTGTTCAAATTGCCGACACTATGAACGCCTTGTGCAACGTAATCCAATGAAGCTCTGGCATCGACAATGCCAGTGTGTGGGAACAAAGAGTGAGAATGGGGTCTATCAAAATACTATTCAACATCACCACGGAGTAGAAAAATGTTCCAATGAATTTGAAACATCATATTCACCCGAAAGGAAGGAAATAGTATATTGCGAACAGTGCTATCAAGCGGAAGTAGCGTAATCCATCTCTAATTCGCGCGAATAGGAGAATAAAGATATATGAATCAAGAAAATAAAATCTGCCAAAATTGTAAACAAAGGTTCACCATTGAACCGGAGGATTTTGATTTTTATAAAAAAATTAATGTTCCGGCACCCACATGGTGTCCAATATGTCGCTTTCAGCGGCGATTTGCATTTCGTAACGAACATTTTTTATACAAGCGAAAAAGTGATTTTTCCGGAGAAATGATTTTTTCTCAACTTTCTCCTGATGTACCTATGAAGGTATATGAACTTGAGGTATGGAATTCTGATAGATGGGATCTGATGGATTATGGAAGAAATATTGATTTTACAAGACCATTTTTACAACAAATCCTTGAACTGTGGCACGATGCTCCTTGGCGTGCAAAAAGCGTAATAAATCCAGTAGCAAGTGATTATTCAAACCAGTGTACTGGTTTTAAGAATTGCTATCTCTGTTTTAATGGAAATTATTCGGAGGACTCTGCATATTCAAATGGTATCGATTATTCAAAGAGCTGTTTTGATAATTCCCACATTTCTCATAGTGAGCTTTGTTATGAGGGTTTTTGGCTGACGCGATGTAATAAAGTGATATGTTCAGAAAATTGTGAGGATTGTTTTGATATTTATTTTTCAAAGAATTTAAGAGGGTGCTCTAACTGTTTTGGGTGTGTGAATATGCGAAATAAGAGTTATTGTATTTTCAATAAACAATATACAAAAGAGGAATATGGAGAAGAAATAAAAAAGATTTTCTCAGGCTCTTGGGATCTGTACGAAGAAAATAGAATAAAATCAATGGATTTCTGGTTTCAATTCCCGGTAAAGTTTATGGAAGGAACAAAAAATGTGAATATTACCGGTGATTATATTAATCAATCAAAAAATGTAAAAGATTCATTTTTGATAAGAGATGGGGAAGATGTTAAATACTGCCAATATCTTCAAGCAGGTCCTAATAAGGATTGTTATGACCTCTCCACTTTCAAAGGTAATGAATTGGTATATGAAAGCAGTCAAACTGGTGATGGTGCATACAATATTAAGTTTTGCTTTCAATGTTGGACGAATGTAAAAAATCTCCAGTATTGCGCAAGTTGTATTTCTACATCTGATTGTTTTGGATGTTTTGGTCTCCGTAATAAGCAATATTGTATTTTGAATAAACAATATACAAAAGAAGAATATGACGTGCTTGTTGAAAAATTAATTCGTCAGATGAACGATGTTTCTTATAAAGATAAAATGGGGAAGGATTATCGATATGGTGAATTTTTTCCTGCAGAATTTTCACCACTTGGATATAACGAAACTCCAGATCAAGAACATTTACCGCTCACAATGGAAGAAGCAAGAGGAGGCGGGTTTAATTGGCATTTAGTTGATACAAAGAACTATTCCATCACAAAAAAGCCAAGCGAACTTCCTACACATGCGAAAGATGTAGGCGACGGTATTCTCGAGGAAGTTATTGGATGTGCCCATGAGGGGAAATGTACGGATAATTGTACAACAGCGTTTAGAATTATTCGCTCGGAATTGGAGTTTTATAAACTTATGAATCTTCCGCTTCCGCGACTTTGTCCGAATTGTAGACACTACAATAGAATAAAACGTCGTAACACGGTAAAACACTGGTATCGAAAATGTCAGTGTGGAGGTGAGAAATCAGAAAATGGAGTATATCAAAATGCTTCTGCACATACCCACGGGAAAGATTCTTGCTCAAATGAGTTTGAAACAAACTATTCTCCTGAAAGGAAAGAAATTATTTACTGTGAACGATGTTACCAGGCGGAAGTATCATAAGTTAAAAGTTTTTAAAGTCTATAAAGTATGAATTCAACAAATTACAACGGCGTTTATCTTTCGGTGCTCGCGGGGGCAGGGGGAGATGATGCAAAAGATTGGGCACAGATACTTCTTCGGATGTATGAAAAATGTGCAGATAAAAAAGGATGGAAAAAACAATTTGTAAACGACATAACAATTTCACTGAGGGGTGATGGGGTGTATGAATATTTGAAAGGAGAGTCGGGTGTGCACCGTTTGGTGCGTATTTCTCCATTTGATTCAAAAAAATTGAGACATACCTCATTTGCACTTGTGGAAGTGTTGCCGATTTTGCCACAGGTAGAAGTTTCAAAAATTCAAATTCCTGAAAAAGATATAAAAACCGATTTTTTCCGTTCATCGGGACCTGGTGGGCAAAATGTAAATAAAGTGGAAACCGCGGTGCGGGTGAGCCATTTGCCGACGGGAATTGTTGTTTCTTCGCAATCAGAGCGTTCACAAAGTGCAAACAGAGATAAAGCAATGGAACTTTTAAAGATTAAACTTATTGCACTCATGCAGGAAAAACACGAAACTGCGATAGAGAATTTAAAAGTGAAGGTAAAGCCGGAATGGGGGCACGAAATTCGATCATATGTATTGCATCCGTACAAACAAGTCAAAAATCATGCGACAGGGATTAAAATTTCACGCGTAGAAGAGGTATTGGATGGGGATTTAGATTTGTTGGAGAGTATGAAATAAGGTATAATAAATCCAGATTCTCCTACAAGGAGTTTTTCTATGCCGAGTAGTAGAAATGCGATATGTTTTTTACTTCTCGCGCACTAGTTTTTAAAGTATGGTATAGATGATTTCAGTCGTAGATCTTAAATAAAAAGTCAACGCGAGAAATCGCATTTTCACTACCCGGTATGATTATTTTTCAAAATGTAACGAAAACCTACAACCATGGGATGGTTGCTCTCGATAAGGTAAATTTTAAAATACAGCCAAATGAATTTGTCTCAATAGTGGGGCGTTCTGGCGCAGGAAAATCGACTATTATTAAGCTTTTAATTGGGGAGGAGAAGCCTACAAAAGGACAGGTGTTTTTTGGTTCATATGAAGTAAATAAATTGAAGTCCAAAGAACTTCCCGAGTTCCGAAGGCATATTGGTGTTATTTTTCAGGATTTTCGTTTACTTGCAAAAAAGACTGCATTTGAAAATGTTGCGTTCGCACTTGAAGTGAATGGACGTCCACAAAAAGAAATTAATGAACTTGTCCCACAGGTAATGGAAATGGTGGGAATCAAAGATAAGATGCTTAACTTCCCGGCAGAACTTTCCGGTGGAGAAAAGCAGCGAGTCGCAATCGCACGCGCAATGATTAATCGTCCCGATGTAATTATCGCCGATGAACCAACGGGAAACCTCGATCCATTTAACACATGGGAAGTTATAAAATTACTTACAAAGATTAATGAATTAGGAAGTACGGTTATTCTTGCAACTCACGATAAAGAAATTGTGAACACCCTGGGACAGCGGGTGATTACTGTCGATGGGGGTCGCCTTATTAAAGATGAGGCAAACGGTCGTTTTATTATTGGATAAAATTATATGATGGTAAAAATATCAAGAATTATTCGTTATGGAGTGAGCAATTTTTTTAGAAATGGATGGTTGTCGCTTTCGACAATTGGCATTATGATTCTCGCACTTATCGTGTTTGAAGGTCTTATTGTTTTTAATGTAATGGCAAAAGGAGCGGTGGGCGCGCTACAAGATAAAATTGATATCAGTGTCTATTTCAAAAGTAATGTTGCAGAAGATTCTATTTTGAATATAAAGCGATCTCTTGAGGGGTTGGTTGAAGTGAAGGCGGTGCAATATATATCACGAGACGAGGCACTCGCAGAATTTAAAAAAGCACATGCGAATGAAGAAGTGATTACACAAACACTTGATCAACTCGAAGAAAATCCACTTCTCGCATCAATAAATATTAAAGCGAATGATCCACGTCATTATGACACTATTGCCGAATACTTGGACAAACCGGTCTTCAAAAATCTTATAGAAAAGGTGACCTATGCCCAAAATCATGTAGTGATTGATCGTCTCGTCGCACTTGTTGATACTGTAAGGAATGGGGGGGCATTGCTCACTGTGTTCCTTTCGTTTCTTGCGGTCATGATTACATTTAACACAATCCGATTGGCTATTTTTTCCAATAGTGAACAAATCAGTGTGATGCGTCTTGTAGGAGCTTCAAATAATTTTATTCGAGGGCCATATATTGTTGAGGGACTTATGTATGGGTTTATCGCAGCAATTGTCGGATTTCTTATATTTATTCCAATTATTAACTTTGTTTCTCCATATGTTTCGAATTTTATTCCCGAAATAAATTTGAAAACATATTTTAACGAAAATTTCTTTTCTCTTTTCCTTTATCAGTTGTTATTTGGAGTTGGGTTGGGGATAGTATCCGGTGTAGTAGCAATCAGGAAATATTTACACGTGTAGTATAATAAACGTATGGGAGAGTCTATCTATGGGGTTGATATGGACGGAGTAGTGACACCACTTATGGTGCGTGATGCTATTTCACAGTGTTTTTTCGAAGCACACTGTCTTGATGCGAATATTGGTGAAGCAGACAGTGATATGAGTAAACAATATTGTCGACAGGTTGTGAAAAAGGCATTTTCCGATTCTGGGGGTGATTTTGATCATCCGACAAAAGATTCTATATCTGGGGCAGTGGGAAAACTTGTAGAATTTTCGAAGAACTTTAGGGATCCGAGTATCATTCAAAAACACCAAGGCGAGATCATGAAGTTGATAGAAAAAATGAAATAAAAAATCCTGCGACCAGCGGGATTTTTTATTTTATGTTAAACTGAAAATAGTATTAATTTAAATAAAAGGTGATTGTATGATTGACAGATGCGTCGAAGACCTTGAAGAATGTATGTGTGAATGTCACTTCAATGAATATGTGGAACACATCATCCCGTGTTGTGAACAATGTCGTTATTGTGAGAAAAGGATAAAAATAAGTGCGACGTTGCACGAAATGAGATGCCCCGACAATCCTCAAAATAAGGAAGAGAAAAAATAAAACAAACCCGGCTATGCGCGGGTTTTTTGTCGGGCTGCCCGCCTTCACTAAAGCTACGGACGGGTAAGCCGGGAATCTCACAGATTTTATAATTTATGTCGGGATGCAGGGAGTCGAACCCTGACTACAAGACCCCCAGCCTTGCGTACTACCGCTATACTACACCCCGGTATATTTACCCCGTAGGAAGCGAAGCTTGTATTCAAAAAGAAACCACGGGCGTAAGCCCGTGGAGTTTCATTTCTTTTTTGTCTTACTGAGGGTTCTTAAACACGTAGTACACACTTTCGATCGTTTCCCCGAAACAAGAAGATTTGTCCACTGCAAATTTGCCTTCTTTTTTCCTGAGGTAGTCGGATTATAATGTCCGCGGAGAAGCTTTCTGGTTCCTCCCATTTTGTATGATTTTTCACATTTTTCGCAGGCGCGCATATGTTTAATGTATAGACGTATTATATCTATTTTTCGAAAAAACGCAAATTTTTTGAAATATTACCCAATAACCGTCTCTTTATAGCTCTTATCCGAAAAATTCACTTCGTAAAACTTTATATTATCTCCATATCCAACTTGGAGAATGATTGTATTTTGAGCTTGGGAAATTCTGAATAACACACTCCCTGAAACTACGCTTTTTGCAGGCATCGAGGAGAATTGTCCGTTTGTTTTGAATGATTCAATGTTATTACTATCGAGTGCAACGATGCTGAATATCTTCGACGGATCAATTGATGAATTTCCTGTTGCTTTATTTGTATAAATTTTGAAATTAACTGAAAGAGTATTGTTTGAATTTTTATTTATACTTTCTACAGAAAGAGAAAGGTTTGTTTGAGGGAGGAGTACTGGACTTGATTGAACGTCCATAAGAATTGCGGTTGGCACTGTTGCAACGCTTGTGACTATTTCTGGAGTCTGCTCTTCTGATGATGTGGTATTTTTAACTTCCGGCACCTCTTTTTTAATTAGTTGTTCCACTGGGGTTGCTTGTCGTTCTTTATTTGCAAGTTCAAGCGCCATTTCTACATTTCTCACATCGGTACGAAGCGTGCCTATTGAATTGAATGTAAAAAAGAATCCGACTGTCGCAAATATAAATACAAGACCAATTATTATATAAATGCCAGTATTTTTTCTTTCCATATCTTTAAATTATAGCACGAGGGATAATTTTCATATATAATGAGGCATTATGGAATTTATTATTTTGTTTCAAATTATCGTTCTTATATTTTCAGTGGTAATTCATGAGGTATCGCATGGATATATTGCCGATGAACTAGGGGATCCCACTGCTCGCAATCTAGGGAGACTCACCTTGAATCCTCTAAAGCATATTGATCCATTTGGGTCAATTATTCTCCCACTTCTCATGTCTCTCATCCCTGGCGGAATTATTTTGGGATGGGCAAAACCGGTTCCATATAACCCATTTAATTTAAAAGATCCTAAAAAAGGGGGAGCACTTATTGCGGTTGCGGGTCCCGCAAGTAATCTCGTTGTTGCATTTATATTTGCTATTTTTTATCGTATTTTTTTGTATGTGCCGAGCATGGGTGGGGCGCTTCTAGCGCTCGAACCGCTTTTTGCCTCGATAGTAATGATTAATATTATGTTGGCTATTTTTAATTTGGTGCCAATTCCGCCACTTGATGGATCAAAAATACTCTTTGCATTTATTCCAAGAAAATACGAACACTTGGCAGAGATGTTTGAACGCTATGGATTCTTTGTATTGATGATTTTCATATTTTTGGGAGTTGAGTTCCTTTCTCCAATTGTCCGCTTTTTATACCGTCTTTTTATAGGGTTTTAGCCTCTCATGTGTTGACAAAATCAGTAGTTTTGCCTTATTCTTATACCTGCTGCACTTGCAGTAGTGTTTTTATGCCCAGTGAGTGAAAACTCGATTTGTCCGTTTTAGAGCGAACAGAGTGGGTGATAAAAACAAAAAAGTCTATATATAATAAATTTCCAAAAAAGAGAAAAGATATAAAAATATCGAGTTTCTACTACTGGGTATGCCTACCGTATCTCAATTAATCAAAAATGGAAGGAAAAGAATCCTAAAGAAGAAAAAGGTTCCAGCTCTTGGCACCTATTTTAATTACTTATTAAATAAGCCGGTTGCGTCATCTTCACCATTCAAGCGAGGAGTATGTTTGAAGGTATTTACCACTACACCAAAGAAACCAAACTCGGCACTTCGAAAAGTGGCGAGAGTTCGTCTTACGAATGGCATGGAAGTCACCGCATATATTCCAGGAGAAGGACATAACCTTCAGGAACACTCGGTGGTAATGATTCGTGGCGGACGTGTAAAAGATCTTCCAGGAGTTCGCTATCATATCGTCCGTGGCGTACTTGATACCCAGGGAGTGAATGCACGAAAACAACAGCGATCAAAATATGGAGCGAAAAGAGCAAAGAGCTAATATTACTTATTCAACATGAGAAAAAGATCAAGTTTTAAAAAAAATGAAATAGTGGGAGATTCGGTGCATGAGCGCATCGATATGGCTCGTTTTATTAACTACATAATGGTGGGAGGAGAAAAATCAACCGCAGAAAGAGTATTTTATCGTGCACTCGATGAAGTAAAAAATATTACCAAAGGTGATCCGGTGGAAATTTTTGAAAAAGCAATTGTGAATGCATCTCCACTTCTTGAAGTGGTATCAAAGCGTGTCGGAGGTGCGAACTATCAAGTTCCTCGTGAAGTAAGACCCGAAAGAAAATTTTTCCTTGCATCACATTGGATTATTGATACCGCAAAAAAGAAGAAAGGATCTCCAATGGCAAAACGTCTTGCCGATGAATTAATTTTAGCATCAAAGAACGAAGGTACTGCGATTAAGAAGAAACAGGATATGCATCGAATGGCTGAAGCGAATCGCGCGTTTGCAAGTTACGTGAGATAGAAACATATAGATTTCGTATGAAAATGCGAAATTTATTTTGGTACATATTTATAAAATATAATTAAATAAAATTTTATGCCTAGACAATACCCAATGGAACGAGTTCGTGATATCGGAATTATCGCTCATATTGATGCAGGAAAAACCACTGTTTCAGAGCGTGTTCTTTTTTATACCGGGGTTTCACATAAAATCGGAGAGGTGCATGAAGGTGAGGCGGTCATGGATTGGATGGATCAGGAACGTGAGCGTGGAATTACAATTACTTCCGCAGCAACTACGTGTTTTTGGACTCCAACATATATTGATCATTCTTCGCCAGACGCAAAGAAGAACGAATATCGTATTAATCTTATTGATACTCCAGGGCATATTGATTTTACTGTTGAAGTAAAACGATCACTTCGTGTTCTTGATGGCGCGGTAGTGGTATTCGATGGGGTAGCGGGAGTTGAACCTCAATCGGAAACAAATTGGCGCTATGCTGATGAATACAATGTTCCTCGTCTTTGTTTTATTAATAAACTTGATCGTATGGGTGCAAGTTTCGAAAGAAGCTTTGCTTCCATTATTGACCGGCTCACTCCAAACGCAGTTGCAATTCAACTTCCTATTGGGACTGAAGATGCATTTTCGGGTATCGTAAATTTATTTGATAAAAAAGCATATCGATTTGAAGGTGAACGTGGAGAAAAGATAGTATCCGGAGATGTACCAGAAGACATGAAAGAACTTGTGGAAAAAAAGCGCCATGAGTTGGTTGAAAAAATAGCGGAAACCGACGATCAATTAATCAGCGAATATTTAGAGGGAAAAGAAATTTCTGTTCCTACACTTAAGAAAGCACTTCGTGCCGCAACACTTGCGGGAAAATTAGTTCCTGTGCTTGCTGGTTCAGCGTTGAAAAATAAAGGGGTACAACTCGTACTCGATGCGGTTATCGAATATCTTCCTTCACCTCTCGATAAACCTCCGGTGAAAGGATTAAATCAAAAACATGAAGAAGTTGAAATCACTGCAAAAGATGATGCTCCGCTTTCCGCACTCGCATTCAAAATCGCAGCGGATCCTTTTGTGGGAACCCTTTCGTTCTTCAGAGTATACTCAGGAATATTAAAACGCGGAAGCTACATTTTAAATTCATCGAAAAATACACAGGAACGTGTTGGACGTATCGTTCGTATGCACGCAAATCACCGAGAAGAAGTTGAGGAAATTTATGCGGGAGACTTGGGAGCTCTTGTGGGATTAAAAAATACAGGAACGGGAGATTCGTTATCCGATCCAGAAACTCCAATTATTCTTGAAAAAATTACATTCCCAGAACCAGTTATTTCAATTCGCATTGAACCAAAAACAAAAGCCGACCAGGAAAAAATGGGTCTTGCACTTCGTCGTCTTGCGGATGAAGATCCAACATTCCGTGTAAGTGGAAACGATTCCGGAGAAACAATTATTGAAGGTATGGGAGAACTTCATTTGGAAGTGCTTGTTGAACGCATGAAGCGAGAATTTAGCGTGGAATCAAATGTTGGTCGTCCACAGGTTGCATATAAAGAGACAATTAAAAATCAGGCAAAGGGAGAAGGAAAATATATTCGTCAGTCAGGAGGACGCGGTCAATATGGTCATGTACGATTGGAAGTTGAACCATTGGAGCGCGGAAAAGGATTTGAATTTGTTGACGCAATTAAGGGGGGAGTCATTCCACAGGAATTTATCGCTCCTATCGAAAAGGGGGTGAAGGAAGCAATCACAAAAGGTGTGCTTGCCGGATACCCTGTAACTGATGTGAAAGTAACGTTGTATGATGGATCATTCCACGAAGTTGACTCGTCTGAAATCGCTTTCCAAATCGCAGGTGCAATGGCATTCCAAGAGGCTGCAAAACTTGGTAAATTGGTGTTGCTTGAACCAATCATGAAAATACAGACGATTGCCCCGGGAGAATTCTTGGGAGACATCACTGGTGATTTGAGCTCAAAGCGTGCAAAGATCAATGAAATGGGAGAACGTGGCACCGCACGGTTGGTAGATGCCGAAGTACCACTTTCGGAAATGTTCGGATATGTAACAAAACTTCGCTCAATGACACAAGGAAGGGGATCATTCACTATGGAATTCAGTCATTATGCGGAAGTTCCGGGAAATGTTGCTCAGCTTATTATTGAGGGAAAAAAGAAGTAAATTTTAATGGATATAAAGACAACCCCGACTATTTATAAATGGTTGGGGTTTGTTATATAATCAGGTGTGAAGGGGATAGCTTTTATACTATATGAAAATTCTCAAAATCCTTCTTTTTCTGGTTATATCAGGTATCCTTGTATGGGGATTTTATCGTTTGAAAGCAGAACGAGAAATATTTATAGCAGAAGTGAAGAAACTTCAAGAAACTGCAAATTCACTGAAGAAGGAAAACGCATCGTTGGTCGAAAAAATTGAATATTTTAAAAATCCGGAAAATTTGGTAAAAGAATTACGCGCGCAGTTGAATTATAAAAAACAGGGTGAGAATATGATTATTGTGATTCCTCCAAAAGCAACAAGCACACAATAATAACGAAGGCGGGATTGGTTCAGTGCCCGCCTAAAACGTTGTATTAAGGCGGGTCCGCAAAAATGTCGACATTGTCGCTTTTGGCGGAGTAGAATTTGCATGATACAATACAAAAATGTATTACACATATGTTCTCTTGTGTAAGAGTAATGAGAGAGAAAAGATGTATATTGGATTTACGGAGGATTTAAAATTGAGAATAGAACAACATCGAAAAAAAGTGGTAAAAACTACAAAGGGTTTTGATGAGGTTGAACTTATCTATTACGAATCGTGTAGAAATAAAACAGACGCAAGAAAGAGAGAAATTCAACTAAAAACGGGATTTGGAAGGGGTTATTTAAAAAGAAGGTTGGAAAATGATATTAAAAATTAATTTTGCGGGTATGGTTTAGTGGTAGAATGCGACCTTCCCAAGGTTGAGACAGGAGTTCGATTCTCCTTACCCGCACATAAAATGATAGAAAGTTTACAATAAGTGATGCATATGTTTTCAAAAAAGAATCTTCAAGATATTCCAGTAGAAGGAACATCTCATACATCTGGTTCGCGAAAAATGATTGTTGCAAAAGAAGAAACAACTTCCAAGTACTTTGAAGCACATACCTACGGTTATTTACCGTCTGGTGTGAAATGGGAAATGCACGACCATGGCAATATTGTTGAAATTTGTGTTGTCACAAAGGGTAAGGGAATAGTCAGGGATTCTCAGGGCAACGAGGAAGCTTTTGTTGCAGGAGACAGATTTATATTTCCCCCTAACACAAAACACGAGATCGAAAACAATTCTGCTGAAGAAGTGGAATTTTATTTTTTTAGATTCAAAGATCAGTAAAACTTTTTTAAATTTATGTGGACCTTAATGGTATTTAATTGCAAAATTAAATCCGGAGTAACCAACTCTCGTAGGTTCGAACGAAGGAGGGTATCCCGCACAAAGAAAAAAGCGCAACGATTTTGTTGCGCTTTTTTATAGCTAAAATGTTAGTACACATTCAATTCTCGTGGTCAACCTATACCTATCACGAGAATCCTTTGTCCCATTAGTCATTGCACGACCTAGGATGTCGATATTTTTAGTGGGGGAGATTTGAACAACAACTCCGTAGCCATAATCCGATTCGGCTGTTAGTCCGCCGGCAAACCATCCATTTTTTTTGGGGTAGTAAAGAATATCACCTCGTCCGGAAATTTCATCTGCGGCATAAAGAAGTCCGCGTAATTCAAAATTTTCTGAGGGTGCATACCATCCCCTTAGTTGGAATTCAGCAACTGTTTCTTTTTTCTGTTGGTCGTTTATAAAATACTTTGGACCAATTAAAAAATCTAATGTTGCGTTTCTGAGACACAATGAGAAACCACCAGCAACTGAAGCCGATGAGTCTCCTATTACGCGTCCATTAGCGATCAATCCAAATGCGTTAACTCTATAACGCATAAGGAAACCGATTTCCTCATATTTTTTATGGTCCTTTTTATCGTGGTCAACTTGATTAACCTGGCTAGCACGAGCCGACCAACTAGCGCCATTGCATTGGCCCTTTGTCTTTTCAGAACAAAAAAGCAATATAAATATAATGATTACTAAAAGAACTAAAAATCCCTTTTTCATCGTATTTTTCTCCTATTGAAAGTTAGTTAATTTACTGTTTGTATTCTAGCATTAATTTGTAGAGGTGTCAACTGGGTAGTAGAAATGCGACAGGATTTTTTTACTCGCCCTGGTTGGTGAATTATGTGGAACGTAGAGTAAAAATAGGTACATATTTTGTAAGTTAGATAAAAAATCAAAAAGCGAGAGATCATATTTTCACTACCCAGTAAATTTTTACTTGTCATAAGGAATAATACATATAGAATAGAGAGTGCTTATGGAATTTGGATTTTGGAAAAGAATAAAAAAACCGTTTTTTGCAATTGCGCCGATGGCGGATGTAACCGATATTGCATTTCGAGAGATTATTGCAAAGTATGGAAAATTTACCTGTCCGAATGGGACAGGAGGCGGGCTGGATGTGTTTTGGACCGAGTTTGTTTCATGTGATGGATTATGTTCACGCGGAAAAGAGAAACTATTGATTGATTTAAAATATACAAAAAAACAGAAACCGATTGTGGCGCAGTTTTTTGGCGCAACACCAAAGAATTTTTATGAATGTGCATTACTTGCGCAGGAACTAGGATTTGATGGTATTGATATAAATATGGGATGTCCCGATCGCGCAGTGGAGAAGCAGGGAGCGAGCGCTGCGCTTATGAAAAATCCAAAACTTGCACAGGAAATTATTAAAGAAACAAAACGCGGTGCGGGCAAATTACCGGTATCAGTAAAAACACGTCTTGGATATAACAAAGATACGATGGAGGATTGGCTTCCGTATATTTTTGAAATGGAACCTGCGGTTGTTACAGTGCACGGAAGAACGCGAAAGGAAATGTCGAAAGTTCCCGCACACTGGGATAGGATTGCCGATGCAGTTTCTTTACGTGATGGATATTTTTCTGACGCGAAAGAGAGGTCACTTATTATTGGAAATGGAGATGTTATGAGCGTTGAGGATGGAATGGAAAAAGCAAAAGAATCGGGGGTTGATGGAATAATGGTGGGGAGGGGAATATTCGGAAATCCATTCTTTTTTGCAAAAAATAAAAAAGAAATTCTTTTGAAAAAACGATTATCGGCGATGCTTGAACATACGCGTCTTTTTGAAAAATATTTTGGAAATTCAAATATCAATCGCTCTACATCACTCAAAAACTTTGATAATATGAAAAAGCATTTTAAGGCGTATGTGTCTGGTTTTGATAATGCAAAAGAGTTGCGAATGAAACTCATGAATACAAAAAGCGCGGACGAAGTAGAAAATGTTGTGGATGAATGGTCTAAATAAAATTTAGACGACAGATTTCCATACATTCCCCATTTTACGAGCGTTTTTGTGCTATTGACATATTATCATGTATATGTTACACTTGAAGGCAGAACATAAATAAAAGGGAAAAAATATGTTGCAATTTTTGCAATTGTTTTTTGTATCGTTGTTTTCTTTTGTTGTTGCGCTCGCATCATTTATTTCCATGTTTGGTGCAGGAAGAATCACACGACAGATTGTATTCGGTATTTCATTGTTGTTTAGCGGTATGACATTTGTTTGCGCCGCGCATGCAAATGAGATATTGCATTCTGCAGTTGTCGTTCATTCTTCTTCGTCGATATTTGCTGGAGACATTCTTGATTTTACTGTCCATATGTTGTTTTGGGGTGGTATTGGGATAGTTCTCTGTCTTTTATTGGCAGTATTTCGATGGACACGCGCAAGGTTAATTAACTAAATAATCAAAAACAAAAGGAATCGGATACGTACGTATCTCTACAGGGTTGGCAGACCTCTCGTGAGATCGTGGAGTATGACGGCAAGCTTTACTTCGAGGTGGCAGAACAAGGTCACTGTAGTACTTGTCAGTCACGAATCAGTCATGTCTATGACGTAGTTTCGCGCAAGAATTTGCGAGTTACCTACGGACATTTACTTGACCGATTTCCACGTGATGCACGCACCCTTTGGGTGGGTTTAGAGAAGTCGAAGGCCGAGATGAGTAGTGAGGAGATTAAAGCTCTCTTTCGCGAACATCTTGAACTTCCCATTCTTTAAACTTTGGGCATGTCAACGGAAAAACCAAAACAAAGCGTAGCGTAAGCGATGCCTCTGGTTAAGATGTTGCTCATCTTGAAACTGAAATAAAAGCACGGGGAAAGATAATATCTCGTTATATCAAAGTTTATACCGCCTCACATATCTGTGAGCGGTATTTTTATTTTATGTTTTTGTGTATGATGTAATACGGTTAGGGTATTAACTTTATGAAACGATTACTAAAACAACACTTTGGATTTCACTCATTTCTCCCATATCAGGAGGATATTATTGCTGATATACTTCAGAAAAAAGATGTAATTGCGGTGCTTCCCACCGGTGCAGGAAAATCGCTTTGTTATCAACTTCCTGCGCTCGAATTTTCTGGGGTGACGCTTGTGGTGTCTCCTCTTATTTCTCTTATGAAGGATCAAGTAAATGCACTTGAAGGAAAGAATATCCCCGCAGCATATTTAAATAGCAGTCTAGGAGTAAAAGAAACAAGGCAGATAAAAGAAGATGTATTGAGTGGAAAAGTAAAACTATTATATGTTGCACCGGAGCGCTTGGTGAAAGAAGGATTTATAGATTTTCTTCTCGATTGTGGAATATCCTTAATTGCAATCGACGAGGCACATTGCATTTCAGAATGGGGACATGATTTTCGCCCAGAATATCGGAAACTCGGAATGCTTCGCGAAAAATTTCCTGGAGTGCCCATTGTTGCGCTTACCGCAACCGCAACACGAAAAGTGCGGGATGATATTAAATTACAGTTAAAATTTAAAGAAGGAATGTATGGTGAACATCGTGCAAGTTTTGATAGAGAAAATCTCAATTACATCGTTCGTCCAAAGGACAATGCATATTATTATATTCAGGCATATTTGGAAGATCATCCTGATTTTTCGGGAATTATTTATTGTCATAGCAGAAAATCGGTTGAACGCATGGCAAGTGACTTGATGATAGATGGAATTGAGGCAGCGCCATATCATGCGGGACTTCCACAAAAAGAGCGGGCGGAAAATCAGGAAAAATTTCAAAAAGGGAAATTGCGAATCATCGTAGCGACTATTGCATTTGGAATGGGGATTGATAAACCAAATGTACGTTTTGTGATTCATTATGATATTCCAAAAAATCTTGAGGGGTATTATCAGGAGACAGGACGTGCGGGAAGAGATGGATTGCCGTCCGATTGTATGTTGTTTTTTGGATATGGGGACAAAATGAAACATGAATTCTTCATTCGGCAGAGCAAGAACGAACATCGTGCCGCAGTAGCACAATATCAATTGGATAAGATGGTTGAATTCTGTACGTCGGGGGATTGTCGCAGGAAGATGTTGCTCGCATATTTTGGTGAAGCGTATCCTGATAAAAATTGTGGGATGTGCGACGTGTGTAATTATTAACCTTCTGATAAGAGTTTTTGTCTGGGGACTATGACATGTCATAGTCCCCAGATTTTAGATGTTTTTATATCGAGATCATTTACCCATTCGTACGAATGGGTAAATGGGAAGTTTAGAATGTTTACAATGAGTTTTTTTCCAAGTGTTATGATATATCATAACACTTACACTTCTCCAGTTTATTATTAAAGCAATAGGCTAATTCGTACGAATTAGCCTATAAGGGATTTAATATTTTGATGGATTTGTAAACTGTTCATCAGAAAAATAGGTGGTAAAATAGAGATATGAACAAATCACGGAAAGTAGCCAAAAAGAAACACGCAAAAAAACAGGGAAAAAAGGTTTCAGTTCGTTATCGATAATCTATGATCCAACGCGGGATTGCCACATTTACACTTGATTATGGGAAGTGCCCAAAGTGGCTTTTTGACCGCATGGTGATGTTGGGGCGGGAGATGATGCATGTAATCGTCGCAGAAGAGGGTCCAGATGCCTTTATACGGCGTATTGGGGACCCGGTGTGGTTCCAGTCCCTAGGGACGGTTTTGGCGTTTGATTGGAACGCTTCGGGGCTTACCACGATTCTTACTGCCGCACTTAAAGAGGCAATCCGAGGAGAAGAACGGAACCTCGGTATTTTTATTTGTGGGGGAAAAGGAAAGACATCCAGAAAAACTCCTGACGAAATATTTACATGGGGGTCTCGATTGGCGCTCAGTGAAAAAAATACACGCGCACTTTCTTATAATTCACGTATGGCGGCGAAGGTGGATAGCGCGCTTATCCAAGATGGATTTCAAATTTATCACCACACATTTTTTTTCACAAAGAATGGGGCGTGGACGGTGGTGCAACAGGGAATGAACAAAGAAAACCAAACTGCACGGAGGTATCATTGGCACTCGGAAACGGCAAAAGATCTTATTCGCGAACCGCATTCGGGAATCTCAAGTCAGATAAAAATTCCAAATGTGTTAAATATGACGGCGAATGAGAGCGAAAAGAATCGTGAGATGAGTGCCGATCTCACGCATCAGAGTTTTGGAGTGCTTATGAAAGACATTCAACTTCTTCGGAGATATTATTCTCCACTTTCAAAAATGGTTTCTTTGGGGAATGGGCAGGAGAAACAACTTACATTATTGGAACTTGAAAATAAAGAATTCAAAACGCATCCGGTAGTGATGGAAGATTTTTCGAAGAGCGCATATCTCGAAAAGATTTTGTGGAAATTATGTGACGAACAGCCGGAGAGTTATGAAAAACTTCTCTCAACCCAAGGAGTGGGTCCAAAAACAATTCGCGCACTCGCACTTGTGTCGGAAGTTATTTATGGCGCAAAACCGTCGTACGAAGATCCTGCACGATATTCGTTCGCGCATGGTGGGAAAGATGCGACGCCATATCCGGTAGACAGGAAAATATATGACGTGACAATTGATAAGATGAAGAAGTATGTAGAGAAAACAAAAATACCACTTCCCGAAAAGAACAAAATACAAAAACGTCTCGCAGTTTAATTGTTTTTGCACTAAAATAAATACATGCTTTTATATCACGGATCAAAGGAAAAATTGGAGAAATTGGAAAAGCGTCAGGCAGGATCTGAGGTAGAGGTACCAGAAGATGAGCTCCTTGAAGCGATTTATTTTACTCCAAATTATGGTTTTGCCGTTGCGTGTGGTGCTCGCCCATTGGGAATGACAGATATTGATGATGAACAAGAGACTATAAAATTCGAAAATCCAGATCTTTTTGATCCGGAGATGGATATATTTATATATCGTATAGAATCCGAAAACGTTCCAGAGGGACACTTAAGGCAAATAGATGATCATCAGTATGTTGTAGAGAACATAAAAGAAATACAATTTGATAATATCGATGAAATAAAAGCAGGTGAAGTTTCAAAATATTATAAGTTGATAAATTGGGAACCAAAGGAATCCAATTCGGAAATAAAAATAAAATTTAGATAATTTATGCGAGAAGAAAAAATATGTCAGAACTGTAAGAATCGGTTCACCATAGAACCAGAGGATTTTAATTTTTACGAAAAGATGAAGGTACCAGCGCCGACATGGTGTCCTCCGTGTCGATTTCAGCGGAGGCTTTCGTTTTGTAATGAACGGCACTTGTATAAAAATACGTGCAGTTTGTGTGGAAAAAATATGATTGCGATGTATCCGCTCGGAACATCTTTTCCTCTGTATTGTCTTGAATGTTACCGAAGTGATAAATGGGATCCGATGTCTTATGGAAGAGAATATAATTTTGATAAACCATTTTTCGAGCAATTTAAGGAAATGAAAATGCGGGTGCCACGCGCCTCACTTATTCGTCAGGGAGATATTGTGGGAAGTGAATATTGTAATCGGGCAAGTTATAACAAGGATTGTTATTTACTTATCCGTGCAAACTACAATGAAAATTCCCGCTATTCATATCTTCTCTGGAATTCACGCGACTGTGCCGATTGTTTTAATGCGGATAAATCCGAACTTGCGTATCAATCCATTGATGTTAACGATTGTTACAATGTTCAATATTGTCAGGAATGTAAGCAGTGTCGCGACTCTTATTTCCTTTTTGACTGCAGAAATTGTACCAATTGTATTGCGTGTGCGGGGCTCAGAAATGCACAATATTTAATTTTAAACAAACAATATACAAAGGAGGAATACGAAAAGAAGGTAAAAGAATTAGATCTTGATACCGCTGCCGGATTACAGAAACTTTCCGAACGTTTTTCTGCGCTTGTGGTCGGCACTATTCATCAGTCGGTGACAAATATAAACAGTACTGATGTTTCTGGGAATTGGTTAAATAATTGTAATAAGGTAAAAGATTCTTACCAATCAAGAGAAGTTGAAAATGGAAAATATCTTCTTTCTATTTTCGAAGCAAAAGATTGTATGGACTATTCATACTGGGGGAGAGCCACTGAGCTTGTATACGAAACCTCGAATTGTGGATATAACGTTTCAAATATTCGTTTTGCGAATGAAACATGGGATTCGTGCCATGATTTAACATATGTGGACAATTGTTATTCTTCTTCGAATTTATTTGGGTGCATAGGATTAAAAAGTGAAGAATATTGTATTTTAAATAGGCAGTATACAAAGGAAGAATATGAGATGCTTATTCCGAAAATTATTGAGCAGATGAGTGTTATGCCGTATAAGGACAAACAGGGGAGGGAATATAAATTTGGTGAATTCTACCCACCCGATCTTTCCACCTCCGCATATAATACGACGGCGGCATATGATCATTTCCCAATGACAAAAGAAGAAGCGCAAAAAATTGGGTATGTGTGGGAAGATCCACAAGAAAAAGAACATGTTGCAACAAAGTCATACGAAGATCTTCCCGAACGCGTTTCCTCAATCAGTGATGATATTTTGAATGAAATAATTTCATGCGAGACGTGGGAGAAGCGTGGCTCTGTGGATGTCACGGCCGAACATAATTGCACAAAAGCATTTCGTATCATTCCCGAAGAATTAGCCTTCTATCGGAGAATGAATATTCCACTTCCACGAAAATGTCCAAATACACGTCATTTTGAACGTTTTAATAAGCGCAATCCTATGAAACTTTGGCATCGACAATGTCAGTGTGCTGGAATAAAGAGTGAGAATGGAGTCTATCAAAATACCGTTTCTCACTACCATGAAACAGAGAAATGTTCCAATGAATTTGAGACGAGTTATTCTCCAGATAGAAAAGAAATTGTGTATTGTGAACAGTGTTATCAGTCAGAGGTGGTATAGGATGTTTTAGATAAAAAAAGGGCTCTCCGTATTACACGTAGAGTCCTTTAATTTTCTACTTCTGTGTTCATGAAATTTCCTGGATTGTTAGTGGAACAACAAAGAAATTAAAAATCTTTTTGATTTCTTCCTTTTTTTCACTTTCTAATTTTGAAAAGTTTTTTAAATCCTCATATTGGAGATTGCAATATCCAATTGGGATGTCGCATACAATGTCTCTTTTCTTTCCTTCGCCGTTTCCCTTAAGGTGGAAATACATCATTCCACCGCCACAATATGAAAGAGGTGATGTGAATGAGTTGTCGCCACTGTCCTGATTATTTGGAATGAGCAACTCTTTCATTGTTATGACAAAAGAATTCTTTTTTGCTTCGAGAACGAATTCTCTTAAATTTTCATAACTTTTGGGGAATAAGTGATAGGCAATTGCTTTTGTGATTATTTTTACCTTTTCAATAAAAGATGCCTTTTGTGTCATGACACACTCCTATTTGTGAATGATTAGATGCTGGAACTATAATGCCACATAAATATTTATGGGTCAAATTTAAATTGATGTTTTTAATGGTAAAATTTGAGGGATATGGAACGAGGGGATGAAAAATTTGATGAATTATATACGAAGTTAAATCCCGCACAAAAAGAAGCGGTGGATGCAATTGAGGGGCCGGTGATGGTGGTTGCGGGACCGGGAACAGGAAAGACACAGATTTTAACACTTCGCATTGCGAATATTTTAAGAAAAACAGATGCACAGCCTGAAAATATTTTGGCGCTTACGTTTACAGAATCGGGTACTACTGCAATGAGAAGAAGGTTGGTTGAAATTATCGGAAGTCCTGCGTATGGAGTCGTTATTAATACGTTTCATGGGTTTTGTAATGATGTTATAAAAAATTATCCGGAGGAATTTCCGCGGATTATTGGATCACAACATATCACTGAGGTGGATCAAATACATCTTGTGGAGACCATCATTGAATCGGCGTCACTTGAAGAACTAAAACCTTTTGGCGATCCGTTTTATTATTTACGCGGGATACTCTCAAACATCAATACGTTGAAACAGGAAGGAATAAACCCGGAAAAATTTTCTGAAATTGTAAAAAGAGAAAAATTTGAGTTTGAGGCAATTCCCGATCTCTACCACGCAAAAGGAGCACATGTGGGGAAGATGAAAGGAGAATATCAGAAACTTTTGAAACAAATTCAGAAAAATGAAGAACTTGCTGATATATTTCGTATGTATCAAAAAGAGCTTGCGCAAAAAAAGTACTATGACTATAGCGACATGATTATGGAGGTGTTTGAGGCACTTCTGCGCAACAACGATCTTCTTCTTATACTTCAAGAAAAACATCAGTATATTCTTGTTGATGAGCATCAAGACACGAATAATGCACAAAATAAAATTTTGGAGCTTCTTGCGAACTATTATCAAACCCCGAATATATTTGTGGTGGGGGACGAAAAGCAAGCAATTTTCAGGTTTCAGGGAGCTTCGCTTGAAAATTTTCTTTATTTTAAGAAAAAATATCCCGATGCAAAACTGATAACACTTGAGGAAAATTATCGTTCAACTCAGACGATTCTCGATTCGGCACATAGCCTCATTGAAGGGGAGAAACGCCTCAAGACACATACATCCCATGGCGAAAAGAAATTGTCTCTGTATGCATTTTCGCGTCCCGAAATAGAATATTTTTTCCTTGGGAAACATATTGCCGAACAAATAGAAAACGGAGTTCATCCTCACGAAATCGCCGTGATATATCGCGATAACCGCGACGCGTTTGCCGTCGCACATATTTTTGAGAAATACAAAATTCCTTTTATTATCGAGTCCGATCAGGACGTGTTGGGTGATATTGATATACGAAAATTTGTTCTGTTACTTCGTGCAGTTGAGGGATTTGGAAGCAACGAACTCTTTTTTGAGGCAATGCATATTGATTTTTTGAAGATAGATCCGGCAGATATTTATTTTCTTATTGATCGCGTCCATCGGGAAAAGATGTCATTACTTTCAATGATGCAGAGTCCCGAGATATTCGATGCTCTCGGGTTGAAAAATATTTCTTCAGTAAAGAAGTTTTTCTCGAATATATCCGGATGGAAAACAAAAAGCAAAAATATCGATATTGTTTCTTTTTTTGAAACCATTGTCCGCGAATCGGGATTTCTTTCGCACATCCTTTCTCTTCCCGATTCGGTCGAGAAAATGGATAAACTTATTACCCTT
>Ga0074195_1001671_pt1 | contig 29181 bp, 25 predicted proteins | sample EPASupsiteHSE623_FD_64525 | JGI IMG/M metagenome (GOLD analysis project Ga0074195, IMG submission 64525) | Bioremediated contaminated groundwater from EPA Superfund site, New Mexico - Sample HSE6-23 | ecosystem: Environmental > Aquatic > Deep subsurface > Groundwater > Contaminated ... | reverse complement strand
GTATCAGATTGATACTTAATACGCGTTTCCTGCGTTGTTTTTTACTTGCGGTTGTATTTCCCTGTGCCATGATGTGTATTTATCCAGGAGTTTCTGCTTTTCAAAATTAATCAAAATTTTTACCTCTGATAGAGATTTACTTTTTTGGTGGATATAATAACAGGTGAAAGGGAGAATGAGTTGCCGGAGGTCAAACAGTACTAATTTAAAGGAGAGGCTCGGGTCAGAGTGACCAGTCTCTAAAGTTCACGCAAAAATATTAACTTTGTGGTCTACTATTTCAGACTGGTTTTATGAATGACAACAGGTACATGGACAGAGGGGTTTCAGCTTCAAAGGAAGATGTTCATCAGGCTATTAAAAACATAGATAAAGGATTGTATCCAAAGGCATTCTGCAAGATAATACCGGATGTGTTGGGTGGTGATCCCGATTGGTGCAATATCATGCATGCTGATGGGGCAGGTACCAAATCGTCTTTGGCCTATCTTTACTGGAAGGAAACAGGAGACCTTTCGGTATGGAAAGGGATAGCACAGGATGCTTTGATCATGAACCTGGACGACCTGCTGTGTGTGGGCGCTACCGATAACATTCTGTTATCGTCGACCATTGGCCGCAACAAGAAAAAAATACCCGGAGAAGTGATCGCTGCCATTATTAACGGGACAGATGAACTTTGCGGGGAGTTGAGAAACCTGGGAATAGGCATTTATCCGACAGGTGGTGAAACCGCCGATGTGGGAGACCTGGTCCGGACGATCATTGTCGATTCGACAGTTGCCTGCCGGATGAAACGAAAAGACGTGATCTCGGCTGGTCAGATTCAGGCGGGCGATTGTATTATTGGTTTGGCATCGTTCGGTCAGGCCACCTATGAAACGGAATATAACGGGGGTATGGGCAGTAACGGACTGACCTCGGCCCGTCATGACGTATTTGCAGGCTACCTCTCAAGGAAATATCCTGAAAGCTTTGACCCCGAGGTTCCTGCAGATCTGATATACTCCGGCACCCGAAAGTTGACCGACGCTGTCGAAGGGCTGGGATTGGATGCCGGGAAACTGGTACTTTCACCGACCCGTACGTATGCTCCGGTCATTAAAAAAATATTGGATGAATATCGTCGGCAAATCCATGGTCTGATCCATTGTTCCGGAGGAGCGCAAACAAAAGTCATGCACTTTGTGGATGACGTGCAGGTGGTCAAAGACAACCTTTTCCCCGTTCCTCCGTTGTTTAAGATGATCCAGAAAGAATCGGGAACGAGTTGGAAGGAAATGTACAAAGTTTTTAATATGGGGCACCGGATGGAAATATACGTCAGACCGGAGTTGGCTGATGCCATTATTGAAATTTCACAATCTTTTCATATTGATGCCCGGATTGTCGGACGCGTTGAACCCTTTAAAGGTACAAAGCTTTTGATACGATCCGAGGTCGGAACATTTGAGTATGAGTAGGCAAAAAAAAACAGGAAGAAGATCCGGTATCCGAATATCTGAACGTCTGAATATCTAATATCTAATATCTAACATCTGGTTTTATGGCAGATTATTCATTAGCAGAGAAATATACACCAATAAAATACCGCTTTGACGAAGTGGCTCAGCAAATTACTGACCCTGCCATCATGAGCGACATGAAGCGTTATGTCAAGTTGAATCAGGAATACCGGAGGCTGGAGTCATTGGTACAGGCCTTTAAGGAATACCGGAACCTGATCGACAATATTGAATCGGGCAGGCAAATGCTGGCGGAGGAGACCGATCCTGATATCCGGGAAATGGCAAGAGGAGAGATCGAGCAGAGTGAATTGCAAATCCCCGAAAAGGAGAAGGAGATTAAATTGTTGCTGGTGCCTGCAGACCCGGAGGACAGCAAAAATGCGATCCTTGAAATTCGTGCCGGAACCGGTGGTGATGAAGCCAGTCTTTTTGCAGGCGATCTTTTCAGAATGTACTCCAAATACTGCGAACGGAAAGGATGGAAACTGGAAGTCACTCATGTAAGCGAAGGAGCTTCGGGTGGGTTTAAGGAAGTGGTGGCCAAGGTTTCCGGGGAAAATGTCTATGGTATTCTGAAATACGAATCAGGCGTTCACCGGGTACAACGTGTTCCGCAAACCGAAACACAGGGACGCGTGCATACATCGGCAGCTTCGGTGGCTGTATTGCCGGAGGCGGAAGAATTCGAAGTGGAACTCAAAGACAGCGATATCCGGAAAGACACTTACTGTTCCTCCGGTCCTGGAGGACAGTCGGTGAACACAACATACTCGGCTATCCGGTTGACTCATATTCCGACAGGTATTGTCGTCACCTGCCAGGATGAAAAATCCCAGCTGAAAAACCTGGCCAAGGCGATGGTTGAATTACGGACACGTATTTATAATATGGAATACCAGAAGTATATTGACAACATTGCTTCAAAACGAAAAACCATGGTTTCGACAGGTGACCGTTCGGCCAAGATCAGAACCTATAACTGGCCCCAGGGAAGGGTGACAGACCACCGGATCAACCTGACCCTGTATAACCTGCAGGCCATTATTAACGGCGATGTCGACGAGATCATTGAGAAACTGCAGGTGGAAGAAAATGCTGAAAAACTGAAGGAAGCGGCAATCTGAGAACCTGCAATACTAATAAATTGTCAAACAAGCTATTCTGTTAGAAATAGGAAACTAACAGCTAATGGCTAAAAGCTAACAGCTAAAGATGAATCGCGAACAACTTTTTGAGCAGATCAGACAAAAAAGAAGCTTTTTGTGTATCGGACTGGATACGGACATTCTCAAAATCCCATCCTTTTTAAAGGATACTTCCGACCCGGTATTTGCCTTTAACAAGGAAATCATTGATGCTACCCAGGATTTGTGTGTGGCTTATAAGCCTAACCTGGCGTTTTATGAGAGTTTGGGAGTGTCTGGCTGGGCCAGTCTCGAGAAGACGGTGAACTATATCCGGGAGAAATATCCGGAGCAATTTATTATTGCCGACGCCAAAAGGGGCGATATTGGCAATACCTCCAATCTTTATGCCCGTGCCTTCTTTGATCGGATGGATTTTGATGCGGTCACAGTGGCTCCCTACATGGGTGAAGATTCAGTAAAGCCCTTTATGACCTACCTCGACCGGTGGGTCATCGTTTTGGCTTTGACTTCCAATAAGGGCGCATCCGATTTTCAGTTCCGGCGGAATGAAACGGGGGAGTCGTTGTTTGAGTCTGTGTTGAAGACCTCGCAGAAATGGGGAACCACCGACAATATGATGTATGTGGTAGGAGCTACCCAGGCCCAAAAACTGGAAGAGATCAGGGAGTTGGTGCCCGACCATTTTTTACTGGTGCCCGGCGTGGGAGCCCAGGGAGGAAGCCTCCGGGAGGTTGCCGAATATGGGATGAACGATCAGTGCGGGTTACTGGTCAATTCGTCAAGGGCAATCATTTATGCCTCAAACGGGGAAAACTTTGGTGAAAAAGCAAGACAGACTGCAACTGATGTGCAGCTTGAAATGGAAGAGTTGCTTTTGGAAGCAGAATTGTTGTAATTTAAAAGATGGCCGTCAAAAGCAGGTACTTCACCAGCAGACCTGCAAGACTATAGAGAAAAACTTCTTTTAGCCGGTGTTTCAGCATTCCCGCTGCCAGTAAGATTACAGGCGAGGAAAGAGGTAACAGGTTAAATATAAAGATGGCAATATTCCCATACTTGCGAATTTCTGATTCCGCTTTTTCATAACGTTGCCGCCCGATCAACTGGTTTATAATCTGTTTACTGAATGAGCGTCCGATATAATAGTCAACGGCTTGTGAAAAAACGGCAGTTCCGATCGCTGTGATATTAAGCAGGGCGATGTTCAAACTGGTATTCAGATAATAGATGAAAGCCAGTTCAACCGGCATAAAAATGAAAAACAGGTAGCCTGAAAGGTTGATGATTGCAAAAGAAAGCAATGTATGCTCCTTTGATCCGTATATTTCTCTCCCGATAGTAAGTGATGCGATGGCTATTGCTGCCGATGAAAGCAACATGAAAATCAAGGTACGTCTTATATTCGGGCGGGTCAGGTTCATCGTGTCAGATTTAATTCTCCAATTTAATGGGTTTTTGGCGGATTTGCTAATAAATAATCGTTGAAAATTTTTATGATATAATTCTGATTTTTTTGTAATTTTAATTATTTAAAAAATCTTCTATCAGTCTATGAATGAAAGTTTTCTGCAATTTGTATGGAAGCACGGATTATTCGACTCCAGGAATTTACGGACAGATGACGGGCAGCGGGTAAAGATTTTGTCGCGCGGGATGATTAATCAGGACGCCGGACCAGATTTTTTTAATGCAAGGATCCAGATCGGGAAAACCGTTTGGGCAGGAAATGTTGAAATCCATTTGCGTGCGTCCGAATGGACCCGCCATCAGCATCATCTGGATGCCGCTTATGATAATGTCATTCTTCATGTCGTAGGACAGGATGACCAGCAGGTGCTCAATTCGAAGGGACAGCGAATTCCCGGAATGGTACTGCGATATGACAATTATCTGGAAGAAAACTACCAGGAACTCATGGACGCCAATGGGTGGATCGCGTGCCGGAAACATTTTCATCGAATGGGGTTGCTCAACCTGCAGATCTGGTTTCACGGACTCATGGTAGAACGGTTGCAGCAAAAAACATCTGAGATCATGCAGCGGCTGGAGCAGAACAATAACGACTGGAATGAGACTTTTTACCAGTTTCTGGCACGGAATTTTGGATTTAAAACAAATGCACTCCCATTTGAACTACTTGCACGCTCTCTGCCGTTGCGCATTGCTGAAAAGCACAAGGACAGTCTGTTTCAGCTTGAGACTCTTTTCTTTGGCACCGCCGGACTATTAAATGAGGAACTGGTTGGAGACGATTATTTCCTGTCGTTAAAAAAAGAGTTTTCATTTCTTTACAGTAAATACAGGCTGAAACCCGTAGCTGCACATTTATGGAAATTTTTGCGATTGCGCCCGTTGAATTTTCCGACAGTCAGAATTGCTCAGTTTGCCTGTTTATTGCATCAATCGACAGCCTTGTTTTCACAACTGGTGGAAATGAAAGACCTGGACAGGATTAAAAACCTCTTTGACATACAGCCATCCGATTACTGGACCAACCATTACCGTTTTAATAAACCCTCGTCCGAAAGCCCCAAGCATCTCGGAGTTTCAGCCTTTAACAATATTGTGATCAATACGGTGGTTCCTTTTCTGTTCGTTTACGGTGACTATTACTTTAAGCAGGAGTTAAAGGACCTGGCGCTTGATTTTCTGGAGAAAGTACCTGCCGAAGAAAATTCGATCATTGACCGCTGGGAAAAGCTGGGGGTTCCGGCTCGCTCGGCCTTTGACTCCCAGGCGCTGATCCAATTAAAAAATAATTACTGCAATTTCAGAAAATGTTTGGATTGCCAGGTGGGAATAAAGCTGGTTAGCGGGAAAGCATAGAGCATGGGGTATAGCTGAGACCGGAGGTGGATGGACAGGTGTCAAGGTTCTTTTCCTACGAATAGCTAATAGCTTTTTTCTTGCAGCTTGCAGCGCATGATGCAGGATTTTTTGCAGGTAAACTGGTGAAATTCAAATAATCTTATTACTTTTGCGCAGATTTTCAGAAAATTAATTTTAAGCTGTTGTTATTTAACGCGATGCTGCGGCTTAAACATTGTATCACGTTTAAAGGTAAAAATATGTATTTAACGTCTGAAGTAAAAAAAGAGATTTTTGAGAAACATGGTAAAAATGTAGCTGACACAGGTTCTTCTGAAGGGCAGATTGCATTATTTACATTCCGCATTGCTCATTTAACGGAGCATCTGAAAAAGAATAAAAAAGATTTCAGCACCCAGAGGGCTCTGGTTAGTCTGGTTGGTAAACGTCGCAGGTTACTGGACTACCTGGCAAAGAATGATATCGAACGGTATCGAAATATTGTGAAGGAGCTCGGGTTACGCCGATAAATTATTCAGAATAAAAGGCAATGAATTCATTGCCTTTTATTATTTTTGATATCCCACCACGGACGAAACATACTGTAGTTATTAAATTATTAGTTCTAATTTTTTATGAATCAAGCAATTATTAAGACAATTGACCTTGGTGACGGACGCACGATCACAATTGAAACAGGACGTTTGGCTAAACAGGCCGATGGTGCTGTTGTTGTCAGGTTGGGCGATACCATGTTGCTGGCCACAGTCGTATCGGCCAGGGAGGCTAATGAAGATGTCGATTTTATGCCGGTCTCGGTCGATTACCGTGAGAAGTTTTCGGCAGCAGGTCGTTTCCCTGGTGGTTTTTTGAAAAGAGAATCTCGTCCCACAGACGAGGAGATTCTGATAGCCCGTTTGGTTGATCGTGCTTTACGTCCGTTATTCCCGGCCGATTATCACGCCGAGACTGCGGTCATGATTACCCTGATTTCTGCGGATGAAAATGTGATGCCCGACGCTTTGGCGGGACTGGCGGCTTCTGCAGCCATTCGGGTGTCGGATGTACCTTTTGAATGTCCGATCTCAGAAGTCCGCGTAGGACGGATTAATGGTGAATTTATTCTTAATCCAAGTGCTTCTCAGCTGAAAGATTCGGATATAGACATCATGGTTGGCGCTTCGTACGACAATATTATGATGGTTGAAGGCGAAATGGATGAAGTAAGTGAGGAAGACATGCTTCAGGCAATTAAAATCGCGCATGAAGCTATCCGTGTTCACTGTAAGGCGCAGGAAGAACTGGCTGCTGAGGTAGGCGTTGTGAAACGTACATACTGTCATGAAGTGAACGACGAGGCTATACGCGAAAAGGTGAATGCCGATCTGTATGGAAAATGTTACCAAGTTGCTACTCAAAGGCTGGCTGACAAGCAACTTCGGATGCAGATGTTCAGTGAAATTGTTGACCAGTATGTGGTATCATACCGTGAAGCGAATGCAGGGAATGATGGAATTGACCTTGTGCGGGATGAAAAACTGATCAGAAAATATTATCACGATGTGGAAAAAGAAGCTATGCGCCGCATGATTCTTGATGAAGGTATCCGGTTGGATGGCCGCACCACCACGCAAATCCGCCCCATTTGGGGTGAAGTGGATTATCTTCCCGGTTCTCATGGTTCATCCATCTTTACCCGTGGTGAAACACAATCCCTTTCATCAGTCACGCTGGGAACGAAACTGAATGAAAAGATTATTGACGGAGTAACGAATCAAGGCACCGAAAAATTTCTGTTGCATTATAATTTTCCACCTTTCTGTGTGGGTGAAGCAAAAACGCCGAGAGGATTAAGCCGTCGTGAGATTGGTCACGGAAACCTGGCTTACCGTGCATTAAAACGGATGATCCCTGACGATTTTCCTTATGTAGTGCGTGTTGTTTCCGATATTCTTGAGTCAAATGGTTCATCGTCTATGGCAACGGTTTGTGCCGGAACAATGGCTATGCTTGATGCCGGATTGAAGATGAAACGGCCGGTATCGGGTATTGCCATGGGGCTCATTACCGATAAAGGATCTGCTAAATATGCTGTTCTGTCTGATATTCTTGGTGATGAAGATCATCTTGGAGATATGGACTTTAAAGTGACCGGCACAGAAAAAGGAATTACCGCAACCCAAATGGATATCAAGGTAGACGGGCTATCCTATGAAGTGATGGCTCAGGCGCTTCAGCAGGCAAAACAGGGACGTGAACATATTTTAGGCAAGATACTTGAAGTGATCTCAGAACCACGTCCTGAATTTAAACCAAATGTTCCCCGTGTTGAAACGATCCTGATCCCAAAAGAAATGATTGGTCCTATTATTGGCCCCGGAGGAAAGAACATTCAGAAGTTGCAGGAAGAAACAAAAACCACCATTGTGATTGAAGAAAAAGATGAGTTTGGTTATGTGGAGATTTCCGGTCTGAATAAAGATGCCCTGGATGCCGCGAAGGAACGTATCAAGCGGATTATTGCCCTGCCTGAAAGGGGTGAAATTTATAAAGGTAAAATCAAGTCGATCACCACTTTCGGCGCTTTTGTGGAAATTTTACCCGGAAAAGAAGGTCTTCTTCATGTTTCCGAAATTAGCTGGGAACGTGTACAGAATGTGGAAGATGTTTTGAAGGTTGGTGAGGAAGTTGAAGTGAAATTGCTGGATATTGACCGTGACAATAAACTGCGGCTTTCCAGGAAGGCCCTTCTTCCAAAGCCTGAAGGTTATGTGGAACGCCCCGAACGGGAAAACCGGCCTCCGAGAAGAGATGACGGTGATCGTCGTGACAACCGTGATCGCCATGACAATCGTGGTCATGATAATCGCGACCGGCGTGACGACCGTTCGAGAAGATAGCTATTTTTAAGATAATGAAATGCCCGGCACACGGGCATTTTTTTTAAGACTAAGCATGAGTGACTGGTATACTGATTTTGAGCAGGATGTTGTCCGGAAATTGAAAGGACATAAACGCAGTGACCTGAGGTTTTTCAGGATCGATGAGTATCTGAGTATGGCAGAAAAAATAGATGTTCTTGCTTCTTCGTGCAGGGAATGCCATTCTTTCCGGCTCGAGATGGACAAACAACGTGATTTGCTGGCAAAAGCAGTAGGGGAGCCCAGCCGTGAGCGAAGAGAACTGGACCGGATTCAGTCACGCATGAGCGACCATTTGAGAAAGGAGCATGGTTTTTTCCCGGCCTATTATTTTACTTACAGATATTCTTTTTTCTTCACTGTTTGCCTGCTGGCGGTTGCTTTTTTTGCTTACCTGTTCTCTCCCGCAACGGATGTGTGGTATTTCTTTGCTCCTGCATTTGCAGCAGGCGTGATAACCGGACAGGTGATCGGAGGAAAAAAAGACCGTACAATCCGGGAAACAAATAAAATTTTGTAATTTATTGTTTATTTGTAATACTAATTTGGAAGTATTTTCTGATTACAAAATCCATAAATATACAGAAATGAAATATTTAACTTACTTTTTATTGCTCGTATTTATGTGTTCCTGCTCTGAACAATCGATGAAATATCCGATCACAAAAAAAATTGACGTGAAGGATACTTACTTTGAAACTGAAGTTGAAGATCCTTACAGGTGGCTGGAAAATGATACCTCCATTGAGACAGCAGACTGGGTTGCTGCTCAGAACGAACTGACTTTCGGTTATTTGGAAACCCTGCCGGGCCGGGAGAAGCTGCGTCAAAGGCTGACCAGTCTGATGGATTATCCGAAATACGGAACTCCTTTTAAGGAGGCAGGTAAATACTTCTTCTTTAAGAACAATGGATTGCAGAATCAAAGTGTGCTATACATGAGTGATTCCCTGGATGGTGAGCAGAAGGTTCTTCTTGACCCGAATATTTTATCGGAAGACGGAACGGTTGCTCTGTCAGGCATCGAGTTGTCGGACGATGCAAAGTATCTGATATACAAAATTGCCCGTTCAGGTTCGGATTGGAATGAAATTTTTGTAAAAGATGTTCAGACCGGTGCCATGCTTGATGATCATTTGGTTTGGGTGAAGTTTTCAGGTCTTGGCTGGTACGATGGAGGCTTCTTTTACAGTGCTTACGATCAGCCTGAAGAAGGGAGTGAACTTTCAAAATCGAACGAATATCAAAAGGTATACTACCATAAGCTGGGGACACCACAAAAAGAGGATCAATTGATCATGGAAGACCGTGAAAGGGCCAAACGGATGTTTGGGGCAGGACTTACTGATGATAAACGGTTCCTGATCCTTTCCATGAGTGAAGCAACCAATGGAAATGCACTTTCTGTGAAAGATATGGCTGTTAAGGGAGCCGGCTTTGTCCCGTTAATGGAGAGTTTTGACTACGAATTTAACGTGGTGGATAATGTAGGCGATGATCTCTATATTCTCACCAATTACAAAGCTCCAAAATACAGGCTGGTAAGGATTAATATCAACCATCCTGAAGAAGCCGGCTGGACTGAAATCATCCCTGAAAAGGGAAAAGTGTTGCAATGGGCTGCGTTTAACGGGGGAAAACTTGTAACGGGATATATGAAAGATGCCCGCAGTGAAGTGGAGATATATTCCTATGACGGAACATTTGAATACACCATCGATTTACCAGGCGTGGGGAGCGTTGATTCGTTCTCGGGTGAGAAAGATGACACCGTGGCATTTTTTAGTTATACTTCCTTCAATACTCCCGGCGAAATCTATCAGTACAATTTAAACAAAAAGAAAAGCAAACTCTATTTCCGTCCGGAAGTCAGCTTTAATCCCGATGATTTCATTGTTAAACAGGAATTTTACACCTCCAAAGACGGGACTAAGGTGCCGATCTTCATTGTGCATAAGAAGGGAATTGAGCCAAATGGTAAAAATCCGGCCTTATTATATGGATACGGAGGTTTTAATATCAGTCTGACCCCTTCTTTTTCATCCACACGCATGGTTTTTCTGGAAAATGGAGGCGTGTTTGCCCTTGCTAATCTCCGTGGAGGCGGAGAATATGGAGAAGAATGGCACGTAGCTGGGACCAAGCTCCAAAAGCAAAATGTGTTTGACGATTTTATTGGCGCTACAGAATATCTGATTGACTCGAAGTACACCAACAGCGAAAAACTGGCCATTATGGGAGGATCAAATGGTGGCCTTTTGATAGGGGCGGTAATAAATCAGAGACCCGACCTTTTTAAGGTGGCGTTGCCTGCTGTCGGGGTTATGGATATGTTGCGTTTCCATAAATTTACAATTGGATGGGCCTGGGCCGGAGATTATGGGACCAGTGACGACAGTAAGGAAATGTTTGACTATCTGTATGAATATTCTCCTTATCACAATATTAAACCGGGAGTGAAGTATCCGGCGGTTCTTGTTACCACAGCCGATCATGACGACCGGGTGGTACCTGCCCATTCGTTTAAATATATTGCCCGCTTACAGGAGTATCAGGCCGGGGAGCTGCCTGTGCTGATCCGCATTGATACAAAAGCCGGTCATGGAGGAGGAAAACCAACAGCAAAGATCATTGACGAATACACTGATGTGTGGTCGTTTGTCTTTTATCATTTAGAGATGAAGAACTAACGCGGCGGAGATCATTAGAAGCGGAATCTGCTTAAAAAATTGTAATTTTAATTCCCGGGACAAAAAGCTTCCCGGGATTTTTTATGAAGATCAATTATCTGGTTATCGAAGGAAATATTGGTGCAGGGAAAACTTCACTGGTAAAAATGATTGCCAGGGACTTTGGTGCACGAGTGTTGTTGGAGCGGTTCAAGGATAATCCGTTTCTTCCCAGGTTTTATGAGGATCAGAAGAGGTATGCGTTCCCTCTTGAAATGTCCTTTTTGGCTGAGCGGTACAATCAGTTAAAAAAAAATCCCGGCGAATTTGAACTATTTAGCTCATTTCTGGTTTCAGATTATTACTTTGCAAAGTCATTGATATTTGCTCAAAACACCCTGACCGATGACGAATTTCGGTTGTATCAGAGGTTTTTTGATATTATTTATGAAAAACTACCTAAGCCGGACCTGTATGTTTATTTGCATTCCGATACAGAAATATTGCTGAGGAATATTCACAAAAGGAATCGATCATATGAGCAAAATATTAAGGCAGAATATCTTGAGAAAATTAATGAAGGATACTTCCGCTTTATTAAGTATGTGGATGAATTTCCTGTTCTGCTGATTGATACAACTAATCTTAATTTTGTTGAAAATAACGGACATTACAAGACCTTGATCGGTTACCTGTTCGACCGTGATTATACACCTGGCATAAACCGGATTATCTGAGGCAAAAAAAAAGCTTATTTCTTTCTAATCGTTAAAACATTGCTATTTTTGTATGTGCGAAAACGATTAGATTTACAAACTCATATTTAATGCTGTTAAGATGAAAAAAATTAACTTAAAACCTCTAGCGATCATTATTTTTGCAGCCTTGTTCATGTCAGGCTGCGCTGGTCTTAAGAAAATGAAGAAGAATGCAGACCAGATTAATTTTCAGGTAACTCCTGAAGTTCTTGAAACCCATGGCGGAAAAGTCGATGTAGCTATCGATGGACAATTCCCAGCCAAATATTTTAACAAAAAAGTAACTTTAGTTGCAACTCCTGTACTGAAGTATGCCAATGGTGAGACTCCGTATGAATCTGTAACCGTTCAGGGAGAGAAAGTTGGTGACAACAATAAGGTGATCAGTTACGAAAACGGTGGAAATTTCACCTACAAAGATGCTGCCGATTATAAAGACGATATGCGCCTTTCTGATCTCGAGATCCGTATTACTGCATCAAAGGGTGCCAAAAGCCTGGACTTTGATCCAATTAAGGTCGCTGATGGTGTTCTTGCAACCTCATCAATGGTTGTTAATTTTCCACAAGCAATTATTGGCGTACAACGCGAAAAGAATACAACGGGTATCTATGATCCATATATTGACGCTTTCCAGCGTATTGTACCTGATCATTTCACAGCCGATATCCATTACCTGATCAATAGTGCTGAAATTCGTAAAACCGAATTGAGCGCTGAAGATATCCAGAAACTGAAACAATATACTAAAGATGCGTTTGAAGCTGAACGCAAAGAGCTGAAGGGTGTTGACGTTTCTGCATATGCCTCTCCTGATGGTGCACTTGATTTGAATACCAAACTCTCTGAAAAACGTAGCGGAACATCAAGCAACTATCTGGAGAAAGAATTTAAAAAAGAAGCTATTGAGGCTCAGTTGAATACCAAATTTACTCCTGAAGACTGGGAAGGTTTCCAGGAAATGATGCAGGAATCGAATATCCAGGATAAAGAATTGATCCTGCGTGTTCTTTCGATGTATTCAGATCCTGAAGTACGTGAACGTGAGATCAAGAATCTGTCTCAGGCTTTTACTGTCGTTGCTGAAGACATTCTTCCAAGATTGCGCCGTGCAAAAATCACAACAAATGTTGATCTGATCGGTAAAACAGATGAAGAGATTGCCGCGTTGGCTGAATCAAATCCTGCAGCATTAAATCCTGCTGAGTTGCTTTATGCAGCTACTTTGACAACAGACAAGAGCAAGCAGCTGAAAATCTATAACTCTTTCCAGAAAGTTTATCCTGACGATTGGAGAGGTTACAATAATGCTGGTACCGTATTGGCGCAACAGGGAAAATTCAGCGATGCAAAACCGTTGTTTGAAAAAGCTGAAAGCCTGAAAAATGATGAGCCCATCATCAAGAATAATTTGGGTGTAGTTGCTCTGGCCGCAAACGACGTTAACGCCGCTGAAGCTTTATTTGGTGCTGCATCAGGAGCTGGTGCTGAAGTGAATTATAACCTGGGTATTGTAGCCATTAAGAAAGGTGAATATGACAAAGCCGTTCAATTGTTAGGCAACTCTGACTCCCCAAATGCGGGATTGGCCAAGGTCCTCGCCGGCGACAATAATGGTGCCCTGAAATCACTTGAAAGCTGCACATGGGAAGGCTGCTACATGACAGAATACTTTAAAGCTGTTGTAGGTGCCCGCACGGCAAAGGAAAACCTGATGTACGAGAGTCTCGAAAAAGCCGTTAAAATGAAACCCGAGCTGAAAGCGAAAGCCGCTACTGATCTGGAATTTGCGAAATATTTTGAAGATGTCAGATTCAAAGAAATTGTAAAGTAAGATTCTGAAGGGAATTTAAAATAAAAAAGAGGCTCAAACTGGCCTCTTTTTTATTTTATTGGACACGTCCCACAAAACAATTCCTGCGCTTACTGACACATTGAATGAGTGCTTTGTGCCAAACTGAGGGATCTCAATAGCTCCATCACACAGGTCAATCACTTTTTGCTGAACTCCTTTGACTTCGTTGCCAAAGATCAGGGCCAGCCTTTCACCTTCTCCGGGCTTAAAATCGGGAAGCATGATGCTTGTGTCGATCTGCTCAATGGCAAATACAGAGAACCCATCTGCCTTTAGCGAGGCGACAGCGTCTTCGGTACGTTCAAAATATTTCCAGTCAACCCATTTTTCGGCATTGAGCGCTGTTTTATGAATATCTTTGTTTGGAGGAACAGCCGTTATGCCGCACAGATAAAGTGATTGAACCAAAAAAGCGTCGCAGGTGCGGAACACGGAACCGATGTTATTACTGCTTCTCACATGATCGAGCACTACAATCAGAGGGATCTTTGCTGCCTCCTTATATTGGCCAGGTTCCAATCTGTTTAATTCGTGGGTTCTTAGTTTTCGCATATCAGTTTTTTTACCAATCCACGGCTTTTCTGCGGAACGGCATGGTCATACATCGTGCTCCACCGCCTCCGCGGGCTAGTTCTGAACCGGCAATGGTAATTACGCACTTCTTTTTCTCCGGTATTTCCGCAGTACCATTGATCACATCCCTGGCACTGATGACCTCAAAACCGTTCTGACTGAGTTCATCAACGGTATTGACGTTGCGTTCATATCCGATCACCTGGCCCGGAGCGATGGCAAAAAAATTAGCTCCGCTATGCCATTGTTCGCGTTCCTGTATCCATAAATCCTTCCGTCCCCCGCAATAAAGCGGTTTCAATGATATGTTCATTTTTCCCAGACCTTTAAGAAGATTTTCCTCTTCCGAGATTTGGGTGACTTCTCCGTTTTCCACTTTCATATGGATCGTATGGAAACGGCTGGTGCGCATGATCAGTGGTTCATAAACCATACAGGTATCCCTGTCGAGCAGGGTGAAGACCATATCGAGATGGATAAAGGATTCAGGGCTTTCGGGAAGTTCCTGAACCAGTATATGCTGAACCTTTTCTTTTTTTGTCTTTATTTTTTCCAGGACAAAATCAATGCCCTGCGTGGTGGTTCGGATTCCTGTGCCGATGATCAGGACATCTTCCCGCGCCATCAGGAAATCACCTCCCTCTATGGTCAGACGTTCGTCTGTAGAAATGTTATCAGGTTTCTTATAATTGATTGTATGGGTCTGTATCAATGGGTGATCGTTGAAAATCGCTTCCATGATCAGGGCTTCCCTGACTCTGACCCTGTTTGCCATTTTCCCAATGATTACTTCATCGCGGCATGTCATCGCGGCATCTCGGGTAAACAAAAAATTATGCAAGGGCCAAAGACTGAATCGCTCATGACTTAGATAACGGGTCAGATTGTTGCGATTAATAGGGACGCCCTGTATGAGTTGGCGGGCCAGTTCTTTTGCACTCAGTTCGCGGAGCCCCTGTAAAATATCGATCGCATTTTCTTGTGCGCAAATATCACGCAGCAGCCTGTGTTTAATGTTCTCATTTTTAAGAATATCAGCCAGGAGATCGGTCACTTCCAGACAATGGGCTACCCTGTCCAGTACTCCTTTTAGCTGGCTGTATTCTTCCCGGGCGACTGATAAATTAAGAATATCGCTGTATAAGGCTCTTTTCGCTGTTTCGGGAGTCATTTCTTCTACTTCCAACCCCGGTGTATGAATAATTACAGCTTCGAGCTTTCCAAACTCGGAGGCGATATTTACATTCATTTTTTCGTTCATAGGTTATCCCTCTTTGCGTATCTTTGCAAAGATAATAAAATGAAGAGTGAGTAACGAGTATCAAAGAATATGTGGTTGATTCGTGTATTTGTTCTGATAGCCGGAATAAACTTTTTTATGCCGGAGGATGGCATGGCTCAGACCAAAGATTCTGTGCCTGCGGGGAGAATTGTGACTGTTGAAGGGGATACCATACCGCATATTTATATAAAACCGGTGCTGGTCACACCGCGCAGCTTTAAGTCGCATCAAGATGTACGGAAATACTGGCGACTGGCCAGGAAGGTAAAAAAAGTTTATCCTTTTGCACAGAAGGCGGCCTCATTGCTGCAGGAATATGATGCATTTTATATGCAGACAAAAGATCCGAAGAAACGAAGGCAGTATGTGAAGCAGGTAGAGAAGGAACTGTTTGATGAATATGGTCCGCAATTGAAAAAGCTTTCTCTCTCAGAGGGAAGGATACTGATTAAATTAATTGACCGTGAGACCCACCATACCTCCTATGAGTTAATAAAAGATCTAAAAGGAGGCCTTACGGTCTTTTTCTGGCAGGGAGTTGCAAAGGTTTTTGGAAATAACTTAAAGGATGAATACGATCCGGTGGCTGAAGACCGGGTGATAGAAGAGGTCATCTTTTTTATTGAAATGGGGGTAATCTGATTTTCTATTCCAGAAGTGAACTTCCCCGCAATTTCAGCTTTTCACAGATCTTTTGCATGATCAGCTGGGCCTGGAGGAATTCATTGAGCGAAATGAGTAAAGCCGGCTGAAACGTGATGGCTTTTATAAATTCCTTTAAGGCCGCTTGTTCGGATAATAACTGCAGGGTTTGATCAAGTGAACGCACCGGCAATGAGACGATCGGTTTGCTTGTTTGAAAAAGTTCAAGTACTGACTGGTCCTCCGGAAAATGAGTGGAAAGGATTAAGCGGGCAATTGATCCTGATGAATAAGAAAGACGAACATCCAGCACGTATGAGTGATTCTCTCCTTCCAGAGTATTTACATCCAGTTTCTTCAAAGAACTTTTATCCAGAAGGGCCAGTATTAAAAATACTGACCGAAGCTGATTGCCGAGCCCCAAAACAGGATTTGACCGGAGACGGATATTTACCAGCAATGGGATTTGTAAGTGCCGGAATAAAGACAGATTCCCGGGAAGAAACAAATGCGGATGAAAAATCTGAGTGATACAGCCGGCTTCATCTTCCAAATTGATCAGTTCACTGGTTTCATCAATGGTCAGCGGTGGCATCCTCCTGAAAAAAATATGCTTACTGCCGCGGTAAGCCATTTTGACCTGTTCAGCTGAAAGTACAGGCAAATCAAGATAAAGGATGTCGGATGATTGCATCACTTCTTCTATTTCGGAACTGTTTTTGCTGTTTGAGTTTTCCATGTCAAACAAGGCGGATGTCACCTTGAGTTCCTTAAAGAGAGAGAGTAGCTGAACCGGTACTGAACCGGAATGTTTATCCGAAAGTATTCCTGTCCTGATCATAGTTGCAAATTAGAAATAAATTGTTACTTTAAAGGCTAATAGTAGTAAGAATTTTTCAACGTTGATTGTTGATAATGTCATTTTAAATCAATGCATCAAAGTGCTTTTTAAACTAAATTTACCAAAAAAACAACGAAATGGATTCCCTTGACAGTTTAAGACACCAGGGCTTGAGAAAGAGATTGGTTGACGGTCTTCGCATAAAGGGTATTAAAGACCAGAAAGTGCTGGATGCTATTGCCAGGATTCCAAGACATTTATTTATGGATAGCAGTTTCATCCAGTTTGCCTATAAGGATCAGGCCTTTCCGATTGGAGCAGGCCAGACCATTTCTCAACCTTACACCGTTGCATTTCAAACGATGCTCCTGCAAATAGAGCCTAACGATAAGGTACTGGAAATCGGGACGGGCTCGGGATACCAGTCTGCGGTATTACTGGAGTTGGGTGCCAGTGTGTATACCATAGAAAGACAGAAGGAACTGTACCTTAAGGTTCAGCAGCTTTTGCCGGAATTGGGCTATTATCCGAAGTTTTTTTATGGTGATGGTTACAAAGGACTACCCACTTATGGCCCTTTTGACAAGATTATCGTAACGGCGGGAGCTCCGGTCATCCCGGATGATCTTTTACAGCAGTTGCGAATTGGCGGACGCATGGTGATTCCCCTGGGGCCCTCCGAAAAACAGATCATGAATGTGATTATCAGGACCGGCGAAGATGATTTTAAAAAAGAAACACATGGAACTTTTATATTTGTCCCCATGTTAAAGGGAACAGAAAAATAGTACATAGATGATAAACGTAAAAAAATTCACTTTTAATCCCCTTCAGGAAAACACGTATATTTTATATGATGAAACCGGCGATTGTGTGATCATTGATGCCGGTTGCTACTTTAACTATGAACAGGAGGAGTTGACCTACTTTATCCGTGAGATGAAGCTTCGTCCGGTGAAACTGATCAATACCCATTGTCATTTTGACCATATCCTGGGTATTACCTTCTGCCGGTTAACATACAGAATTCCTTTTTTAGCTCACAAGGATGATGAATTTTTGATTGAGCGGGCGGTTGCCCAAGGTGATGTTTTTGGTGTGCCCATGGAACCGGTTGATCTGCCTGACGAATGGATCGGTGAAGGGGAACGTCTTAGTTTTGGAAATTCATCTATGGAAATTTTTCATGTTCCCGGGCATGCGCCGGGAAGTCTGGTCTTTTATGATCCGGTACAGGGTTTTATTCTGGCAGGGGATGTCCTTTTCCAGGGGAGCATCGGGAGAACCGACTTACCAAAAGGAAATTATGAACAGCTGATCAGTCATATTAAAAACAAGTTGCTCATTCTGCCCGATGAAACCATCGTATATTGCGGGCACGGACCTGAGACTACAATAGGCGAGGAAAAGACAACCAATCCGTTTCTCGCAGGGTAGAAGGGGCAGAGGAGATGTCAGGCATCAAAACAAAAAGCTTAGGCACTAACGAACTTACAATAATCCATTATATATTAAAGTTATACAATTTAGATCAGAGACATGGCAAGTGATAAATTTGTGACCCGTCACATTGGGCCAAGAGAACATGAGATCAAGGATATGCTGGCCAAAATTGGTGCAGATTCCCTGGATGAACTGGTGGATCAGACCATTCCTGCAAACATCCGGCTGGAGAAGCCGTTGCAACTGGAAGATGGTTTAACCGAGAGACAATATTTCAGAAAAATACTGGCACTGGCCAAGAAAAACAAGGTATTCAATACCTACATCGGTATGGGGTATTATGATACGATCACTCCTGCGGTAATTCTCCGGAACGTATTGGAGAACCCGGTTTGGTATACTTCCTATACTCCTTATCAGGCTGAGATCTCGCAGGGGCGGCTTGAAGCTTTACTGAACTATCAGACAATGGTATGTGAGCTTACGGCAATGGATCTTGCAAATGCTTCGCTGCTGGATGAAGCTACTGCTGCTGCAGAGGCCATGATCATGATGCATCATGCGCGTTCCCGAAAAAAGGAACAGGCAGGTGCCAACGTGATCCTGGTCGATCGTTTTATTTGGCCGCAAACGCTGGATGTACTTAAAACGCGAGCTGTGCCGCTTGGTATTGAACTGAAGGTAACCGACGCGTCAGACTTTGATTTCACCGATCGGGTGATCGGAGCAATTGTGCAATATCCGAACTCGAACGGGGAAGTTTCGTCTTATGCTGAAATTGCCGAACGGGCTCATGCAGCAGATTCTAAACTGGCTGTAGCTGCCGATTTATTGTCGTTGGCAATTCTTATTCCTCCGGGAGAGTGGGGGGCCGATATCGTATTCGGAAATTCGCAGCGTTTTGGGGTACCCATGGGTTACGGCGGACCTCATGCAGCTTTTTACGCATCGAGGGAGGACTTTAAAAGGAGTATGCCCGGCCGCATCATCGGAATTTCCAAAGATCAGCATGGAAACAGGGCATTGCGGATGGCGCTGCAAACCCGCGAACAACATATCAAGCGTGAACGGGCTACTTCCAACATTTGCACGGCTCAGGCTTTGCTGGCTAATATGGCCGGATTTTACGGAGTGTATCACGGAGCAGATGGGATTAAGCAGATCGCCGAGCGTATCCACTGTATTGCAGCCTTGCTGGAGAAGGAGATCACAGCGCTGGGCTATGAGCAGCTGAACCGGGATTACTTCGATACGATCCGTTTTGTATTGCCTAAATACGTGAAATGCGAGGATATCGAATGGCTGTCGCTTGAACTGGAAATGAATTTCCGTTATTTTAAAAATGGAGAAGTTGGATTGAGCATTGATGAAACGACTAATCTCGATGATATTAACTGGATCATTGAGGTTTTTGCCAAAGCGGCGAATAAGCCTTACCCAAAGATCAAATCCTATCCGGAGACAAACTCACTCAGTGCAGACAAATTGCGAACCTCTTCTTACATGCAGCAGGAAGTATTCAAGAAATACCGCTCGGAAACGGAAATGCTCCGTTACATCAAGCGTTTGGAACACAAGGACATTTCTCTGACACACTCCATGATCCCGCTCGGATCGTGTACCATGAAACTGAATGCAGCCACAGAGATGTTCCCGCTAAGCTGGATTGAATTTAATGGCATCCACCCTTTTGTCCCAAAGAATCAGGCCCGGGGATATCAGGAAATGATGGAGGAACTTCGTCGTGATCTTTCAGAAATTACAGGTTTTGCAGATGTCAGCCTTCAGCCTAACTCAGGCGCCGCCGGAGAATATGCCGGGTTGATGGTGATCAGGGCTTATCACCTGAACCGGGGTGACGATAAGCGCAACGTGGTATTAATTCCTTCATCGGCTCATGGTACCAACCCCGCAAGCGCGGTGATGGCGGGCATGAATGTGATTGTGGTGCCCTGCGATGAGAAAGGGAACATTGATGTAGAAGCGTTGAGGAAAAAGGCCGAAGAATACAAGGATACCCTGGCTGCTTTCATGATCACTTACCCGTCTACTCACGGGGTCTTTGAATCGTCAGTGGTTGAGATGTGCCGCATTATCCACGAAAACGGTGGTCAGGTATACATGGACGGAGCCAATATGAACGCTCAGGTGGGGCTGACAAATCCAAGGCGGCTCGGTGCTGATATCTGTCACTTGAACCTGCATAAAACCTTTGCCATCCCTCATGGTGGTGGTGGTCCCGGTGTTGGGCCAATTGCTGCAGCGGAGCACCTGGTTAATTTCCTTCCTTCACATCCGGTCATGAATAACGGTCATATCGGAATTACAGCCGTGTCGGCAGCTCCCTGGGGCAGCGCTTCTGTATTGCCTATCACTTACGGGTATATCAAAATGCTTGGTGCTGACGGTTTGAAAAAGGCTACCGAGATGGCCATCCTCAATGCTAATTATATTGCCAGTTCACTGAAGGATACCTATCGGGTGCTCTATACCGGAGAAAAAGGGCGGGTTGCTCATGAAATGATCATGGACTGCAGATATTTAAAGGCTGAATCAGGAATTACGGAGGGCGATATTGCCAAACGTCTGATGGATTATGGGTTCCACGCTCCAACGTTGTCGTTCCCGGTTCACGGAACGCTGATGATTGAGCCCACTGAAAGCGAATCGAAGCAGGAACTGGACCGTTTTATAGAGGCCATGACCCAGATCAGACAGGAAATTCAGGACATTATTGATGGAAAACTGGATAAAACAGATAATCCGTTGAAAAATGCGCCTCATACCGCTCAGTCTGTAGTCTCTGACGAGTGGCTGCATCGTTACAGCCGCCGGCAGGCTGTATTTCCGCTGCCATGGCTGAAAGAAAATAAATTTTGGCCTCCTGTTGGCCGAATTGACGACGCCTACGGGGACAGAAATTTGATCTGTACCTGTGATCCGGTGGAATCCTATCGGTAATGTGTAATTTATTGATTATCTTTTATTAAATTTGGATAAACTTATCGCTATTTATGATTACTTATCCAATTTCAAAGATCAATATCGGTTTGCAGGTAACGGGAAAAAGAGCTGATGGTTTCCATAACCTGCAAACCATCTTTTACCCGGTGCAGCTTCGGGATGCACTTGAGGTGATTGAAGCAGACCATGATGAATTCCAATTGAGCGGTTTGGATGTGGAGGGTGATCCAGGGAAGAATCTTGTTATTCGGGCCTATGAGCTTATAAAAGCCGGTTATAAAATTCCTCCGATACGTATTCATTTACACAAGAATATACCTACCGGCGCAGGTTTAGGGGGCGGATCGTCTGATGCTGCCGGTATGCTCGTCTTGTTGAATGACCTGTTTCGTCTGAAGATCAGCATGGCGAAACTGATGAAATATGCGCTAATGCTGGGGAGCGACTGTCCGTTTTTTATTCAGGGGAAACCTGTTTTTGCCACCGGGCGGGGTGAAATTATGGAGGAGGTCAATATTAATCTTCAGGACTATTTTTTAATACTGGTGAAGCCGCCTGTTCATATTTCAACGGCAGAGGCTTATCAAAACATTACTCCGCAGGGAAGCCGTTTATCTTTAAAGGGATTGATTGGGTTTCCGGTTAATAGATGGAAAGGGAATATCCTCAACCAGTTTGAAAAATATGTTTTTGAAAAATACCCGGAGGTGGGGCAGATTAAGCAGACCCTATATGATCAGGGAGCATCGTTCGCCCTGATGTCGGGCAGCGGCTCATCGGTTTATGGTTTGTTCCGATCTGAGAAGAAAGGATTGGAAAATTTTTTTCCGGACAATTATCAAATTTTCAGGCAACGATTTTAGCGATATAAACAAAAAAAGGGTTTTCAAACCCTTTTTTTGTTTATATCGCTTTTACCTCAAGCATGACATATTTTTTGGGGATTTTATCTCCCGGCTTAACATGAATGGAAACAATTTTACCATCAAACGGCATCAGCATATTATTATGCATTTTCATTGCTTCCAGGACAAGCAGGGGATCTTCTTTTTTGAGTGTGTCTCCCGGTTTTACAAAAACATCAATAATCGTTCCCGGCATGAATGAGAGGATCTGATTGTCATCAGGTTTCTCCCATCTGACACGGTTCCTGTATTTATTGGTGTACTCTGTCCGATATACAGCACTGTGTACGATGATTGTTTCAACTTTTTCTTCAGCCATTTATACCAGTATTAAACTATTAGAATTTCAAAATATCCGAATTCAGAGTGAGCTTTCGGTCTCACGACCCGCTACTCGTGACTCATGACTAGAACGGCGGAATCCCGTGTTTTTTCGCCGGACTTGAAATCGATTTGTTTGCTGAGACCTGTAAGGCATGAAGCAACATTTTACGGGTTTCTTCCGGCTCAATAATCTCATCGATATAACCTTGGGCTGCAGCCACATAAGGATTGGCAAACTTATCTTTATATTCCTGTATTTTTTGCTGGCGCATCGCATCGGGATCTTCGGCTTCGGCAATTTCTTTCCGGAATACGATATTGGCAGCGCCTTCGGGTCCCATGACAGCAATTTCGGCCGTTGGCCATGCAAAAACAAAATCAGCGCGTAAATGGCGTGAGTTCATGGCGATATATCCACCACCATATGCTTTACGGATAATCACCGTGATTTTTGGTACGGTTGCTTCGCTGTATGCATACAGGATCTTTGCACCATGGCGGATTACTCCTGCATGTTCCTGGTCAACACCAGGCAAATATCCGGGGAGGTCCTCAAGTGTAATAATTGGAATATTGAATGAGTCGCAGTAACGGATAAAGCGGGCTGCCTTGTCTGAGCTGTCGCAGTCCAAAACTCCTGCCATGACCTTTGGCTGGTTGGCGACAAACCCTATTGTTTGTCCGTCCATACGACCGAATCCGATGACAATATTTGGGGCAAAAAGCTCCATGATCTCAAAGAACTCAGACTTATCCGTAATCGCTTTGATAATGTCGCGGATATCATAGGGCATTTTGGGGTCAGCAGGAACGATGTTCTCAATTTTCTTTTTGAACGTCGGTTTTGCTGGTTCGCGGACTTTGGCTTTTTGAGTATTGTTCCAGGGAATATAGGAGATCAGTTGTTTGATCTGTTCAAAACATTCCAGTTCGCTTTCAGCATAAAAATGGGCATTTCCTGTGATTTCAGCATGAACTTTAGCTCCGCCAAGTTCTTCCATGGAGATTTCTTCACCAAGAACGGTCTTGATCACTCCAGGTCCTGTGATAAACATTTTTGAGATCTGATTCACTACGAAAACAAAATCGGTCAATGCCGGTGAATAAACTGCTCCTCCTGCGCATGGGCCAAGGATCACTGATATCTGTGGAATGACACCGGATGCCAGTGTGTTACGGAAAAAGATTTCGCCGTAACCTGCAAGTGAGTTCACACCTTCCTGGATACGCGCGCCACCGGAGTCGTTGATCCCAATCAAAGGAACCCTCATTTTCAGGGAGTGATCCATGATCTTGGTGATCTTCCGGGCATGCATTAACCCGAGCGATCCCCCGGCAACAGTAAAATCCTGTGCGAAAATACAAACGGGTGATCCGTCGATTGTTCCGGTACCAATAATGACACCATCCCCGGCCAGAGTCATTTTATCCATATCAAAATCGCGGGCTGCATGTTCAACGAACATATCATATTCGTGAAATGAGCCTTTGTCTAAAATGTATAAAATTCGCTCCCTGGCGGTCAGCTTGCCCATTGCAACTTGCTTTTCAATGGCTTTTTCACCTCCGCCTTTGAGAACTTCATCTTTCCGTTTCCTGAGATCCAGAATATTCCGTTTCAGTGACATAACTTAAACATTTAAATTAAAAATTCTCCAAAAATATGGAGTGGTTCTTTATTAATTTTTTATATAAAAGAGTTAATTCGGGAACAAAAGTATTAATTTTTTGATGATTCAAAGGTTTTATAAGACATTTTGACTTTTCTGTTAATTTCTGAAGATGTCTTGATTTTGAATAATTTTACTTCAAACTTGGATTTTTCAGCGCATACTTGCATTCCGGTAAAGGAAGGCAGCAAGGATGCCAAAAAGTACATTGGGGATCCATACAGCAAGGGACGGGGGAACAGAACCTGACGTAGCAAAGACGGTAGTGACTTGCATAAACATGATATAGGAAAAACTGATCAGGATGCCCAATCCAAGATGCAATCCTATTCCGCCTTTTATTTTTCGTGAAGCCAGCGATGCCCCTATAAAAGTAAGAATGAAGGAGGAAAAGGGAGCAGCCCGCCGTTTGTGTTTCTCAATTTCATATTCAATTGCATTGACCCCGCGAAGCTTCAGGTCCCGTATTTCCCGGTTCAGCACGGGAAGTGTCATGGTTTCAACCACATTTTTCATGACACGGTAATCCTCAGGTTTCATATTTAAAGTTGTATCCTTTTCAGCGCCTGTGGTTATGGTTTCCTTATATTCATCGATGTCACGCATATAGTAGTTATGGATGGTCCATTTTTTCTTTTCCCGGTCCCATTTGATGTAATCGGCCGAAAGTTTGGAAACCAGTTTGCCGTCTTCAAACTTCTCGAGTGTAAAATCATGCCCCACATCACTGGATGCATTATAGCGGCTCATATAAATAAAGGTACCGGGATTTAGTTGCTGGTGAATATTTTGTTCTGGCCCGGCAGTCCTGGTACTGATGTATTTGTTCCTGAATTCAACCCTGCTTTTATTCGCCGGAGGAATAATGAAATTACCAAGTACATAGGCGAAAGCGGCAATCACAAGTGCTGAAATCAAATAAGGCCTCATCAGCCTGTGAAAAGAAACCCCGCTGCTCAGGATGGCAATGATTTCAGAGTTATATGCCAGTTTTGATGTAAAATAAATAACAGCAATGAAGGTGAACAGGGAACTGAACAGATTGGCGAAATAAGGAATGAAATTCAGATAATAATCGACCAGAATCTCTCTTCCTGTCGCCTCTTTAGAAAGGAACTCATCCAGATTTTCAGAAAGGTCAAAAACCATTGCAATGCTCACAATCAAAGCAATAGAGTAAAAAAAAGTTCCAAGGAATTTTTTTATAATGTACCAGTCAAGGATTTGTAACTTCATCTGTCTCTTAGTTATTTTCATAGGTCACAAACTTATTGATGGATTGCGTCATAATCGTTTTGCCAGATTGATAACCATTTCTTCTTTCCAGTTTTTAAAGTTACCAGACAGGATTTGCCGGCGGGCCTCCTTCACCAGCCAGAGATAAAACGCCAGATTGTGCTGACTGGCTATTTCTGCGCCAAGCATTTCGTTCGAAATGATCAGGTGCCGAAGGAAGGCCCTTGAATACTGAATGTCAACAAAAGAAGTGCCATCCGGGTCGACAGGAGAAAAATCGTCGGCCCACTTTTTATTTTTGATATTGATCATTCCTTTTTGAGTAAACAACATACCATTCCTTCCGTTTCGTGTGGGCATCACACAGTCGAATAGATCAACTCCCCTGTCAATTGCTTCAAGAATATTCACCGGAGTACCTACACCCATCAGGTAGCGGGGTTTATTCTGTGGCAGTATCGGATTCACTACTTCAATCATGGCATACATCATGGCTTCCGGTTCACCTACCGATAGCCCGCCAATCGCATATCCGTCACTGTCAAGAGAAACTGCATGTTTAGCCGAGTCAGTGCGCAGATCGTCGTAAATACCTCCCTGTATAATGGGGAACAACGACTGTTTGTGCCCGTATAGCGAAGAGGTTTTTCCCATTTCATGATAGCACCTCTCAAGCCACCGTTTGGTCAGTCCGAGCGATTTTTTCGCGTAATCATAATCAGCATCTCCCGGTGTACATTCATCAAAGGCCATCATAATATCAGCGCCTATTTTACGCTGGATACCGATGACCGATTCAGGTGTAAACATGTGATACGAGCCATCGATATGCGATTGAAAACGGGCACCTTCTTCTGTTAATTTGCGTATGTCTCCAAGCGAAAACACCTGGTATCCGCCGCTGTCGGTAAGAATGGGACCGTCCCATCCGTTGAACTTATGCAATCCTCCCGCCCCTTCAATAATGTGAGTTCCCGGACGAAGGTATAAATGATAGGTATTGCCCAGGATGATCTGAGCTCCAATATCTTCTTTGAGTTCTTTAACATGGATTCCTTTCACCGATCCGGCAGTTCCTACCGGCATAAATATCGGTGTTTCGATGACTCCGTGATCAGTCTCCAATATTCCTGCCCGTGCTTCTGAATTGACCGCCTGATGTTTAAGTGTAAAACGCATGCTTAATTTTTGAGAATCCAAAGATAGGGATAAAAGTTAAACCATCAATTGGAAAAAAATTCATGCTTAAGTCGTCGTTATTGCTAATTTTGTAGTCAAATTAATGTCATGATCCCAGACTTTTTTGACCGGACTTTATTCGAATGGACAGCTTATATTTTATTGATTACCGGCTTCATCATTGCGCTGGTCATTCAGTTCGGCTTTTATTTTAAACTGGTTTTTTTGAAAGAACCAAAGGAGAGTATCCAGGAGAAGCCGGTGAGTATTCTGATGAGCGTCCGGAATGAAGAAGGGCGGATTGAACAATTGCTTCTCCGGTTATTGGAACAGCAGTATCAGGATTATGAGGTTATTGTGGTGGACAACTTTTCTGAGGATAACACACTTACAATCATCGGAGCTTTGTCGAAAAAATATCCCCGTTTAAAATTCAGTTCCCTGAGCCAGGAATTACGTTTCTCCGAAAAGATGGCTGTTAATCTCGCGTTGAAGGCAACTCATCACGATTGGGTTGTTTTTCTTTCTCCTGAAGTAGAAGAAATTTCTCCCGATTTTCTGAAGAAAATAAATAATGAAATCAGTAGTGAACAAGTCATTGCGCTCAATTATGTGAATTATGCCCGGCAAAAAGGTTTTTATAATACATGGTGCCGGGTTGAACGTTTTTATTCTTTTCTTACATCGGCAGCTTATTCCCTGTCGGGAGTTATTATTTTCTTTCAGCAAAATAACGTGTTGTTCCGGAAACAAATCTATTTTGAATCGGATGGTTTTAAAGGGCGTATGAATGAGGATTTTGCCAATATGGAGTTGTTGTTTAACACAGGAAAGAAAAATAAGGTGGTTGTATCGGTGGCTACTGAAACCAACCTCAGGGAAAATGGTTCACTGGCGAGGGCAGACTTTAAAGAGCTCGTCCAAAAGCGCATCCAGATCAAAAGAAACTTTAGCTTAATTAAAAGGATGATCCTTGGACTGGAAGACTTTGCGGCATTCCTTCTCGTGGCTGGTTTTATATGGTTGCTGATCACAGAGATCCGGTACTGGTTTATCTTCTCAATCCCGGTAATTCTGGCACTTGGCTTTCATCTTTTTATTGTTAAAAGTCTTCAGAATCGTTTGAACGAAAAGAAAATCTTTCTATCTTCGTTAGTGTACCTATTGGTAAGACCGGTCATAAGTGGTTATCACCGGGCAGCTTTAGCTATTTATATGCAACGGAACAAATGGATTTAAACCCCAAGTTGACAGATAAGGCTCAGCAGGATTTTGCACTGGTTGAGGCCGCCTTGCGGGGCGAAGAAAAAGCTTTTGCAAGATTGTTAAGTAAATACAAGGATGCCATTTATTACATGTTGTTGAAGATGGTCAATAATAAAAGTGATGCCGAAGATCTGACCATAGAGGCGTTTGGAAAGGCATTTAAGAACCTTCACCAATATTCTCCCAATTATGCATTCAGCACCTGGTTGTTTAAAATTGCTTCCAATAATTGTATTGATTTTTTAAGAAAACGAAAAGGTGTTTTGATCTCTATAGAAAATAATCAGGAAGGCAGCGAGAATGATCAGCCGGTTAAGCTAAAATCGATTGATCCTGATCCTGAGCAGAAGATGATCCGCATACAGAAAGCTATTTTATTGCGCAGGATCGTTCGCCGATTAAAACCCCGTTACAGGATGCTGGTCGAACTGAGGTATTTCAGGGAGTATTCCTATGAAGAAATTGCTCATGAACTAAAGTTGCCGCTGGGGACAGTGAAAGCACAGCTTTTCAGGGCGCGGGAGATGCTGTTTAAAATGATTGAATCGACCGAAATGGATGAGCAGGATGACTGAGGTGGGCAAACATGGAAATCATTAAAAAATATTTTCCGGATCTGGACCCGCTTCAGATGAAGCAGTTTGCGGCTTTAGGAGCGCTTTACCAGGAATGGAATGCAAAGATTAATGTCATTTCAAGAAAAGATATCGATCAGTTGTATGAACGTCATGTCCTGCATTCTTTGGGGATCGCCAAAATAGCTTGGTTCAAGCCAGGGACAAAGATTATGGATGTGGGTACCGGTGGCGGATTTCCCGGAATTCCCCTGGCTGTTTTATTCCCTGAAACAGAGTTTTTGCTCATCGATTCGATTGCCAAAAAGATAAAGGTGGTGGAGGCGGTTGCTGCCGGAATTAGTCTGAAAAATGTGAAGGCACTGCAGGGAAGGGCCGAAGAGGTACATGAAAAATTCGATTATATTGTCAGCCGGGCGGTTACCGCCTTTCCGAATTTTGTTTCCCTGGTCGGTTCCCGGGTGAGTACAATTCAGCGAAATGAACTGTCAAATGGTATTCTTTATTTAAAGGGAGGAGATTTTGAAGAAGAGCTGGCCCCGTTTAAAAACAGGGTCAAACTCTATGAATTAAGCACTTTTTTTAATGAGGAATTTTTTGAAACCAAAAAAGTG
>Ga0074195_1001669_pt1 | contig 29192 bp, 22 predicted proteins | sample EPASupsiteHSE623_FD_64525 | JGI IMG/M metagenome (GOLD analysis project Ga0074195, IMG submission 64525) | Bioremediated contaminated groundwater from EPA Superfund site, New Mexico - Sample HSE6-23 | ecosystem: Environmental > Aquatic > Deep subsurface > Groundwater > Contaminated ... | reverse complement strand
TGGAACACCCGGGAAATCATCAGACCCGGTCGGAGTAATCCAAGAAATAAAAGGCAGAAGAAGCCGTACTCAATGAATTACAAACGATTATAAAAGAAACGTTAACTAAACGACATTGAATCTTAATATTCAAACTTATGATGTACTATGAAATTGGGTCACCAGGCCATGAATTAACCGCAGACGATCTAAGAAAAGGCTTATTCGCGGCTTTTGACCAGCAAAAATATATAAAAAAGGTTCTGGCCATTCCTCCCGATTACACCCGTTTCCCAAGCAGGGCGGGCGAATTGACCGAAATGACCTGGCAGTATTACGGTGACAAATTAACCGATGTGCTTCCGGCACTTGGGACTCATTCTCCAATGACCTCCGGCCAGATCGCTCATATGTTCCGGTCACTCCCGGCATCACTGATCCGGGAACATGACTGGCGTCACGATGTCGTTACCGTGGGTGAAGTACCCGGTGAATACGTCAGGAAATTATCGGAAGGTGCAGTCGATTTTCCATGGCCGGCACAGGTTAATAAACTTTTAATCGAAGGAAACTTCGACCTTATCCTGTCCATCGGCCAGGTAGTCCCTCACGAAGTGGTGGGAATGGCCAACTACAATAAAAATATTTTTGTCGGAACCGGTGGTGTGGAAGGGATCAATAAAAGTCATTTTATCGGAGCAGCCTATGGTATGGAACGAATGATGGGGCACTCGGACACCCCCGTTCGTAAGATCTTCAACTATGCCTCTGAAAATTTCACCCGGCATCTGCCGATCCTGTATGTTCAGACCGTTGTGGGACTGGATAAAACGGACGGAAAAATTAAAACCAGGGGTTTATTCATCGGTGACGATTTTGAAGTATTCGACAAAGCCGCCAAACTTTCGCTTCAGGTTAATTTCGAAATGGTTGACAAACCGCTCAAAAAAGTGCTGGTCTGGCTCGATCCTTCCGAATTCAAATCGACCTGGCTGGGAAATAAATCGATCTATCGTACCCGTATGGCCATTGCCGACGGCGGTGAACTGATCGTATTGGCGCCTGCGCTGAAAGAATTTGGTGAAGATAAGGAAATTGACCGTTTGATCCGCAAATATGGATACTTTGGAACCCCGGCCACGCTAAAAGCTGTTGAAGAGAACGAAGAACTGAAAAATAACCTGAGCGCCGCCGCCCATCTCATTCATGGCTCATCCGAAGGCCGTTTTTCCGTGACTTACTGTCCGGGACAAGAGCCGATAAACCTGACAAAAGCTGAAATCGAACGTGTAGGCTTTATATACGGAAACATCAAAGAGATCATGGACAAATATGAACCGTCCAAACTGAAAGAAGGAATGAATATCATGCCCAATGGCGAGGAAATTTTCTATATATCAAATCCTGCTCTTGGATTATGGGCTTTTAAAGATCGTTTTACCCATTCATAAATTTAAATGGCTTTGAGGAGGTAAACCGGGGGATTATTGGCTGCGGTGAATGTTTTCGTGATCTTCCAAAAAACTAGTGTGACCCATTGTACCTGATGTGGTTCAAAAAAATGAGGAATGATGAAATTTATTATCGACGATAAAATACCATACATCGAGGGAGCGCTGGAGCCGTTCGGAGAAGTGCTCTACCTGCCCGGGTCCAAAACGACACCTGAAGTGGTTAAGGATGCAGATGCCCTGATCACACGGACCAGGACCATTTGTAATGAAAAACTGCTGAATGGTTCCGGAGTTAAGTTCATTGCCACAGCCACTATTGGATTCGATCACATCGACACCCATTACTGCGAAAAAGCAGGCATTAGCTGGACCAATGCCCCCGGATGCAACAGCAAGTCGGTTGAGCAATATATCGCCTCTGCCCTCTTTGTAATTTCTCAAAAGATGGGATTTTCATTGAAAGGTAAAACCATAGGGATCGTAGGTGTTGGCCAGGTTGGATCGAAAGTGGCGAAGATCTGCGAAATATTTGGCATGAAGGTTTTACTCAATGACCCTCCCCGGGCCAGGACTGAAGGGCCGAGACAATTTGTGAGCCTTGATCAGATCAAACATGAAGCCGATCTGATTACCCTGCATGTCCCGTTGAACATGGAAGGAGAAGATGCCACTTTTCATCTGGCCGGTCCTGCTTTTTTTGATGGTCTTGGACGAAAACCCGTTATCATAAACTCTTGTCGGGGCGAAGTAGTCGATAATCTGTCTGCAAAAACCGCGTTAAAGCAGGGAAAGATATCTGCTTTGATGCTTGACTGCTGGGAGAATGAGCCTGATATTGATTTGGAATTGCTCGGTCAGTGTATCCTTGCCACGCCTCATATTGCAGGTTATTCCAGGGACGGAAAAGCCAAAGGAACGACCATGAGCATTCAGGCAGTCAGCCGCTTCTTTAATCTGGGCATCGATCACTGGCAGGCAAAAAATGTAGAACTTCCTGAAAAAACCAACCTAAACCTGGATGAAACAGGGCTGACAGAAGAACAAATACTTGCCAGGGCAGTTTTGTCTACCTATGATATCCGGGGCGATGATCAAAATTTGAGGAAAAACCCGTCACGCTTCGAACAATTACGGGGCGATTATCCTGTACGCAGGGAGTTTCCTGCCTATACCATTGTCATCCGGAATATTCAGCCGGGAACAATTAAAAAGCTGAAACAACTGGGTTTTCAGGTTAGGGAAGGTTAAACAAGCTGGAAAAGATAAAATATTGAAGATTTTTACTCACGACTCGTGACTCACGACTAAAACAATTTAATAATTGAATACAATGACAAAATTAGCAGACATTGGACTAATCGGGTTAGCCGTAATGGGCGAAAACCTGGTGCTGAATATGGAAAGCAAAGGCTTTACTGTAGCTGTTTATAACCGCACTGTCGACAAAGTGGACAAATTCGTCAACGGGCGTGGCGCCGGCAAGAATTTTATCGGAGCTCATTCGATCGAACAACTGACCGCATCGCTGAAAAAACCACGCAAGGTGATGATGCTGGTCAAAGCCGGACAACCGGTTGATGACTTTATCGAACAACTAATCCCTCATCTGGAAGAAGGCGATATCATCATCGACGGAGGGAACTCTCATTTCCCCGACACGATCCGTCGCACCAAATATGTTGAAAGCAAAGGTTTATTGTACGTCGGGACAGGTGTTTCGGGTGGTGAAGAAGGCGCTTTGTTAGGTCCATCGATGATGCCGGGCGGATCTCCTGCTGCTTGGCCCCACGTGAAAGAAATTTTCCAGGCAGTTGCAGCCAAAGTGGAAGATGGTTCTCCCTGCTGCGAATGGGTAGGTGAAGGCGGGGCAGGTCACTTTGTAAAAATGGTCCACAATGGAATTGAATATGGTGACATGCAGATCATTTGCGAAGCCTATCAGATCATGAAGGACCTGCTGGGAATAAATGCAGACGAAATGCATGAGGTATTCAAAAAATGGAATACCGAAGAACTGGATTCATACCTGATCGAGATCACCCGCGATATCCTGGCCTTTAAAGATGAGGATGGTCAGGCAATCGTGGAAAAGATTCTGGATACAGCCGGTCAAAAGGGAACCGGAAAATGGACCGGAGTTGCAGCACTTGATCTGGGAATTCCTTTGACTTTGATCGGTGAATCAGTTTTTGCGCGTTGTCTTTCTGCACAAAAGGACCTTCGCGTAGAAGCGTCAAAGGTGATCAATGGCCCGAAACCTGAATTCAACGGTGACAAGGCTCAGTTCATCGACGATATCAAGATGGCGTTATACGGGGCCAAGATCATTTCTTATGCACAAGGATATAACCTGATGATGGAAGCCGCCAGGGAATACAAGTGGAACCTGAACTACGGCGGTATCGCGCTGATGTGGCGTGGTGGTTGCATTATCCGTTCAGCATTCCTCGGAGATATCAAAAAAGCATTTGACAACAATCCTGCACTGCCAAACCTGCTTTTGGATCCATTCTTTAAAGGCAAAGTGGAAGCAGCCCAGACCGGATGGCGCCGGGTTTGCGCTACAGCCGTTGCCAATGGCATTCCGGCACCAGCTCTGACTGCTGCCCTGAGCTACTTCGACGGATTCCGCACCGACCGTCTGCCTGCCAACCTGTTACAGGCGCAACGTGACTACTTTGGTGCCCATACTTACGAACGCATCGACAAGCCCCGTGGCCAGTTCTTCCATACCAACTGGACCGGACGCGGCGGCGACACCGCCTCATCAACTTATGTGGTCTGAAAAATATGAATTTTTATGCCAAAAAGCCAGCTCCGGGATTACCAGGGCCGGCTTTTATTTTTTAACCTGTATTCAATGCACGAAGAGGCTTTCCCGGAGATTGGCATGCGATAAACTCAATTGAAAAAAAAGACTGGTACACAAATTGATGGAAGATCGGATATAAACATGAAAAAGATGAAACGAGCAGCAATTTACACTACACTTTTTGTCCTTCTGCTTTCCTGTACTTCTTCTCAATATATAAGCGGCAGAGACTATTACGATATCAGTGACAACCTGGATCTGGAAGCAGTGGCTTATCTTTTTGGAGAATCCGAAAATCTGAGGGATTTTGAATATCGGCTGAATGACCCGCGAATTCAGATCTCTAACCTGGATTTGAACAGGGATGGTTATATTGACTATCTCCGGGTGACCGATGCTTCCCGAAGGGGAATCTATCTGGTAGTAATCCAGGCGGTTTTGGGAAGAAATATATTTCAGGACGTTGCAACCGTCTCTGTCGGACGGGACGCATGGGGCAGACAGATCGTTGAGATCGTTGGCGATGAGTATATCTATGGCCGCAACTACATTCTTATCCCTGAATACGCTCACCAACCTGTGATCTTCGGGTTTTTCCGGAGTCCCCGTTACGAACCCTGGCATTCGCCCTATTACTGGGATTATTACCCTTCCTATTACGTGTACAGGAGACCCCGGCCGATACCCCGCTATCATGAATATATACACCGACATCATTATCTGCCTCATACTTCCCATTACTCCGATTCCAGAAGAATTGATGTACCTGATTACGAAAGACATAACGATTATGGATCCAGGCGCCCCGATCATTCATTTATCAACCGGAATCAGGGAGTTCAAAACAAGCAGGACTTAAACCGGGAAAGGTCAGAATCGCCCAATACTGAACTCCGTCCGTCGAATGTCAGAAGATCGGCAGGCCAAACCGTCCGGCGACCGCAAGCTGTACCGCCATCCGACCAGAACACACGAGCAAGGAGAGAGCGAACAGCTCCTTCCGGGGTAAATCAGGATTCCGAACCGGTTCAGGAACAGCGCAGTAGTCCTGCAAAATCAGGTTCAGGCAGAAGATCCGGGGAAAAAGTCAATTCTTCATCCACACAAAAGACCAGCCCAACGAAAACAAGCCGAAGCAACACGGCTTCTCCTTCAGTCCGCACTGAGTCAACCTCCAGGCACCAGGTCACCCGTTCGTCAAAAGAAACGAAACAACAAGCCAAAAGCAGATCAGAACAAACCAAAAGCGGATCAGGAAGAAGATAAAAAAGGCATTTTTCATGCTCGTCCCGGAAGGAATTATACTGAAGTTCATAATACCGGACAAAAAATTTCCTTTCAATCCCAAAGAATTGTAATTTTAGCATAACCTTGTGCTAAACAATATTCCATATGAAAATTACGATTAAGCGAGAACAAAGACACGCTTGCCTGGATTTGCCGGGCGTGAGTAATTTGCGCGAAGCGAAACGATCATTCATCAACTTCCGTGTGCAGCGCGTCCTCACGATGCTTTTCCTTACAGTGATTTTTTCTTCGTGCGAGAAGAAAGCAGACCTTGTTTTTCTGTTGGATGAGGATTTTTCAAAGCAGGTGAGCGGTCCGCTCATAGCAGACCCGGGAGCCTATACGGAATTCCATTATATACCCGAAGCCAGGCCGCGGTCGAACTGGGTAGTTTCGACCTTCAGGTATAATCTTCCGCCATCATGGGAGATCAGAGAAAAAGACGGGAAGAAAATCATGGCTCAGACTAAAATCAATCATAATGAACATTGGCATCCTATGGTCATCACAGGATCTCAGTTCTGGAGCAATTATACGATTGAAGCTGAATTCAGACCTGATAATATGCGGACCAGGAACGGGATTGTTTTCCGTTACCTGAATGACCGGTGCTATTATTTTTTGGGGATCAATGATGAGGCCATCGCTCTGATTAAAGTAAACCACGAAACCGGATTCAGACAACCCAATGAAACAATCCTTTCGAAGACCTCCTACCAGATTTTTTCAGATGAAAGTATAAAAATTAAAGTTTCAGCCGAAGATTCTGTGCTGACTGTTTATATGCCTGATGAACAGATCTGGACAATTCATGACAGTACGTTTATGAAAGGGAAAATCGGACTTTTGGCTGACGGGCCTTCTGAATTTTATTCGGTGAAAGTAACCACCAGTAAACCTGTCATGCAAGAGATTGAAAGGCAGGAACAGGCTTTTCTACAGGAAGAGGACAGCCTGGCATCCCTTAATCCGGCGATGACAGTTTATAAAAAAATCTACCTTGGTGAATTTGGTGCAGGACGTAATATCCGGTTTGGCGATCTTGACGGCGACGGAGAAACAGACATCCTGCTGGGCCAGGTTGTCCATCATGGGCCAAAAGACCGGAACAGTGAACTGAGCTGTCTCACGGCGATGACCCTGGACGGACAAATCCTTTGGCAGGCAGGAAAACAGGATCCGTGGAAAGCTATGCTGACGAATGATGTAGCCTTTCAGATCCACGATATTAACCAGGATGACAAAAATGAAGTTATCTATTGTATGAATCAGGAAATCATTATTGCGGAAGGTTCTACCGGCAAAATCCTTAAAAAGGTTCCTACCCCACTTACCCCCAATGGTATTCCGTTGGAATCAGGGCACAACAGTTTTCCGCATATTTTGGGAGATTGCATTTATTTTCTCGATTTGCAGGGAAAAGGATTTGACAGCGATTTCATACTGAAAGATCGCTACCAGTACCTGTGGGCCTACGATTCAAATCTGAAACTATTATGGAAAAATGAATGTCGGACCGGACATTATCCGTTTGCGTATGATACGGACAATGATGGAAAAGATGAACTGCTCGCCGGATATTCCCTTTTCGATCATGATGGTAAAATGTTATGGAGTCTGGATAATGAATTATCCGATCATGCCGATGGTGTTGCTATTGTCCGATATGATAAAAATAAAGATCCCCGGATTTTATGCGCGGCTGGTGATGAGGGCATATTCTTTGCCGATCTGAAAGGTCAAATTACAAAACACCATTACATCGGTCATGTCCAGAATCCGGCAGTGGCCAATTTCAGGGATGACCTGCCAGGATTGGAAACTGTTTCTGTCAATTTTTGGGGAAATCAGGGGATCATTCATCTTTTCGATAAAAACGGTACCATTTACCATTCCTTTGAACCAAATCAATACGGAAGCCCATGTCTTCCTTTGAACTGGACCGGCAAAACAGAGGAATTCTTTGTTTTGAATGCGAACGTTGCTGAGGGTGGTGCCTGGGATGGGTATGGACGAAGAGTGCTTCGCTTTCCTGATGACGGTCATCCCGATATGTGCTTTGCGACATTGGATATGACGGGTGATAACCGGGACGAGATTGTAGTCTGGAACCCCTCCGAATTATGGGTTTATACACAGGCTGATAATCCACGGTATGACGAAAAACTATATCAGCCCCAACGAAATCCGCTGTATAACTATTCCAATTATCAGGCGACAGTATCGCAGGTAGTCAGCGAGTAAAGAGCATGGGGCATGGGGCATGGAGAACGGAAGCCGGAAGCCGGAAGCCGGAAAATGGTAACAGGGTGGCAGGGTGGCAGGGTAAAAAGCCCGAAAGCCAAAAGCTAATAACTCACAGCTCACCTGTTTAACTACTAAATACTAACAGCTAACGGCTAACAACTCACAGCTTTTCTATTCTTGTGTCTTGTGTCTTTGAGTTTATTTAGTACTTTTGCACAATTTTTCAACATAAAAGCTGGATATCATGGCAAAATACTCGAATGAAGTTTCAAGAACCTTTAGTGAATACCTGCTCATCCCTGGCTTAACCACGAAAAAATGTAATCCTTCGAATGTATCACTTAAAACACCTCTTGTTCGTTTCAAAAAGGGCGAAAATCCGGCAATTGAATTAAATATACCCTTCGTGTCTGCAATCATGCAGGCTGTATCGGATCACAATCTGGCAATTGCTCTGGCTCGAAACGGAGGTCTTTCCTTTATATTCGGATCACAGCCAATCGATAGTCAGGCGGAGATGATCAGAAGAGTAAAAAAATTCAAAGCCGGTTTTGTGATCAGCGATTCCAACCTGACACCAAATCATACTTTGAAAGATGTACTGGACCTGAAAGATATAACCGGCCATTCCACTTTGGGGATCACGGAAGATGGAAGCGCAAACGGGAAGTTGCTTGGGATCGTCACCAGCAGGGATTACCGGACAGGACGGGATCCGATGGAAAAGAAAATTTCTGAATTTATGACGCCATTTGACAAGCTCATCACCGGAAAACTGGGAATCAGCTTAAATGACGCGAACGATATTATCTGGGATCACAAACTGAATACCCTTCCTATTATTGATGACAATCAAAATCTGAATTTCTTTGTATTCCGCAAGGACTATGAAAGTCACAAGGAATATCCGAATGAACTTTCGGATGGCGACAAAAAATTATTGGTTGGCGCAGGTATAAACAGCAGGGACTACCGTGAACGGGTGCCGGAATTAGTGAAGGCGGGCGCCGATGTTCTCTGTGTAGACTCTTCTGATGGTTTTTCAGAATGGCAACGCGAAACCATCGAGTATGTAAAAAAAGAATACAACGGAGCAGTTCGTATTGGAGCGGGAAATGTGGTAGACCGGGATGGGTTTCTGTACCTTGCCGAAGCGGGCGCCGATTTCGTTAAAGTTGGTATTGGTGGAGGTTCCATCTGTATCACACGTGAACAAAAAGGTATTGGCCGCGGCCAGGCCACGGCTGTTATCGAAGTTGCAGCTACACGCGACGAATACTTTAATAAGACAGGAATATATGTGCCGATATGCTCCGACGGAGGTATTGTTCAGGATTACCACATGGTCCTTGCATTGGCAATGGGAGCCGATTTCATGATGATGGGCCGTTATTTTGCCCGCTTTGACGAAAGTCCGACACGTAAGATCATGATCAACAACCGTTATGTCAAGGAATACTGGGGAGAAGGTTCGAACAGAGCCCGTAACTGGCAACGCTATGATATGGGCGGAAGTGAAAACCTCAAGTTTGAAGAGGGGGTCGACAGTTATGTTCCTTATGCAGGAAAGATGAAAGACAACCTGGACATTACACTCGGAAAAGTTAAATCGACCATGTGCAGCTGCGGAGCAACCACCATCAACGAACTTAAAAAAGAGGCAAAAATCACCATCGTTTCAGCAACCAGTATTGTTGAAGGCGGCGCACATGATGTGATCCTGAAAGATGCGAACATGTAAGACGCAAGAAGCTATTCGCTATGAGCTGTTAGCTTTTAGTAAGAAAACTTCGAACTGAGATAACAACAGTAACCTGAAACTGCGAGTTGTCTCACGACTCGCTACTCACAGCTCACAGCCAATTTACAGTGCTTTGAAGTATTCCTTCGCAGCATTACAGACGGGACACCGGTAATCCTCCGGCAATTCCTCAAAAGGGGTTCCCGGAAGGATACCCACGGACTGGTCTCCCTCTGCCGGATCGTAGGTAAATCCACAAATAACGCATACATACTCCCTGTGCGCAGCTTCTTTCTCACCTGATCCTGCTGATTCAGATAACGCGGTTTGCCGCTCCTCCTCCAACTGATCTCTGTCCAAATAAGTCGGTGAATTCTTTGGCGACAGAATTTTATATTTTTCCCTGTACCAGGCATAGGTCAAAGGTTCATCCTCCGAGATTAACTCACTTTCCATCACCTCTCCGATTATCAGCCAATGCGACCCCAGATCGTTCATTTCCCTGATCTGGCAGTCGAACCAGGCCAGCGAATCATTCAAAACAACAGGTGCGCCGGTTTTGGAGCGAATAATTTGTAGCTCGCCGTACTTATCGATATCTCTTCCTGATTTAAACCCAAAATCTCCAATCAATTTTGGACTGGCATCTTTCCTTAATACGGAAACGGAAAATGAGCCTGACTTCCTGATGATCACTGTACTGGCATTATTTTTATGGCATGATACTGCAATAAACGGTGGTTCCGATGTGACCTGAAAAACAGTATTGGCAATATATCCGACTTTTTGTCCTTCAAATTCGGATGCAATCAGGTAGATCCCGTATGTCATCTGATGGAATGCGCGAAGCTTCATAGATAATAGCGATTTGATGAGTTTTAAAGATGCGAAAAATTTGAAGAACAAAAAAATTGCAAAATTAACAAATTGTGAATCTTAAAAATTGAAGCTAATAGCTAATAGCTTCCCTACTCACTGCTTCTTGTCTCTTAATCGTAAATATTTATCTTTGCGTTTATCGTTTATACAAGTCAAAATAAACAAAAAATGATCAAGAAATGTAGCGTAATACTCTTTGTCGGCCTGATGTGGGGAGGAGAGGTTTTTTCATGTACTAATTTTCTGGTTACCAAAGGTGCATCTGCCGATGGGTCCGCGATGATTACCTATGCTGCCGATTCGCACACCTTATATGGTGAACTTTATTACCAGCCGGCAGCCGATTATCCGGCAGGTTCAGTGCGGGATATCGTTGAATGGGACACAGGGAAGCCTATGGGCAGGATTCCGCAGGTTGCGCATACTTACAGCGTTATTGGAAATATGAATGAACATCAGGTCGCCATTGGGGAAACGACTTTCGGAGGCCGGGAAGTTCTGGCCAGTCAGAAAGGGGCGATAATGGATTATGGCAGCCTGATGTACGTTGCCCTCCAACGAGCCAAAACAGCCCGTGAAGCAATTCAGGTGATGACTTCACTGGTTGGGGAATTCGGCTACGCAAGTTCCGGTGAATCATTTTCAATTGCCGATCCCAACGAAGTATGGATCCTGGAAATGATCGGAAAAGGTGAAGGCGAAAAAGGAGCGGTATGGGTGGCACAGAGGGTGCCTGACGGGTACATTAGCGGTCACGCCAATCAGGCCCGTATTACCACATTTCCGCTCGATAATCCGGAAAATTGCCTTTATTCAAAGGATGTCATTTCATTTGCTGTTGAAAAAGGATGGTACGACGGCATCAATAAGGATTTCAGTTTTTCAGATGTTTATGCTCCGGTCAATTTTGAAGGAGCCAGGTTTTGTGATGCCCGTGTTTGGGCAGGATTCAGAAAGGTGACATCGGGAATGGATCAATACCTGGATTATGCCAAAGGCGATGTAAAATATGAAGATAACACGCACTTCGTTTCCAACCGGCTGCCTTTATGGGTAAAGCCCAACAAAAAGCTTACCGCGAAAGATGTCATGGAAATGATGCGCGACCATTTTGAGGGGACAGAACTGGATATGACACAGGATTTAGGAGCCGGCCCCTACAAATTGCCCTATCGATGGAGAGGTTTGACCTGGAAAGTCGATTCGGCGACTTATTGCAATGAGCGGGCCATATCTACCCAGCAGACAGGCTTCTCCTTCGTTGCACAATGCCGTTCCTGGCTGCCCGATTTCGTCGGAGGTATCCTTTGGTTTGGTGTTGACGACACCTACAGCACCTGCTATGTTCCCATGTATTGCGGGATAAACCGCATCCCTGAATGTTTTGCCGTGGGAAACGGCGATCTGCTGACCTATTCCGAAACTTCAGCATTCTGGACTTTCAATAAGGTTTCAAATCTGGCATACCTGCGCTATGACAGCATGATTGGACATATCCGGAAACTTCAGTCTCAACTGGAAGGTGAATTTTTAAATTCCACGCCTGCCATTGAAAAAACGGCAAAGATGCTTTATGAAAAGGAAGGAGCAGATAAAGCACGGGAATTTCTTTCAGAATATTCAGTGAACGAGGCCAACAATGTGACTAAAAAATGGGAAGGCCTGTTCCGATACCTGCTGGTTAAATATATGGACGGGAATGTCAAGAAAGAAAAAGATGGCAAGTTTGAGCTGAATGACTATGGATTACCGGCTGCACCCGAACATCCGGGTTATCCGGACTGGTGGTACGAAGCAATCGTTAAAAGTACCGGCAATCATTTTAAGGTCAATGGAGAAGTACATTAGCCAGAAAGCTGTTAGCTGTTAGCCATTAGCTTTTTTCAGTCAGATTTATGACTAATAGCTCAAAGCTCAAAGCTATTGACTATTTTATTTTCCGTAACCTTTTGGACTTGTTTTATTTTTATTATTTTTGCGCTCAAATTTGCAATCTCTTACACGAATCAGGAAAGTGTAATATTGCCACTAAAATTAAAGAAAATGGATCTGATTAAAGTAGTAGAAGAAGCTTTTGCCCTGGAAAATAAGCTACCTAAGTTCAGCGCCGGCGATACGATCACCGTTCATTATAAAATTAAGGAAGGGAACAAAGAGCGTATCCAGGACTACAGAGGTGTCGTGATGCAGGTAAAAGGGACTGGTGTAACCAAAACATTTACCGTCCGGAAAATGTCGGGAAATATTGGTGTAGAAAGAATCTTTCCGGTATCGTCTCCTTTTATTGATGGTATAGAAGTCAACAAAAAAGGTAGCGTACGCCGGAAACGCATTTTTTATCTGCGTAGCCTGACAGGCAAAAAAGCAAGAATCAAAGAGAAAAGAGTTTGATAAGACTCTGATGATATTTAAAAGGTCTCCGGCGGAGGCCTTTTTTTTGCTCCAGGCAATACACCAAAATCAGTGATAAAAATCAAGGATTTTCTCCCGAACAGGAGTTAATTTTCAAAAAAAATAAGTCATGGCATTTCTTCCGAAAGAAAAACTATTCACATTAAACTGGTTCAGGGAATATAGTTTCATCACAATTGGTGCATTCATCCTGTCCGTGGGTTTTGTCTTCTTCATTACCCCGCACAAAATTGTACCCGGAGGAGTATATGGTGTTGCTATTGTTGTGCATTTCCTGACCAAAGGGATGTTCTCATTCTGGCCCGACGGTTTTCCGATTGGCTTATTCGGTTTAATCCTGAACATTCCTTTAACGATTGCAGGAATCAAAATTCTGGGGCCCAAATTTGGAGTTAAGACTGTCGTTGGATTTGTACTGTCGTCTGTATTTATCGATTTGATCACCTACCTGCGGGTTGACGGAGACGCCCCACTGGTTCCCGATGTTCTGCTTTCGTGCGTCTTTGGAGGCGTCCTGATCGGTTTTGCGCTCGGGCTGATCTTTAAGTCACGTGCCACATCCGGCGGATCGGATATTATTGCGATGATCCTGGCAAAATATACAGGCGCACAGTTGGGGCATCTGATGATCTATGTCGATTCGGCTATCGTTTTGCTTGGTCTTGCAGCCTTCGGCGACTGGCAAATCCCGCTTTACTCCTGGCTGGTGATCTACATCACGGGAAAAGCAATCGACATTACGCTTGAAGGAGCAAATTACAATAAAGCGCTGCTCATTATTTCTGATAAACATGAAGAGATCAGGGAAAAGATCCTGGTAGACCTCGAGCGGGGAGGCACCTATCTGAAAGGAAACGGACTGTATACCAACGAAGAAAAGAAGATCATCTATACGGTTGTCAGCCGCCGGGAAGTTGCTATTTTGGAACGCTTTATCAGCCAGATCGATCCAAATGCCTTCATATCGATCATGGATACCCGTGAAATCCTGGGAGAAGGTTTTCGTTCATTGAAGATGAAAACCGATCAGTAAAAACATTCATTCTTAAAAGCTCTGGTTTGGTTCTTAATTTTTATAAATTTGATATTCTGAAAAACGTTTTCCATATAAGCTTACATCGAAATGAGGCATTTGATTCTTCCATTCTTGCTAATTATCTGTATATCTGCATCTCATGCCCAGACCGTAGCATTGGTTTTAAGCGGCGGCGGAGCAAAGGGACTGGCTCATATTGGCGTAATCAAAGCCCTTGAGGAAAATAATATCCCCATCGATTATATTGCAGGAACTTCAATGGGAGCAATCGTGGCAGGTCTTTATGCCTCAGGTTTTTCCACAGAAGAAATGGAAGAACTTTTTCGTTCCGATCAGTTTAAATTCTGGGCCACCGGATATATTCAGGAAGAATACCGCTACTATTTCAAAAAACCCCAGGAGACACCTGCCTGGCTTAGCTTTGATCTGGAGAGAAAGGAAGAAAAGTTAAAGCTGCTTCTGCCCACGAATCTTATCCCCGAGGAACAAATGGATTTTGCTTTTATGGAAATGTTCTCTTCTACCACTGCCGCCTGTAATTATGATTTCAACCAGCTGTTTGTTCCTTTCATGTGCATTGCAACCGATATCTACAACAACAAGGAAATGGAGATCAGAAGCGGAGACCTGGGTGAAGCGATCCGTGCGTCCATGACTTTCCCTTTCTATTTCAAACCCATTGAAATTGACGGGGCGCTTGTTTTTGACGGAGGGATTGTTAATAATTTTCCCGTTCAAAATGCCATGGCCGCGTTTAATCCCGATATTATCATTGGCCACAAGGTCGCCAATAATGCCCGTAAGCCGGACCAAGACGACATCATGGCACAGCTGGAAAATCTCATCATGCAAAAAACGGACTATAATGTGCCTTCTCAGAAGGGCGTTTTGCTGGAGACTTCTTTCAGTAATGTAAGCTTGCTCGACTTTGATAAGATTGATCTCATCGAAGAGGCCGGATACAACAAGGCACAAAGCGTCATCGACAGCATAAAAACCCGTATAAACAGGAGAGTTTCGCTAAACGAAGTGCAGAAAAAAAGAGATGAATTCAACAGGAAAAAACCGGAATTGAGATTTCAAAACATACAGGTGGAAGGAGTATCTGATGCGCTTCAGCGAAAATACATCATACAAAGCCTAAAACACCGCTTAACGACAATCAGTCTGCATGAGCTGCGAAAAGAATATTTTAAACTGGTTGCTGATATGCAGATCCGGTCAATTCGACCCGTTGCGATTTACAATCCGGAATCGGGGTTTTTTGACCTTCATTTGAAGGTCAAAAAAGAAAAGCCAATGGAAATTAAGTTTGGAGGAAATGTTTCTACCAAACCAATCAACCAGGGCTTCGTCAATATGGATTATCGCTTTTTCAATAACCGGGCCTACACCTTAAGTACAAATATCTATTTTGGGCGTTTTTACAGCTCAATCAACCTGGGAGGAAGGATTGACTTTCCAACGAGCCTGCCATTCTATCTGTCCGGATATCTTACTTTCAACCGCTGGGATTATTATGCCTCCAGCAATGATTTCTTTTTTGAAGACGTTTTACCTCCGTATGTGATCAGGGATGAAAGCAACCTGATGTTTGAACTCGGTTTTCCGGTTAAATATAAAGGAAAGCTGGTTTTCGGAACAAGTTACTCTTCAGCTTCCGATGAATATTTCGTCAACGAGGAAATCAAAAGGGCAGATATAGCCGACAATACTGATTTTGATGCTACCGCTACACAGGTACACTTTGAAAAAAACTCGTTCAACTACAAGCAATTTCCCACCGAAGGCATGTCGTCCTTCCTGGGTCTGACATACATTAATGGTAAAGAAACCTATAGGCCTGGTTCGGCCTCCGCGACATTGCCCCGAAATTCTATGGATCATCAATTTTGTATTCTGAAAAGCAGCTATGAAAAATATTTTAAAATAAACCGTAAAATATCCATGGGATTCCTGGCCGAAGGATTATACAGTAACAAAAAGGTCATGAGTAATTACAGGTCAACATTATTAAGTGCACCGGCATTTGCGCCTGTCCCGTACAGTCAGACTCTTTTCCTGCCTGATTTCAGAGCCTCAAAATATGTTGCTTCAGGCATTAAATTTATCGGCAAACTCACTGAGCAGTTGCATTTCAGAGCGGAAGGCTATGGGTTTGCTCCAATAAAGGAGGTGATACAAACTGATAACTATCAGGCTCAATACAACGATCAAACATTCTCCACATTCAAAACCATGGCTATGGGGGGATTGGTTTATCAAGCCGGGATGGGGCCCGTGAGCTTGACCCTGAATTATTTTGACAATCAGAATACGAAGTTATATGTCGTGTTTAGCTTCGGATACGTGCTGTTTAATAAACGGGGATTTTAGTGTCTGAACGTAAAACATGAAGTAATTTCAAAAAAATATTTTTCCATTCTTCTCAAAAAGATTAATTTCATGTGCTATATTTATTAGTTTTTATATTTTTCAATTAAGTTTATGCGGATATTGTATCAATGCTGTTTTAATATGAAACGACCATGAGAATACCTCACACAAAACGACGATTTCCAGAGGAGTTCCATCTCGTTGGTGTACTAAAAAAAAAAGAGACAGTGAAATACGAAAGTTATACACAGTTAAATTGGGAAAATAAACAGATGAAAGGCAAAAGAATCTTCTTTCAATTCTTATTGATCTTTACCGTTTTATTTACTGTTTCAGGAAGAACCCAGAATTTTTTCAATTCTGATTATGATCCTGCAAAAACCTATATTTTGATGACACATCCAACTGTTGAAAATATTGAGTCAATAAAATATCTGGTCGACAATCATATCTTATTTGTTGGGGAATCAGAATTTATAGGGATTTACTTTTACGCGGAAAAATATGATTATTCCCAGTCTATCCGGTATATTCGTGATAATAATCTGGAAAAATTTCATTTGCAGCGATTGACGGGAACCCTGATGAACGAAAACATTTTTACGCCGAACGACTTCACCAACAATTTCGACATCATGTTCAGCCAGTCAAAAGGCGTTTTTTTATTCGGAGGGCCTGACATTCAACCGGAAGTATATGGAGAAGAGAAAAAATATGCAGATGTCACAGACCCGCAAAGGCATTTGTTTGAACTTTCACTGGTCTTTCATCTTTTAGGCAGCAACAAAAATCCAAGCTTTACTCCTTTTCTGGAGAGGAATCCCAAATACTTCGTAATCGGTTTCTGCCTGGGCATGCAAACCATGAACGTGGCAACAGGCGGGACAATGGTGCAGGATATTCCCCAGGAACTATATGGTGTGAGCAGTCCCCAGGATATTGTACAACTGGATAATGATAACCTGCATCGCAACTACTGGCAGGACATTTTTGATAACGATCAGCTGATGACCGTTAATTTTCATCCCTTGCGTCTTGAAATTGACGGCTTCTTTATGAAAGAAGTCAAATGGACCAAATCAAATATATCGCCACCTGTGTTAAGCTCACATCATCAGGCTATAGAAAATCTTGACAGTTCATGGGAGGTTACTGCCCGTTCAATGGACGGGAAAGTTATAGAGGGGATCAGACACAAAAAATACCCGAATGTTTTTGGGGTTCAGTTCCATCCTGAAGTACCTGCCTTGTATGAACAGAGAGAAACCTATAAATTTTCGCCGCGTGATGTGATGAAAAGTTACAATGAACGCATTGGGAACGATGGAGTTAAATTTCATAAGCGATTCTGGAAAAGAGTTTCCAAAGCAGTAAACTGAGTCGTGAGTAGTCAAGACGGTTTCAGGGTAACAGGGTAGCACTCCGTTCTCTGTTTTGAAATAATACAGTATTTGCACCGGGATATATTAAAAATCCTATTTTTGCACCTCAAACTGTTATTATGGGTTTTCTAGAGGAAATAAAACGGAGAAGGACTTTTGGGATTGTTAGTCATCCCGATGCAGGGAAGACGACCCTGACCGAGAAGCTGTTGTTGTTCGGAGGGGCTATTCGTGTCGCCGGGGCCGTAAAAAGTAACAAGATCAAAAAAGCTGCCACTTCCGATTTTATGGAAATTGAGCGCCAGAGAGGTATCTCTGTTGCTACTTCGGTCATGGGATTCGACTACCGGGGCTACAAGATCAACATTCTTGATACTCCCGGTCACCAGGACTTTCAGGAAGATACTTTTCGCACGCTGACTGCGGTTGACAGTGTGATTATTGTGATCGACGCTGCAAAAGGTGTAGAACCGCAAACAGAAAAGCTCATGAATGTATGCCGCATGCGAAAGACTCCGGTAATCGTCTTTATCAATAAACTCGACCGCCCCGCACGTGATACGTTCATGCTCCTGGATGAAGTCGAGAAGCAACTTCAGATCAGGACCCGGCCGTTAAGCTGGCCAATTAACAGTGGTCCCGATTTCAAAGGCGTATACAACATCTATAATAAAAGTCTGAACCTGTTCAATGCCAATGTTCAGGAAATCGAAAAAGGTATTTTATTTGACAACCTGAACAACCCGGAGCTTGAACATCACATTGGAAATGATGCAGAAATCCTAAGGGAAGAACTGGAACTTCTTGAAGGTGTTTATCCGAAATTTAACCAGGACGATTATCTGAAGGGCAATCTGGCCCCTGTTTTCTTTGGAAGCGCTCTTTATAACTTCGGCGTGCAGGAGTTACTTGATACCTTTGTTGAAATAGCCCCTTTCCCTCGTCCAAGTTATACGGAAGAGAGAGAAATCAATCCGGAAGAAAGCGGATTGACCGGATTTGTATTTAAAATTCATGCCAATATCGATCCAAACCACCGAAGCCGCATTGCCTTTGTCAAGATCTGTTCCGGCAAATTTGAACGTAATGGCCAGTACAAGCATATCCGTACGGGCAAAAGTTTTCGTATTTCCAGTCCGACGGCTTTTATGGCCTCGCAAAAGGAAATTGTTGATGAAGCCTATCCGGGCGATATCATTGGTGTACCCGACAATGGTAATCTGATTATAGGCGATACGATCACTTCAGGAGAGGAAATTCATTTCAAAGGATTACCGAGTTTCAGCCCCGAATTGTTCCGTTATATTGAAAATGCCGATCCGATGAAGTCAAAGCAATTGGCTAAAGGGGTTGATCAGCTTATGGAAGAAGGGGTCGCCCAGCTCTTCACAAGCCAGTTCAACGGAAGAAAGATTATAGGCACGGTAGGGCAACTTCAGTTCGAAGTGATCCAGTACCGGTTGGAGCATGAATATAATGCCAAATGCCGTTTTGAAAATATCCCCATGCATAAAGCCTGCTGGATTGAATGTGATGATAAAAAGATCCTCACTGAATTTAAACAGAGAAAACATCAGAAAATGGCTGTAGATAAAAGAGGAAGAGATGTCTTCCTGGCCGATTCACCGTTTATTCTGCAGATGGCACAAGATGAATTTAAGGGAATTAAATTTCATTTTACCAGTGAATTTTAAATCACTGAATATTTCTCTATATTCGTAAAACAGCAAAACCTGATCAATGGAAGGAATATACGATACCGATTTATTTTCCTATGTGATTTTGCCGTTACTCATCATTGTGGCCCGCATCAGTGATGTATCGTTTGGCACCTTACGGATTGTGATGGTGTCGAAAGGACAAAAGCTGATCGCTCCGGTTCTTGGGTTCTTTGAAGTGGTTATCTGGCTGATCACCATGAGCAAAGTCATTCAGAATATCGACAACTGGGTTGCTTATGTCGCTTACGGGTTGGGGTTTGCATGCGGCAATTATATTGGACTGATCATCGAGGAAAAGCTGGCTGTCGGCATTGTCAGGCTTCAAATCATTACCCGTACAAATGCTGATCAGTTAATCATTAAACTCCGGGAAAACGGTTACGGTATAACTTACCACGAGGCCAGCGGCTCAGAAGGTAAAGTCGCAGTGATTTACTCCATCATTAAACGGTCCAACATTAACCGTGTGATCAACCTGATCCGGGAGTATAATCCCCAGGCATTCTATTCTGTAGACGATGTCCGGTTCGTAAGCAAAGATGTATACTCCCCTACTCTTCCAATTTCAACGCTGAAACGCTGGAGAAAAGGGAAATAAGCTTTCAGCGGTGAACTGTTAACCGATAATCAAAAAAACTAAAAACTAAATAGAGCTAAAAGCTGACAGCGAACGGCTAACAAAAAAGTCCTCAAAACGCTATTATTTCTTCGATAAAATTGCAATCTTTGCCTTACTTTAAAACTTCTCACGAAATAAGTCGATTAACCCTAAAAAAGATACACCTATGTTTAAGATCCAAACCTTAAATAAAATTGACCCGATCGGGTTAAAAAATTTTCCGCTTGATCAGTATGAAATTGCAAGTGAGTTTCAAAATCCGGACGCCATCGTTGTAAGAAGCCAGTCTATGCTAGAAATGGATTTTCCGTCCAGTTTGAAAGCCATTGCAAGAGCTGGTGCAGGAGTCAACAATATACCGATTGAAAAATGCACCACCGGCGGTATTGTTGTTTTCAATACACCGGGAGCCAATGCTCATGCTGTAAAGGAATTGGTAATCGGGTCAATGATCCTTTCAGCCCGTCACCTTGCTGATTCAATTGAATGGGCCAAAACACTGAAAGGAAAAGGTGAAGAAGTTCCTGCTTTGGTTGAATCAGGAAAGAAAAATTTTGGCGGAAATGAAATCCGGGGAAAAACACTTGCTGTTATCGGTCTGGGAGCCATTGGCGTTCTGATTGCAAATGCAGCGCAGGCTCTTGGAATGGAAGTCCTGGGTTATGATCCGTATATTTCGGTCAAGCAGGCCTGGAGATTAAGCAGGAATGTGAAACAAGCCGAAGGAATTGAAGTACTCCTTTCCAATGCTGATTACGTAACGATCCATATTCCCCAAACTCCCGAAACAAAGGGCTACATCAATAAGGACAAGCTCAGAATGATGAAAAACGGTGTTCGTATCATGAACTTTGCCCGCGGAGGCCTTGTAAAAAAAGCGGACTTGGCTGAAGCGCTTGAATCAGGTAAAGTGAAATGCTATGTCACCGATTTCCCGGAAGATGATGTGCTGCAAATGAAGAATGTAATCGCGATTCCTCACCTGGGTGCTTCAACCGAAGAATCGGAACAGAATTGTGCGGTTATGGCAGTCGATCAGGTACGTGACTATCTTGAAAACGGGAATATCATCAACTCGGTGAACTTCCCTGAAGCCGAAATGGAACGGCACGGCGGCCCCCGACTGATCATTGCCAACAAAAATATTCCGAACATGGTTAGCCAGATTTCAAGTCTGCTGGCTTCACAGGGGCTGAATATCGCGAACATGCTCAACAAGAACAAGGCAGATATCGCCTATAACATCATCGACCTTGACGGTGCCCTTCCATTAAATGGTTTGGTAGATAAACTAAAATCCATTGAAGGGATCATTATGGTGAGGGTCCTTCCATAAGTATAGTGTCTTACATAATTAACTTAAAATGAACAATAGCGTGATTCTTAAAGCAGCCGACAATATTCGCATTCTCTCGGCTGCTATGGTTGAAAAGGCAAAGTCAGGCCATCCTGGCGGCGCCATGGGAGGAGCTGATTTTATCAGCGTTTTGTATTCGGAATTCCTGAATTATGATCCCAGTGATATGAACTGGATAAACAGGGATCGTTTCTTTTTGGATCCGGGACACATGTCGCCGATGTTATATTCCACACTGTCCCTGGCAGGAAATTATACCATGGACGACCTGAAAAACTTCAGGCAATGGAACAGTGTCACTCCCGGACATCCGGAACTGGACGTAACCCGGGGAGTTGAGAACACATCAGGGCCTCTTGGACAGGGACATACTATGGCTGTAGGCGCAGCCATTACCGAACGATTTTTAACTCATCGTTTCGGAGACTGGATGTCCCACAAAATATACACATTCATTTCAGACGGTGGTATTCAGGAAGAAGTCTCACAGGGTGCAGGCCGGATTGCCGGAAACCTGGGACTGAGCAACCTGATCATGTTTTATGATTCGAACGACATTCAGCTTTCGTCAGAGACCTGGGAAGTGACCAGCGAAGATACAGCAAAAAAATATGAAGCATGGGGTTGGAAAGTGATCACCATCGATGGAAATAATGTGGAAGCCATTCGTGCTGCATTGAAAACAGCAAACGCTGAAACAGAAAAGCCCACGCTGATCATCGGTAAAACAATTATGGGTAAGGGTGCACTGACGGAAGCAGGCGAAAATTTCGAGCGGAAATGTTCCACCCATGGTATGCCGTTGGGCGAAGCCGGCGCTTCGTTTAAAAAAACGATCGCCAATCTGAATGGTGACCCTGAAAATCCTTTTGTCATTTTTGACGAAGTTCAGGATCTCTTCAATAAAAGAAAAAAAGAACTCATCCAGGCTGCGGCACAGAAAAAAGCAGTCCAGGCAGAATGGGAAAAGGCAAATCCGGAGCTGGCTGCAAAACTCAAGACTTTCTTCTCGAAAGAAGCTCCTGCATTCGATTACAGCAAAATTGTACAAAAGGCCGGTTCAGCAACCCGGGCAGCTTCATCCACTGTTTTGGCGGCCTATGCAGAGTCGGTTGAAAATATGATCGTCACTTCGGCCGACCTTTCCAATTCGGATAAGACTGACGGATTTTTGAAGAAAACAAAAGCCTTTAAAAAAGGAGATTTCAGCGGTGCCTTCCTGCAATCAGGTGTTTCTGAACTGACTATGGCCTGTCTGGTCAACGGGATGGCTTTGCATGGAGGCGTGATCGCTGCCTGCGGAACGTTCTTTGTCTTTTCTGATTACATGAAACCTGCTGTGCGTCTGGCTGCCCTGATGCAGTTGCCTGTAAAATATATCTGGACCCATGATGCTTTCCGTGTTGGCGAAGATGGACCTACCCATCAGCCTGTTGAACAGGAAGCTCAGATCAGGCTGCTTGAGAAACTGCAAAATCATCACGGGAAGAATTCCATGTTGGTTCTGCGTCCCGCCGATTCTGAAGAGGCAACAATTGCCTGGAAAATGGCGATGGAAAACACCGATACCCCCACAGCTCTGATCCTTTCACGTCAGAACATCAAGAACCTGCCTTCAAAGGATAACCGTTATACCGAAGCCTTGCAGGCTGAAAAGGGAGCGTATATCGTTTCTGATTGTGCAGGTACACCTGATGTGATCCTGCTGGCCAGTGGTTCGGAAGTCAGCACATTGGTTGATGGAGCCGTTCTCCTTGAGAAAGATGGTATCAAGTGCAGGATCGTATCTGTTCCCTCAGAAGGATTATTCCGCGCACAAAGTGCAGACTACCAGAACAAGGTATTGCCTGCGGGAGTGAAAAAATTCGGGTTAACAGCAGGACTCCCGGTAACGCTGGAAGGACTGACCGGTGCCGATGGCAAGGTATTTGGAATGAATTCTTTTGGATTCTCTGCTCCTTACACTGTGCTGGACGAAAAACTTGGATTTACAGGACAAAATGTATACAACCAGGTAAAAGCGCTCTTCGCTTAACTCATCATTTATAACTAAAAAGCCGGCTGAAACCGGCTTTTTAGTTTCATTAACAGAAGGCTATCCGATTACCTCAATCCATGCTTTTGCCATAAGCTGAGCTCCTGCCATCGAAGGATGAACGCCATCGGGGCTCCAGTATGCAGCCGGTGCATGCTTCAGTGCCTCTTTAAAAATCGTATGATAAGGAATATAAAGGGTTCCGAATTCGTCGGAGAGGGCTTTTGCAGCTTTCCTGTAAGGTTCGAACTCTATTTGCCATCCGTCACCAATAGCTGCGCCTCCGTCAACAGAAAATGGTTCGCAAACGATCAGAGTTGTATTCGGTAAAGCCTCTTTTGTTCGTTTTAACAAAGCACGGAAATCTTTCTCGTATACTTCAGTCGTGCCGTCATAATTTCCGTTGCGCTTATGCCAGTAGTCATTCACACCAATCAAAATACTCAGCAGATCAGGCTTTAGATCAAGACAATCTTCCTTCCACCGTTCAGCAAGCTGATAAACCTTATTTCCGCTGATCCCACGGTTATAAATCGTCAAATTCTTTTCGGGCATTTCTGCCAGTAAAGCAGCAGCTGCCATTAATGCATAACCACCACCAAAAGAACCGGCATTATTCGGTTTTTGTTCTTTTCTGTTTCTTCCCGCATCGGTGATCGAATCACCCTGGAACAGAACAACGCCATTTTCCTTCAGTAAAGCAGAGCCTGAAGGTTTTTTCTTTTCTGCAGGCAAAGTCGCTGATAAAATCATCGGGATGCTTGCAATTCCGGCTGCCTGTGCTGCCGAACTCATGATAAAATTTCTCCTCGAAAGTTTCATAACATTTAGTTTCTCATATGGTTAAATTGTCTTTTTATCCCTGAATTCCTATGCCTGAATTTGCAACTTTTCTGCCATTGCATCTGCGAGTTTCAGGCATTCATCATACTGGGACTGTTTTAGCCCTCCTTTTTCTTCGACAGGTTCATAGATAAGTTCCCACTTGATATCATCGGCAAATTTCTTCAGGTTTTTTACACCTCCTCCGTTCCAGGAATAGTTGCCAAACAATCCCAGGTAATGATCCCGGATCCCCATATGCTGAACTTTAAGGAGCAATGATTCCATATTCGGGAACATTTCATTGTTGTAGGCGCAACTTCCCAGTATTAGCCCCTTGTATTTAAAAATATCGCTGATAATATAAGACGCGTGGGTTTTGGAAGAATCATATACACGAATATTTCTGATCCCCTTCACTGAAAGCTGCCGTGCAATCACCTCAGCCATTTTCTGGGTACTCCCGTACATGGAACCATAAACAATTACCACACCAGAATCGGTGGTATAAGTGCTCCACCTGTTGTACCGGCTAAGGATCCAGTTCAGGTCAGTCCGCCAGACCAGCCCGTGGGTCGGTGCAATCATTCGAACATCCAGGTTTTCCAGTTTCTTCAAAGCCCGCTGCGTATGCGGGCAATACTTCCCGACAATATTGGTAAAATAGCGCATGGTTTCTTCTTCATAAAAAGCCATATTAACCTCGTCGTCAAAAACTCCTCCATCAAGGGTTCCAAAACTTCCGAACGCATCACCCGAAAACAGGATCTGATGCGTTTCATCAAAGCTCACCATGGTTTCAGGCCAGTGTACCATCGGAACTGTCTGAAACTGGAATTTGGTGAAGCCCAGATCCAGTACTGAGCCATCATGTACTTCCAGAATATTGGCGGGGCTCAGATAAAAACTTTCCACAAATCCAAAGGTCTTTTTATTTCCCACCAGAATTATACCCGGATATCTGGCAACAATGGCACGAAGGGCGCCTGAATGATCCGGCTCCATATGATTAATGATCAGATAATCCACCTGACGTCCCTTCAGAATTTCATCCAAATCCCGCAAATAGTCGTCAATATAATGGCGTTCGACTGTATCGATCAAGGCAACATTCTCATCCACAACCAAATAGGAATTATAGGAAACTCCGTAAGGGAGGGGCCAAATGTTTTCAAACAAATGGGTCCGCCGGTCATTGTAACCCAAATAATAAACGTTCTCAGCTAGTTTAACCTGATGCATACTTTTACGAATTTGATTTTTATGCTCACGAAAGTAAGGAATTTGGATTAATCCGCAGTGAAGCTGATCTGATTTTGGAAAAAATTAGGATGAAGCCTTTTCTTTCGGGATTACCGGAAAAAACTAAATTTGTAATCTGAAATGCTTATAAGATGAACTTAAAAAACCGCAATCTGGTCATGTTGTTCCCCAAACTGAATAAAATACTGATCATTTTGGTTACAGTCGCATTTATCATTGCCGGGCTAAGAGGATACCAGTTATACAGGTATGCTTTTGAAAGCAACGTAAAGAATCCCGGCACGATCATCATTCCTTACGAAGCTACATTCGATCAGGTATTGGATTCATTGCGGGCCAAGGGAATATTAGAAAATGAAAAAGCTTTCAAATGGGTCTCGAAAAAGAAAGACTATCCCAATCATATTAAAGCGGGTAACTACCTGTTCCAGGCAGGTCAGGGTACCAACAACATGGTCAATATGCTCATAGCCGGCAATCAGAAGGCCATATCGGTGGTTTTCAACAACCTGCGGTTTATGGAAGAACTGGCAGGGAAAGTATCCAGGTATATTGCACCGGATTCCTCCACTTTAATTGCTTATCTCGCCGACTCGGCGGTCATCAGTAAGATGGGATTTGACAAATACTCTTTTCATGCCATGTTTATTCCCAACACGTATGAAATATACTGGACTACAACTCCTGAAAAATTCACGGAACGCATGAAAGCAGAATACGACCGTTTCTGGAATGAAGACCGAAAAGCAAAAGCCGGAACACTGGGATTATCCCCGGTTGAAGTGATCACAGTTGCCTCTATCGTTCAGGAAGAAACCGTCAAGGAAGAGGAAAAACCGATTGTAGCCGGATTATATCTCAACAGGATCAGGAAAGGAATCCCCCTGCAGGCCGATCCAACGATCAGGTATGCCCTGGGCGATTTTGGTATTAAACGAATATTGACAAAATACCTCGAAACAGATTCTCCCTTCAATACATACAAATATGCCGGGTTGCCACCCGGACCAATTAACTTTCCGGAAATATCCAGCATCGAGGCCGTACTGAATGCAAAAGAGCACAGTTATATCTATATGTGTGCAAAAGAAGATTTCTCGGGCTACCATCACTTTGCCCGCACACTTAGAGAACATTCGCAAAATGCCCGACGATACCAGCAGGCATTAAATGCTCACAAAATCTGGGAATAAAACAGAGAAATCGTCAAATGGCCAAACTGTTAAACTACAAAATTGTTAATAAAGAAAGATAAAGAGATCTATACCATGTGAGATTTCGCAGACGTACCTGCCGAAATCAGTTTCGTACATTCGGAATTCATTAAAAAATTATATTTTTAAGCGTTTCACAATATTTTTGAAAGAGATGAAGACTTTGTTTTTACTGACTTTACTATTTTTTTCGCTTCAGATATTTTCACAGGAACCCAAAAAAAAAGAGTTTCAGATGGAAGGATATATTTTTACTGAAGATTCAGTTCCTGCAGAAAATGCCCATCTGATTAATTACCGTACCTCAAAAATCGTAACCACCGATAGTAAAGGCTATTTCAGAACGAGCCTGCAGCAGGGAGACTCACTGATGGTGAATCATGTTTCTTTGACCCCGATGATCATTTACACCGGAACAAAGATGAAAAACGAAGCGATCAAAATCTATATTCCTTACAGGACTTATGTATTGAAAGCTATTTCAAGTGGCAATTATGAAAAGGAAAGGGAGAATGTGGAAGAAAGCATGAAGCAGGTAAAAAAGGATATTGAAAGCCAAATTATTGTCAAACCGTACCTTCGTACGAACGAAAATCCGTATGATAATGAAAAACTAAACCCGGGAATTACCATACCCATTCTTCAGATTGGATCTAAAGAAAAGAAAAAGAATCCTCCTTCAGAGTGATGACAAAGCCATAGCTTGAAACGATGTGACTTGCCATTACCCAACCACAAGCACTTCCGGTTCAAGTTCCACGGTAAAACGATCCATAACCGATTTTCTGATTTTCTGAGACAGTGATAATAATTGTTCTCCGGTGGCTTTCCCGTAATTCACCAGGACCAGAGCCTGCTTGTCATGTACACCGGCATCGCCCTCCCTGTAGCCTTTCCATCCGCATTGCTCAATAAGCCATCCTGCAGCCAACTTCGAGCGCCCGTCACCTGCAGGATAGACAGGAATACCCGGGAAGCTTGATTTTATTTCCAAAGCCTTATCGTTCATTACAACAGGATTTTTAAAAAAACTTCCGGCATTGCCCAGGATCTCCGGATCAGGCAATTTTCGCCTGCGGATGCTGATGACTGCCTCCCTCAGATGATGTAAATTCTCACCGCCCAATTTTTCAACTTCCGATTTCAGCTCCCCGTAATTCAATTTGAATTCAGGGAACTTGTCCAGTCTGAAAATCACCGACGTGACAATAAACCTGCCTTTCAACTCATTCTTAAAGATACTGTCGCGGTAACCAAACTTACATTCCATCGCAGGGATCTCCCGGAACTGGAACGTCAGCAGATCAAACCCTTTGACAGAAACAACGAAATCCCTGATTTCAACACCATAAGCTCCGATATTCTGCACGGTAGCAGCACCCATGTTTCCAGGTATAAGAGAAAGATTCTCGATGCCTCCGTAATGACAATTTACGCAATACGAAACAAAATTATCCCAGTTCTCACCTGCCCCCGTTTCAAGCCAGATATGGTTACGGTCTTCCTGAAGCAACTTTATGCCGGGAATACCGGATTGGATAACCAGACCGTTAAAGTCACCGTTAAAAAGCAAATTACTTCCTCCTCCTAAAAAAAGGAGCGGCAGTTGCTGCCAGACTTCAAAAAAGCGAAGGAACTTCGGCAAGTCCTCTTCTTCTGTAAACTCAAAATAGTGGCGTGCCTTTACATTCAGTCCGAATGTATTGTACCTTTTAAGCGAAAAATCCTTCTCAAAACGGAACATATACAGTTTTTCTGCAAAGATATGCAGAAGGAGAAGTATTCCTACATTTTTGAGAAAATCAAAACTCCCCATCATAAAAATGCAGAGTCGCCCTCCGTTTACACATTATTTACAAATGTTCAATTTAAAAAATTCCGCAAGTGTGAGATTACGGATAATTTTACCATTTCCTGAAAAAAAACAGGAATGATTGCAATAATCTTTTCCCGGAAGCCGTTTTTTTATAAATTTATATTCAGATATTTACGATACATAAAAAAAATTTGACCGTAAGTGCCTACTGAACCTGTCTTATGTATAAATTGCGCAACCTTTAAAACTAGATTCAGACCCGATAGTTATTAACAAGTTTAAACCCATTTAAAATGAAAAAAATTCTTTTGGTATTAGGTATTGCAGCAATGATGGCTGCCTGTGGCGGTAATCAACCGAAAAGTGAACCCGCACAGGAAGAAGGAACTGAAATGCAGATGGAAGGCAAGGAAGATCAACAACAGGATGTGACGACTCCTGCAGATACCACATCTGTTGAAACCCCTGCTGAAGATCCGGCAACAACAACTCCTCCTCCTGCACAATAGTCAACTGGAGGAACAATACCTGATGTTTTAAGGGAACCGCCTGGGTTTCCTTAAAACATTCATTTAAATATCAAGCAATTCGGAAAAATCAACATCTTCTGTGCTTGATTTTGCCGGATCGGAAAGTTTTTGGTCTGCACAGATAAGGGTACGGGATGCATATTTATTCAGGAGAATGTAATCATGGGTGGCCATCAAAATAGTTATACCCTGTTCATTAATTTGCTTAAA
>Ga0074195_1001668_pt1 | contig 29206 bp, 29 predicted proteins | sample EPASupsiteHSE623_FD_64525 | JGI IMG/M metagenome (GOLD analysis project Ga0074195, IMG submission 64525) | Bioremediated contaminated groundwater from EPA Superfund site, New Mexico - Sample HSE6-23 | ecosystem: Environmental > Aquatic > Deep subsurface > Groundwater > Contaminated ... | reverse complement strand
GTACTTCTTATGAAGGGAACGAGCTTCAGCGAGATAGAAAACACCATAAGGACAAAATTCAAAACCCTCGACGGCGTGCTACGAATCAAGGAATGGCCGATACTGACTCTCTTCGAAGCATAATAAAGATATAGCAACAATGTTATTCACCACAGAAGGCTGAAAAAAGCCTTCTGTGGTGGTATACGCTACGCTCCTACACCAAAATATTTTTCAACTTTTCCAGCGTTTCCTTTCCAATGTCTCCTCTTTCTTTCGCCATATCCAGAGCTACAAGAGAAAGTGATTTGTAAACCTTTTTATAAAGCTCCATGCCTTGCATCGCCTCAAGGTGAGAAAGCAATGTCTCCACATCGCCCCTCACAATAGGGCCTGTAAGCGACATAAGAGGACCTTTGTTCTCTATGTTGTTCAATGTGGCCTTAATAATGGGGAAAAACGGTTGCAGTTCTATGTCTATTTTATCCATAATGTCCTCCCCTGCATAAAGGAGGGCACATAGAAGATTGCAGACAATAACAGCACAAAGATGGTAGAGCACCTTTTGTTCCCCTTCCAGCCTGACAACGCCGGAACCGAGGTTAACCCCTATTTCACGAAGGGCGTTTATTGAATCTTCGTTGCCTTCAATAAAGATGTATGTATCGGGGAGCACATTGATAGCACTGTCAATGTCGGGAAATGTCTGCAAAGGATGAAGAGCCCCCAGGCGGGCACCTTTTGTTTCAAGCGGCGAGAGTAATGTTGCCGGATGGGCGCCGCTTGTATGGAAAAAGAGCTTGTCATCAAGATTTTCCATCTTTTCGGTAATTTCAAGAGCTACTTCCTTAATAATCCTGTCCTGTGTCGTAACAGCTATAATATCCGATGCTTTGACAACTTCAATATTGTCATTAGTATAGAGGACATCATCGCCCAAGTATGCCTTTGCCGCATCAATAGATGCTTCGAATATATCGGATATTGCCCCAATCTCCATCCCCTTTTGTTTGAGGACATATCCGATTGATATGCCTACCTTGCCTGCGCCTATTATCCCGATCTTCACAGCTTAACAACCTCTCATTTTTAAGGTTATTCTATTTCAAAATCAAAGACGGGATCAAAGCGGCAAGGAAGAGACGGCGGAGGCGTACTAAATAGTACGTCGAGGCGGCGATGACGAAGCCAACGATGATAGCGCTTTGATTTGGGAATAGAATTAATTACTTTCAAAAATCTCCTTCGGCAATACCAATATATTCCGCAACATTTCTATTGTCCTGCCGCCGATACTGTTTGCAAAATTGAAACTTATGTCAGGATCATTCATCGGTCCTTTTACTTTGTAAGTCAGATGAAGAAATCCATCTCTTTTATCTTTGAGAATATTCCTCAGAAGAGGGATTTTGTCTATTGTTCTGTCAATGACAACAAGTGGTGAAACAGCTATATTGGCATCTACCTCATGCTTACTGATGTCTAAGCTTCCATCTCCGGTAATAACCATAGAAGGACTATCAATAAGAAAGTCTTTTGTATAGAAAATACCCTTTTTTGCAGTAAAGGTTGCCCCCATCCTTTTATACTGCAAACCCTCTTTTGAGAAATCAACCTTTCCGCGAAGAACATCCTGAACATTAAGAAGTCCAAACATCTTCGACAAAAGGTTCCATTTTTTAATCAACCCATCTTTGCTGTATATGGCCACATTACCGTTAAAATCGCCCATAAGTTCTTTCATGGTGCTGCCATACAAATCCACATTACCATAAATATTTGACCTGCCCTCTGCCATATAATCCTTATCGCCAAAAACCTTCAGAAACAATCCGCCCTTTATTCTCTGTAGTCTGCCGTCAACATATATATGGGGAATATCCCCCGAAAGGTCAATGGAGCCGTGTGTATCTATTTTGCCTTCGAAGGCATCCATTTTCAATTCCGAAACATTCAGCCTTCTGCTGCTGAAGAGTCCTTTGATATCGAGGTTTTCACCGTTGAAGTCGCCTGAATGTATTTTATTTGCGAGCAAACGTATTTCCCCGCTTGTTACTGCCGCCAGACTGCTTTTATCAATTACTCTGATCTTAAAGTCGCCTGTGTTCCGGAAATCATCATAATCAAAGGCATCCATATCAACGTAGAGGGAAAACCGCGGCGCTGCAAGACCTTCTGAATGAAAGGTTGCGCTGTTTAAAATACTTTCCCCGGATGTTAATCTGTCGATTTTTACATCAAATGCTTCTCCTCTAAAGTCTGAAACAAGGTTAATCTCTCTGAGGGGTTTTTTTAGCCACGGGAGTCTCAGGAAGCCCTTATTGATTCTTACGTAACCATTCATGTAAGGCAATTTTTTCAGAGGAAGGCTGATGTCTCTTAAAGACATCTTTAGCTCCAGATCTCCGCCTGCTATGCTGCTGCTAAAAAAAAAGAGGGGAGCAACTCTGCCAAAACCTAAAATATCCATGGCAATATCCAAATCCATTTTTTTATCGGATTTTATATTACCCTTGAGGTCTAAGTTAATAATGTCGAGATTATACAAAAAACGCTCGATGCGAGTATTGGCTCCTTCCTTAAACAAAGTTACACTTGCATTGCTCTTTATGCCTTTTTCTTTTTTTGCGATTCCGGGAAATTCAAAAGAGAGTTCATCCATGGATATACCGCCGTCTATTTTGAGATTATCGGCATTTTTTTGCACTTCAATGTCGAGTTTAGCAATCCCTTCCATATCAGAAGGCTTCGGCATAAACGGCTGTATATTAATTGCGTCCAAATCACCTTTTATTTTCAGGTCTAAGAAGTTTTTATGCCACTTTCCCCTGATAACCATATCAGTACCGGCTCTATTGATTATAAGCGGGTCAAAGACAATTTCATTGTTGTTGAACTTATAAACACCTTTTGCAGATACTGATGATTTCTTCCATGTTATATCGGTATTGCTGAATTTACCCGTACCGTTAATATTGAAACCTTTATCCCTTTTCCCTTTGAGTTCTATTATGCCTTCCGTTTCTCCGCTCTTGAAGTTTATCCCGCTTGTATCCATAAGAGACGGAATATCTTTAACATTAAAGGTATAGGCACCTTTGATGTTAATACTTTTATCTCTTGAAAAAGGAATAACGCCGTTTACATCATAAAATCTGCTTGTTTTAAAAAATCCCTTAGCTCCGGAAATGTTCAGCATGCTTTCCTTAAAGGATAATACAGCTTCAACATCAGTAAAACGCATATCTTTATAGGATACTCCGGTGTCTTTTAATGCCAGTTCCATGTATAAAGGTTGTTTCTTATCATAGACAAATTTGTTTATTCTTATTTTTCCATCATCAATGTAATTCCATATATCATATTTTGTTTTTATAACAGTATCTAAGGCTATGTAATCTTTTACATCCTGAATAGAAAAAAAGTCCATGCCGAGTTCAAGCCTTGTAAGTGCGTTTTTTACAAGCTTCAGATTCAAGTCAAGTGGGGTATTTCTATAACCGGCATTACTTATTTTTATATCCATTACACTGTCAGCATATGTGAAGGATACCTTCCCCTTGGCTCTTTCAACAACAAAGGGTTTTTTGAATATATTATCTTTCAGCATGTAATTAAAGATTTCAAAGGGGCCTTCGAAGGCAAATCTTTTTTTTGCATAAGTGAATGTACAGTTTATATTTGCATTGCCGTGCATATCGTCGGACAGGCTGTTGAGATTCAGCCCTGTAATGCTCATCCGGCCCTTTGCTTCGGTTGATTTACCTTTTTTATATATGCCTTCTCCTGAAGTTTGTAATGTCCTGAAGAGTTCATCATTTCGGATATTTATTTCAAAGGAAAATACTTTCCCGGGCCTTAGCCCATTTATCTTCGCTGCATCAATGTTAAACCTTTGTTTATTGTACGTAACAATGCCCCTTTTTATCTCAAATAGGCCTTCCGGCAAGGGGAAAAAATGGCTTTTTCCTTTTGAAGCCGGAATAGTCAAACCAAAATCAGAGATGATTAAATCTTTAAAATATAACCCTTTTTTTATGCCGATAATTAATTGACAGTTCTTAGCCTGACCCTCAATTTTTCCCTTTACACTGATGCCGTTAAAATCTACAACAAAGATCCCTTCTTTGTAGACAATATGCGAATCTGATATATTCACCCGGCCATTTATGACTTTTCCCAGCACATAGGAAACAAAAGTTGACAAGTTTGTAAGCACAATAATACCGGCAAAGACAAACGCAAGTATTAACGCAGATATATAAAGGATTTTTTTCATGAAGGCGTCCGTGCCAGGGCAAAAAACAGGGTATGGCCTGCGCCGGCTTTGAGCAGTGTTCCGGAGGCCTCTTTTGCCGTGTAGCCTGTGGTAAACAGGTCGTCTACGAGCAGGACATTTTTTGCCTTTATCTTATGTCCGTTTCTGACTGTAAAGGCCCCTCTTATGTTCTTCTTTCTCTCATCTCTGTGAAGGCTGTACTGATCCATTGTATCCTTTGCCTTATAAAGAACTGAGTAATAAAGAGGTTTGCCCGTTATCTTTGATATTTCCTCTCCGATAATAAAAGACTGATTAAAGCCCCTTTCCTTAAGCCTCTTTTCTGTGACAGGCATGGGGATTATGCAGTCAAAAGATCCTGAAAAAGATACGATCTTTCCTTTTATTAAATGAACTAAATGTTTGCCCACATCTTTCCTGCCGTGAAATTTAAATGCATGTATTGCTTCGCGAAGTTTGTTCTCAAAATAAAAGCCGTAATATCCTTCCCGGAAGCCTCTATCCTTCTGAATGCACTCTCCGCATACGGCTTTTTTACCTAACCATCTTCCGCAAACAGGGCATGTTGAGTCATCTTCAACCATTCGTAACGAATCAACACATTTATCACAGAGAACATCGCCGCCTTTTTCATTGCATCCGCCGCAATGGACAGGATATACAATCTCTAATACAGCCTTAAAAAGATTGCGCGCCGTATTTGTCGAGTTTAAAAGCATTAGTAAGTACGAGAGGTATGGGTTGTTTGCTGTAAATTGTTCCGATACTGCCGTTGATGCAGTTCCTTCCATAAAATGGTATCCCGTCCTGCTCGCCTGTTTTTATGGAAAGGTTGTCTATATTGGATTTTTTAACCGCTTCAAGCTGGGTCTGATATGTATACTCAGGGTTCGGGGTATCGCCAAACCCGTCAAGAATTAAGAAGATGATCTTATTGTTGTTTGTTATAAGCGAATCTCTTATCATTACTCTTATTCCCTATCCCACGCCTCCCCTTCGTAAAGCGCCTTCAGTTCTGCTGCCTCGGTATAGAAGAAATCTTCTTTTTTTACATTAATTGTGTTCCAACTGTTGCAGACATCGCAAAAATCCGACCACTCGACTTTTTTAGACTGGCAGTTATCACATATAAAAGGAATATATACATGCTCTGCAGGAAACGCGCGCCGGAATTCTTCCACAGCCTTTTCCATCTGTCCTCTGTGGATATACGCCTCTGCCATAGCCTTATGGAGTCCTTTAAAATCCGCTCCCTCTGCAAGCAGCGTATTGAGCATATCTATCGCTTCATCAATCATCTCCAGCCTTAAACACAGCCGTGCATAGAGAAACTCTATGAGATAATTTTTTGTAGAGATATCAAGGATTCTCCGGTATATCTTCAGTATTACTTCAGGATTTCCCCTGTCGATATATAAGTCTTCCATTTTTAAAAGAAAGATTATATGGCCTGTTTTTGAATATCCTCTGCCATACACCCTGCCTGCCTCATTGAGCTTGCCGGTCCTTTTATATGCTTCTGCAAGAAGAATATAGGCAGGTATAAAGCGTTTATCATCACTTATAATTTCTTTTAATTCTTTTATAATATCATCGGAATTGGTCTCAAATCTATTGGCAAAAAGCGCGCGCAGCTTTTCACACCGTATACCCAGAAATTCCCGGTTTTCATCATCTGTTTTTATGAATTTTTTTATCTTTTTTTCTGATTCATAAGCATCATCCCATTTTTTTCTGGAAATATAGTAATCTCTTAAAATTGCCTGCGCTTCCAGATTCGATTCATTGGTTCTCAATACTTCCTTTAATTCATTTTCTATTTTTTGCGTATCCTTTGTTGTAAGCCGCACCTTTGCCCTTTTCAACAGTATGGATTCACGCTTACCAAGGCTTGCTTCTGCAAGATCGAGTATCTCTATTGCTTTATCAAACTCTTTCATGGATATGTATATATCTGAAAGAAACATATAGGGTTCTTCCATGTCGGGGGTTTTTCTGATAATCCTGTTGAGGTTTTCTATGGCCTTTTCTCTATCGCCCCTCAAATCATATGCTCTTGCTTTTTCAATAAAATCCTTGAATTCTTGTCTCTTTTTCCCTTTTTTCCCCTCTTTCCATCCGCTGATAAGCCTCCCTATATCATAGAAAAAACTTATGATAATTGAGATTACAATACCCAGTATAAACGATGCCACTACATAAGTTGCAACGCTTGCCTCAAAGGGTTTAGAGCCCCACCCAAGGTAAAGTTTTACGTTATCCGGATTAAGATTGTTTATATAGAGGTAAAAAATTACAAATAAAAGGAACAGGAGAAAGAATATCTTATATCTCATAGTATTTATATCCCTTTCTCTTCCATCATTCGCTTACAAGTAATACAATACCTTGCAACGGGGTTTGCCTCAAGTCTTTTTTCATTAATTTTTTCTTCACACTCTTCGCATATGCCGTATGTTTCATTTTTTATTTTGTCAAGCGTATGGTCTACATCCTTTAAGAGCTTAAGATCATTGTCGCTTATGCTCATCAGAATATCGGCGTTATATGAGTTGCTTGCAGCATCTGCCATGTCCTGAATGCCGTCTGTTCCCATTGTATAAGATTCTTCCTTGAGCTTTTTTGCCTTATTCAAAATACCTTCTCTCGTTTTGAGAAGTTTTTTCCTGAAATATTCAATCTGTTCTTTGTTCATGTCACACCTCTGAGTTGCATTTATTTTCTTTCTCTAACCTGTGTTTCTTTGCCTCAATCCAGAGGCTTTCAAGGTCGTATAGTTCTCTTAAAGGCTCAAGAAAAACATGAACTATAACATCCCTGTAATCTATTATTACCCATCTTCCCTCGTTGTAGCCTTCGACAGAAAAAGGTTTTATCCCATCGCTTTTCATGCTTGCTTCGATATGCTCGGATATGGTTTTGACATGCCTCTCGCTTGTCCCGTTTGCCAGGACAAAGTAATCTGCAATATCAGTCAATCCTGCAAGTTCAAGCATCAATACATCATCTGCCTTTTTTTCTTCTGCATATTTACTGCACATCTTAACCTTATCTATTGTTTCCATTTACCCTCTTCAAAAAAGTAGAATGTAGAAAATAAGTTTCTCTTTTTTGCATTTTTTTATCTCAATTTATTATTTTTCTGTACAATCCCATTTTATCAATATATTTTTCCACCGTTTGAGGAACAAGATATTTAATAGATCTGCCATTCCTTGCAGAATCCCTTATCTTTGTTGATGATATATCAAGCTGGGTAACCCTTTGCATATGGATTTCGTTCCCGGATCTATGTTTGAATGTCCCTTCATCTATTTTTTTTATATCTCTTCTGATACCGGAAGGGAATAATGTTTTGGCCGGTTTTTCCCTGTTAAGAGGTCTTTCCATAATAATGAAATTTGTGTAATTGAATATCTCCTGATAATGATACCAGGTGTCTATCTCCAAAAAAGCATCAATCCCTATAATAAAATAGAGCTTCTCAAAACGCTTCTGAAATATCTTTATCGTATTAATAGAATAGGAAATTCCCTGATTATTTATCTCTATATCGGATGCGCAGAGAAAACTGTTGCCCCTTACAGCTTTTTTTAACATTGACAGACGTAAGGCAGAATCCGTTATTTCCCCGGTTCTCTTATGAGGCGGTATATAAGCCGGTACGAAATAGACCTTATCCAGCATGTACTGTTCCCGTATTTCTTCCGCTGTCCTTAAATGTCCCATATGCACAGGGTCAAATGTGCCGCCGAAAATGCCTACTTTCATTACTCCCTCAACTGCCCGTCGCCAAAGGCAATAAACTTGTTAACCGTCAGTTCTTCAAGCCCCATTGGACCGAAAGCATGGAGCTTAGTCGTACTAATGCCCATTTCTGCTCCGAGCCCTAATTGATAACCGTCATTTAACCTTGTAGACGCGTTAATAAGAACGCAAGAGGAGTTGACTTCCCTTAAGAATCTCCATGCGTTGTCATAGTTTGCCGTAATGATTGCATCCGTATGGTCTGAACCGTATTTTCTGATATGTGAAACAGCTTCATCCATATCTTTGACAATCTTTATTGAAAGGGTTAAATCAAGATATTCCTCGTGCCAGTCCTGCTCCTTTGCCTTATCTATCCCTTTCAGGATTTTAACCGTTTTTCCGCAGCCCTTAATGACAACACCCTGTTTATGTAAAATATCCGCCATTTCAGGCAGAAATGTCTTTGCAACAGATTCGTGGACAAGCAGCGTCTCCATGGCATTGCATGTAGCCGGTTTCTGAGCTTTTGCGTTGAGACAGACCTTATATGCAAGGTCAAGCTGCGCCCATTCATCAACATATATGTGACATACGCCTTTATAGTGTTTTAAAACAGGGATGCTCGATTTTTCAACAACACTCCTTATCAGGGCTTCTCCGCCTCTTGGAATAATGAGGTCAATATAATCATCAAGTTTCAGGAGTTCATAAATATATGCCCTGTCGCCTGTCCCGACAAATTGCGCTGCATCTGCTGTGATACCGGCTTTTTCAAGCGATTCCGTAATAAGACCGAAGAGAGCAAGGTTTGAATGATAAGCTTCGGAGCCGCCTTTCAGGATTACACAGTTGCCGCTTTTCAAACATAAGGAAAAAGCCTCTATTGTTACATTGGGTCTGGATTCATAAATTACAAGGATGACGCCTATGGGTATTCTCATCCGGCCAACACGCAGATTGTTCGGCCTTGTCCATAATTTTACAATCTCACCGACAGGATCAGGGAGCGCCACAACATCTCTGATGCTTGCCTGCATCTCGCGGATGACTTTACCGTCTATCCTGAGTCTGTCCACCATGCTTTTGGGGAGCCCTTCTTTTTGGACATTTTCAATATCCTTCCTGTTTTCATTGAAAAGATATTCCTGTTTCTCCGCGATCAGCCCCTCCAGTATCATAAGGATACTGTTCTTCTTCTCTGTTGCAGCATGGGAAAGTATACCGGAGGCTGCTTTTGTCTTTTTTGCGAGCTCTTCAGGTTTCATATCAACACCATATTATCCCTGTGTACAATTTCTTCAGCATATTTATATCCGAGCTTCTTTTCAATATCAATACTTTTTAGACCCTTGATCTTATTAATATCCGATGACGAATAATTTGTTATACCCTTCGCGATAATTGCGTCACCGGCAGCATCCACTTCAATGCATTCCCCTCTTGAAAAATCGCCTTCCACATTTATTATACCGGAGGACAGAAGGCTTTTACCGCCATTAACTATGGCATGTTCAGCCCCTTTGTCTATGTGAATTTTACCTTTAATCTTATAAGCAAAAGCAGTCCACCATTTATTCCTTGTCATTTTTTTGTCTGCGAGGAAAAGTGTTCCCGCCTCTTCTCCTTTAATGATCCTCAATATGATATTTTCCAGGTTTCCCCGCACTATTCTCGTAGGGATGCCGTAACTGCCGGCCTTCTTTGCCGCCTCCAGCTTGCTTACCATTCCGCCCGTGCTCTTTTCGCTTCTTGTTTCACCTGCTATCTTTTCAATTTTATCATCTATCTTTTGCACAACATTGATGATATGAGCGCCGGAATATTTATTCGGATCCTTATCAAACAACCCGTCAACATCCGAGAGGAGCAGCAGAAGATCCGCATCGGATATCTGCGCGATAAGAGCAGACAGGTTGTCATTATCGCCGAATTTAATTTCCTTAAAAGACAGGGCGTCGTTTTCATTGATTATTGGAATAATATCCATAGCAAGAAGCATATTTAACGTGTTCATAAGATTCAAACACCTGTCCTTGCTTTTTATGTCTTCGTGGGTCAGTAAAATCTGGCCGGTTTTTATCTTCTCTTTTTCAAACGCTTCCATATACATCTTCATGAGCAGTATCTGCCCGATTGATGCAAGCGCCTGCCTTTTCGCGATTTCCTTCGGTTTCTTTTTTAGATTAAGGGCTTCCATACCGCATGCTATAGCCCCGCTTGATACAAGAACAGGGCTTATCCCTTTCTCTTTTATTTTTTTTATCTGCCTTGCAAGCTTTCCTATCATATCAGCGCTGACCTTATTGCCTTTATCCAGAAGAACAGAGGTCCCTACTTTTATCACTATCCGTTTGACATTAATCATGCAATACCCGTTTTTTGCGTTCCTTGCAGGCCCAAATCTACCTTTGCCCGGCCTTTAATCTTCCGTGTTTTTCAACAAGCCTCTTAATGCATCAATTCCCTGCCCTTTTAAAGCGCTGATATCGACTACTGTTTCACCTTTTTCTTTAAAATAATCGTGCCATTTCTTTATCGCGGCCTTTGATGAAAGATCAATTTTATTCAACACCAGGATTCTTTCTTTATCCAATATTTCTTTATTATAAGAATTCAACTCATCCAGCAGCGTTTCATAATCTTTGTCCGTTGATTCAGAAGACGCGTCCAGCACTAAAAGAATTTTATTCGTTCTTTCAATATGCTTTAAAAATGTTAATCCCAGACCTTTGCCTTTTGAGGCATCTTTTATTAAACCAGGGATATCCGCGATGACAAAAGTATCGTCATCTTCCCGGAATACACCGAGAGAAGGGGTTAACGTGGTAAAGGGATAGTCTCCTATTAAGGGTTTTGCATTTGTTAAACAGGATATGAGAGTTGATTTTCCAACATTAGGCAGGCCGACAATCCCCACATCGGCCAGGAGCTTTAATACGAGTTTCAGCTCCTTCTCTTCTCCTTCTGTGCCGTATTCAAATTCTACAGGCGCTCTGTGCGTGGAGGTTACAAAATGAGTATTGCCTCTGCCGCCCTTACCGCTCTTTGCAATAATATAATGCTTGTTGTCCTCTGTGACATCGCACAGCGGAGTTGAACATGCTTTATCATATACAATGGTTCCGAGGGGTAGATGGATATATAAATCCTTCCCTTCCCTGCCCTTCTTATTTTTTCCGCTGCCGCTTTTCCCGTTTTCTGCTCGATAAATGCGTTTATATTTGAAGTCTAAAAGACTTGACAGTGCTTTGCTGCCTACTACGACTACATCGCCCCCTTTTCCGCCATCTCCCCCGTTCGGCCCTCCCCTGGGCACAAATTTCTCTCTCCTGAAACTTGCACAACCATGGCCGCCGTTGCCTGCTTTTATATATATATCTGCTTCATCAACAAATTTCATTCAACAAGGGATATACTCACCCTTTTTCTATTGCCCTTAGACTCAAATGTTACAATCCCGTCTGCCAGAGCAAATAAGGTGTAATCACGGCCCATGCCGACGTTGGTTCCCGGGTGTATCTTTGTACCGTGCTGTCTGACTATTATATTGCCTGCCCTTGCACTCTGACCGCCATAGAGTTTTACACCAAGCCTCTGGCCGTCGCTGTCTCTTCCGTTCCTTGAACTTCCGCCTGCTTTCTTATGCGCCATGAGATGCCTCCGAGTATATCTTCTCTACGAGCAATTCCGTATAATGCTGGCGATGCCCGTTTTTCTTCTTGTAGTCTTTCCTGCGTTTGAACTTGAACACTATTACCTTTCTCAATCTGCCGTGAGAAACAACCTTGCCCTGTATATATGCACCGTCTATGTAAGGACTGCCGATGATAGTGTTGGTTCCGTCATTAAGGGCCAGAACTTCTTTTATCTGGACATCTTCCCCTTCAATGCCGGTGAACTTTTCCAGTTTTACCTTCTCTCCCTCAATTATCTTATACTGCTTGCCTCCATTTTCAATAATGGCATACATTGTCAAACTCCTGAACCTTTTATTTTGAAAAAAAGCTACTTATATTATGATGAATAAAGGGAAAAGTCAATAGCGATTTAGACTTGGCATCTCCTGACTTTTTTCTGCCCGTTGATACAGGCTTGTCCGTCCATCAATCCGGTCATTTTTATGCCAGGCATGTCATAGCCGGAAAGACTTTTGAATCCTCTTTTGTTGTATTTCTGAAGATAAAATCCAGGATAGTTCGGGTGTAGTCTTTCGGTCGTTGTTCATAGGTATTGTGGCCGCATTTTGGAAAAACAGCCAGTTCGCCCTTTGATAAATGGCGGTAAAAGGCAACGGCCTGTTCCACGTCAAAGATGGCGCTGCGATCAGGATAAAGCACCAATGTGGGGCATGAAACCAACGGCAGGACAGTTCTCAGATCGAAATAGTCCTTGCCGTAAGCCCCGCCATATTTGGCAAATTGATTGTAATTAATCTCAGCCGCTTCCCCATGCCATTTAATCATCTTGGCTTTTATATAATTTTCCAGATATGCAAATTGTTTTCCAAATTTTATTGCGTTGAGTTCAGTCATGGGCACATCGCTGTAACACTGGGTGCTTGCAACAGTCAGGGTTTTAACCTCGCCGGAATACTTGATTGAATAGTCTATACCGACAACACCGCCTTCACATTGTCCTACCAAATGGCATTCCCCAATGCCGAGTATGTCTTTCAATATCTTCAGTTCTTTGACGCATACAGGCCGGTACATGTCGCTTTCATAAAATTGCTGAAAATCGTCGCCTCTCTCTGATCGGCCATATCCCCGGCGGTCGAACATGACCACCTTATAACCCCGTGTTGTGAAGGCAGGATAAATGGAATCCCAGATTTTGGCACAACCGAATCCATGGTGCATAAGTATAACAGCTTCACCTTCACCGTGTACTTCATAATAGATATTGAGGTTGTTTACTTTTTCAAACGGCATCAGATGTTGTGGCCTTTATATAGCTTTCTACGGTTAAACGTGTTTTTTCAATGTCTTTTACCAAAGATGGCGTTATCATTTCCGGTAATGCCGGACTTAAATGAAACATTTTAAAATATTCCTCTTTTATCGGCAGGATAGAATCTCCCCGGCCTTTATATCCAAGAGCGTTAGCAATAAGGTCGGACAGGCATATAACAAAACTTTCCTTCAAGCAAGTGTCGGGAATGCTCTCCGGCAATAAAAAACTGGGATAATGATGGTAGGCAATGCTCTGGATTACACTCTCCGATAACTGCCATTTTTTTGCTATCAGACTTCCCAGCGTTGCGTGGTTAATGCCGTACTGCTGTTCTTCCTGAATAATTCCCGGAAGGTCCGGCTCCGCTTCTCCCTTTATTTCAAGCAGATGATAGTAATATTTTCCAATGTCATGGAGAAGTCCCATGGCAGCAAAATCATACTCAGAAAATTGAAATATCTTTTTCCCGAGATAGCCTGCGCAAACCGAAACAATTGCTGAATGTATCCAGATATTTACATATATCTCAGATTTGCCGTGCGATCCGGTGGGCATAGTTTTGTTTAAAGAATCCTCTAATATAAGGGCTCTCACGTTATTATACCCCAGAAGGGTTATTGCCCTGCCAAGAGATGTGATTTTATTGCTAAGCCCGAAGTACGCCGAATTGACTGTCTGGAGAATTCTGGCAGAGAATACGGGGTTTGTTGAAACAATTGTTGATATTTCTCCGGGATTCGATTCTGGATTCCTTAATAGATTTAACAGATTAGCATGGTCCGCAGGAATTGGTTTAATGGAATTAATTTTTTCTTGTATCGCTTTTGGAAGCTCTTCGTTTATATGCTCAATTGGGGTAGGAAAAACCCCTTCGGGTATGGATAAATAGTCAATTTCCTTGAGAGAGGGAAATAATTCATGCAGCATCTTCTGTTGGATATCGGCATCGTGAAGCTGTTTTGACAATGCATTATCAGCTTTGTTTTTTATTTTCCCGCCCGCTTCTTTCGCAGGATCTTTGCGTGCATAAACCGGTGTTTCACTTTTACGGAAAAATAAATAAATCAAAAACAGAATTAAAATAAAGACTATTATAACTAATGCGATCTGCATCCTGTCTCCTGTCTTTTCTCCCGGTCGCTAAAAGATGTTATCAGGATTGATAATATCTTCTCGGATCAAATATATCTCTTAGGCCCTCTCCCAGAAGATTATACCCCATTACCGTCAAAAAGATTGCAAGTCCCGGGTAAAGGCTCAGCCACCAGGCCACTTCAATATTATCCTTTGCCTGTGTAAGGATGTTCCCCCAGCTTGGCGTAGGCGGCTGAACGCCTATGCCCAAAAAACTCAGGGCTGATTCCGTGAGGATTGCCCCTCCTATGCCCAGGGTTGCAACAACATAAATAGGCGACATTGCATTCGGCAGAACGTGCCGAAAAATAATCCTGACTTCCGATAATCCAAGGGTCTTGGCAGCCAGAATAAATTCTTTATGCTTTATGCTCAGGATTTCAGCTCTGATAAGCCGCGCTATGCCCATCCAGCCTGTAAGTCCGATAACAATCATAATGTTCCATATGCTCGGTTCAAGAAGGGCAATCACGGCAAGTATAAGGAAAAAGGTGGGGAAGCACATCATCAGATCAACGAACCGCATTATAGTCTCGTCTATAATACCGCCGTAATAGCCTGAAATTGCGCCTATCGCAATGCCTATCAGGACCGCTATGCCCACAGAAACAAATCCTACAATGAGGGAAATCCTGCTTCCATAAACTACCCTTGCAAATACATCTCTTCCGAGCGTATCTGTTCCAAAGGGGTGTGAAATAGAAGGTGATGCAAGGATATTTTTTAAATCAGGCTCATATGGATTATTGACTGAGATAAAAGGAGCAAACAGGGCGCACAGGAACATGGGGATCAATATAATCAGACCAACCAGCGCCAGATTATGTTTGTATATCCGTCTCAGCAATTCCATGTTAAGCCTCTTGGTTTATAGTTCACAGTTTTTTCTTTCCTGACTCCGAAACGGCAACGGCAAGCGTTGAGTTCAAGTCACTTTGCTTCCGATAATGCCCATGCAACAAAAGCAGTAGTCTGGGTGTTTTTCTTCAATGTCTTATTGAACTGAACCGGCGCATTGCTTATATAAGAGCCGTCAGGCTGCTGGACCTTTTCCAGATAATCAAAGGCCTTTTGAACAACGTCTTTTTTGTCCGGTAAACCGCTTAATGCCATGATCGCATATGCGGTAGCCTCAGGGTCTTCCGGTGAAGGCGGGACAAAGGAAAAACCTCCTGAAGATTTCTGGGTTCTCAGTAAATATGCCACGGCGTTCTGAACAGAAGGCGTTGACGGCTCAATCCCGAATGCGAGGAGAGCCTTTATCGTCCAGGCAGTGCTTAGAGATAACGACGGCGCACCCTTCGGCATGCCGTAACCGCCATCGGCGTTCTGGCAGCTTATCAGCCAGTCCATAGCACGTTTAACCACGGGATCATTTTGCTTGTATCCCGCTTCCTTTAATGCACACAATACAACGGCAGTATAAATAGTCAGCGGAGCGCCTTCTTTCCCTATCCTTTTAAATCCTCCGTTTATATCCTGCACTGTTTTTAAATAATCCGCGCCTTTATTTATTGTTTCATTGCCTTTGTTCGCCTGTTTTAACGCAAGTATCGCAAAGGCGGTATGTGCTGTATTATTATTCCAGCTTCCATCCGGCTTCTGGTCTTTAAGGATAAAATTCACACCTTTTTCAACTCTGTCAGGCGCAACTTTATTCATGGCAAGCACTTTTACGGCCCAGCTTGTGGGTTCCACTTCAAAGGGAAACTCACCCTTCAGCCTCGACCATGCGCCGCTTTCATCCTGGACAGACACAATATGAGCTATAGATTTATTAAGCGTATCCTTTGCATCGGAAAAAGCAACTATTGGTATTAAGAGAATTGAAAGTAAAACAAAAAAAGATAATTTCTTCATAGCCCTCTACCTCCTTGTCCTTTTTTTCCTTTATACCATCATTAAATTTCTCTTGCAATGTTTAGTTCTTTGCCCGAAGTACAAGTAAGCCGGGTTTATTTGTCAGGTATTCTTTCAAATCCTGGTCAATGACCTTCCTGTTGGCCTCAAGGGAAGAGGCATGACGTAAAAAGATATTCCCTTCTTTTTTAATGATAATGCCCACATGAGAGACATCTAAACCTTCTTTTTCCGTGTAGATGCCCGCATAATCACCATTTTGCAGTCTCTCGACAACCGCTTCATCAACCGACCCGGTGGGGATGAAGAAGATTTCGCGTTCACGCGGGCTGATCCCTTCCAGAAAAAACGTGCCGTCTTCTTTAATGTTCAGGGTTTTATTGGATTTCTCAGTTTTTTGTCCCCCAATTTCTCTGCTGACATCTTCCACAAATTCCTTATTAAACTCGATCCAGTCTGTAAAAAAATGGTTGCGCTGTGCATAGGCAACTACGCCTGATTGATAACGCACCTTCTTTAGATTGTCCTTGAATTCGCTAAAAGAACGAGACAGGCGCATGGCTTCAACATAGTCAATGAAGGTAAAACAATCGACTTCTTCCAGGTTGACAACGAGTATCTCCGGGGTTTCAATCCCGCCGACCAATGTCGATTCTCTATAGCCGGTTCCAAGAAACCTGGTGGAGAAAAACACTATTCTTTCGCCGACATCTTCGATGCGTGCAGCTTCGCGTATAAGGTGGTCAAGATCATCTTCAGACCATCTGCCCGGATTGATATCGACAATTCTTGTGTTTCCCGCATACTCATTGGTTGAATATGTTCTTAATCCCATCAGTTTTTTTGTTATTATACCCATTTTACGTACCTGATCTTTCATTATCTCAAGCGATTTATACGTCCTTTCATCTATGTGTCCCATAGACAAAAGATCAATACGGCCGATGATTACCTGAAGCGGCTGGTTCATTTCATGACAGATTGTCCCGGCCATCTCAAGGGCCGCATTAAGCTTTTCGTTGTTTCTTTTTTCTTCTTCAGCCTTTCTTTGCTCGGTAATGTCTTCCACAGTGCCTTCATAATACAATACTTTCCCGGCGGCATCACGGACAACCCGCCCGCTTCTTGAAGTCCAGATGATACTTCCATCTTTTTTATACAACTTTGTTACAAATGCTTTTACAATACCATTCATTTCAATTAATTCTTTAAAGAACCTCCTATCTTCAGAATTTACATAGTGTTGTTTTCCGATATCAGTATAGGCTGCAATCATCTCTTCAGGAGAGGCAAAGCCCATCATCCGGGCAAGCGCTGGATTCACGCTGAGAAAACGACCTTCAGGAGTGCTCTGATAGATACCTTCTACAGCATTCTCGAAGATAGAACGGTAGTTGCGTTCACTTTCCTTCAGTGCTTCCACAATTGTTTTTCGTTCAATTATTTTCCCTAATCTTTCTGCGACAGCATTAATGAGCTGCCGTTCTTCTTTCAGGAAGGGACCTTCATCGCATTCAGTCCTTTCTTCAAGATAAAAGACTTCAATAGCACCGACACAGTTTCCCTGGACTATAATATCGGAGACCTGTTTAAACCTGGTCTCTCTGAAATTATCTGTTCTGAATTCTTTTGTTCCATTAATGACGCGGCCACAGGCTATTTCCGGGTACTGCCATGCCGCAGGAATTAGATTGATAATTCCCTGAAGAATTTCTTCCAAAGCGCTGCCTGACTTCTCAATAACGTCAGAAATAGCATAGAGGCAGACAAGTTTTTTGGTGCGTTCACGCAAATCATGTTCCAGCTTACGGAGTTTATCTTGCAGGAGGTTCTGCCCTGCTTCCAGCGTTTCCAATTCAGCAATTCTCCGGCGCATCGCTGCTGACTCATCTATAAGCATGCTTTTTGTCTTTTTCTCGTCCATTTCCGCATCCGCCTGCCAAGTAACAGTATAATTATACACCGTTGCAAAACATTTTACATCCGGGAAATGAATCACCCTGATTTCAGGCCTCTTTACGCTTGACATTTTTATCGATTTTGAATACTATCAGAAGATAAGTCCAACTAACCAGTATTGTATCATGTTCTTTCCATAGTACGATTGGAAAACCCTTTGCGGCATAATGGACATAGGATTTATGGATTACAACGCTATGAACGGTGTAACTGTCTGGTTCATTAACAGAAATAGGTTTCAGACAAACTCATGAATCTCAAGGAAGTTTTAGCCGAAAACAGAGATGCTGTTGTCAAGCAGTGTGCACTCACCATTTTCGAACAGTGCGGCCAGAGATACAGTCAGCAATCTCTGGCACAACTTACCGAAGCGACCTTAGAGTTGGTGGGAGCCAATTTTGCTGCCCTTGTCGACGATGATTTTTCAAAAATTGATAGATTCATTGAGAGAATCACAAGCCTTCGGCTGCCTTCGGGTTTTGCACTTTCTGAGGTACAGCACGCCTTTGATATCCACAGGATTGTCCTGGTTCCAATCCTGACAAGAGAGCTTAGCGGCCCTGCTCTTACAGACGCACTCAACAGGCTGAACATTTGCCTCTCATACACGATCAGAAAATTCAGTGATTACTATCAGGATTTGCACGAGAAGCGGATAAGGGAATACGCACAAAGACTGGAACGAGCGGTTGCAAAAAGAACGAAAGAGTTGTCGGCCTCTGAGGCTAAATACCGGATGCTTGTAGAAGAGATTAATGACGGCTATTTTGTCAACCAGAAAGGGCGCATTGTATTTGCAAACCTCGCTTTTTGCGACATGCACGGTTACACGCTGGAAGAGGTGATAGGTCGGTCATATCTCGATTTTGTGGCGCCTGAGTCGGCAGAGACCGTCGAGAATATGTATAGTAAAAGGCACAGGCTTAAAGATTTGCCGGACCAGTACACATACAACCGGATGAATAAGGACGGCAGCATACTCCCGACCGAAAACAAAGTGAAGGTAGTACGGTACAAAGACAGGCTTGCTGTTGCTGGTGTGTGCAGAGATATCACCGAACGGACGAGAATGGAACGAAGGGTCAGGGAAGCAGAGAATCTGGCCCACATCGGTCAACTTACCGCCTCTCTTGCCCACGAGATCAGGAATCCGCTTTCTTCAATAAAAATGAGCATTCAAATGGCCCTGAAAACGCTCGATTTCGACAAGAGCAGTCTGAGGACCATGGAGATTTCAGCCAGGGAGATAGCGAGACTCGAGAACATATTAACTGAAATGCTCGATTTCACCAGGCCGCTTGACCTCAATCTCGATATGGCCTCGATAAACGAAGTGATAGATTCATCGCTCGATTTGCTTGATGTAAAAATCAGGGAAAAGGACTTTATCATCAAAAAGAAGTTTTCAAAAAGAATTCCACGAGCGTTGCTGGATCGGGAAAAGATGGAGCAGGTGATCATTAACATATTGCTCAATGCCATCGAAGTGCTTCCATCAGGGGGAACGATATGGATAACCACTAAATACACGGGAGATCGAAAATCAGGTGTTATTTTACATTTCGCCGACAACGGACCAGGTGTGAGTGAGGAAAACGCTCCCTACGTATTTGATCCGTTCTTCAGCAAGAAAAAGAAGGGAACGGGGCTTGGCCTCGCAAACGTGAAGAAAGTGGTCGAAGCCCACGGAGGTACCGTGGCAATCGGCAGCATGACGGCTGGATTCTGCCTGAACGTTGCCCTGCCGCTTTCCAAAAAAGGAAAGTATGGATAAACAACGAATTTTGGTGATAGACGACGAGCTATCACAACTCGAATTGCTTAGAATTTTACTCAGCCGCAAGGGTTATGCGGTAAAGTGTGCTGCGTCAGGGAAAGACGGTCTCGCGCTGAACCACGTCTTTCACCCGGACACGGTGATTCTTGATATTCATCTGCCGGACATAGACGGTCTTGCAGTTCTGGAAGAGTTGAAGAAAACCTCGCCGGGTATAAATACCATCATGATTACTGCCTACCATGACATGGAGACGACGGTAAAGGCCATGAAGCTGGGGGCGTACGAGTACATCACCAAGCCCATCGACGTCGATGAGTTGGAGACAGCGGTAGCCAGGGCATTAAAACCCTCACAAGACAAGGGAAAAAGGATGGTTTTCCTTGACCAGCGGGCAGGTCAGAACGGACCTATTATAGGAAACAGCAAATGCATGAAAGATATTTTCAAGACTATAGGGGTGCTTTCAGGGAATAGAGTAACAGTGCTGATCGAAGGCGAGACAGGCACGGGCAAGGAGTTGATAGCAAAGGCGCTCCATTATTACGGTCCTAACCGGGACCGTCCGTTCCTTGCCATAAATTGTTCCGCAATCGTCGCCAATCTCATTGAAAGCGAACTCTTCGGCCACGAAAGAGGGGCTTTTACCGGCGCGCTGGTCACCAAAAAGGGCTTGTTTGAGCTTGCCGGGGAAGGTACTATCTTTCTCGACGAAATTGGTGAAATTCCTATTGAACTTCAGGCAAAGCTTCTGCGTTTTCTCCAGGAGAAACAGTTTCAGCGCGTTGGGGGAGATAAAACGTTGAGGTCCGATGCACGGGTAATTGCGGCAACAAATAGAAATCTCGTAGAAATGGTCCGGGAAGGAACTTTCAGAGAAGATCTATACTACCGCCTCAGCGTGTCAAAGATCAATGTCCCGCCGCTAAGAAAGAGGAAGGAAGACATACCTGTAATAGTCCAGTATCTATTGAAGAAAATCAATCTTGAACTCAACAGCAATGTGAGAAAAGTGGAGGAAAAGGCTATGGTGCGCATGAAGGAGTACCATTGGCCGGGCAACGTAAGACAACTTGAAAATATACTGACCCGCGCTGCAATTAATATGCACGACGAAGCTTTATTAGACGAAGTCATTGCGCCGCTTCTCGAAAATGACGCCTTTGATGCAAGGCCCAAGTTTGATGCAAGGCCCGGCACGGTGAGTTTGCACGAGGTTGAAAAGGAACACATCTTCAATATCCTTACCCACACAAAGTGGAACATCACCAAGGCAGCAGAGATTCTTGGCATTTCACGCCCCACCTTAAGGCTGAAAATCAAGGAATACAAAATAGCAAGGATGTAAGTTTTGCACCTGTGAACGGCATTCAATTTGCATTTACAAAAATATGTCTGACAATAAACATATCACACTGAAGCAAATCAGGAGGAGCCACATTCTAATGACTCTTGACAACACCGCATGGGACCTCGCAAAAGCATCTAAACTCCTCGATTTGTCCGTTAAAGAGTTGAGAAGAGAGATCAAAAAGATAGGTTTGGACCCTAACGAAAATCGTGAAATAAAATGACAAGAAATTTGTCACTTACATGACAAATTGGAAAATCTTCTTCCAATATTCCCAACCGGTCCGGTCATTGCCTGTATTGTCATGCCCGATCCGATACCTTTGTAACAACCGTTTTGTATGCAATTCCCCAACTTTCCATCGCGCTGATTATGGGACGCATGGACTCTCCCAGCTTGCTCAAACTGTATTCAACGCGGGGCGGTACTTCGGCATACACAATGCGTGTGACTATTCCGTCTTCTTCCATTCCCCTCAGACTGTCCGTCAAGACTTTTTGGCTGATACCCGTCAGGCTTTTTTGCAGTTCACCAAAGCGCTTGGGGCCTGTGAGTATATCGCGGAGGATGAGAAGCTTCCACTTGTTGCCGATCAAACCTACTGTTGTAGCCACCGGACAGGGCGGCAAGTCCTTCTTGGGAATCATGTTATGTCTCCAATATATTCAAGAATGAAGCAATACGACGACCGGATTGCACTATGCTACGATGATTACAACACTTTGGTACCAAAAGCAAGCGAAAATTCCTCGCAATTTTTTTGGCCGCAAAGACCGTAACTGCAAAAATCTTACAAAAAAGTAACTTACCTCATAAAAAAGTGCGTACTTTTCAACGTACAATGAATGGCTTATACTTTCATAATGAGAATACAAGCACAGCTTGTTTCTATTAAACATCATACGAATGGAGGTAAGACAATGAGTAAATTGAATCTGGTGGATGCATGGACAAACGATAACAGCAAGTTCTTTGCAAGCAAAAACGCACAGGGCTACTTCAGCAAAGGACTGCCGACGACAGCGGGCAGCAGTACCTGCGGCTCATCCTGCGGAGCTGGGAATGGCGACAAAGACAAAGAGAAGCCGAGTTCCTGCGGCTCATCCTGCGGAGCGGGAGGCAACAAGTAGGCGCATGCCCAACGAATGACTCATCCCGGGTTCGGCCGTTCAAGCCGGATCTGGGACATGCATTTAAATGACCGGAGTTCCTGATATGGACAAATACTTTGCTTTTCAATGGCATATAACGGACAACTGCGACCAGCGGTGCAAACATTGCTATATCTTCTCTCAGGATAACGACATGCCGATACGAGAAATGTCATGGGAAGACATGCAAAAAGTATTGCATAACTGCGTGGAGATGTGCAAGCAGCTTGGCCGTGTTCCCTATTTCTACATCACAGGCGGTGATCCCATTCTTCACAGAGGCTTCTGGCTCCTGTTGGAACTGCTAAAATCAAAAAGTATCTCATTCAGTATCATGGGCAACCCTTTCCATTTGAATAAAGACGTCTGTAACAGGCTGAAGGCCTATGGTTGCGAGGGCTACCAGCTTTCCATTGACGGGCTCAGGGAAACTCACGACAGAATCCGAAAGGCCGGTTCTTTCAATACTACGCTTGAAAAAATAAGCATCATCCGCGACGCAGGTATCCTTAGTGTCATTATGACGACCGTGTCCGGTATCAACATCAAAGAGATACCGGCGATCATTGACTTGGTAGTGCAGCATAATGTGGATGTCTTTGCCTTTGCCCGGTACTGCCCTACGAGCTTCGACAAGAGTACGCACATCGAGTCGGGCGAATACCGGGAGTTAATGGATTTGTGCTGGGGCAAGTTCGAACAGTACAAGGATCTTGGCACAACATTCAATCTCAAAGACCACCTATGGACACTCTATCTTTACGAAAAAGGGCTTTGCACGATTCCCGATGACCTGGACGAACGGACTATTTACGACGGCTGTAATTGCGGGATTTCCCACTTGACGATACTGCCGCATGGGGACGTGTATGCCTGTCGTCGCATGGAAAGTGTCGTGGGCAATATCTTCACCGATAGACTGGCCGATATATTCCTGGGTGAGAAGATGGACAAATACCGCGAATACGGCAAATTTGAGAAATGTGACAAATGCGAGCTGATACGCTTCTGTCGGGGCTGCCCGGCTGTTGCCTACGGGTATACACATAACTTATATGGTACGGACCCACAGTGCTGGAAACTTGTTGCATAAGGAGGAGAAGAAAATGAATGAGGTAATTAAATGTATGTTGGAAAGGCGAGCCATCAGAAAATATAGGCCTGAACAGGTACCTGAAGATAAACTCAACACAATCTTGCTCGCGGGACTCCACGCGCCCTGTGCGGGAAACAGGCAATCGGCAATTATCGTCGTTTGTCAAAATGAGAAGGTGAACATTGAGCTCGGCAAAATAAATCGTTCCTTGTTCAGAGGCGGGGCATCGACGGAAAACTTCTATGTTTCAAAGGAACAGCCGAGCATTGCGGATGACGCTTCCATTTCCAGCGCATTCTATGGCGCGCCGACTGTATTAACACTTTTCGCTCCGAAGGATTTCCTCTATTCTGCTGCTGATTGCTGTGTCATGGCGCAAAACATCATGCTTGCGGCACATTCCATGGGCATTGGTTCCTGCTTTGTTACCCGGGCCGAAGATACCTTTTCAAGCGAATTAGGCAGGAAACTTCAAAAGGAGTGGGATATAGACGACAGTTACGAAGCCAGGGTTCACGTCACACTCGGGTATACTGATGGCACATACCCGAATGCGAAACCGCGCAAAGAAAATCGGATAAAGAGGATTTCATAACACAGGAAGCAGGGTTAATGATTATGACTTTTAAAAAGTAGAAAATAGCTTTCTCGGTGTGATACATTCTTCATTTTGGAGATAAATATGAATATTCAAGACAGAACAATAGATATGGTCGTTTTTGATTTCGGGGGTGTCCTGGCTGAAATAGGATTTGAAGAGGGACTGAGGGTTGTTGCGTTGCGCCACGGGTTAGACGAAACGGCCTTTTATAATCTGGCTTATGACTTGATTTACTCGACAGGATATCTGACGGGCCACATTGAAGAACACGCCTTCTGGCAAACAATCCGCGAAAAAACAGGTATTGAAGATGAAGACACAATGCTTCGCGATGAAGTCCTCTCACGATTTGTTCTGCGGCCCTGGATGTTTGATATTGTAAAAAAGCTCAAAGCGAATGGTATCGGAACTGCTATCCTAAGCGATCAAACCAATTGGCTCGATGAATTAAATGAACAATACGATTTTTTTAAATATTTCGATGTTGTGTTTAACAGTTATAATCTTAGAAAAAGTAAGATGGACCCTTCCCATTTTTCCGATATTATCACACGTTTGAATTGTGCACCGGAGAGGCTTCTTTTTATAGATGATACTGAGGCACATTGTGTAACTGCACACAAGATGGGCATGAAGGCAATCCAGTTCATTGACCGTCCTTCCTTTCTCGAAGCTATAGCCTGTTTTTGGCCTATGTTGCAGTTGACCGGGCCGGCAAGTAAAGCATAGTGTCCGGAGAAAATTTGAACAAGGAGGAAAAAGTATGATTAGACACGTAGTTCTCTGTAAGTTTCGTACCTCAGCATCCGAAGAAAAACGCGAGAATGCCATAAATATGCTCCGTACCCTGGGACAATCTATTGCAGAGGTACGAGAATGGAGCATGGGCAAGCAAGCTCTGCCTTCGAGCACAGCTTATGACCTGGCAATAGTTTCAGGTTTTGAGAATGCGGAAGCATTAGAGAGGTACAGGAATCATCCCGATCACATCAGAATAAAGAATCTTCTGACTGAGATAGCGGATTTGGCTGTCGTTGATTATAAATATCAGATAGAACAGGAAGGTTAAACACACGAACCAAGAAATGGCATAGTCTAAATCTCGCTGACATCCATGTTCGCCGGTTTCATCCCGAAATGACAAAGAGTAGCGGTTTGGGCACTATTGCAAAGATCTCACCCTTATAAAAAAAAGGGGGGGGTGAAGATGAGCCGTTGGAGGCTCATCTTCATTGGAGAAGTGATGGCAGTTATTTTACAATTTCAGTAAATTGCTTATATACTAAATCTGCAAATGAAGTATCGTTTATATGAAAGTCATGCTCTGTTAAATGGATATCCGGGGACATATGTTTCTTAAAAGATTCAATAAAATGTCTGTCCGCTTCCGGGTCATAAAATTCTTTCCCTTCTTTGTCCCATGCAGAAAAACCCCTCAGAGGAATCATTATCTCTACCTTCCCTTTGGATTTATTAAGTTTTTCTGCAATAGTCCGGCCTATAATTTCCATTTCCCCCTTTTCCATTCGCATTGTTGTGGCTTGCGGGGTATGCCAATGGAGTTTTCTGTTTCGGTACTTTTCAGGAACCGTCTCCCGCTCGAGAAAGTTTATAAAATCAACAGCCCCAAAGGTAACAATCTGGGGAATCCCCAGCTTTCCGGCAGCCTCCAGTCTTTCCTTGCCTGCTGAAGCCATTCCGCCGAATAGTTCGTTGCCTATTTCTTCCAATGAAAGCTCTATTACGCAGGCAATATCGCCGCCAATATCTTCTATCCATTTTTCCAGTGCCTTACCGCCTCCAATTGTATGAAAGACAATTACTTCATATCCGTCTTTCTCAAGCAATTGTTTAATACGCAGACAACAATTGTTGACGGTGCCGTTCATGGTCATTACTACTGCAGGTCTATCCGGGACCGGCGGTAGTTCGATACCGACCATGCCCATGACAGCCCCGGCAGCATTACTCAGAATCTTTCTCGTAATTCTGTTCAGACCTGCTACATCACACACTGAGGGAATTATCGCAATATCTTTCGGTCCGGTAAATCCTTTGATACCGGCCTGCACAGCCTTGGTAGAGACAAGGACCTTCGGAAAACCAACGGGCAACTTTTTCAAACCGGCAGAGGCAATTGCAGAACCCTGGGCGCCGCCGATTGCCACAGCACCGTCTATCTTGCCTTCCTCATAGAGTCTTTGCACCATAGCCTCAACACACGGGGACATGAATTGGATAATCTTTCCCCCATCCTGCAAAGCAATCAAATCCTCCATATTTTTTCCACTGTGTCTCAGTATCTCTTCCGTTGTAATATCTGCCTTAAACTTTGACTCACCAACCCCAGTGTCCATTACGATCGGGTGATGATGAGCCTTCTCTACAAGCTCTTTCATGAAGAAAAGCTCATCCCCCTTGGTGTCAAGGGTTCCTATAAGTAGAATATTCTTCATTTTGTTATCCTCTCTCTGCCTGTTCCCCCTTACTTTGAAAAAAGCTCCTGAAACTTTTTCATTACTCTTTCTCTCGTTTCAGATGAGGCTTTGTTGACCCGTGGGAACTGATCCTTCCAGTGATAGGGTCTACAGGCATTTATAAAAACTTTAGCGGTTGTAAAATCGCCCCTTTCCCTCTTTTCAGGCCGCAGCATAGGCTCCAGCGGACTCGTGAGGAACCCCGGTACAATGTCAATCGCTATTTCGGGATCACATCTCGTACATACCGCCCACAGCACCTCGTCCAGATTTGAAGCATCAATATCTTCATCAACTGTAATAATATATCTGCCTGTACATGCTCCGCCAATAAGAAGAGCGCCTGCCACGGAAGCAACCTGTTTTGCATGGCCAAGAAAACGTTGTTTCATGGAAATTACACATATGACCCTGTTGCCCGGTCCGTGTACATATATTCCGGTAATGCCCTGCATGCCAAGCTTGTCGAGCTCTGTCCACAGCGTCGAGGCAACATGGAGGGGGACGGGATACCAGGTGTTAACCGGCGGCTTGACAGGCGGCTGCCCGTGGATTATCGGGTCATTCCTGAAATATATCCTCTTAATCTGAACAACAGGTTCGTCCCTTCTGCCTGATGCATAGTAGCCTGTCCATTCTCCGAATGGTCCTTCCGGCCTCCCGTCAACCGTTGGCGGAGGGGAGAAACCTTCCACAACAATCTCGCAATTTGCAGGAATCGGTAAACCTGTATATTTGCCGATGACGACATCTACCGGCTTACCCTGCATATGGCCAACCATGTCCAGCTCAGACTCACCCCAGGGCAAGGCCATTGTTGCTGCACCAAAAATTAAGGGCTGGGAGCCGTAACACATCACTACCGGGCAATCCTTTCCTTGAGCCCAGTATTTTTCTCTCATAATAGCCCCGTGCTTGCCTTGTGATGAATAATAGGCAACTGTTTTTTTATCCTGAATCATCACACGGTAAGTGCCAGCGTTCACCCAGCCTTCATCGGGATCCTTCGTGATTGAAGTAACCCCTGTTCCGATATATCTGCCGCCGTCATGTTCGTGCCATTTCGGGGTGGGAAACTTAAAGATGTCTATATCGTCGCCCTCCAACACATTTTCGAGAATAGGGCCTTTTTCTACGACTCTGGGCGCAATCGGTTTGAACCTATTCCACTTTTCCTTCCATAATTTGACCACATCGAGATCACTTAAATCCTCGGGGATGCCGAAGGCTATCCTCTGAAAGTCATTCCTGTGAAGGATGTTAGACGCAACACGGAAGCCTTTCGGATAATCTTTAATTTTATCGAACAATAATGCAGGGCCTTTTCTTTCAGCCATCATTTCATTTATTGTTCCTATTTCGAGATTCCAGTCCGCTCCTTCCACAACCTTCAGGTCCCCTCTGCTTTCAATAATGTTTAGAAATTCTCTTAGATCCTGAGGTACTTCATTGTCTTTTTTCATTCTAATCCTCCATTTTACATTGTGTATTGGGGTCACGCCCTATCCCGAACAGGGCGAAGCGTGACTATCTCTTTCTTAAGTCAAGACCGACACTAATTAATACTGGTATGCCGTCGGTATTTTCTTTATCTTCTCCTGGCCCTTCCAATATTCGATTCTATCCTTCACATAAGCCAGCCAGGCATCAACATCAGCAGATGTATAACCCTTTTTCATCAAGTCTTTTTTATATTCTGCAATAACAGGCTCTACCTTTTTAACCCATCTGGCGCTTTCAGCATCGGAAAGTTGTAGAATTTTCCCGCCCTGTTTCTTAAAGAAATCAATGCCTTCGATATCAATTCTGTTCCATCCCGCTCCCCACCGTTCATTAAACTCTTTAGAAAAATCGCTGATGACTTTTTGGACATCAGGGGGAAGACTATTCCATTTGCTCTTGTTCATAATCACATAGAAGGCAAAGACGCTTCCCACCTTCCACGATGCAGTTGTGTACTTTTGTACTTCGCCTACCTTCCATCCCTTCATCTGTTCAATGGGTCCCATATTGCCGTCAATTACCCCCCTTCTCAGGGCATCATAGAGGTCGGCCATCTCAAGCGGCATCGGTGTACCGCCAAGGGCTTTCACTATATCTGCAATTCTTCCGGTGCTTCTGATTTTTAAGCCTTGCAACTCTTCCAGATTTTTTACCTGTTTACTCTGTGTCATCAAGACGTTTGGGGGAGCCGTACTAAACATCAAAACATGATATGTGTCCCATTCTTTGGGCTTGAACTTATCATAAAAGTCGTTGGCCACATGGCTTGCTATCCAACTGCTCGGGAAGCCCAGGGGCAGTTCCATGATTTCCATGACAGGGAAACGTCCTCTTGAATAAGCGCAGTGTGATAAACCGATATCGGCAATCCCGGTGGATACGCCGCCTGCTATTTTAGGCGCCGTAAGGAGCGTACCGCCCGGATATTGAGTGATTACAACTTTGCCCGCCAATTTCTTGTTCAATTCTTCACAGAATTGACCCATAAGGATAGAATTCATGTGCATCGGCGGGAAAAAATTCGCAAACTTGAGTTTTATAACGTCAGCCACAGAATACGTTGAAAAGAGAAACAAAAAAACGAACACCCATAAGACTGTTTTCCTTGCCATTTTTGATACCCCCTTTGTTTTTTGTAAAACCGGCAGTGCCTCTCATCGTCGGCACTACATACTAAAGTCTCATATCCGCTCAAATTTCAGCATAAGATCTAATACCAAGTTGCCTTCATTCGCATACCTTCGTTGTCTCCTCGTCGCTTTCCTCGACGTACTACAGCGTACGCCTACGTCGGCTCCTCGTCGACGCCTCGGTCTGCTTTTGAATGCAACTTGGT
>Ga0074195_1001665_pt1 | contig 29277 bp, 33 predicted proteins | sample EPASupsiteHSE623_FD_64525 | JGI IMG/M metagenome (GOLD analysis project Ga0074195, IMG submission 64525) | Bioremediated contaminated groundwater from EPA Superfund site, New Mexico - Sample HSE6-23 | ecosystem: Environmental > Aquatic > Deep subsurface > Groundwater > Contaminated ... | reverse complement strand
TTCCCTTTCCCGCCATAGTCCAGAACGGGAAAACGATCGGGCTTCAGTTTCATCCTGAGATCAGCTCTGAAGCAGGAATCAATTTAATGACACAACTCATGAAGGAGTGGTAACGATGTTTGAAAAAGTAGCCGCCATCGATTTGTTCGATGGGCGCGTAGTGAGACTTAGACAAGGCAATTATGAAATGGTCACGGAGTACGGGGATCCCTATGTCATCGCGTCCTCGCTTGACCAATCCGATTTCGACCGAATTCACATCATTAACCTCAACGGCGCACGTGGGGAAGTCTATCGCAATCTAGAAATCATCTCGCGACTGGCCAAACGTTTAAAAAAGCCCTTACAGGTGGGTGGCGGTGTTCGAAATGTCGAGGATGCAAGAAGACTTTTGAGTCTCGGAGTGGACCTGATCGTCAGCACCCTTTTTTTCGAATCACCTCGAGTGTTTGAGGAACTGGTAAATGCCTTTCCAAATCGGATACTGTTATCACTCGACTTAAAGGACGGCATCCCTATGACCCGTGGATGGCTTGAAGCCACCTTGACAAACGCCTTAGAAGACCTTTCCGCTCAGGTGAACGCCCTTCCACTAAAAGGGATTATCGTGACGAACATCAGCAGAGACGGAACACTTGAGGGAATCGAAGCCCCTTTGTTCAAGCGGGTTTATGAACTGATTACGCTTCCACTCTATGCTGCTGGTGGCGTGTCCTCACTGGAGGATTTAGCTGTCTTAGAAGAAATGGGTTATCGTGGTGCCATAATCGGTAGAGCCTTATATGAAGGTGTTCTCGATAAGGAGGTGTCGCCATGCTGAAAAGGCGCATCATCCCCTGCCTCGATGTAAAAAATGGCCAAGTGGTTAAAGGTGTTCGTTTTAAAAACCTCAATCTCATCGGCGATCCAGTATCGCTTGCCAAATATTACGAAGCTCATGGCGCTGACGAGTTGGTCCTCTATGATATCGGCGCATCAGAAGAAGGGCGCTCCATACGTCGCCCATTAGTGACCGCCATCAAAGCGGTGTTTGCATTACCCCTCACGGTTGGTGGTGGTGTCGGAAGCCTAGAGGATGTAGATGCCCTATTTGCCTCTGGTGCGGATAAGGTCAGTATCAACAGCGGCGCCATAAAAGACCCTGAACTCATCCGTCAGGCTGCAGAAAAATACGGCAGCCAAAGCATCGTAGGAAGCCTAGATACAGCCTACAACCCCACCACACATCAATACGAAATCGTCACCGGTGGTGGAAAATATCCTACTGGAATTCCTCTGGTGGACTGGATTGATGTGCTCATCGAAAAGGGCGCAGGCGAGCTGGTGATCAACGTCATCGACACTGACGGCATGCAGTCAGGTTACGCCCTACCGCTATTAAGTCAAATTAGTAACCGGGTGAACCTTCCCATCATCGCCTCAGGAGGTGCGGGTAAGCCTGAGGACTTTATCGACCTCTTTACCAAAACCGGTTGCACCGGTGCACTCGCCGCCAGCATTTTTCACAGTGGACAGCTTACCATCCCCCATCTAAAAAAAATCCTAAAAGAAAATGGCTTACCCATTCGAAAAACAGCTGTTTATTAAGATGGGGGCTCCATGAAAGGACCGATATGAAATTATCCAACCTCCAACTTTCTGTGACGAACGAAATCTCACGTAACCTCATCCCCACCATCATCCAAAACGCCCAGACAGGACAAGTCCTTATGCTGGGATATAGTGATGAAAATGCCATGAAAAAAACGGCTGAAACTGGACTTGTCCATTTTTACAGCCGCTCTCGCGAAACCCTTTGGTTAAAGGGCGAAACCTCTGGTAACACCCTGTGTCTAATAAATGCCTATTTGGACTGTGACGAAGATACCCTGCTTTACGAAGTCCTTCCCAAAGGCCCAACCTGCCACACGGGAAGCATCAGCTGCTTTACGGAGGTTTTCCGATCGTTCGATCCACTTAGTCTCCTTGCACGTGAGTTATTAGAGAAAAGCTTATCGCCTAGACCAGGGTCATACACTCAAAAATTAATCATGGGGTCAAAAAGCACTCTCATGCGAAAGCTCGTGGAAGAAGCTGCTGAGGTCAGTGAAGCCTTTATCGAAAGTCAGCCGAATCTCCCAGAAGAGATCGCGGACCTATTATACCACCTCACCGTGCTGATGCAACGTGCTGAGGTGAGCTATGAACAAGTTTACGCGGTTTTAGAAGCACGTAAGAAATGAGATTATGCCTTCATCCATTCTTCCCAGACCTCAGGCACATAGCCTAATGTGGCCTTTTGCCCGTTTCTCACCACCGGTGTTTTAATCAGCTTTGGGTTTTCCAGCAGGATTTCCGCGATCATGGCCGGTGTAGTGATCCGGTCCAGGTTTTTCGCCTTATATAATGGGCTAGCTGTGTCGATGAGGTTTCTAAGCCCCACAGCTCTGGCGACGCTTTCCAGCTCCCCTTTGGACATGCCCTTGCTCACCATATCGATGCTCTGGAAATTGACCCTTCTTTCCTTAAAAAACCGTTCTGCTTTCTGCGTGTCGAAGCACTTTTTCTTACCAAATATTTGAACATTCATCGCTTTTAGTCCCCCTTTTCCGCCACCATAATAAACTGAGAGGCCCGCTGTTTCATAAACAGATTATCCGCCTCATAAAACGTCTTTGATGTGATGCCTTTAAATCCCAGTTGTTCCAATCCCTTTGCCAGTACCGTTTGATTAAATCCCGCATGCACCAGGTCTGATTTCACGGCTTCGTTTTCATCGAAATCGATGATAATGAGTTTGCCACTGGGGCTAATATGTCGATACAGCTTAGCTAACAAAGCCATCGGGTCACTGACATGTAATAAAACCTGAACCATGAATATCACGTTCCAGCTTCCTTCGATTGCGTTATCGGCTTCTAAGTCGACACATAATAACTTTATACGGTTTTGATCACTAGAAGCGCCATCCATGTTAGCCTCAACCTTTTTCGCGACAATCTCGAGCATATTACTGGATGTATCGAGAAAGGTCATGGAATCAAACACATCGAGAAGTGATAGTCCCACGAGCCCCGTGCCACAGCCGAAATCCATGGCGTTTTTTCCTTTTGCTTCCTTTGCATCAAATGCTTCACGAATCATATCTGCAGATAGCTTCGCATTAACGATTCGGTCAGCCGTATCATACTGATGCGCCATCATTTGAAATTTTTCTGTATTACCCATCGCATAGCTCCTCTACTTAATGCTCTGCGAATGCTTTTTTAAAATCTCTGATCCACAAGAGCTCACTTTCGTATGATTTTTGAACATTTTTAATGATGAAACGGCTAATCAACTCGTGTTTTTCATGGCGTTGATCATAAACTCGGTCATTAGACGCATGGATTTGTGCGTGATTTTTCGTCATCATCAGTTGAATGTTGATCTGTTCCTCGTAATGATTTAACAGCGTTAGGAGCTCTTCTTCAGTCAAATCCTTTGCACAGGCCAGTCGCATTAAAAATGGCTTTCTGATTTCCATTTCTTCTAGCGGTGATATGAGCCACTCCTTTAAAACAGCTTTACCAGTGTCAGTGATGGCATATACTTTTTTATTTGGTGATGATTCCTGATAATGAACTTCACTTGTGACGAAGCCATTTTGATTAAGCTCTGATAGCGCTTTATAAATCTGATTATTGTTACCTGACCAATACATAAAATCCGACTTTTGAATCATCTTCTTTAAATCATAGCCTGTCATCTCATTGTGGTTTAATAGCCCTAAAATTACATGGTTTAGTGACATCGCTTCACCCCTCGCCTCGCTACCTGTTAAATTGATTCGTCCTCTATCCATTCGTTTATAAAGGTTATCTTTATACTAGGTTACTTTTATCATATAGTGTTTTTGTTATATTACTTTGTTTTTGCTTTCTTGTCAACAGCCCTCTGAAATTATGCTATACTGTATACGAGAAAGTGAGGTTTTATATGCCAAATATCAAAATGACCATCGCCTATGATGGTAGAAAATACATGGGGTTTTCCGAGCGTAAGGGGAATCCGGATAAGTCAATCCAAGGCAAGCTTGAAATGATTCTGTCTAGAATGTACAACACGCATGTGGAAATCATGTCCGCGTGCAATACGGAAGCAGGGGTGCATGCAAAGCAGCAAATCGTCAACTTTATCGCTCCAGATGATACCTATGATGAGACTGGTATTTTTGAATATTTCGAAAAGTATTTACCCGATGACATCATCCTCTTAAAGGTCGAAGCTGCAGATGAACGATTTCACAGCCGTTATTTGGTGAAGACCCTCACGTTTGAATACCGCATCTGGAAAAAGGATGCGCCTAGACGCCCCTTATTTGATCGCCATTATGTTAATGTTCTAAATCAAACCGTGGATGTTAGAAAGATGAAGGATGCCGCCATCGATCTCATCGGCGAGCACGATTTCGTCGTTTTTTCCACTAACAGTAAGGCGAAAAACACCGTTAAAAAGGTCTACGAGGTAGCCATCGAAGAAACGGAATGCGAAGTGATCATTACCATGACGGCAAGTGGCTTCTTGCTCAACATGGAGCGCTTAATCGTCGGGACATTAATCCAAGTAGGAACGGGCCAGCTTCCAGTGAATACGATTCAAAAGGCATTGTCCACAGGTAAAGAAACGCACGTGGGGCATAAGGCCATGTGCGATGCTTTATCGCTGGTGGCTGTCAACTATTAACGAAAGAAAAAGCTCACGATCATCCGGTGAATTCAGATGCTCATGAGCTTATTTTTTATGATCTAAAACGCGTTACAGGTTCAAAAGGGCCTTCTGCACTTTTTTCGGCAGTGATGCCACGATAAGCGAATAGGATTCGTCGATCATCTTCCTAACGACGTCATCTGGGACACTTCCTTCGAGATAAAGGGAGTTCCAGTGCACCTTGTTCATGTAATAGCCTGGAATAATATCGGTAAACTGACTTCGGAGCATCTCGCCGTTCATGGGTTCAAGTTTTACCGTGATAATGGCCTTTCCGTTTTGATCGCCGCCATGTAACAGGAACATTTTCCCATCGATCATATAGCGGGTTGCCCCCCACTCTTCCTTATAATCCTTCTGAACGCCTATTTTACTTACGCAGTATTCATCAAACCACTCATATCCCATATCGCACCTCACCACTTATCGAATATTCTACCTGTTAACATTATACCTCAGTCTTCGCATTTTTGGGGGTAAAATAGGTCGTTAAAAGCTGATTTAAGGTGATGCCTAAGGCGATTAATAGACTGGCATAAAGGGTTGTAAAATTGGTGGTGCCTAAGAACAGAATATCGATGAGCATGCTTGCAAATATTTGCCCTAGAAAGGATAATAAAGTCAAAGGAAGTGCTGCGATTTTAGGAACAAGGATATTGAACAGGAGAACGGTTGAGACACCTAAAAGTCCTCCGGCATAAATCCAGAGCTTTTGATAGGAAAAATCGTAACTGGTAGGTGATGCGTTTATCAAAAGTGCAAACAACAACACACAAACTGGAATTCCTGTGAGATGATTGATAAAGGCGCTCTGAAGATCACCCACGTGGGCAGCGAGGTTTGCGTTGCAGGTTCTCGCGATGACGATAGAGGCCCCGGCTAAGAACGAAACAATCACAGCGATCACACCACTTCCCGTCGGGGCATCAAGCATCCAGAACATGCCTATCGCTGCGATGCCGAGCCCGATTAAAGTCACCTTTTGAAAAGGGTATTTCTTCATTCCAAATAATCCAAAGGTGTCTACTAAAAGCGACATGATCGTCTGACCTAATAGAACGATGGCGATAATACTGGTGAGTGTGATTTTTCCAAACGCGTAGTTGTTACTATAAATAGCAAATACACCGAGTACGCCGCCTAGATAAACCCATGATGGGATTCCTTTTTTAATCTCTAGTGGTTTTCTCGTCACCTTTAAGACGATATAGGCAAACAGTGCACCGATGGAGTGGATGATTACAGCAGCCAGTGTCATGCCGTGAATGGCTGTGAGCTCTCCATTTAATGCGATCATTACTGAAATAATGGCGCCGATCACCACCGATAAGAAATAATACATAAGCCACCTCCTATGCTGAGCATATCAAAACAGTTTGCTCATAGGGTATGACATATGTCACATGGTTCAAAATTTTGATGAAAGTTTTGGAGTTTAACATGATTAAAGAAAAATTACGCACAAACCACATTGAAAAGCTAAAACAATACGGAATCGAACTCCCGAACGTTTCAGAGGCTACAGATATCCATCTGTTTCACTTCAGTAAAAATGAAGTGGTCCTGAGCGAAGGCCGTCAGATGGATTACCTCATGTTCGTGGTATCCGGACGCGCTAAGGTTTACTCCACTGCGGAAAATGGTCGCGACCTACTCCTCAGCTATTATGTGGCGGATGGCATCATCGGCGATCTCGAGCTAATGCTCGATGAATACACGGCGAGAACCACCATGATCGCTCTCACAGACTTCATCTGTATCGCCCTTCCCTACGAAAAGTGGGCCACCACACTACGCGCAAACAACCGCTTCTTAAACGCCGTGGGATACGCACTCTCGACGAAGCTACTTGAGAGTTCGGATAAAGGCGTCGCCACTGCACTGCATGATGGCGAAACGAGGCTGTGTGCTTATCTCAGTAATGCCTCAAATGATGGCATTATCGATGAACCCCTCACCAACATCTCCAGTGCCATCGGTTTAAGCTATCGTCAGACCCTTAGAATTTTAAAAAAATTATGCGCTGAACAACTCTTAATGAAGGTGAATAAAGGCTATCAGATCACCGATAAAAAAATGTTGGAAGAAAAGGGAATTCACCCTAATCGGTACTGATTTCTCATGGTATAATGGACTATATTCCTAAAAGGAGAGCCCCATGTATAAGGCCTTAATGACTGAAGAAATGAAACCTTGGAGAGATTTACTGATGATTCATGAGTTTGCCGTCACGGAAATTCTTACGAAGCTCAATATCTTAGACGAGGAATTTCGCGTTTTACACGATTATAATCCCATCGAACATATCCGTCATCGCATAAAAAAGCATAATAACATCATCGAAAAGCTAGAGCGTCTAGGATTAGAGCCCACTGTTGATAATGCAAAGAACAATATCTTCGATATCGCGGGCATCCGCATCATCTGCGCCTTTCAAGCCGATATCTACCAGGTCGTGAACATGCTGAGCCAGCATACGGATGTAGAAGTTATCGAAATCAAGGACTATATCGAGAATCCAAAGCCAAATGGCTATCAAAGCCTCCACATGCATGTACTGATTCCCGTATATTTATCCAGCGGTACCGTAAAAACGCGTGTAGAGATCCAGATTAGAACAGTTGCCATGGACTTTTGGGCCAGTATTGAGCACAAAATCTACTACAAATATAGAGAAAAAGCACCGAAATTCATTCAGAACGAGCTCAAAGAGTGCGCTGATATGATTTCGATGCTTGATGAACGCATGTTTAGCCTTAAGATGAAAATCATTGAACTCGATACCCAATGCGTGGGTGAAGAATGCTCAAACAAGTTTCCTAGAGAGTCAGAGCACTACTAATGATTAGAGTTCCTCGCGGATTCTAGAAAACACCTCCACACATCGATCGATATCTTCGAACGTCGTCTGATAGGAGCAAACGCTGATCCTTATAACGGGTTTTCCATTCCACGAACTGCCACCACACCAGAGTACACCAGAGTTTTGAACCTTTCTAAGTACTTCAGGAGTTAATTCAGGTGATTCGTGGGATACCAATACCTGATTAAAGCACACCTCATTTAAAATATTATAGCCACGTTCTGAAAGCTGTCTTGCAAAATAGGCAGCTTTTTCGTTTAAATTCTCCACCAGCGCGCCTACGCCGTTTCTCCCTAGCGATTTCAATGTCGCCCATAGCTCCACTGCACGTGCCCTTCTGGACATTTCCATGGTATAAATCATGCCATCCCGCTGTTCGCTGACGACGATATATGCACCTGACATGCTCATCGCACTTATTAATGCTTCTCGATGACGACAGAAAATTAGACCATTATCATAAGGCGCATTAAGGGTTTTATGCGCATCGGCAGACCATGAATCCGCTAACTCATAGCCCTTAGTCAGATATTTCAGTTCTTTAGAAGCCGCGGCCCAAAGACCAAACGCGCCATCGATATGAACCCACGCACCGGCTTCGCTCGCCGATTTACATAACGTTTCAAAGTCATCGAAGGCCCCCGTATTCACATTGCCGGCCTGTAGAATTAAAAGTGTCTTATTATCAAGCTTAGGTACTCGCTCTGGACAGATTCGCCCCTGAGCATCCATGGGAACCTTAATGACGCGTTCACTCCCCAGTCCTAGAATTGATAAGGCCTTATAGACTGTGGAATGTGCACCTTCACTTAACACCACTTTAATTTCTGGTGCTCCAAAAAGTCCTTGCTTCGCAACATCGTATCCTAAATTCTTAAGCAGCTGATTTCTACCTGCAGTCAAACCGCAAAGGGTCGCTATGGACGAGCCACTGACGAATCCCACAGACGTTACCTCAGGGAGCCCTAAAAGACTGATTAACCAGGATTCACACACTTCCTCAAGCTTGGACACAATTGGCGATGAGATGTACATCGCGGCATTTTGATCCCAAACATCTGCTAGCCATTTACTGGCAAGGGCTGCTGGAACGATACCGCCATTAACAAATCCGAAATATCGCCCGCCGATTTGCTTTACTGTCGCTGGAGAACCCTTTTGGTGTAACTGCTCTAATATCGTATAAGGATTATCAGGTTCTTCAGGTAATGGCTCATTAAACGCTTCAAGGCCCCGGATGGCATCATCATCAGGGAACACTTCTAAATGATTAGCGGTCTCCATGTAATCGAAAGCATAGTGCTTTACCTGATTCATTATTTCGAAATCCTGTGATTGCTTAATAAGTTGATTTATCAGATCCTGCGTCATTATTTTCACCTCGTTCTTCAAATTTCGCCTTCTGTACTAAAAAGCAATACTACGGAATTTTCATCGAGCTTCAAGGCTGTTTTTATTTCTAAGTAATCGGGATGCGATAAGAGGGTCTCCACCAAGCCTAAGCCTACAGCGCCAGATTCGCCAGAGCTAAATGCAGAATCTTCGCCCATAGGGTGCTTTGCCCGGTCCATCCCTTTAAAGGTCAACACATCCTCACATTTGAAAAAACAAGTACTGAGTGCTTTGATCATCGGAAAAACTAACGGATTCGCCTCACCACAGTTAAGCCCTGCCATGGCAGTATAAGGCTCACCGCCGATACAGACCATGGTATTCTGCTTTACCGACTCGTAAATACACGCCACACTACTGGCTTCCATAACACCTATCAAAGGCATTTCTCCATGAAAAAGGTAATTTAGATACCCTATAACACCTCCCGCCATTGAACCGACACCAGCCTGAACGAACACATGGGTCGGTTTCACAGGGATTTGATTCAGTGCTTCTTGCACCATGGTGGTATAGCCTAGAACGATGTCCTGAGGAACCCTTTCATAGCCAGGTAAAGCCGTATCTTGAACCAGATAGCATCCATTTTCCGCTGCATATTCCGCAGCAAATCTGACCGTATCATCGTAATTCATCTCAGTTACGACCACCTTGGCATCGAAAGCTTCTATCGCTTTAATCCGCCTCATCTCACTCCCAATCGGCATAAAAATTACCGCTTTATGACCGAGCATTTTCGCACGCCAAGCAAGTGCTTTACCGTGGTTGCCATCAGTACAGGATACAAAGGTGTATGATCCAGAGGGCAATGTCTTAAGAATTTCATGCATCGCATAGCTGGCACCGAGACCTTTAAAAGCATTAAGTCCAAATCTAAACGATTCATCCTTTATATAGATTCCCTTCACATGAAGTGATTCAGCAAGAGCGTTCAACTCTCGTAGTGGCGTCACCTCATAATTGGGTAAAGATTGATGAAATCTGAGTACCTTTTGATACTTTTCTGACCCCTCAACATCTATTGCGTATGCTTCAGGTGATTTAATTAAAACTTCAAACGCCTCTTTCTTAATCTCTTGATAAAGCTCCATTGCCCGTTCCCCACTTCTTCTATTTGTCATTATATGCTTGATCTACTTAATACATTTATAACGCTTTAAATTTTTCAATTGCTTGAATCCGATTTTTTACCCCTAATTTTGAATAGATGTTATTTAAATGCCATTTCACAGTACCCGTGGTAATATACAACTTTAAGCCGATTGCTTCATTCGATTCACCTAACGTTAATAACCCTAAAATCTCCCTCTCCCTTTCTGATAACGGATGGTGTAAATTTTCCTTTAGTCGTTTGACAATTTGTTGAATCGGGATGAGACCATGGTTCATAACTTGGGTTTCTAGCCATTCGACTTCATCATGCTTATAGAAAGACTTTAAGCCTGAAAGCTGTAAAAGCGCCATCATCTCAATCAATATAAAGTTTAGTGACCGCTTGTTTTGTTCAAGTAAGTGCTCGAGCCGCTCCAGCAGCCTATGATCTATGCGTTTTTCACAGTCATAAGCCAACATGATTTCATAAAAGTCGCCGATTCCCTGCAACATTGGTGAGCTTAACCCTATGAACATCTGACGAAATTCTGAAAGCGCGCGATGCAATTGCGTATAATCTTTTCTTAGCCGCATAGCTTTCATCCGAGACCATTCCAACAAACCATGCAGATGAAACATCTCGAGTGAATCAATTGAATCCTTGCAGTGCGCAAGATGATTTAATGCAAGTTCATATTTCCCCAGCTCTATCAATGCCATCCCGATCGGAAGATCATATATCTTAAATAATGGTGACGGCGCAAGTGTTGTGCGCTTGAAGCATGAAGCTTTTCTGATTGAACGCTCTGCGCCATTTATCACTTTATGATATTCACCTAATTTAAATAGATTTAAGAGACCATTAACTTCTGCAATAATCGTTAAAAATAAGACATTTGATTTTTCAAAGACTTCTTTTGCTCGACTAAAATAGCGAATAGCCTCAGGATAATCATTTTTCTCAGAGTACACTTGCCCTAATGTCAATAAAGCATTGCCGTAAATGAGATCATCAGGTTGGTCCATCATTAAGGTTTCAGAGTCATGGGCAAGTTTTAATTTTTTTTCAGGTGTAATATCATGTATGTCACCACATAACGCTAAAAGGCCATAATATAAAGAGAGCTCCTGTGATGATTTTAAGTCTTCTAGTAGCGTGTTCTGCATGATTTGCGTCAAAAGAACATTGTCGCCAAAAATAAAGGCTGTCCAAGCGGCAATCAATTTAGAGAAGCTACTAAAAGTCACTATTTCAGTATCTAGTAAGGCACTATGTAATGTTTCGAGCTGTGATGGTTCAAATAATGACTTGTAATTATTTCGGATATAGTTGTCCATGTGACTCTCCTGCAAAACCAAGAAATCGTGATAGAAATGCTTCAACACTTCTAGTTTACATTAAACATTTGACATATTCGATAAAAACCTAACTTTTGGCAGGTGATTATTTTTCAGTTTAACCGTAACCTTAACTTAAGGATTTCGAAATCAATCACATCAACCTATAAATTTGGAGGCTAAAATGGCAACAATATTTCAAAATGTACTAACTGCAACGTTTCTTTTCTTACTCATCATTCTGATGATACTATGTGGAATATGCTTCATAAAAATAATGCTTTACACATTTCGTGCTCTTCTGGGCAAGACTTCGATTAAATTCACTCAAAATATTCCAACTGATCTCTACCGAATTTCAATGCTTTTTCTAATGTTAATCTGTCTGCTCATCATCAGTCAGCATTCAGTTAAAACACCTGAAATCACCGGTGAAAACGCTATCTCAGAACTTAGAAAAATTGAACTTAATGGGAGAACCCAGTGGATAAGCATTCGAGGACAAAACAAAGAGGCACCTGTTCTCCTCTTCTTAGCAGGTGGTCCTGGGGGCACACAGCTGGCAGCCGTACGTCATACATTAAGCACGCTTGAAAAGCATTTTATCGTCATCGGATGGGATCAGCCAGGTTCTGGCAAGTCATACGAAAGTGGGAATAGCTTATCACCTGAGGATTATATAAAAGATGGCGAGGCATTAACACATTATTTGATAGAAGAATTTAACCAAAACAAAATCACACTTGTGGGGGAATCGTGGGGAAGCTATTTAGGTTTAAAGCTCGTTGAAAAGTCACCCGATATTTACGAACGCCTCATTACGACAGGACAAATGGTCGATTTTCTCGAAACAGAGCTTATCGACTATGCTAAAACGATTGAACTTTCCTTTAAAAGTGGGGATTTTAAAACGATGAATAAACTTATCACAAACGGAAAGCCGCCATATTACGGCAAAAATGTTACAGCCAAGACAGCACTTTATATCAATTATTTGACGAATGAAATGAATCGAAACTTGGCTATCCACAATCCAGGCTATGACACGATGCGGGATTTAATGTCACCTGAATATAGTATCCTCGATAAAATCAATTTTTTCAGAGGGATTCTATATACCTTTAACGATGTCTATCAACAGCTATATGATATCGATTTACGCGAAAACGTCACGAAAATAGAAGTCCCTATTATGATGATCATAGGAAGACACGATTTAAACGCGCCGACAGCTCTAGCAGAAGAATACTACAATTTACTTGATGCACCGCAAAAAAAATGGATATGGTTTGAACACTCAGGCCATAGTCCATGGATTAATGAATCCAATTTATTTATTGAGGAAGTCATCGACTTCACCTCTTCTTTTCAACTAGATCTTTGACCTTCATCAATCTAACGCGGCTACTGCGCTCATTTTCGTCGAGCTTCATGGCAATGTAGCGCACCGTTTCCTCTAGTTGAGGGATCATGACATATTCTAGGGCATTGACACGCCGTCTTGTCTTTTCGATTTCACTGGCTAAGAGCTGACAGGTTTTTTCTACTTCAGCAAGTGATATTAGCAGCTCAAAAGCACTTAATAGTTTCATCATGGCATCATCCAGATCGCCAGATGTAGTGGCAAATCCATAATTCAGACCCCCTGTTTCACCGTAAACAGTATCACGTTCGATGCTGAACTTAGGGACGATGACACTCATGATGTTTAGAAATTCCGTGTTGACCGAGACCTTTTGAATGGGAATCATCAGTGCTGTTTCAAGCTCTGCCTCGCTCATCATCGCCTTCGCAAGGATGAACTGCCTTAAGGCATCAGTGAGCGCTTTTTCTACGGACTCTCTCAACCGCTTATTTTCGTGAATTAAGGTAATGAAGCGTTTAACGATCTCGGACTGCTTATCACTGAGTAGCTTATGTCCGCGCCGCGCTGTCTTTAAGCGCTTTTTTAGCGTGGAAAGCTCCATTTTATTCGGATTTACATTCAGTCTGGCGATAAAGCCTCATCTCCTTCGTGATAGTACTTGGTAAGGAAGCCGTCTCTTATGCGCTTTAATTCATTTTTCGGTAAAATCGATAATAACTGCCAGCCTATATCGAGGGTTGTTTGTATAGAACGGTCTTCATATTCTTTTTGAGCCACATAACGTTTTTCAAAGGCGTCAGCAAACTTGGCATAGCGTTTGTCTATGGCACTAAGTGCGCTCTCTCCTAAAATGACGGCTAGCTCCTTAGCCTCTTTCCCTCTGGCATAAGCTGCAAAAAGCTGATTCATGGTATCAGCATGGTCTTCACGCGTCTTTTCTATACCGATTCCTTTGTCTTTCAGACGTGATAACGAGGGCAACACATCAATAGGGGGCATAATACCCTTTCGATGAAGCTCTCGACTGAGAATGATTTGCCCTTCCGTAATGTAACCGGTTAAATCGGGAACGGGATGGCTCTTATCATCCTCTGGCATGGATAAAATCGGAAGCTGGGTAATGGAGCCTTCAAGACCTTTGATCCGACCTGCCCTTTCATAAATCGTCGCCAAATCCGTATAGAGATACCCAGGATAACCACTGCGCCCAGGCACTTCTTTTCGTGCTGCAGAAATCTCCCGAAGGGCATCACAATAATTGGTGATGTCGGTTAAAATGACGAGAACGTGCATGCCCTTGTCATAGGCGAGGTATTCAGCGGCTGTCAGCGCCATACGAGGTGTCGTAATCCGCTCGATAGCCGGGTCATTAGCTAGGTTTATAAACAAAACGGTTCGCGAAAGCGCTCCTGTCTTCTTAAAATCCGAAATAAAGAAATCCGCTTCTTCAAAGGTGATTCCGATCGCGGCAAACACCACGGCAAAGTTCGTTTCTCCTGTGAGAACCTTCGCTTGCCTTGCAATTTGAGCGGCCAGCTTCGCATGCGGAAGACCCGCACCAGAAAATACCGGAAGCTTTTGCCCCCGAACCAACGTATTTAATCCATCAATCGCTGAAATTCCCGTTTGAATAAATTCAGAGGGATAATCACGAGCTGTGGGGTTAATTGGACTACCGTTAATGTCCCTACGATATTCAGGGATAATTTTAGGACCGTTATCCTTAGGCCTTCCTGTTCCATCAAAGACCCGTCCAAGCATGTCCATGGAGACGGAAAGCTCTAAGCCCTTTCCTAAAAACGAGGCTTTCCCTTCAGTAATGTTTAAACCCTGCGAGCTTTCAAAAAGCTGAACCAAAGCTTGATCGCGGTTTACCTCAAGTACTTTACCGCGACGAATTTCGCCATTCCGCAGCTGAATTTCCACGAGCTCATTATACTTGACGCCTTCAACTTCGCCCACCAGCATCAGAGGACCCGCAATCTCTTTTATCGTTTTATAGGCTTTTATCATGCACGCTACCTCCTGGTGAAAGTGTCTGTGCGACTTCTGTCATCAACTCATGCTCAATTCCATCGAAAGCTTCTATATCGTCTTCAGAGACAAACTTCGCCTTTGCGATTTTCTCCCTAACTGGTAAGCTTAGCAATTCCTTGAATAAAGCGCCTTCACTCAAGGCTTTATGCCCCTGCCTGTGTAGCATTAGGATCAGCTTAAGCATGCGCGACATCTTTCGCGATGAAGTGTACGTGTCCACCTCATGAAATGCATTCTGATGGAGAAAATCTTCCCTTATGGACCTTGCCGTTTCCATCGTAAAACGGTCCTTAATAGAAAGGGATTCCATACCTACCAGTCTAACGATTTCTTGAAGCTCTGCCTCTTCCTGTAGAATTGCCATTGCCTCGCTTCTGATCATATCCCATTCCGCATCGACGCTTTTCGCAAACCAGCTATTTAACTGATCTAGATATAGCGAATAAGAAATCAACCAGTTGATGGCTGGAAAATGTCTACGATAAGCCAGCGCGGCATCAAGTCCCCAGTAAACCTTCACAACCCTTAGTGTCGCTTGTGTTACTGGCTCCGATAGGTCACCTCCTGGTGGCGAAACTGCGCCGATAGTCGTGATGGAGCCTTCTCTACCATCTGCTCCAAGGCACATCACCCTACCAGAACGCTCGTAAAAATCTGCCAGCTTTGACCCTAGGTAAGCGGGATAACCTTCTTCACCGGGCATTTCTTCTAGTCTTCCTGACATTTCCCTAAGCGCCTCTGCCCATCGAGAGGTGGAATCGGCCATAAGAGCCACGGTATATCCCATGTCGCGATAGTACTCGGCAATTGTTATACCAGTATAAATACTAGCCTCTCTGGCAGCAACCGGCATATCAGAAGTGTTTGCGATAAGCACGGTCCGTTTCATAAGAGGTTCACCGGATTTTGGGTCCTTCAGCTCTGGAAACTCCATTAGCACATCTGTCATTTCGTTTCCACGTTCGCCGCATCCGATATAAACCACCACATCAGCATCTGCCCATTTGGCCAGCTGATGCTGAACCACAGTCTTGCCACTGCCAAATGGCCCCGGAATACAAGCAGTACCTCCCTTTGCCACTGGAAAAAACGTATCGATAATCCGTTGCCCCGTTAACATCGGGGTATCTGGTGCTCGTTTCATGCGATATGGGCGACTCTTTCGAACTGGCCATTTTTGAAGCATCTTAATTTCAATTGGTTGGTCATCTGCGATGAGAATGGCGATATTTTCAAGGATCGTAAAATCGCCTTCTGAAATCGTATGAACCCTTCCACTGATACCGTTCGGAACCATAATTTTATGACTGACGATTTCTGTTTCTTGGACGGTGCCAAGTACATCTCCTGCTGTTACCTCATCCCCCACCTTAACGGTTGGACAAAAGGTCCATTTTTTATGCTCATCCAGTTTAGCAACTTCCACACCACGCGTGATGTGGTTTCCGGTTTGTCCTCTGATCACATCAAGTGGTCTTTGAATCCCATCGAAGATGGAACCCATTAATCCTGGCGCCAAACTTACACTCAACGGCTCTTCTGTGGAATAGACAGGTTCATCTGGGCCGAGTCCAGAAGTCTCCTCATATACTTGTATGGAAGTTAAATCGCCTTTTATTTCGATAATCTCACCAATCAGCTTCATTTCACTGACGCGTACCACATCGTACATTTTCGCATGCTCGATGCCCTCAGCAACCACTAGTGGACCCGATACCTTTACGATTCTTGCTGTGCTCACCCCATCAACCTTCTTTCCCGAACAAAATGTCTGTGCCGACGGCCTTTTCTATATTGCGTTTAATCTCATTCGTGCCTAATCCCAGAGTCCCTCTATGATCTGGAATTAAAACGATGGCAGGTAATGTTTGATCCTTATAGGCTTCGATTTCCTCTTCGAGCTGGACTGCGATACGCTCAGTAATCAATAAGATCGCATAATCTGCATGCGCTAATTGATGAATGATTTTATTGGCCTCCCTACTATCATTAGCAGGAAAGACTTCCACTCCGATAGCGCTAAATCCTAAAACAGTGGATTTATCTCCAATAACTGCTATCTTAGCCATAAACTTCACCCAACCTTTCGCGTATCCAATTTTCCGGAAAATCGTTGATTATACCCATCAATATCAATCGAAGCCATTTCGCTTCTGAAGCTTTTGCGATGCCATATCCCACTAAAGGCTCCACACCAAAAGCGATGTATTTAGCTTGCTTCACCTGGTTAAAATAAAATTGATGGGCTAACTTTTCAAGGCGGGTTAGTTGGCTTACCTGATCTGGAACCTCAAGTACCTTTCTAATGAATCCATCATATCCAAATCGAATCAGCTTTTCTGGTAACTGATTTAACGGTTCATCCATCGCTGCCTTTAAGAATCCACTTTCAATTAAGCCATGTGGCAAAACCTCTCTTTCAAACACAGATGAATCAACCTTTAGTTGCTTCAATCTAAATAGTGTTTTGAGATTCGTCAAATCTGATTGAATTTGAACGAGTGAAATCATATAGTTACTTTTACAGCTGATAGCACATTGATGAAGATCCTCTAATAATAGACGGTCCAGTGATCGATCGATACGCGCTGGCGAAAAGCCCTCTTTTAGGCTCTCTTCATAAAGTGCCTGAACCACTGGAATCCAGAAGCTCGGGAAAAGTCTATAATCACCCTCAACAATTGCATTTTTCATCTGGTCACCAGGTAGACACCCCAGATCGGATAGGGGTTCTGGTTCACCACTGCCAAACTGTGTCTTCATATAGAACGCTTTTATGATCCGCTTGAGGTTTAAAATGTCCTCGCTGTGATATAAAAAACTGATTACCTCGGTATCTGGTGCGATTTCAGTTAAGTAGGCTTTGGTTTCCCTCATCATCTCATTTATGAGCGCTTCCACATCCAAGGAAGTTGAAAGTGTGCTTAAAAACGCGCTATAGGCGGTTTCACCCAGTATTTTAATGGCTTCATCACCCGTCTGACAACTGACGAGCCGTTCGATGACCGCTTTATCCAGAAGCTTTAGCTCAAGGGCTTTAGTTCTTGAAACTGGATATAAATACCGATTATCCCCCATGTCAGCCCCCTATTCATCAAATAAGCGTTTCATCAGATCGACTTCCAATTCCTCTCGTTTTCGCTTTAAAAGGGTTTCAAAGGTGTAATCCATTTCATACTTGGAAGAGGTGACAAGAAATCCACCCATGGTGTGGATCGGTTTATCTGCACATTTTAACGTACCTTCCATGTGATGCGACTTAAGATTTTCATTGACTTCGGATAAAACATCTTTAGAAATACTCTGTAAGTCACTGGCATTAAAAGCGATGACCTCATCACCTTTAAGGTCGAGTTTCTCGAGAAGCGCCACGAGTCTTCTTTTCCGTTCCTCAGGCGATTTTAAGCTCAGTTCCTCGAGAACACGGCTAAAGACTTCATCCAAAATGGCTTGCTTGAAGGCTATTCCTGCATTTCGGTTCTGAAGTGCTGACTGGGTTTTCATCGTATGATGGATTTCTTCCACGAGCAGATTTTGCTGCGCCTCATGCTCACGGGTAAGCCATTCGATTTGCTCAGACGCTTTTCTTCTAATTTGGTCGATTTTCGCCTCAGCATCGGCGTTAATTTGAGCCACTTGAGCCAGTGCATCCTGCCTTATTTTCTCTATGATCAATGTAATTCCATCCATAAGTGCACCCCTTACAGTTTGACACCACTTAACATGAGGAAGGAGGCTAAAAGTGATAGCACTGCATAGGTCTCGACCATGGCAGCAAATACCATGCCTTTTGCAAGCTCTTCAGGTCTTTTTGCGACGATGAGACAGCCTGCAGCGGCCGCCTTACCCTGATAAATCGCAGAGGTAAACCCGACGATGGCAATGGGTAAACAGGCCAGGAGAATCATAAAGCCTTCGAATAAGCTGACCTCAGTTAATGTGGTAAAGACGCCGATTTTCTGCCATACGATGAAACCGATTAGTAGACCATAGATTCCCTGAGTGCCAGGTAAAGCTTGCAAAAGTAGCGTTTTACCGAAGTGACTGGGATTCTCGGTTACTACCCCTGCCGCCGTGACCCCAGTGAGACCGACGCCGATAACGGATCCCCAGCCTGCCATACCAACTGCCAAAGCTGAACCTAAAAAAGATAAAATCAAACCGCCATTCTCTGTCATAAACTCATAGAAATTCATCTGCTTGCCTCCTCATGTTCAATAAGGTCAACATATCTGGCCTTAATCCTAAATGGATTATATTTGATGCCGTCTCCTTCATAGAACTTGCTGAAAAACTCCACGTACTGTAGTCGGCTTGAGTGAACATAGGCACCGAGTACATTGATGGCGATGTTAAAGGTATGTCCGACGATCAGGATAACGATCATAAAAACCGTGCCTAGGATACTTCCGCCTAACATGAGTGCCATAGAATTAATGACTGTCCCGATGACACCTGTGGCGAGTCCAAGTGCAAATAGCCTTAGATAAGATAACACATCCCCTAAAAAACCTGTGATGTTATAGAGACTCAATATTCCGGTGAGTAACTTCAAAACGGGATTTTTTTTACGTCTCCCTTGCGTCAGAATTAGTGCAAGCGCAAGTCCCATGGCAGCATACTGGTTATAGGGTACCAGCCCGGTGAGTGCAAGGCTCATAATACTGATGATAAAAAGGACCCAAAGCCCCTGATCAAGAAAGGCTTCCATCCAGTAGCCCCTTTTAATGTTCAGGTAAGCCTGCAACCCAAAACCGATAAACAAATGGAGCACACCAAAAGCCAGACACATACCGATCATCTTAAATGGTTCTTCCAGTGGGTTAAAAAGGATAGGCGAAATGGGTAGCATCCCGCCCAACCAGCCACCAAACATCACACCCCAAAGCGAAGTGGATATTCCCCCGAGTACCATTACCCCGATGATTTTTTTAAAATTGCCTTGCGGGCTTAGCTTTTTCAGGATAAATCCAGCAATTAGGACGATTAGCGCACCATAAATCGCGTCGCTGACCATGATCCCGAAAAAGATGACGAAGAACGGCATCATCATGGCGTTCGGATCAACCCCTTGTGAGCTGGGAACTGAGTATTGCTCCGTAATAAACTCAAGTGGCTCCACAAAACGATGGTTTTTTAACAGTGTCGGCATGACCTCATCAGGTTCAGGTGGAATCACTTTAATAGCATGGTATGGCGTAATTTTTAGAAGTGATTTATGAAGGTGTTCCAGTAAACCAGTAGGGACCCATGCCTGGATCATAAACGTCTTTTTCGTACTAAGTGCATGATGTTTCGCATTCTCACGGTCACTCAGGATAGTGATTATATCCAAAAAAGCCTCAAGCGAATGCGCTTTCTCGCGCATTTCTAAAAGCTGCAGCTGAATATTATCCATTTCGATTTTTATCATAGCGCGCTCTCGATCAATTTTCTCGATTTCTTCCGCTACCGTAAGTGCGTAAGCCTCAAAATCTGCTATTATAAATCCAGATTGACCAATAATTTCCCGTAAAGACTGTTCTTCTGTGTTATGGCAAATCAGTAGGTAGTAAATTTGTTGATCCGCTTCATAAATTCTCGACAGTGAGAGATACGTGAGCTGAGCTTTCAGTTGTTGTTCGAAACCATCCGACAACTCCTTATTTACAGTTCCTAGTTTTACGAGTGTGTTCTTAGTGTCTTTATAAAGCGCTAAAGGTTCACAAAGCGCTTTCCAAGGAAACAACGTTTCGCTTGATTGAGTCAGCTTACTCAGCTTAACATCCAGCACCACCAAGTTCTTCTCTTTTAATAGGCACTCCTGAGCGAATGATAGCATCGTGCCCTTATCTGCATAAAGGGCTTCCAGCTCTTCTTCTGTGAGCACTTGCTTGTGGATGACCTCACGCTTTTTACTTTTCATCGTTTGAGTTGGATCAAAGGATTTTTGAAGGATTTGGAGGGCCTGCATAACCATATGCTTTTCTGATTCTAGCATTTCTAATTGTTCCATATTAAATGGATTAACGCTGATGGAGGTTTCAACATCAGCGTTAATGGGAACGACATGCAGCGCTCCAATTGCTTGCAGCGCTGCTAATACATTATTTTTTTCACTTTCAAGGGCCGTCAAAGCAATTTTTTCCATTTTGACGATAGCCACTTAACTCACGATCCTCTCCATGATTAAATCAATCACAGTGCCATACCGCGCTTTTGCCCGCTCCTTCAACTTTATCGTCGATAATCGCCATTCCTCAAGGCGATGCTGATTCATTTCTTCTGCCACTCTAAACTCATGATCCACAACTTTTTTTTGCGTTATCACGAGTTGTTCCTTAGCCTTCTCTATCCGCTGAAACTCCAGACGTTCTGCTTCCTTGATGCGTTCCTTCGATTGCTGTAAGGCTTGATTAATGAGGGTTTCTGCTTCAATTTCGGCCGTATTGATCCTGGCCAAATCATCATTCTCCATACGTCACCATCCATTTCATAAACAGATGTCATCTGTACAGATATTACCCCTTTTTAAGGCGTTTGACGCAGTAAAGTATGCCATTATAATTTCGTGTTCTTCGTAACAATCCATTCGTGATCGATGAAATATTTCCACATGGACATGGCATGACCATGACCGAGCTTATATTCCTCTTTGAGCCAATTAGTAAAAACTGTGGCTTTCATGTTTTCAGTAATAATCCCCTTCGCTATAGCATCCTCTCTGATCTGCTGTGGTGTTTTCCCTGTTATGGCTGTGATATTATCGATATACGCTTTAAATGACATATGGTCCTCCTATAGTGTTTATTAAAGTCAAATATATTTAATTAGTGAAGATATACCCATTTTTATAATGAATTGGCAACTTTTCAGGTAACGCCCATAAAAAAGACACCTCAAAACTTGAAGTGTCTTCCTGTTTATTATGATATGACTAATCTTAGTAGTTTTCTTTTCTAACTTCGAAATAGCTTTTTGGATGCTGGCATACTGCACAAGTTTCAGGTGCTTTTTTACCCATGACGAGGTGTCCGCAGTTACGGCATTCCCACATGGTTTCTTCTGATTTTTCGAACACTTTTTGCATTTCCACGTTACTTAAAAGTGCACGGTATCTTTCTTCGTGTGCTTTCTCGATTTTTGCTACCATTCTGAACTGTGCAGCGAGTTGCTTAAAGCCTTCTTCTTCAGCGTCTTTAGCAAAGCCTTCATACATATCAGTCCACTCGTAGTTTTCACCTTCTGCTGCATGTAATAAGTTAGCAGCTGTATCGCCAAGCTCACCTAAAGCTTTAAACCAAAGCTTTGCGTGCTCTTTTTCATTATTTGCCGTTTCTTCAAAGATTGCTGCGATGTGCTCATAACCCTCTTTTTTAGCCACTGATGCAAAATAAGTATACTTGTTTCTCGCTTGTGATTCACCTGCAAATGCCGCTGCTAAATTCTTCTCCGTTTTTGTTCCCTTAATGCTCATCGTCTCTCTCCTTTTCGTAAAATTATTTCGCCAATACCTCTAATACTGTTCAATAAAAATCACAATTAATTATAGATTAACTAATTATAATTTTGTATTCATTACAATTTATTCTACTTTATTTGATTCATTATTGCAATATAAATTTCATCTGCATTTGCTTTTTTATCAAAACTGATAAAAATCTGTCGCCCTTCATACTTAAAGGTTATGAAGGCTTCATGTCCTTTATTGATATAAAGTGTAGCGCTACCAAAGCCATCGACCTTATAATGGCCACGCTGTACACTACCTAAGTCCATGCCATTGGTTCTCATGCCGATTTTAGGCATTTCTGTTAGCACTTCAACTGACTCGATTAAATCCCATTCATAAAGCTTGCCATAAAGCCCGCCGATATCAAGCCCATTATCGTTCATGGCTATGGAAGGCGGTTTTAATCCGAGAAATACCGTGATCATGATAACGATTACAACCAGGCTGTTTATGATAATGGCTGGTTTTCCTTTTAACTTTAGTGATTTCATAAAATCAACTCCTTGAATTTTATTATAGATTAACCGGTACTGTTGATTTAGTTGACGGATCATTTGCGTTGCTAAACAAAATATGTTTAAATAAATCATAGTACGAAAGAAGAACACATAAGGAGATCCTATGATCAATGTAAAGGGTAAATGGGCATTAATCACAGGCGCAAGCCGTGGATTAGGTAATCAAATCGCACTTTTTATGGCCAAAGAAGGCTGTCACTTGATTCTACACAGCAGACGACTTGAAAACACGAACGACATCGCTCAAAAGTGTCTCTCGTTTGGGATAAAGGTTCACCAAGTGGAAGGTGAGCTTTCTGATGAAACGGCCATCAACCACCTACTTTCAGCCATCGACGCTCTAAAGGTCGATGTAGAAATCATCTTCAATAATGCAGGCATGCAAGTGGCCTATCGAAATAACTACTATGATACACCCGTTTCCGATTACACGACGAGCTTTATGATCAATACCATCGCACCGATGATGATCTGCTATCATTTTGTTCCTAAGATGCTTGATAATGGATTCGGCCGTATCATTAATACCACCAGCGACATCGATCTGGAACCAGAACAAGCTGGCTACTCTGCCAGCAAGGCGGCACTTGAAAAAGTCACACGCGACCTCGAATCTAAAACCAAAGACCAAAACGTCCTCTTGACGCTTACGAATCCAAGCTGGTGCCGAACCGATCTCGGTGGTGAATACGCACCAAACGATCCCGAAAGTACACTCCCGGGACTAGCACTTGGCGCATTTATCGAAAACAGCATAGGTGGCATCGTAATCCATGCTCAAGACTTTAAAGGGTTAACACTCGAGCAAGCCTACGAAAAGCTCGTCACACGCCAGCAGAATGGTTTTTCATAAACCGTTCTGCTTTTTTTATGACCGCTTTTCGGGAGCTTGTCAATTGGTTCGTAGCAAATGAAAGTATTTGTGGCTGAAGCTTTGACTGGTCGAAGTAACGGTCAAAGCAGTCCAATAGATGGCCACAGGCGATACAGTTACATTCTGGCGATGGTTCTCCCTTATCAAAGTACGTAATGTTCGGAACTTCCAGGAGCTTACACGTAACCTCTCGTTCAAGTGCTGGCCATGCCTCGATAATCTTCCATGCGTTCCCGATAACAGTCGCGGCCGTAATCATCTTTTGATCATGTAAAAGTGAAAAGTAATCATCATAGATCATCATAAATTTTTGATCCACATCTACCGCGCATAGGTTCGCGAGTATCCTGATGGCATCCCACTTGATAAAACTGTTTGTATGATGCATCCAGCTGACGATTTCATCGAAATAGGGGTACACGCACTTAGGCGTTCGTTCGCTTAACAATCGAATTATTTTAGTTGCTGTGAACTTTATACTTGAGGTTTCTGAACTTAACAGCTCGATTATCGCTTTCAGCATGATCGGATTTTTTTCTGCCTCAAGTACCAAATCATCGAGATCTTCCGTCATCATTAAGAGTTGCTTTAAGTCAATTGGCTCATGCCCTTCCATAAAGTGACCCCCTTTCTCATAAACGCAACGGTTAATGATTCAGCTCTTTAATCCATAATGACATGATTTTCCTAGCGATAGGGGCTGCGATTTGTCCGCCATCCTCCGCATGGTTTTCCACGATGACCGCTATGGCGATTTCAGGCGCCTCTGCAGGAGCAAATCCGATAAACCAGGCATGATCGTAACCACTACCTAAGCTAGACTTTTCATTTTGCGCAGTGCCTGTCTTTCCAGCGACAGTCACCTCTGAAATGGCGGCTTTTTTACCCGTGCCACTTTTAACGACCTCGACCATCATCTCTTTTATGCGGTCCGCTGTGGTCGCATCGGTGAGCTGATAAAGCTTGCTGTCCTTCGTGGTGGTAAGCACCACATCGCTCCGGTCGGAGATGCTCTTTACCAAATAGGGCTTCATGATGGTGCCTTCGTTAGCGATTCCTGCACCGATGAGTGCCATCTGAAGTGGCGTGACGAGTAGCTGACCTTGCCCGATGGTAGTGGCGGCGTACTCCGTCTTGCTTTCGATGGTTTTACCCACCTTACTGGTGCTCGTCGCCAGATCGAAATCGATAGACCGGTTGATGCCTGCTTTTTCAGCTGATTTAATCAGATCCTTAGAATCTAACACGGTGGTTAACGCCGTAAAATAAACGTTGCTTGAAACCGCCATGGCCGAGGTCATATCGAGTGGACCATAGGCTTTATCGTATGCATTTGCAAATATTTTTCCATCGATGACGATGCTACCTTGATCATCTACCGTAAAGGCTTCATGTCCACTTTCCAGCGCTGCGATGGCGGTGACCACCTTAAAGGTTGATCCCGGTGGATACAACCCCCTTACCGCTCTGGGAAGCAACGGACTTTGACCATCCGTCGATAAAGCATCCCAGTTCTCTAAAAGTGCGCTCTCGTTAGGATTATAGTCTGGGGTACTTACCATGGCTAAAATTTCACCCGTTTTAGGATTTAATGCGACGATGGCGCCACGGTTATCTCCAAGCAGCTCTCTGGCGCGGGTTTGTAAATCGTGATCGATGGTAAGAATCAGGTTGTTTCCTGTTTTATCTTCCCCAGTGACGAGGCTGATGGTATTCCCCATCAAACCAAGTGCATTTTTTCCTAATAGCATCTCGTTGTACTTTGCCTCTAAAAGGGTCTTCCCCAATCGGTCGTTACTATATCCGATAACATGAGCATAGAGTCTTTTATATGGATAGACGCGTTTTGAAATCCCCTCAACCATTTCTGAATAGGCTAAAACCTCGCCATTCCGATCGAGAATTTCGCCTCTTATAATGCCATCCTCATACGCTTTTAACCTACGATTATAGTTGTTCGACATCAATGATTCCTTCCCGACCAGTTCAAAATAGGTCATCGAAACCACGACGCATAATAAAAGCACATTTAAGACGATGAACATGTGGAGCATACGGCTATTGATGGTGGACTTTTTCAACGTCAAGTACCTCCCCTCTTAAAACAGCCCCTGATAAAACTTGGAGCAATCCCAATATTAAGAAGCTGGAAATAAGTGACGATCCGCCATAGCTCACAAACGGTAACGTTACCCCAGTGAGTGGCACCAGTTTCGTCACCCCACCGATGATCAGGAAGGTTTGAAAGCCGACGGTCATGGTCAGGCCGAAGGCCACCGCTTTCGTATAGGGATCCCTAAGGCTAAGGCAGATTTTTATACCACGATAGCTGATGAGCATAAACAAAATGATGACGGCGATGCCCCCAAACAACCCCATTTCCTCACAGATGGCAGAAAAAATAAAATCCGTTTCAACATTTGGGATGAAATGGGGATAGCCTATGCCGAGCCCCGTTCCGAAAAAGCCACCACTTCCGATGGCGAAAAGTGACTGGGTGATTTGATAGCCCTTCCCTGCGATATCTGCAAATGGATTTAACCAGCTATCGACTCTGACTTTAAGATGCGGCATGATTTGGATAGCGATTAATGCCGCTAAACCGGCCAGTGCTGTATTGGCACCGATAAAAATCACGGCCTTCTCAAATGCATACACCACTGTCAGATACACTGTAAAAATCAGTAAAGCCGTTCCAAATTCTCTCTGAAGAACGAAAAATCCAAGCAAAATAAACACCATGCCCATAAGTGTCCATTTGGATGGTATCCTCTTTCCTGATATTTTTATATGGAGGGCCTCCGGGTTCGAGACGAAAGCAGCCATGAAAAACACAAACAGGATTTTAATAAATTCTGAAGGCTGAAACGACAGCTTGCCGAGGATTATCCAGTTTTTCGCGCCATTGATGCGAACACCGATGGCGAGGGTTAACACAAATAAAAAAATCATGGTGCCATAAAACAACCAGATGGACCTGATGCGTTTATTAAGTACGGGAAAAATGGCACAGGTCAGCAGAAAAATGGACATGCCGATCAGATACCAGATGAATTGTTTGAAGCCGATCTCCATGGAAAGCCTGAGCTGCATGGCAAGTCCTATACTCAAGATTAGCGATGCTAGAGTGGAGATATGAGGATCTCCCATTCTGAGCTTTCTAATAATTACATGAACCAGTAGTGTGATGGCGATTTTTCCACCGCCGAGCATCATTAATAGCGAATCGAACGTGCCACTCATGGTGGACAGTAATCCGAAAAGCATCAGATCGATTAAAACCACCAAATAGATGGGGTTCGGAATCCGCTTCCGTTTATTTTGAATGCTGACGATTTTATCCATGGCGATGCTCACCCTCTGAGAATACAAGATGGGTAATGCCGATGGTAATCTCATCACCGCTTTTTAACAGGATGGGATTTAGAAGCCTTACGCCGTTGACGTAAGTTCCATTCACACTCCCCAGATCCTGTGCGCTATAGCCGTGAATCGTTTTTTCGATTAGTAGATGCTTCGAAGAAATATGCGGATCGGCGATGACGATTTCACAGTCTAGGGCACGACCAATCACCGAAAGTTGATTTCCCAGCGGAAAAATCTCCACAACCGTATTTGCACCCGCTTTATCCATGGAGGACATCAGCAACAAATGCGGTTTCTCATCCTTTGCCTCTTCCCAAATCGTCATGGTTTTTATGTCGCTGTAAATCAGCTTTACGATCCTGTAAATAAACAGATAAATGACGAATGTCAGAGCATATCTTACAAGCATCGCGATTATATCATACATGGGTTCACCTCTAATTTAATTTACATTTTGAAATATCTGCTTCCAGTCTAATATATTAACTGCCGATTCAGCAATAGTCATATCCATCAAATCACTCCCTCTCAATATATCGCAATTATGCCCTCAAAATGGTTATTTGAAGGAATCATTTTATGAAACTTCACTTTATTATATACCTCGTCAATCTGCCGCTCCCCACTTTCTTTATCAGGTCTTTAGCAAGCATCTCTTTGAGCATATTTACCGCTTGTGTCGTTCCAACCCCAAGTGCTTCTTCAACATCATTACGAGTAATTTCCTTTTGCTTTTCAAACAACTTCAGTATCGGCAAATACTTCTCTTCCTCTAAGCTTATTTTCTGTGCATGTATATTGGGCAGAATAACTCGGAATGCACCTTCAACATTTTCAAATTTCGGTTGTACATGTAGCCCTTTATAGCAACTCATGATTTTACTGATGCCAGTGCCATAGGCTTCTATCAATTTCATTCGATAAAACAAGCTTGCAAGCTTTTCATTTCTAGGCTGTGATGCACCAAGCATTGCAGCTTCCAAAGACATACCTGAGACTAATCCTCCAAGTGAAATGATTTCTAAACGATCTGAATAGAGGTTTATAATGGTACTGCCACTAAAAGCATATTCTCTATGAACGATTGCATTGAGCAACGCCTCACGTACAGCGTCTTCTGGATAATCTCTTTCATCTGAGCGCAGCAATTCATGGAAGGTAGCCTTCGTTCCATTATAAAAATCGATGGTCTTAAATGCATCTGTAAGCTGATCAAATAAAGACCCGGTCAGTTCCTTTCGATCTTTAAATACCAATTTGTCTGTCCCTTGAAAGACAGCAAACTTAATGGAATGCTTGCATTGATCTGAAACCAGTAATCCCAGATTTGTGTAAATATCATCCCCAGTTAGTATCCCTAAGTTTTTCATCTGTACCTGTGAACATTCCAGTTGTCTCAGTGCCATTTCTTTATTCAAACTAGCAAAAGTCAAATCTTGAACAAGTGATCGATTGTTTTCAAAAGACTCCCCATCGGTCATTTTTATCATCATACGTATAGCATCTTCCGATGCAGGTGCAGAGATGGTTCCGCTTCGAACATAGACCCCAGATGGTTTCAGTCCTTTGTCTGTTAGATAATAGGGCTTTTTTGTTCCTTGTTGAACGGTAATCTTAATAATATTCTTGCTTTCTTTCATTATCAATTCGATATTTGTAAACATAGAAGCATCTGGGCGAATGCTGTCTCGTACTGCATTTGAAATTTGTTGCATTACAAAATCCGGATTTTCAAGACCAGATATTTCCCCATTATCTTGAACTCCAATGTATATTGTGCCACCGTTGGTATTAACAAATGCCACCACTTCCTTTTTCACTTCAGGAGTGTAGACTTCTTTTAATTCAATGCTTTCTCTTTCATACATACTCATAATATCACCCTTTATATCAGTTTATATCACTTCTGCCACAATTCTATCACTGATAGTGTTAGAAAGCAAGTCAATAGAAATTAAAATGCGAATCAAAGTTTCTTCCGTTCTGTAATCTGACACCTTTGTTACGGTTCTATCTTCGATGTAATCATTTAATACTTTAAATCTTTTTATAACCGTCACTTTCTGCCACAACACTGATAGAAACTGATAAACCTAATTGATTTGTTTCCTCATACAAAAAACCACTGAGTGGTTAAATGGCACTCAGTGGTTAATCCATCGTATTCGTAAACTGCTTCGGCGTAATGCCATAGGTCTCTTTGAACACTTT
>Ga0074195_1001662_pt1 | contig 29302 bp, 24 predicted proteins | sample EPASupsiteHSE623_FD_64525 | JGI IMG/M metagenome (GOLD analysis project Ga0074195, IMG submission 64525) | Bioremediated contaminated groundwater from EPA Superfund site, New Mexico - Sample HSE6-23 | ecosystem: Environmental > Aquatic > Deep subsurface > Groundwater > Contaminated ... | reverse complement strand
CTTCGGCTTACACACCCCGCCGGAGTGTGCTCGCCTCAGCCCGCTGCGCTGCAAACCAAAATCCTGTCTTTTTGCCTCATAACCTTATTCGGGGACAAGTCTAATATGCCAGATTGCGGTTCGATACGCTTTTATCCGCGTTTTGTCATTTTCACCGAGGGCCGTCCGGCTGAGCGGCGCACCGAAGGCAGGCGCAGGGTTTACCTGGTATCCGGACGCGAAGTGGCCCGCGAGACGCTCGACCTCAACGGCAACTCCGTCCGCTTGGACGGCGCTATACCCGACGGCACAGTCCGCGAGTTTTACCCGACGGGCGAGCTGCGGTTCGAATTCCGGTACAAAAACAGCCTGCTTGACGGCATTTCCCGCGAATTTCTCAAAAACGGCGCCATCGGCTGCGAAACCTCCTGGCTGGGAGGAAAAATGCACGGCGCGCGCAAAGTATTCACCAGCAGCGACGAGGGCACCATTATGGAAATTTTCCACTACCGCCTGAACCTGCTGCACGGCGCGCACATAATAATGTTTGAAAACGGCAGGCCCTGGAGCGAGGAAAATTTCGAGGACGACCTGCTGCAGGGCGAAAAAAAGGTCTATTATAAGAACGGGCAGCTCAAGCTGCGCGAGCATTACGAGCGCGGCAGGCTTTCCGGCAAACGCGCCGCGTTCCACGACAATGGCCGCGTCCAGTGCGAGGAAACCTACATTGACGGCGTCCTTCTTTCCCGCCGCGTATTCACGAGAAGCGGCGCGGCTTCGGACAACCCGGGCAACACAGGCAGATTCAGGCAACTCTGATTGCCCGGGAAAATTTGGCGTTTCCGGCCCGCCTTGCGATAATGTCCAATATGGCGCCGGATGATGGAGGGTTTATGTCTTCGGAAACTATTTTTGTGGACTGTCCGCATTGCGGCATGCGGCTGGAAGTTGACAAACAGACGGGCAAGGTCGTAAAAACCTGGGAGAAGCTGAAAATAAAAGACGGCGCTGACCCGTTCGCCGAATCTCTCAAAAAAATGAAAGAGGAAAAAGACCGGCTGGACAAGTATTTTACCGGCGCGCCGGAGAGCCTCAAGCAGCGCCGGCAGGAACTGGCCGACCAGTTCGAGGCCGAGAAGCAAAAAATAAAGGACGCTGGCGGCACAGTGGAACGCCCGCTGAACCCGCTGGATTTGGACTGACAGTCTGCTATAATATCGCATGATTGAACCCTCCCCTCCGCCATTCGCCGACCGGCCTTCAAAAGAACCGCGCGCCACTCACGCGAAGGCATATACAATATTCGCGGCGGCGGCGCTCGCGCTGACTATAACCGCGGTTTTCCTGCGCGATTTTTCCGCCGCCAGGCGCACGCCCGCGGCGGAGATTCCCCTCGTCTCCGCGGGGGAAGACCTGCGGCGGGCAAAACAAGCGGAAGACGCCATGCGCGCGCGCGCCCTGCTCGCCGACGGCTACGGCGCGGCGGAATCTCCTTGCGAAGGGCATATGACCGTTGTCCGGGAAAAAGGTTTTGCGGGGGCCGCGCTGCCGCCAAAACCGGTTTCGGAGGTGCTGACCGAGATAAGCGGCGCCAAAAAGCGCCCCGCCGTGCCGCTCAGAGAAAGCGATTTCTCCAAAGTGGTGGTCAGCCCCAGCCTCAATCCGCCGGAAAGCAGGATTTCCCTCAAGACAGCCGTGCCGGGCCCGACCAACCCGCTGCCGTCGGCGCCGGTCAGCGCCAAAGTTTTCAGCGACGGACGCAGCTACGCCGCTTTCCGCGCAAGCCATCCGGGCAGCAGGCTGCCCGACGCCGATTTTTCGCGGCAGATGGTGGTGATGCTGGTTTCAACCTCGGATTTTCCAAACAGAATTTTTCAGGCGGTGGAGGCGCGCGAGACGAAAGGAAAGCTGGTGGTGCAATACCGCGTGAACGCTTTCGCGGCCGCGCAGGACGAGGACGACTACTATTCGGCGATTGCCGCGATGAAATCGAAGTTGCCGGTGGAATTGCGCCAGATACGCTGAGCCGGAATTATCCGGTTTTTTTGAAAACGAACTCGTTGCAGCCGGACCCGCCGCCGTTGGTCAACAGCCTCTCCAGCGAAAATCCGCGTTTTTTGCAAAAATAGAAAATCTCTTCCGGCCTGGCCACCTCGAACGGATAGCCGCCCGTCCAGTCCACAAGGTCGTATTTCCAGTTCATGCCGCGCGGGGAAACACACTGCGGGAACGGACTTCTCATATTGACCAGATTCGCGGCTGAACTTCGCAGCGCAAAATAAGCGCCGACGCCAAAAATCAGCAGACCCCGCATCGCGGGCGAAGAGGAGCAGTACGTTTTTTTTATGAACCGCCACCGCCGGCTGGCGCCGCCCTGGTCGTTATAAATGGCCAGGCACAATTTGCCGCCGGACTTCACGGCCGCGCAAATATTGTCCATCGCCCTGTACATGTCTCCGGTGTGATGCAGCACCCCCCAGGAGTAGACCACGTCGAACTTTCCCAGCGATTCGATATAGGTCCGGTCAAGAGCGTCGCCGCGCTCTATCCGCCAGCCTTCGCCGGACGGAAAATACCGCCGCCGCAATTCCTCCGCGCAGGCTACGGCCCGGGCATCGAAATCGAAAGACAGCGCGTCCGCTCCGAGCCGTTTCGCCGCCAGGCTGAAAATCCCGCTGCCGCAGCCTGCGTCGAGAAATTTCAGGCCGCGCAGTTCCTGAGCTTCCAGCATGGTTTTGAGCGAGTTTTCGGCGTCCAGAATGCGCCGTTCGTCCACGATTTTCAGGAATTGGGACCAGTTCTCGCCGAACTCAAAACGCTTTTCGCGGACCGGCGTGTTTTCGCTCATGATTTGCATCGTTCCGCCGCGAACAATAGGGCGGCCTCCATGCTTTCAGAGTCCGCACGGCCTTTGCCGGCGATATCGAACGCGGTGCCGTGCGCGGGCGACACCCGCATGAACGGCAGCCCGAAAGTCCAGTGCACTACGGGCGCTTTGGCGGCGAGCTTGAGCGGGGCAAGCGCCTGGTCGTGGTACATGCAAAGTATGCCGTCGTAATTCCCCGCGGCGTGGGCCTGCCACGCCGCGTCGGAGGGGAGGGGGCCGCAAACGCGCATTCCGCCCCTGCGCAGCGCGGCGACGGCGGGCGCGATGACGCGGGTTTCCTCGCCGCCCAGCACGCCGCCGTCGCCGGCGTGCGGATTGAGGGCGCAGACGGCAAGAGACGGATTTTTTATTCCGAGACTCGCCAGCGCGGCGCGGAAAGTTTTGGCGCGGGCGATTATTTTTCGCGCGGTTATCTGTTCCGGCAAGGCTTTTATCGGGGAATGTTCCGTAACCAGCGCGCAACGGATTTTGCCCGCCGCAAACAGCATGGCGGCGTCCTGACATTCCGTAACTTCCCGCAAAAATGACGTATGGTCCTTGTAACCGACGCGGGCCAGCGCCCAGGATTCCTTGCATATCGGCGCTGTCACGACGGCGTCCGCATGACCATTAAGCGCTAGATTCACCGCCAGTTTCACCGCTTTGAACGAAGCCGAACCGCCGCAAGCCGACGGCGCGCCCGGTTTGGGCAGCGGCGCGAGCCCGCCGGTGTCTATGACGGCGCAAAGAGACTGGCGCCAGCCGTATCCGGCAAACGCGCGCGCATCCCCCAAAAGCACTGGCCGGCACCGGTTCCTTATCCGCGCGGCGCGCAGGGCGCGCACGCAGATTTCGGGGCCGATGCCGGCCGTGTCTCCTGAAGTGATTAAAACAACCGGTTTCAATTTTTAGACTTGTCCTCGTTGATTACGACAGACGCCTTCGCCCGCAGCGATTCCACCAGCTTTTTGAGCTCCGCCTTGAACTGGCGGTTCATCAAATACTGGCCAAGCTGCTCGCGCAACTCGTCAAACTGCGGCGACTGCGCCACGCGGTGTTCGTCCACGCGGAGAATGTGGTAACCCAGCGGCGTGGCAAACGGCTCGCCCACCTGGCCCACGGGAAGCGCGAAGGCCTGTTTTTCAAATTCGGCGGGAAGGCCCATTCCCTTGATCATCGGCCCGATATCTCCCCCGCGCGCGGCGCTTTCGGCTTCCTGCGAGTGTTTTTTGGCGAGTTCCGCAAAATCGGCGCCGTTGTCGAGCTGCTTCTTGATGTCCTTGGCGGTCTCAAGCGCTTTATTTTTTTCCACTAGCGGGGCTTTTTCGTCCGCTTTGATGAAAATGTGGCGGACGCGGACGCGCTCGGCGCTCATATCGCGCACCTGCCGGGCCATCAGCTGCACTTCCTGCGCGTCGGCCTCGCTCATGCCGGCCAGCGGCGCGGTGGCGCCCTTGACGACGAACATCAGCTTGTCGTAAAACTTTTTGATTTCGGAATCCGCCGGCTGCACGAGTTTGGGCTGCAAAGTCTGCTGCACGTATTTTTCGGCGGTCATCTGGCGGGTCAGCCGGGCGCGGAACTCGTCGAGCGTCAGCGCCTCTTTCTTGAGCTCTTTCTCGAAATTGGCGTTGGCCTGCGCCTCGGCGAGCGGGCGGCCGTTCTCGTCGGCGGCGAAGGTTTTGCGCACTTTCTCCAGGCGGTCCTGCACCTCGCGGTCGCGGACTATCACCTTGGCGCTCTTGGCCGCCTGCTCCACCAGCAGGGTGCTTATCATCTCGTCAAGCACCTGTTTGGACAACTGCCTGTCGGCGTCCTTCTGCTCGAAAAACTTCGGCATTGTGGCGCGGTAACGCTCGGTCAGCTCGCCCACGAAGCGGGTGTATTCGGAGCGGAGCACCGGCTCGCCGTTGACCGTGGCCACCGTGTCCTCCATCACCTTGGCGGACGCGCCGGAGCAGGCCAGCAGCGCGGCGGCCAGCGCGGACAGCGCGAACTTACTGGTATTTATAGCTTTCATCAAGAACCTCCACCGGGTATTTGGACTGAAGCGAATTCAAATAGTCGTCGAGCTTTTTCTTCTCGAGTATGCGCCCTATGCGGTCGCGCGCGGCGGCGTAGGACAGCTTGTTCTCGCCGTTTTTGCGGATGATGTGGTAGCCGGAGCGGCTTTTTATGACGCCCTGCACCTCGCCGGACCGCATCCCGATGGCGGGGCCTTCGAGCTCCGGCAGGAACTCGCCCGCGATGAACGCGGGCACCCTGCCGCCGTTGGCGGCGGTCTCGCGGTCAAGCGAACGCGACTTGGCGGCGGACTGGAACGAGTGCGGCGAAGCGCGCAGGCTTTTCACCAGCGCGGAGGCCTCGTCGGGATTGGACAGCAGTATATGGCTTATGGAGACTTCAAAAGGGTACTTGCGGTAATACTCCTGTATTTCCCGCTCTGAGACCGAAATGATGTTTTTGGAGCGCAGACTGTCCAGCCACATTCTGGTGAGGAGATATTCCTGAAAGTCGGCGTAGCGGTCGTCGAGCTCTTTTTTCATCCGCGCCGTCTCGGTTTTGTAAACCCCGGAGCGCGGAATATCGCTGTCCTGCGCGGCGGAAAGGATGACGCGCTCGCGCAGCAGAATCTGGAGGAATTGTTTTTTGCCTTCCGGCGTGGAGACGTATTTCTGGTATTCGGCGGGCACATCCCCTGCTTTACGCTCCAAATCAGCCGCGGTGATGACCGCATGGCCGACGCGCGCCAGCGGCGCATTGCCGTCTTTTCCGGCGCACATGTCCGGTTTTTTGGAGCAACCGCAAACAACCAGCATGCCCAAAGAGCATGCGGCAAGCTTCGCAAATATCATCTCGTTGCGGTTCACGGTTTTATTCTACCAAAATTATCACCCATGACGGAGGAATGAAACTATTTCGCGCGCGAAATCCAGCGAATCTGCGCCTCCGGCTGTTATGCGCGCACCGTCGCCGAGCGGCGAGGGAAGGAAGCGCACGCGGTCGGCGTATTTGGCCAGCAGGCGCGCGCCGGTGTCCGAAGGCGGCGGCGCTTCCCTGAGGAAATAAATCTCCAGCGCGCCGTTGTTGAACTCCAGGTGGCGCACGCCGGAACGCGCGGCGAGGTGGCGCAGCTTCATCACCTCCGCGATATTTTTCACGCTTTGCGGCGCGGGGCCGGAAACATCTTCAAGTTTGGCCAATATTTCATCGGCTGTTTTGTCGTCGGCGCCCAGCAGGCGGCGGTACCAGTTGAGCCGCTCGGTTTCGTCGGGCATGTAATCCGGCGGGATGAAGGCGGGCACCGGCGCGTCAAACGAGGCCGGCTGCAACTGCCGCCGCGCGCCGCCCTTGAGGCGGCTCACCTCCGACGAAAGCATATCGCAATACAGCGAAAGCCCCACTTCGTTTATGAACCCGTGCTGGCGCAGCCCCAAAAGCTCGCCCGCGCCGCGTATCTCCAGGTCGCGCATGGCGAGACGGAAACCGGAGCCCAGTTCGCTAAATTCCATAAGCGCGGCCAGCCGCTGGCAGGCTTCCTCCGTCATGCCGGCGCGGTCAGCCTGCGGCTGCGCGGATTTCGCGCCGCGCCGCGCGGGCCTGCCGCGCCGTTTCAAGGGAACGGATTCGTCCGCGAAATCGGCGTCGTCAGGCGGCGATTCGCCCTTTTTGCAGCGGTCCAGCCACGGCGGGTAAAAAAGGTAGCAGTACGCCTTCTTGTCGCCCCTGCCGATTCTGCCGCGCAACTGATAAAGCTGGGACAGGCCGAACTCGTGCGCGTTTTCCACGATAAGCGTGTTGACTTCCGGCATATCAAGGCCCGATTCTATGATTGTGGAGGCCAGCAGCACGTCGTAACTGCGGTTGAAAAAATCGAACATAGCGCGCTCAAGCTCCGCGCCCTCCATCTGGCCGTGGGCGGGACGTATGCGCGCTTCCGGCACCAGCGTTTGCAAAAACGCGAGGCGCGACGCCATCGTGCGCACGCGGTTGTGCACGTAATAGACCTGCCCGCCGCGCTGCAACTCCTCGCGGATGGCCGCGGCGGCGATTTTATCGTCCCACGGCGAAACGCGGGTGGCGATGGGCATGCGGCCCGACGGCGGCGTTTCTATGACGGAGATTTCCCGCAGGCCGGACATGGACTGGTAAAGCGTGCGCGGTATCGGCGTGGCGGAAAGCAATAAAGTATGCACCCCGCGCGCGATTTGGCGCACCTTTTCTTTCTGATGCACGCCGAAACGGTGTTCCTCGTCAATAATGCACAGCCCCAGATTTTTGAAAGCTATATCCTTTGAAAGCAGCCGGTGCGTGCCGATTACGATATCCACCGCCCCCGCGCGCAGGTCGGCTACGATGGTTTTCTGCTCGGCGGCGGTCTGGAAACGGCAGAGCATCGCCAGCTTCACCGGAAAGCCCGCGAAACGCTGGGAGAACGTGCGGTAATGCTGCGCCGCCAGCACGGTGGTGGGCGCGAAAAGCGCCGCCTGCCGCCCGGACAGGGCGCAGCGCAGCGCGGCGCGCATCGCCACCTCGGTTTTGCCGAATCCCACATCGCCCGCCAGCACGCGGTCCATCGGCCTGGGCAGTTCCAGGTCGCCGCTGATAACGTCTATGGCTTTGGCCTGGTCGGGCGTTTCCTCGAAGGGAAACGAGTCCGCGAACTCGCGCTCTATGTGCGGGTCGCCCGCCAGCACCGGCGATTGCGCGGCGGCGCGCTCGGCTTCGATGCGCAGTATTTCCTTCGCCGCGTCCTCGACGCCTTTTTTGACGCGCTTTTTGACCTCGCCCCAGCTTTTGCCGCTCAGGCCGGAAAGCCGGGGGCGCTTGCCCTCCGCGCCCACGAATTTCCGCACGCGCGAGAAATCGTAAAGCGGCACGAAAAGCCGGTGATTGTTTTTGTATTCCAGCAGCAGGCATTCCACCGCGTCCGGCGAATCGCCGGAAACGGACGCGCCTTCGGGCGAAATGGTGCGCAGGCCGAGGTATTTGGCGATGCCGTAATGCTCGTGCACCACGAAATCACCCGGCTTCAAATCCTTGAAACGGATGCGTTTGGCGTTTGAGGAATCGAATTTTTCAAGCAGCGAGCCCGACGAGTAGCGGCGCGCGAAGATATCGCCCGAAGTCATGACGGCAAACCCCGACGGAGGATGAGCGAAGCCCTCGCGCAGCCGGCTCACGCAAAGCTCCGCGCCGGCGCGGGCGCGATGTTCGGCGAAAAGCTCGGACACGCGCTCGAGCTCGCCCCGATTCAGGCAGGAAACACAGACTTTCATGCCCGCCGCGCCCAGGCGTTCTATCTCGGAGATGACACGCGCCATGTCGCCGTTGAAGGCCGGATGGCGCGCCGCGCCGAAATTTCCCGCGTCCGCCGCCAGCGGCACAGGATATAGCAGCGCCGCGGCGGCGCCGTCCGGCGGCGGCTGGCCGGCCTCGTCGGCGGGCAGAGTCTTGTCCAGCAGCAACTCCAGTTGTCCGGCGAGGCGCTCGCGCAGCGAAACGGCGCCGTCATCCGTCTTGCAGGGGATTATTTCCAGCGAGTCCAGAAACCCGCTCGTTGACTGTGTTTCTATATCGAACAGGCGGATGGATTCGACCCTGTCGCCGCTGAAATAAAGCCGCGCGGGGGATTTGAGGGAAGGCGGATAAACGTCCACCACCGCGCCGCGCACCGCGTATTCGCCGGGCTGCTCGACGAATTCCGCGCGCTCGTAGCCGGCTTGCGCCAGCGAGCCGCAAAGCGCGTCCCGCCTGAGCGCGCCGCCGCGCGTTATGGTCTGAATGTTTACAGTGAATTCCGCCGGCTCCGGCGCGGGCAGCGCGAGGCTGCGCCAGCTTGCTCCGGCCAGCACGATTTCGCCCTTCGCGGCGGAGACGAACAGGTTCATCGCCGCGGCGCGCGACAGCCGCTCCTCGCCGAACTGGATTGTTTTAAGGCGTATTTTCCCGCCGGTTATGGAATTGAGAGCCTCGGCTGACCGGAGAAAATCGGAAACCTCTTCTTCCTCTCGCGCGCAAAAAACCGCGCCGCGCCCGCGCGAACTGAAATTCGACAGCGCCAGCCAGGCTTTCGCCGCGCAGTTGGGCAGTCCCGCGAAAACGGCGGGGGTGCGCGGACAACCGGATTGTCCCGGCGATTGTGCGGGAGGCAAACTCATATTGATGACAGGCGGCGGGTTACTGCCCTCTGTCGTGGTCTATGTCGCAGAAAGTTTTGGGCTCGGTGCCTTTCACGAAGGCTTCGAGAAATTTGTTCTTCGCCGGACAGGTCGGCAGCGCGAGCTTGCCGGAAGCGGAATCTATCAGCACGAACGAAACGCCCTCGGGCACGGGGAACTGGCGCGCGGGCTGGTCTTTGAGCAATTCGCCCATTATCTCCGTCCACCACGGCACCACGATGGAGCCGCCGGTCCAGTCCCGGCTTTCTATGGTGGAGGAATCGTCGTAGCCCATCCACGCGCCCGCCGTTACGTCGGGCGTGGAGCCGATGAACCACATGTCGCGGTGGTCCTGGCTGGTGCCGGTTTTGCCGGCGATGGGGCGGTTGAGGGAGCGCGCGCGCACGGCGGTGCCGCGCTCGACAACGCCGCGCATCATGTTGGTCAGCACGAAAGAATAATTGGGCGCGAAAGCCTCGGTCTCGCCCGGCACGTGCTCTTCGAGCACGCGACCCTGCTGGTCCTCCACACGGGAAACCGCGAACGGCTCCGTGCGTATTCCGCCGTTGGCGAAAGTGGCGAAGGCGTTGACCATCTCTATAAGCGGCAAAGCGGAGGTGCCGAGACCCAAAGAAGGCACGGGGTCGAGCTTTTTGCGGACGCCGGCGCGCCTGGCCGTTTCCACGACGAGCGTGGGCCCTAATTTGTCAACGAGGTTTACCGAGACGAGGTTGCGCGACAACTCCAGCCCGCGCCGCAGCGTGATTTTGCCGAGAGTCTTGTAATCGAAATTATTAGGCACCCAGATTTTGAAATCCTTGCTGCCCACAAACGGCTGCGTGGCCAAACGGATGGAATACTGGTCGGTGGCGCCCTCGAAAAGCCGCCAGTCCCGCCCGTCGTAGTAATAGGCCATCGGGACATCGTCCACCAGGGTGGCGGGGGTGTAGCCGTTTTGCAGCGCGGTCATCCACACGAACGGCTTGAAGGTGGAGCCCGGCTGGCGGTTGGCCTGCATGGCGCGGTTGAACTGCGTCTCTTTGTAGTCGCGCCCGCCGATAAGCACCTTGATGGCGCCGGTTTTTATGTCCAGCATCAGAAACGCGCCCTGCATGCGCAGCGCGCGGGTGGAGGCGTCGGCGTCGAACTCACCGTTTCCGGCGGCTTTATCGGCTTCCTTCGCCACGTCGGCGTCTATGGCCTGTAGGTTCTTCTCCATTATCCGCTCGGCGACGCGCTGCGCGTCCAAATCCAGCGTGGTGTGCACCTTCAGCCCGCCCTGATAAAGCATGTTCACGCCGTATTTCCCTTCGAGGTACTGGCGCACATATTCCGCGAAGTAGGGGGCCTGCGTGGCCGCGTAAAGCGGCTTCACCGCCGGCAGCGGCTCGTTGTTGGCCGCCTCGCGCTCGGCTTTGGAGATGTAGCCCTCCTCCTGCATGCGCAGCAGCACTATGCTGCGCCGCCACTTGGCGAGCGGCGCGTTGCGGAACGGCGAGTATTTTCCGGGCAATTGTATGAGGCCGGCCAGCAGCGCCGATTCCGGCAGCGTCAACTGGCTCACGTCCTTGCCGAAATAGACCCGGGCCGCCTCGCCCGCGCCGTGGGCGCTTTCGCCGAAATAAATCTGGTTGAGATACATTTGCAGTATCTCTTCCTTGCTGAAGCGCCGCTCAATCTGGAAAGCGATGATGATTTCGCGGATTTTGCGGATGACTTTCTTTTCCGGCGTGAGGAAAATCTGGCGCGCGAGCTGCTGCGTGACGGTGGAGGCGCCCTGCGCGGCGCGGCGGTGCAGCAAGTCGTTGAAAAGCGAGCGCAGCATTCCTTTGGGGGAAATGCCGTAATGGCCGAAGAAATCGTTGTCCTCGGTGGCGATGACGGCGTTTTGCAGGTCCACCGGTATCCTCGACAGCGGAATCAGCGCGCGGCGCTGTATGGAGAAATCCGCTATGGATTTGCCGTTGGCGTCGAACACGCGCGTGGTGAGCGAGGGAGTGTATTCCTCCAGCCCGTTCGTGGACGGCAGGCCCGACAGCACGTAGCGCAAAAACGCGCCGAAGCCGGTTATGCAAAGCACAAGCGCCAGCGCGGTCATATAAACCGCGCGGCGCGCCGGCGACCGCCGGACAGCGGTGAATAGTTTTTTCATGCCTTCAAGATTATATCACGGAAAGCGGCGGGCGTGTTTTTTTAGAATTTTATGATATAATTTGTTTCAGGGAATACGCTGTGTTCCTGCAATAGCAAGACAGCGAGTTCGCTGGTGAATAAAGAGGATAAAGGAAATGGCAAAAGGCAAAGTGAAGTGGTTCAACAACCAGAAAGGCTACGGGTTCATCACCCCTGAGGATGGCTCCAAGGATTTGTTTGTCCATTACTCGGCAATCTCGGGCGACGGCTACAAGAGCCTGACCGAGGGTCAGGAAGTGGAGTTCGAGACCGCCGACTCCGACAAGGGCCCCAAAGCCATCAACGTCACGAAAGCCTCCTAAACACTACTACGCTAAGTGAGTAGCAGTGCTAAAACGCTTTCGCGCAAGACGCAGGCCCCGGCTGTCCGCCGGGGCTTTTTTCCGCTATTGACGCTAACATTTACGAAGGGTATACTATTTTTGACGGCTCGCGCGGCGGCGCCCCTGTATGTTTGGCGGCACGGTTTGAGTATTTCTGGAAATCAAGGAGAAACAAACGCTTAAGACAGCTTCGATTTATCTGGCGGCAATGTTGTTTTGCGGCGCGGCGTTCGCCGCCAACTGCACGACTCCCACGGCGGGCGCTCCGGGGCAGATGAAGTATATTTCCAGCGTGATGCAATACTGCAACGATTCGGGCAGGTGGGTTTATATGAGCAGCAGCACCACCGGCGGCTCGAACGGCTACGTGCAGTTCAACAATTCCGGCTCATTCGGCGGCGACAGCGGCTTGTTTTGGGATAACACCGACAAACAGCTCGGCATAGGGACAGCGAATCCGGCTGCCGCGCTTGATTTGTCCGCCAAGACCGACTCGTTGCGCGTGCCTTCCGGCACTACGGCGCAGCGGCCGGGCTCGCCCGCCAACGGCGACGTCCGCTACAACACCACCACCCGGCAGCTTGAGGCCTACATAAACAGCACCTGGTATTCCGTAGGCGTAACCCAGCCCTGCCAGATTGGCACCGCGGTGGTTACAGTTCTAACGGCGGGGTCCGGTTCCTGGACGGTGCCCACCTGCTGGAACAGCAGCAATAACACCATAGAGGTTATCGGCGGAGGAGGAGGAGGAGCCGGCGGAGCAATCGGGTATACCTATGAAGCGGGCGGCGGCGGCGCGGCCTATGCAAAGGCCACTAACCGGAGTTTTCTTATCGGCGACACTGTTTCTTATGGAGTGGGTTCCGCCGGCTCCGGCGGAGCCGCCGGCGGCGGCAACGGCACCAATGGCGGAGACAGTTGGTTCGGCGGTTCCGGCTGTGCGAGCGCGTACGCTTGCGCGCACGGCGGCGCGGCGGCCAACCACGGAACCGGCGGTTCCGGCGGCACGGTCGGCGCCGGCACCGGTTCGAGCGGCGGCAACGGCGCAAGCAACACCGGCAGTCTCAACACCGGCGGAGGAGGCGGAGGCGCGGCGGGACCTCATGGCGCCGGCAAAGACGGCGGAATAGGTAACAACGGCACCGCCTGGGGCGGAGGAGGCGGAGGAGGCAGCGACGGCGGAACTGTCGGCTCTGCCGGCGGTTCAAGCGCCGGCGGCTCGGGCGGAAACAACTCCGCCGGCGTTGGCGGCGGCGTTCCGAACGGCGGAAACGGCAGCGCCTCCGCGGGCTATGGAGGAGGCGGCGGCGCGGGCGGCTACAATGGCGTCAGCGGCGGCGCGGGCGGCGCAGGACTGGTTTGGAGTTCCGCCTACGGCCCTGGCGGCGGCGGTGGCGGCGGCAGCAACGGCGGCATCGGCGGGACCGGCGGCGGCTATGGCGGCGGCGGTGGCGGCGGTTACAATAACGGCAGCAGCACGGGCGCCGGCGGCGCGGGGTCGGGCGGACTCATCGTCATTACCTACACGCCCTGACGAAAACGCAAGGCTGCTTGTGCGCAGGCTTAAAATGCCTGCCCAATGGCGCGCTCAGGGCGTCTATGACGCGCTGAACTGGGAAAACAGGGTTGCCGATTGGCGTTGCGCGGGATATAATATGTCTTGCACCGTGCCGTAAGCCGGCAAAAGCGGGATTGGGGATTAAGCGTGAAAACAGTTCAGAGGATTTCATGAGAGGCTGGAAACACATTTTTGGCGCGCGTTACGGATTTGCAACGAGCGTTTGCCGCATTGCCCTGCCGGTGTTTGCTTTTATCTGCCTGTTGCCGGCGGCGGTTTTCGCGCAGGGCGGCTATTACCCCTCGCCCAGCGGCTCGCTGAACAGATACTACGCCTCGCAATTGCAGGTGGGCGCGGCTAATACCGCGCTGGTCGGTATATCTTCCGCGAGCGTGGGGACGGTTGACAATTCGACCTATACCGGCACGATATTCGGCTCGAACCGCACGCTGTCGCTGCGGCCCGAGGGAAACATCGTTTTCACCGCCAACCAGACGGGGGCCGCGGCGGTTTCCGCCTCCGGCTCTGTGACCGGCGGCGTGGAAGACAACGGGCAATACAAGGCCGCCGTGGTGCCGGCCGAGTATTCGGCGGGGGGGCAGGTGTATCTGTCGAAACTGTGCACATGGGAAACCAGCAATAAGTGCCCGTCTCTGAACGGCAAAGGCACGATTATCGCCGCCGCGCAAACCGACGGTGGAGCGCATATCGCGTACGGACCGTGCATGAACCTGGGCAGCGCGAAACTGTTTCTTTGCTGCAATTTCATCACGCTGCCGGTGACTTCCGACCCGGTCTCTTCCGGCGCCGGCGTTAATATGCAGACGCGCACCGTATACTGCGAGTCGGGGTCCGTCATCCAGGGACGGAGATATCATTGTACCGGCGGTGTCCCTGAGGGCGATACCAATTGGGCGGCAAGCACCAACACCTGCGGCGTCTGCATGGCCTCGGCGCCGGAGTTCCGCAAGTCGCCGTGCCCCGAGGACAAGAATGCGCCGCCCGACTCGACCTTTTCGGGGAACATCACGGAGATGCGGACTTACACCTGCCCCGGCAACGTGGCCGGCGCGTGGAAGACCATCGCCAATACCTGCCTGACCCGCACCTGCAAGGTTCCGGCCACCGAGACGCGGAGCCAGCCCTGTCCCACATTTCCAATCCAATATTCGCCGGGGGTGCAGACGCAGCAGCGAGACTGGTCCTGCGTAAACAATATCCCCGTGGCGGGCGAATGGAGGACGGTTTCGGGCGCCTGCACGATTGCGTGCCTCGGCAGCGGGCAATTCATAAGCACGCGGCAGCCGTTCAGTTATGACGATAAGCGCGCCTGGGAGTTAGCGGGCACGCCGTTGCCGCCTGGGGCCTGCACTGCTTCGTCTTGCGCAACAACATGGCAATCCCTGGGGAATGCGGCGACGGGAAATGTAACCTGCAACCAGTGGGGCCGGTGCTGCTGCTCCGGCAAAGTCCAGACCTGGGGACGCTGGAGTTTTTGGGGCTGCGTATGAACAGAGAGTTGTTTATGAAAAAGTTTTTCGGCAATTTGAGCGGCGGCGTGCGGTCTCAGGGTTTGCCAGGATTGCGCTGTTGGATTGCGACAGGCGCGGCGGTCGGCGTGACAGTGCTGTTTGCGTGTCTGAGTCCGCATGGAGCGTATGGCGAAACTTTAACCCTCAAGACCTACTATCCGCCTATGATGATGTCCGTCGGCTACGGCATATCGTCGGAGTTGCATATTTTTGACAATAGCGGCAAAAACAAGCTGCTGTTTGACTCTTCTTCCGAAGGCGCTCTCACCGGGATAGTCGGGACAGCTGACGGTGCGGATATCAACGTGGCCGCGCCGGGGGGCTATATTTATCTTTCCCCCGCGAACCGGAACATCGTTATCAAAGGCAGCCTCGGCCTTGCGCAGCCTTCCAACGGCGATATGACTAGTTTCTGCGTCTGGAAAGCCCTTGCAAAACCCCCGAACGCCGATAAGGTATACTGCCCGGTGTCGCAACCAGTGGCGATAGCGCTCGCGGACGGCCAAAAACAGATAACTTATGACAGCGGCGATATCGGGGAGAATTCCGGCTACATGCTCTGCTGCGCCGTCGGCGTAGTGGAACCGTTCACCTTTAATTCCGTCACCGCCGCGCCGGCAGTGCCGCTGCCTGCCGGGGGGACGCCGGCGGTAAATACCCGCTGCTACCCACGCACGCCCGATATCGCAAAGGATGCCTGTCCCGCCGGACAAACCGGCAATATCACCAAAATAAGGTTTTATACCTGCCCCGGCCAGGTAGCGGGTTCCTGGATGACGGTGGCAAACTCCTGCATGCCGCCGCAGACCTGCGTGCTGCCCAAAGACGAGATACAGGAGTTGAATTGCCCTTATCCGCAGACAGGCACCATTACGCAGACAAGGACCTGGAGTTGCTCGGGCGCCACTCCGGTCGCCGGCCCTTGGGGGACCACCACGACCACCTGCAGGCGTATCTGCACGCGCGACGGGAACAGAATGCCGCTCGGCACCGAATGTTGTTCCGGGTTTGATCATGCGCAAAACGATACCTGGTGCTGCGGCACGGGATCATGCTGAGTAAATGCGGTTGAGGAAACATATGGCCAGGTTAAATTTTGCGATGCGAAGCGCAGCCGGCATTTTCCTGGCGGCAGCGCTGTTTTTGCTTCCTCCGCCGGCGCCGCGCGCCGAGGAGTTTTCCGTGACAACTTACTGGCCGCAGACATACTCCAGCATGAAAAGCGTGCGTTTGCATCCGCCGGCGGATAACAAAGGCGGGTTCGCCGAGGGCGGAGGGGACGCCCCCGCCAGCAGAATCTACATCGGCGGTTTTGACGCGGTGAATACCGCGCTGAGCACCGTCAACCCGCTGCCTTCCGGTTTGTACGGCCTTTACAGGCCCGCCGACGATTTGGTGCTGCGCGCGAGCGATTCGATAGAGTTGTTCCCTAAGAATGGAGGGAGCATTCTGTTCAAAAACTCGTTGCTGGGCAGAGTATGCAAATGGGTGTCCGGGCTCAAATGCCCCGCTAACGGCGAGGTCTGGACCCTTGTCGCGATGGGCGGCACAGACGGCGAAGGCAGCTTCATAGACTATTCGCAGCCTGATTACGGAGCCGTGCTGTGCTGCCGGTTCCAGTCCGGCATGGACGTGTATGCCTCCGCGTCGAGCGGCTGCATACTGCCGGCGGACGATACGCGGGTCATAGACTGCCCCGACGGCAAGACGGGCGCGATAACGCAGGCGCGCTCCTACACCTGCCCCGGCCCGACGGCGGGAGCCTGGGCGACGGTCTCGCAAAACTGCGATGCCTGCGTGCCGCCGGAACCCAAGACCAGAACCGTCAACTGCCCCGCCGGCGGCGTTGGCAAAATCACCCAGATGAAGACTTATGCCTGCTCCGGCCAGACGGTGACGGAGAGCGACTGGAAAGATGTTTCGGAATCCTGCGTTGAGCCTACCCCGCAAGCCCCCTGCGTGCTTCCGTCGCCCAATCCGATGACTAGGACTCTGGGTTGCTGTCCCGGCAAGACTGGATCTGTCACGGAGCAGAAACTGGTTTCCTGCGTCAACGGCGCGCCGCAGGGCACGTGGCAGAAAGTTTCAGACACCTGCGCGCTGTCTTGGGGCTGCGCGTATAATAACGGCTGCGGTTCGGGCATATTATGCGGCCCCAATCAGTTTTGCGCCGACACGTGCAACTAAGAAATGTTCCGGCGGCCGCCGTCGAATTCCGCAATCCAACTGCAATTTTCGGGTTATCGCTCTGTTGCTCTATTTTTTAGCCAGTTTATCCAACTGGACGCGTATCGTGTCCAGCTTGGTGTTTATATCCCTGCTGGAGGAATCCAGTTCGGAAAAGTAGTCCCGCATATATTTCTTCAAAGCTGACAATTCGGTTTCCACCTCGTCGAGCCTGGCGTGGAGGGTCTTTTCACCCGCGGGCGCGGCGGAAGCTGCCTCCGTTTTTGCGGGCTCGGGGGCGGATTTAGCCGCGGAATACGCAACCGGCGCCGGCGGTTGAGCGGCGGTCGGCGGAGCGGCATCAGGCTGCGCGGCGGCAAAAAACGAGTCAACCCCCGAAAGGCCGGATTGCGGCTGCGTTTCGGTTGCGACGGGCGGAGCGGAGGCGGCGTCAGCCGCCGCGCCGGGGTCCGGCTGTTCCCGCGCCGGGGAAGCGGCGGACTCCGCTTCGGCTTTGGCCGCGCCGCCGTCCTGCGGAGCGGGCTTTGCGAACAATTGCGACGGCAGCGCCTGGCGCACCGCCGCGCCGAACGCGGCGAAAAGCCCGCCCGGCTTTTTCTCCTCCGGTTCCACGGCGGGCTGCGGGGGCCGGTTTTCGTCGGCGGGCTGTAGCGGCGCAGCTTCAGCCGGCATCTGTCCGCCGGGGGTATCGGCGGCAGGCTGCAAAGCCGCGTCCTCGCCGGCAGTTTGCCGCGCGGGTTCCGCTTCAGGCTGCGGTTGAGCCGCCGGCGCGCCGTCCGGAGCGGCGGCGGCTTCGGGCGGGCCGAGATGGTCTTTCACCAGCTTGAGAATGTACTCCGGCTCGAACGGTTTGGGGACGAAAATGGAACTTTCCATCCTGACGGTGGTATTCGCCTCGAACTTGGTGTTGCCCGACACCACGATGATGGGCACGGTTTTGGGAAGGGTCTGGCGCAGCGCGCGCAGGAAAAGACTGCCGCCCACAAGCGGCATCTCCATATCGGTTATCACAAGTTCGGGGGTAAGGGTTTCGAGAAGCTGAAGCGCCTCGTCGCCGTTAGAGGCGGTACGAAGGTCGTAACCAGCCAGGACGGCTTTGTAAAGAGCTATCAATACCGGATCGTCGTCAACAGCCAGAATAACCTTGGGCATTTTAATATTAAAACAAATAAACACGCCTATTTGAAGACCAGCGTGTTTAAGTGTTTAAGGCCGGCGCACATATCGGGATTTGCAACCGACAAGCCGGCGGCGCGGTTATATAAAAACGGAACGACATCAAGCATCGTTCCGTTTTTTTAACAGTGCGCCCGGTAGGACTTGAACCTACGACCCGTCGATTATGAGTCGACTGCTCTAACCAACTGAGCTACGGGCGCGAAAACCTCAATTTTCCCTGCAAACCCCCGCTTCCTGCGGCCTTTTGCCGTTCTTGCCGAAAGGCGAAATCCGCCGGAGCCTTTCTATTATAGCAGGTATTTTTCCCAAAACAAAATCCGCCTCCGCCGCCGTGTTGTACACGCTCAGCGAGAAGCGTATCGAGCCGTGCGCGAACGTGAACGGCACGCCCATCGCGCGCAAAACGTGCGACGGCTCCAGCGAGCCCGACGTGCACGCCGAGCCCGACGAGGCCGCTATGCCCAAATCGCTCAGCATAAGCAGTATCGCCTCACCCTCCACGAACTCGAAACTGATGTTGGCGGTATTGGGCAGCCGCGGCGATTTTCCGCCGTTCACTTTCGCGTTGGAAATTCTGGAAAGCAATTCTTTCTCCAGCCTGTCGCGCAGCGCTTTGACGGCGGTGTTTTCGGTTTCCACATTTTTGCGCGCCAGCTCGCACGCTTTGCCTAGTCCGACGATGTACGGCGCGTTCTCGGTTCCCGCGCGGCGGCCATGCTCCTGATGCCCGCCCATCATGAAGGGCACAAACCGCGTTCCTTTCCTGACGTACAGCGCGCCGATTCCCTTCGGCGCGTGCAGCTTGTGGCCGGACAGGGAGAGCATGTCAATATTCGAGCGTTTGAGGTCCAGCGGCAATTTTCCGGCGGATTGCACCGCGTCGGTATGAAAAACGGCGCCGCGCGCTGCCGCGATTTCGGCGGCTTTCTCGACAGGGAAAATGACGCCCGTCTCATTATTGGCATGCATTATGGAGACGACGGCGGTGTTTTCGGTCACGGCGGAGCGCAGTTCCTCAAGGTCAATCATTCCCTCGCCGTCAACGGCAAGATAGGTGGCCTGATAGCCCTGCGATTGCAGGTAACGGGTCGTGTTGAGCACCGCCGGATGCTCCACCCGCGTGGTGACGATATGCCGGCGCTCGGGGTAGGAGCGCAGCGCGGAGAAAAGCGCGGTATTGTCGCTTTCAGTGCCGCAGCTGGTGAAAATTATCTCGCCCGGGTCGGCGGCGCCCAGCAGTTGCGCGACAGACTCGCGCGCCTTGTTGATATGGCGCTGCACCTGCCCGCCGAATTCGTGCATGCTGGAGGCGTTGCCGTATTTTTCGCCGAAAAACGGCAGCATCGCCTCCACCACTTCGTCGGCGACGCGGCTGGTGGCGTTATTGTCCATGTAAATTTCTTTCATAGTCTACTCCGCCTGCTCGACGGTAATGGCGGGGTCGAGCAACTCCCGCAGCTTTTTCTCCACAAAAGACTTCAGCGTGACGCCGGAACTGGGGCAGGAGCGGCACATTCCCGCCAGCCGCACCTTTATGACGCTGCCCTGAATATCCACCAGCTCTATGGAGCCGCCGTCGGCCAGCAGGTTGGGCGCGATTTCGCGGGCAAGGGCTTCCTCCACGGCGTGGATTTTCCGCACCATGGTAAGCTGCGAAAACGCCTTTGGCGGCGCGGCGGAGGGCTTGTTGCCCAGCATGTCATCCAGAATGCGCTGTATCTCGCCCCTGCATTTGCCGCAGCCGCCGCCGGCTTTGGTGAAATTGGTGACATCCGCCACGGTGCGCAGCCGGTTTTCCGCGACTGTTTTGCGGATTTTTTCCTCCGTCACGCCGAAGCATTTGCAGATGACTTTCCCCTCGGGTTCCTCGTGCGTCACGGGCTTGCCGCCCGCGCCGTAGCTTTTTATGGCGGCTTCCAGCGCTTCCATTCCCATCACGGAGCAGTGCATTTTTTCCTCGGGAAGGCCGCCGAGATAGTCGGCTATCTGCTGGTTGGTGACTTTTGCGGCTTCCTCCAGCGTCATTCCCTTTACGACCTCGGTAAGCGCGGAGGAGGAGGCGATGGCGCTGGCGCAGCCGAAGGTCTCGAACTTTGCGTCCAGGATTTTGCGGGTTTTTTCGTCCACTTTGAGATAAAGCTTGAGCGCGTCGCCGCACACCATGTTGCCGACCTCGCCAACGGCGTTGGCGTCGGGGATATTCCCGACGTTGCGCGGATGCCTGAAATGGTCCTGCACTTTCTTAGTGTAATCCCACATAATTTCCTCCCTGCGCGGCAAAAACGTCCTCAATATCACGATACCTAAAGAGCAATATCCGCGTCAACGCGCGGGAAAATAGACTTGGCCTGAAAGCTTCGGGTTAAAAACGCGGCAGATAGGACAGCAGTTCTCCGGCAAGGACGGAGCGCTCGCCGAGGGCTTTTGCGGCATGGTCGCCGCTGAGGCCGTGGATATAGGCGGCGGCTTTGGCGGCTTCATAGGCGGTGGCCATGCCGAAACCGCGCGCTTTGCCGAATTGCGCCCAGTAACCGGCCAGGAGCCCCGCCAGCACATCGCCGGTGCCGGCTTTGGCGAGGGCGGGGCCGCCGGTGGGGTTTTCCACTATGGTTTTGCCGTCGGAAACAAGAGAGGCGGAGCCTTTTAATATAACCGCGCCGCCGGTACTGGCGCAAAGTTTTTTTATGGCGCTGATGCGTTCGGCTTTTGTAACCGGGACGGGAATTTTAAGAAGGCGGGAGATTTCGCCGGGATGCGGCGTCAAAACATGCGGCGCGGCTTTCCCGAAAAATTTTCGCAAATCGCCACGCTGCGCGGCGCAATTGAGCGCGTCGGCGTCCATCACGAACGGCCGGTCCAGAACGGCAAGCGCTCCGCGAACGAACTCCGCTGTCTCCGACGATGCGCCGAGGCCGGGGCCGATCAAAAACAAATCCAGCCCGCGTTTTTTCTTCCACGCCGCTATTGTCTTGAGCGCGGCGCGGGAAACCTCGCCGGTTTTGGTTTCGGGAAGGGGCAGCATTACGGCTTCGGGCACGCATACTGCGGCTACGGGCTGCGAACCTTCCGGTATGGCCAGGGTAACCAGCCCCGCGCCGGCTTTGAGCGCCGCGCGGGCGGACAGGACCGCCGCTCCCGCCATGCCTTTGGAGCCGGCGATTATCAGCACCCTGCCGTAATCGCCTTTATTGGAATCGGCGCGGCGCGCGGGAAAAAGCGCGGCTATTTCGCTGCGTGAGATTATGCGCATTCCACGTTTTTAACAGCCACCGCGGCGGCGGAGGCGTAATCGTCGGCGTGGGAAAGCGCGAGATGGAATATTATTCCCTCGGCGCGCGGGTCCTTGCAGAGTATGCCGGGCCTGCCGCCGGGGGATTTCACTATGGCGATGCTTTTGAGCGCCAGCCCTTTGAGGCCGAGCGCTTTCCACACCGCCTCCTTGGCGGCGAAACGCACCGCCAGCCGCTGAAACTGGTTTTTCTTGCCGATGCTGTAGCGCAGTTCGGCCTCGGTGAAAACGCGGGACAAAAAGGTCTTCTGCCTGCGGATGAGCCGTTTTATGCGCTTAACCTCGACAATGTCTATTCCCACGCCCAGTATCTGAGGAAGCATCATATCATTCTACGGTAACGCTTTTGGCGAGGTTGCGCGGCTGGTCTATGTCGCAGCCGCGTATGGCGGCGGAGTAATAGGCGAAAAGCTGAAGCGGAATCACGCTCAGGAACGGAGAGAACTGCTCGTTCACCTCGGGGGTTGACAGGCATTCGTCAAGCTTGAGCCCGTCCGCCCGCGCGCAGTCGTTTACTATGCCGACTATGCAGGCCCCGCGCGCTTTGGCCTCCTGAAGATTGGAGAGCATTTTATCCAGCAGCCGCGAGCGCACCGCAATGCCCAGCACCGGCATTCCTTCCTCGATAATGGCGATGGGGCCGTGCTTCATCTCGCCGCCGGCGAAGCCCTCGGCGTGGACATAGGCGATTTCCTTTATTTTCAGCGCGCCCTCGAGCGCGATGGGGAAATTGGCGCCGCGCCCCAGAAACAAAAAATGGCTTTTTTTCGCCAGCCGCCCGGCTACGGCCTCCACCTTGCCGCTTTGCTCAAGCACGTCGCGCATGAGCGACGGGATTTTGAGCAACTCGCCAGCGCGTAAGGCGGCGGTTTCGGGAGCCAATTGCCCGCGCGCGGCGCCGAGGTGCAGCGCCAGCATGTAAAGCGCGGTAAGCTGGCCGATGAACGCCTTCGTGGACGCCACGCCGATTTCGGGCCCGCAATGGGTGTAGAAAGTGCAATCGCATTCGCGCGTGAGCGAGGAGCCCAGCACGTTGCAGACGGCAAGCGTTTTAAGGCCGTTCTTTTTAGCCTCGCGCACTGCGGCGAGCGTGTCCGCCGTCTCGCCGGACTGGCTGACGGCGATTACAAGCGAATCGGCGTCCAGCAGCGCCTCGCGGTAGCGGTTCTCGCTGGCGAACTCGACTGAAACGGGCACGCGCGCGAAATGCTCCAGCGCGTAACGGCCCACGAGCCCCGCGTGGTAAGCCGTGCCGCAGGCCACTATCTGGATTTCCTTCAACGTGCGCGCAAATCCGCCGGTGATGCCGAATTCGCGCTCCAGGACTTTTTCGCCGACGGGCCTCAGGCGCCCGCGCAGCGTGTCCTCCATCGAGTCGGGCTGCTCGTGGATTTCCTTGAGCATGAAATGCTTGTAGCCGCCCTTTTCCGCCATGGTGCGGTCCCACTGGACGACGGAAACCGGTTTTTCAACCTTCTTGCCGTCCATATTGAACACGGTCGCGCAATCCGGCTTGAGCACCGCCAGCTCGCCGTCGCCCAGAAAAACTATCCTGCGGGTATGGTCCAGCACCGCCGGAATGTCGGAAGCGAGGAAGTTTTCTCCTTCGCCAATGCCCAGCACAAGCGGGCTTTGCCGCCGCGCGGCGATAAGCGTTTTCGGGCACTGCGCCCAGAGAACGCCAAGCGCGTAGGTGCCTTCAAGCTCCCTGACAGAAAGCCGCACCGCCTCGAACATCAGCGGCTCGAGCATCTCCACGCGCCAGGCTTTGCCGCCGGAGCCCAGATTGCGTATTTTTTCCTCTATGAGGTGCGCGATGACTTCGGTGTCGGTCTCGGACTTGAATTTGTGGCCGGCGGATTGCAGGCGGGATTTTATCTCGGAGTAGTTTTCCACTATGCCGTTATGGACCACCACCAGCTTGCCGTCGCAGTCGGTGTGCGGGTGGGCGTTCTCCTCGCTGGGACGGCCATGCGTGGCCCAGCGCGTGTGGCCGAGCCCCGTGGAGCCGGAAACGGGTTTTGCGGCGACCGCCTTGCTTAAAAGCTCCACCTTGCCGACGCTACGGCGCAATTCCAGCGCGCCCTTGTCGCGGCGTATGACGGCGAGGCCGGCGGAATCGTAACCGCGGTATTCAAGCCGCCGCAGCCCGTCCAGTATTATCGGGGCCGCTTCGCCGCCGCCCACATAACCCACTATTCCGCACATGCACGGTCTCCGTCAGATGAGTTTTTTCATGTCGGCCACGGCTTTTTCGAGCCCCGTGAAAACCGCACGCGCGATTATGGAAAATCCGATATTGAGGCATTCCATCCCGTCTATGCGGGCTACGGGGGGCGCGCTGCGGTAATCCAGCCCGTGGCCGGAGTGGATATGCAGCTTTAGTTCGCGGGCGAGCAGGCAGGCCACATGGATATTCTCCAGTTCCTGCGCCTGGCGTCCGGCCCCGCCGGCCTCGGCGTAAGCTTTTGTGCAGAGCTCCACCGTGTCGGCGCCTATTTTGTGCGCGGTGCGCAGCGCCTGCGCGTCCGTGTCCACAAAAAGGCTCACGCCGATGCCCGCCCTGGAAAGCGATTTCACGATTTTTTCCACCCGCCTGGCGCCGGGGCCGGACAGGTTGAGTCCGCCCTGCGTGGTCAGCTCGTTGGGCGATTCCGGCACCAGGCAGACGGAATCGGGCCTTGCCTTGAGCGCTATTTTTTCCATTTCAGGGACGCAGGCCATTTCCAGGTGGATATGCCCGCCCAGGCTTTTTCTGAGCCGGAACATGTCGTCGTCCTGGATATGGCGCCGGTCCTGCCTGAGATGGCAGACTATCAGGTCGGCGCCGGCGGCGAGGCACACCTGCGCCGCCGCCACGGGGTCGGGCGCGCCCATGCCGCGCGCCTGTCTTAAAGTGGCAATGTGGTCAATATTGACGCCGAGTTTCACCGGCATAAAATCCCCTCCGTATGCTTTTCGTAATAGCTTATTATCTCCCGCACCGCGTTTTCCACCGCGGGGGCGTCGGGGCCCTCCGCGAGGACGCGCAGCTTGGGCTCGGTGCCGGAGTAGCGCACGAACACCCGTCCGCCGCCGAGGCCGCGCTCGATATCGCGCAGCTTCCTGGCGAACCCGGGTATGCTTTCAAGCGGCACCTTTTTTGAAACCGCTACGGCGCGCAGCGATTGGGGATACTTCGGCAGCAGCTTTCTGTAATCGCCCAGCTTCCTGCCGGAGCGGCGCAGCAGCGCCAGCACCTGCACGGCGGTCAGCAGCCCGTCGCCGGTCGGCGAAAAGTCCCTGAATATGATATGGCCGGAGGCCTCGCCGCCGAGGCTGAGTTTTTCGCCGTCTATGGCGCGGGTCACGTATTTGTCTCCCACCGGCACCTGCACGGTCTTTATGCCTTCTTCTCTGAGGCGGTTGATTATGCCGCAGTTGGACATCACGGTGAGCACCACTTTGCTGCGCCTGAGGCGGCCCTCGCGCTTCATCTCCAGCGCGGCCATCGCGATGATGTCGTCGCCGTCGAAAACGGCGCCGGTTTCGTCGGCGAAGATGACACGGTCGGCGTCGCCGTCGAGGCTGAAGCCGCAATCGGCGCCGCGGCGCACCGTTTCCCGGCTCATGGCGGCGGTGTAGAGCGCGCCCACGCCGGCGTTGATATTTTTGCCGTCGGGCACGCAGCCTATCGCGTAAACCTTCGCGCCCAGCCGGGCGAGCGCGCGCGGGGCGGACGCGCAGGCGGCGCCGTGGGCGCAGTCCAGCACCACCTTCATGCCGGAGAGCGGGCCCGCGCCCTTCGCCCCCGCCGGCGCAATGGTGCCGACGATGAAATCCTCGTAATCGCGGAGCAGTTCCGGCGCGCGGCGGTATTTTTCGCCGTCTATCCGCGCGGGCAGGGCGCGCCTGCGGTTTTTTTTGAGGGCGGCCTCTATCGCGCGCTCCGCCCTTTCGCTGAGTTTCACGCCTTTGCCGGAGAAGAATTTTATGCCGTTGAACTCCGCAGGATTGTGGCTGGCGGATATCACCGCGCCGAAAGCGGCTCTCCTGCGCGGCGCGAGAAAGGAAACCGCCGGGGTGGGGGCGACGCCGATATCGGTGACGCGGCAACCCGCGGCCTGCATACCGAGCGTCAGCCATTTGCCCAGCAGCTTGCCGGAATCGCGCGAATCGCGCGCCAGCAACACCTCGGGCGCGGCACTCCCGGAGCGGCGCGGGCCGGACAAAATGGCCTTCGCGGCCTCATAGCCGAGGCGCGCGACAAAATCCTTCACCAGCGGAAACTCGCCGGGGATTCCCCTTATGCCGTCGGTGCCGAAATATTCGCCCATAGCGCGCCTCGTTAACGGGCCCTGTTGGACAAGTACCAGATAAGCAGCGCCAGCAGAAGCGAAACGAGCATTATCTGCCAGTCGCGTTTTATGATATCGGGTGTTTTCATAATTTACCGGTCCGCCGCCGGATTAACCGCGCTGGGTTTTCCTCAGCAGGCTCTTTTCGGCCTTCGAGCGGTAGAGGTCGAGCAGCCGCTTTTCGGTATCGTCGGCGCTGACGGGCGTCTGTATGCGCCCGCCGCGGACCACGGCCAGCTCGCCGCGCTCCTCGGAGACCACCAGCACTATCGCGTCGGACGTTTCGGCCATGCCCAGCGCGGCGCGGTGGCGCATCCCGAATATCTTCGACACGGCGTGCTCCTGCGTGAGCGGCAGTATGCAGCCCGCCGCGATGAGCCGGTTCTCGGCCACTATCACCGCGCCGTCATGCAGCGGCGACTTGGGCGTGAAAATGGAAATGAGCAGTTCTTTTGAGACCTCGCCGTTGATGGGTGTGCCGGTTTTTACGACGTCGCGCAGCCCCGTGTCCTGCGCCAGCACGACGATGAGGCCGATTCTGTTCTCCATGCAGTAGCGCACGGCGTCCATGAGCTCTTTTATGAAATCGAACTCGCGCGAGACGAGGATATTGCCCAGCGGCTGCGTGCCCAGCTCGGCGAGGCCGGCGCGGATTTCCGGCTGGAAAACTATCACCAGCAGCACTATGCCCGCCAGCCAGAACTGCGTCAGCAGAAAACTGGTGGCCTTGAGGTCGAACACGCCCGCCGACAGTGTGATGAAGGCCAGCAGTATCAGCCCCCACAGCACGTGCATGGCGCGCGTCCCCTTGATGAGCAGGATGAGGCGATAGATTATCGCCGCCACTATGATTACATCCAGCCCGTGCCAAAGCATTCTCAGCATTATTTCAGTTCCCCCCCGGCGCGCCTCACGCCGCCGACGGCTCTATGGCGGCCTCGCCGGACGCGATAGCCGGTGCGGCAGGCGTCTGCGCCGCCGGAGCCAGCTTCGGGTTTATTATCGCCTCTATTTCGTCGGCGTCCACCGTTTCCTTCTCAAGCAGTTTGGCCGCCAGCGCGTCCAGCGCGTCGCGGCGGGAGACGAGCAGGTCGCTGGCCTTGCCGTAGGCCTTCTTGATGATGGCGAACACCTCTTCGTCTATCTCGCGCGCGGTCTGGTCGGAATAATGCGGCTGGCGCACTATGTCGCGCCCCAAAAATATCTCCCCCTCCTCTTTTTTGAGCGAGACGGGGCCCAGCCTCTCGCTCATGCCCAGCTCGGTCACCATGGCCTGCGCGTAGGCGGTCACTTTGGAAAGGTCGTTATGCGAGCCGGTCGTTATCTCCTTGAACACAAGCGCCTCGGCGGCCTGTCCGCCCAGCAGGATGGAGAGCTTGTTGAGAATCTGCGTTTTCGTGGTGGTGTAGCGGTCCTCGGTGGGCAGCTGCATGGTGTAGCCCAGCGCGGGGCCGCGCGGAATTATGGAAACCTTGTGCACGGGGTCCGTCCCGGGCAGCAGCCTGGCCACCAGCGCGTGGCCGGATTCGTGGTAGGCCGTTATCTTTTTCTCCTCCTCGGAGATTATCCTGCTTTTGCGCTCCGGTCCGCCCATGACGCGCTCCACCGCCTCCTCGAGGTCCACCATCTCCACCGATTTCTTGTCCTTACGCGCCGCGAGGAGGGCGGCCTCGTTTATCGCGTTGGCAAGGTCCGCGCCCACAAAGCCGGGAGTCTGGCGCGACAATACGGAAAGGTCCGCCGACACGTCCATTTTCACTTTTTTGGCGTGGACTTTGAGTATTTCCAGGCGGCCTTTGATGTCGGGTATGGGGACGTTGACGTGGCGGTCGAACCTGCCGGGGCGCAGCAGCGCGGGGTCAAGCACGTCGGGCCGGTTGGTGGAGCCGATGAGAATTATGCCTTCCTTCGACTCAAAACCGTCAAGCTCGACAAGCAGCTGGTTGAGGGTCTGCTCGCGCTCGTCGTGCCCGCCGCCTATGCCGGCGAAACGGTGGCGGCCCACGGCGTCAAGCTCGTCTATGAACACTATGGCGGGAGGGTTGCGCTTTGCCTGCTCGAACAGGTCGCGCACGCGGGACGCGCCCACGCCCACGAACATTTCCACAAACTCCGAGCCCGACGAGGTGAAAAACGGCACCCCCGCCTCGCCCGCCACGGCGCGGGCCAGCAGCGTCTTGCCCGTTCCGGGAGGGCCGTACAGCAGCACTCCCTTGGGCAGGTTGCCGCCGAGCTTCTGGAATTTCTTGGGATTTTTGAGGAAATCTATGACGTCGCCCAACTCTTCCTTGGCCTCCTCGCAGCCGGCCACGTCGGCGAAAGTCACTTTCTGCTTGGTGAGGTCCTGCTCCTTGGCGCGCGAACGCCCGAACGACATCGCCTGCTTGCCGCCCATTTGAGCCTGGCGCATGAACAGGAACCACCACAGGAAAACGAAAACCACTATCCAGCCGACGTTGAGCAGCAGGCTGGTGACCCAACTGCGGTCCGGCTCGCCGCGATAGTCTATCCTGGCGGCCTGAAGGTCCTCCACCAGTTTGGCGTCGTTTAGCGGGATGGTGTGGAAATGCACTGTCTTTGCGCCTTCCTTGAGTTCGCCCTTGATAAGGTCGTTGCGGACCAGCACGTTTAGCACCTCGCCGGCCTGCACCTTGTTTTTGAAACTGGCATAGGACAGTTCCCTGTCCTCGCCGGTGGTCTGCATGCGCTGGTAGAACATCAGCAGCAGCACGAAAGCCAGCACCCACAGCAGAATCTGCTGAAGCGGGTTGAATTTGGGCGGTTTTATTTTGACGTGGGCCATAGTGGTGTTTCCTCAGATGCGGCTTTTTTTGAGCACGCCGATATAAGGCAGATTGCGGTAGAGGTCCTTGTAGTCGAGCCCGTAGCCGACCACGAATGCGTCGTCGAGCGTGAAGCCGAGGTAGCGGATGGGCACCTCCACCTTGCGGCAGGACGGCTTGTCCAGCAGGGCGCAGACGGTGATGGAACGCGGCCTCCTGGTGCCGAGATTGGAAAGCAGATAGTTCATGGTGAGACCGGAGTCCACGATGTCTTCGACTATTATGACGTCCCTGTTCTCTATGCTCTCGCGCAAATCCAGCAGCAGGCGCACCACGCCGGTGGATTTCATCCCGCCTTCGTATGAGGACGGGCAGATGAAATCCAGCGAGCAGTCCACCGTCACATTCTGCAGCAGGTCCGACAGGAACAGCGCGCAGCCGCGCAGCACGCCCACGAAAATAGGCTTTCTGCCGATGAAATCGCGGGAGATTTCCCTGCCAAGCGTGCGCACCCGCGCTTTCAGCGCGTCTTTGGAAATTACGATTTTTTCCAAGTCGGGATGGGTGTCTGCGGGCAAAACGGCCTCCAATCGGGAACCGGCTAAACCGCGCGGGCGGCTCTTGGCGGTTTTTCATCCTCTGTATCGCAATACAAAGGGCTATGTTCATATTAGCTTTTAGCAAAACCTCAAGTCAAACCGGCAGGAAACCGATGGGAAAGCGTGCCCCGCCGGTTCTGGCGGCGGGGCCGAATACTTAGTCTTACCTGTGTCATAAACACAACAAAGCCACAGGGCTGCATTTTAGCCACGAAACACACGAAATACACGAAAAATGAGGAGCCTTTTCAACAACATAACTCAGCCGCAGATGAACGCAGATATTCGCAGATTAAAAACAAAACCGCTTTTGTCT
>Ga0074195_1001661_pt1 | contig 29320 bp, 16 predicted proteins | sample EPASupsiteHSE623_FD_64525 | JGI IMG/M metagenome (GOLD analysis project Ga0074195, IMG submission 64525) | Bioremediated contaminated groundwater from EPA Superfund site, New Mexico - Sample HSE6-23 | ecosystem: Environmental > Aquatic > Deep subsurface > Groundwater > Contaminated ... | reverse complement strand
GGGTTTATTTCCAGGCTGCAAGATGCGAAATGAATTCAAATCGACACGTGGATTCTTTGCTTTTAATTGACTATATAATAATAACTTACAAAGGTTTTTAAAAAAATCTTTTGGACACTAGTGATGTTTTATATAAAAAGAAACCCAAAGAATGTAAAGCATACATCCTCCAATTACTGAAATACTGGCAACCGGTCCTGCCAAAGTACTCACCAACCCCATAACTAAAGGAATTACTGCACCGCCCGAAACGGCCATAATAAGCAATCCTGAAATTTCGTTGGCACGTTCCGGCATCTTTTCCAGGGCAAGCGAGAAAATGATGGGGAACATATTTCCCGCGCCCAACCCGATAATGAATACCGCTGCAAAAGCCAAGGCGTTTGTGGGTGCCAGAAGCACGCCCAAAACACCGAGCAAAGCCAGCAATACAATGAGCAGCAGAAACAGTCGTGGCTTAATTACGTTCAGGATAATGGCGCCCAGAAAACGGGAAATGGTTTCACCTGCGAAAAAGAAGCTGATGCCCAGCGCCGCCGTTTCGAGCGGCACACTGAATTTCGAAATTAAAATGCCGGAAATATTGGTATTGACAGATACTTCTGTACCCACAATCAGGAAAATTGATAAGGCCATCAGTGCAACAAAGCGGTTTTTCAACAGGCTGAAACAGGAAGAAAACGAGGCCGGCTTCCGGTCAGGTTTCGATTCCTGAACGAGTGTCATCGATAGCCAGAAAGCTGCCAGCAAAGAAGTGATTCCGTAAACAGCAAAAACCAGTTTCCAGTTACCCATATGCGAGGCCATGAATGTGGCAATGATTGGTCCGGAGAATGAAATGACAGCTTTCACAAACTGTGAAGTACTCATAAAACTGGCCAGTTTGTCAGGCGGGGTTACATCCTGCAAAAGCGGATTAGCCGAAACCTGAATGACAGTGTTGCCAATCCCCAAAAGGACGAACGAGGCGAACATCATCGGGAACGAATAATATGTGAATGGTAAGCCAAGACCTACAGCCTGAATCACCATTCCCAGATTGAGCATGTTCCGTTTTCCGTACCGATCCTGTAAAACACCTGCCGGGATTGACAATACGAAAAACCACAACAACACCATCATAGGCAGAAACTGGGCAACAAAATCGGTTAAAGCAAAATCCTGTTTGACATAGCTGGTCGCAACACCAATGATATCAATAAACCCCATCACGATGAATGAGAAAAGCACCGGAAATATTTTGAGCAGATTAATTTTTGATTGACTCATAAATTGGATTTAGAATGTTCGTCAGGATTGATCGTTTTACTCTTCCAGAAGATTCACTTCTTTAACAGCTCCTGATTTACGGTTAATCCGGAGGGTTTTGATTTCGCATGGAGTGAAATTTCCGCTCCATTGCTTGCCATTGAACCCAAATTTCAGGCTGGCCACGGTTGCTTTTCCCGTCAGTTCAACACAGCGGACGATCAGGTCGTCGTTTTCTTCAGCGTTTTTAATGGCTGTAACCACAACATTCGAAGCATCAATCGAGAGCAGCGAATTTGATTTTGGCAATGTACCGCTATGAATTCCCTGGTAAATAACCAATGGCTGAGCGCTAAATTCTTCGGCAATACGCACGATGTTGTTCTCCGGCCAGCTTCCCTGATGAGGAACGAGTATCATTCTGAAGGTTTGAATGCCCTGATCCATCCAGTAATATTCATTTCTTAAATCGAGTACTTTCGGGTTATGATGAGCATAAACAGCCGAACGGGCAACGGAAATACGCATATCATTCTCCAGCACATTATATCCATATTTGGCATCGTTCAAAACAGTCAGTCCAAAAGTTTCGCCGTCCTGTGTCCCGGTCACATCAATCCATCGCTGGCCCGGGTCTTCATTTCCGTTAGCCTGGCGAACAATAAATCCGTAAGGAGTTTCGTAAGTCGGAACCGGTTTTTCGACATTAACAGGGAATGAGAATTTCAGCATTTTCAGGTGTTCGTGCCAATCCAATGTGACCTTGGCTTCCGGATTTTTCGAGCCTGCATACAAGGTCCAGTCGATCGTAAGTTTCGAATCGCCATAAGTTGTAATCACCCTCATGGCTGCACGCAACGGACCATTTTCAAGAATTTTTATGGTTGCATTGCCAAATGCGCCAATTTCCTTATTATAAGCGTTGATGTCGTGGCTCCAGGTATCGCTCGGATCATCAATGATGATGGCTTTACAACCGGTGTTTCTTCCGGCAAAAACCTGGCGCCCGGTCTCTTTGTCCAGAATACCGAGAGTTCCGTTATAAGAAAAAGTCACTTTCACCAGATCGTTTTCAAGCACATTGTCTTTGGCAGTTGCAGCGTTTTGATGATTATAATCGCCGCCATCCCACAGGCGTAACTGGCGGTAACCCAGAGCCGGCAACGGCGTTTGAACAATCAGCTTGCGGCGTGAACCGGTTTCGGAAGACCCGCCGGTAAACTGGTGCGGAAGCGGATGACCCTTTTCATCATCAACCCGTGAAGTTTTATGCAATGCCGGGTTCCAGTTGAAATCGTATTCAACATTCACAATCGTTTCCCAGGCATGGGGATTGAAAACAACCATGTATTGCGAATCAGGATCTTCTGCCGCAATTTGCCATTCCAGTTTCTGAATGGCCATGCCGGCAGCCTGATTGGCAACATCCATTGCAAAACCATATCCCTCATTTGCCGTTTTGGTATGATCCATCAACGATGAACCAGCCAGACTATCGTGAAATTGCAGGAACAAAACACGCTGCCATGCGGTTGTTAATTCTTTCTTCGGATAATTGGCGCTCCAGGCCAAAGAACCGATGGCAACAATTTTTTCAGCAGTTACCAAAGCTGTTTCGGACTGGCGGTTGCCTTTTTTAATCGAAGCATCGGCGGTATAACAACCCACAGCATGGTGCTGAAGATCGTCTTTCACAACATCGAGTTTAATATTTTTATCAGCCTGAATTTCTTTAAAATATCTTTCAGGAGTACTGTAGAAAACGACAGGAGCGCCCTTTTCCTTTTTTAGTTCTTCAATGGATTTGATGTTTTCTTTAGTCGCGCCACCGCCATGATCGCCAGCCCCAAAATAGTACATAAATGTTTTCACGGGCTGATCCTGAACCTTGGCAAAAACCTGCGAAAGACGATTTTTAACATTTCCGCTGTCGTTATAACTTTGTTCGATGCGATAAGTTAAAATCCGTGTGCCGTCAGCGCCTTCCCACCAGAATAAATCAGGCTGAATGTTTTTTTCGTGTGGTCCTGGGCGCATAAATATGTACTTGTCCATACCTTGCTTTTTGACGATCTGCGGCAACGTGCCGGTGTGGCCAAACGAATCGGGATTGAATGCAATAGTTGCTTTTTTGCCAAATAGTTTCTGAAAAGTGTGCTGCCCGTATAAACCCTGGCGAACCATCGCTTCACCTGACGGAATATTTACATCAGGCTCAACCCACCAACCACCCATCAGGCACCAGCGGCCATCGGCAACCCGTTTCTTGATTTTCTCCATCAGTTTCGGATCGTTTTCTGCAACCCAGTGATACATCTGGGCTGAGCTGGCGATAAAGCAGAAGCCCGGGGTTTCGTTCATTCGATCGAGGGCGGACGAGAATGTGCTGTGAACAATGGCAACCCCTTCTGTCCAGGGCCATAACCAAACCGGATCGATGTGTGCATGGCCAATCATGTGAAATTTAAATTCAGGCGCATTGGCAGGCCAGGGAACTGCGTTTCTATAATCCTCAGCCAGCAGTTTAACAGCAGGAGTCATGGCAAGAAAAGCTGTTGTTGCAGCGGTACGATTGATAAACGTTCTTCTTGATATCTGATTTACTTTTTTTGAGCTGTTAGCGCTTCCCATGATTTATTAAATTGAGTTAGTTTTATTTAGTGTTCAGTCATGAGTCTCAGTATTCCGGTTAATTTTTTTACTCCTGTAAACTGAGTCTGTGAACTGCGAATTATTTTTGATCGGGACAAAGATTTCCGAAGAAATGAGTTTCAACCATCATGCAAATAGCATGATATACAGGTAAATGATATTCCTGAACAGAAGCAGTTCGTGTTTCCGGGACGTTGATCAGGATGTCGCACATAGCCTCCATTTTCCCTCCTGATTCGCCCGTCAAACCTATCACAGAAAGACCTTTAGCCTTTGCTGTCACAATAGCATCAAGTACATTTTGTGAATTACCGGAACTACTGATGGCTATCAACGCATCACCCGGATTGCCATATCCAACCACCTGCTGAGCAAAAATGAGATTGGCATCAGTATCGTTGGCAACTGCTGTAATTAATGCGCTTTGGGCTGTTAATGAAATGGCGGCCAAACCGACCTGAAGTTTTTCGCCAAGGTAAGCGCCACGTTCTCCGCCAATTTCCGCCAGTTTAGTTTTCAATTGATCATCAACAGGCCGTTTATGCTCAAAGCTTTTCATTAACTCGCCCACAATATGGTCGGAGTCAGAACAACTTCCCCCATTCCCGCAAACAAGCACTTTTTTATCCTGCCCGTAACAACTAATTAATGCTTCTGCTGTTTTTCTGATTTCATCTGTCAGCGACTCCAATTGAGGATAACGGATAATGAGCGATTCAAGCGTTTGATTGTTATTCACGAATCTCTGTATTAATATTTGTCTTCGTACATGGCCACACACAAAGCGGCATAATCGCCAATCGAATCTCCCAGTTCGGCTGGTTTGATTTGGCATACCCCGAGCGCGGAAGGTATCGCTTCGTGCTGAAGTAGTCCTTCAATAAGAGGCTTAAAAAGCTTTTCATTTCGGGCATAAATGCTCCCGATAACAATGCATTCCGGATTAAGGATATCGATCAGGATCGAAAGTCCTTGTCCAAGATAATGAGCCGAAATACTAATAATCTCATTGGCCACCGGATCGCCCGTCTGAGCGGCCAGCGCAACCACCCTGGCGTCAATCTGCGGGATTTTTTCGGGTGAAGGGCAGAAACCGACCGATTCGCTATTTCTTAGTTTGGCAGAAACAACCGATTTCGCTAACTGCGCAATTCCACCGCCACTGCAAAATCCTTCGAAGGAACCAGCCTTCCCGAACCCGACAGGACCATCAGAGGCCAGCCGGATATGTCCGACTTCGCCACCCAGGTCATTGGTACCGCTGTACAGATTCCCGTCCAGAATCAAACCGGCACCCATACCGGTTCCAAATGTCAGGAAGATCATATTCCGGGTTCCTTTCCCTGCTCCCATCATCCATTCGGCCAGCGCACAGGCGTTGGCATCGTTCTGAACTGCCGTTGGTATGTTATATTTGTTTTTGAATAATCTGACAATCGGAATTTCATCCCAACCCGGGAGATTGGGCGGGGAAAGTATCATCCCCGACTTACTGTCTAAAGGGCCGCCACAACTAATCCCAATGGATGACACTGATCTGATTTCGATCTGATGAATTGCAAGCATCTTATCCAATTCGTGTTGCATTCGCTCAATCATTCGGAACGGGTTCGGGTAATCCTTTGTCGGGATGACTATTTTGTCAATAATTAAGGGTCGAACTGCGTCATCAACTTGGCCGAGTATAACTGCACACTTGGTGCCGCCAACATCAATTCCAACAATATACATAGCTTGATTTTTTATTTGATTTATTCAAGGGCATATATTTTAAAATCTTCCATGAGCCCGTAGTCGATCATGGAATTGGAACTTCCTTCAGGTTGGGTTTCCGGGGCATTAGTGAAATACGCGGGTCGCCCTCCAACCCCTTCCGGTATTATTCCATGATGGGGGCCAAGGGTATTCCTTAAACTTCCAATGACAACAATGTCGATACGATTTTCACACTGGTTTAGTTCCGTAGTGAAAACATTGGGTTTTGCCTGAATTATTCCAACCTGCCGTCCGTTAATATTGACTGCAGCAACAGTACCATCAGTAGTCAGCGCTAATGAAGGTTAATTAGAATTGAACCGACATTAGCGCTGAACCTATTTAGTCAATTATCAATACTCAGGGTTTTGCCACATAATGTTTTCATCGCTATACCTGGACAATTCATCCGCCGGGATCGCATATATTTTACGATAATCGCCATCCATCGAGTAAATTCCACCTCCTTCATCCTCATCTTTGAGGAATTCAGTCATTACATCTTTTGCAATACCCCAACGCACCAGATCCGGCCATCGCAGAGATTCAAAAGCAAACTCAATCCTTCTCTCATGTATCAATGCCTGCCTGAAAGCCTCCTGGCCTGTAACAGTAGAAGAAGTCAACGGAACAAGACCCGCCCGATCCCTTACTTTATTAATTATGCTGAAAGCTTCACCGCCAGCCACATAACCATCTTCGTTCAGACATTCGGCATACATCATCAATACATCGGTATAGCGTAAAACAGGCAGGTTAATCCCCCAATCGTTCGTACTCTGCGGAACAGTAGAATAGTACATGAACTTGGTAAAATAATAATATTCCTCTACAATCCCATTGATGGTAAGCCCGGTAACGACTGTCACATCTTTCCGTAAATCGCCCTCTTCATACTCGGCAAGTAAATTACTGGAAGCATGCATGGCAGCACTTGAACCGGAAAATGGGGAAAGGTCTCCACTGTATCCTTCCTGCACGCCGGAACCTGAAAAACCTTGCCCTTCTCCTGACTCGCCACCACAAAACTGCACTTCCCAAACACGCTCTTTCCCATTTTCATTCGCTTCAGTAAAGCAATTCTTGTATTGATTTTCCATCCCGTACAAACCCGAATTTATAATGTCGTTTAAATATGGCTTAGCTGACAAAAAATCAGACTGGAACATATACAGCCGGGCCAGGCCTCCTTCGGCAGCATATTTGGTAACCCGGCCAAGGTTATCGCCTGTCCATGAATCAGGAAGGAGATCAATCGCCTGCTCGTAGTCTGCTGCAGCAAAAGTGAAAGTTTCTTCCTGTGTTGAACGGGCAACGGTTTTCGTTTCTTCTGCACTCATCTCTTTGTCGATCAGTGGCATTCCCCCAAAAGAACTTGCCAGTGTATAATAAGACCATGCACGCAGAGCATAAGCTTCACCCGTGATATAGCTTTTCATATCGGCATCATCAAAGTCCACATCATCAATTCTGGAGAGGATCGCATTACAACGATTAACCACTACCCACAACGCCGACCAGGCGGTTTCCAGGGCCGAACAATCATCACCGTCGGTAAAGGTGTCTCCCCCGTACATGTAAGTATTGGTCTCCATCACGTTGGTATCATCGCTACGCCCAATGGTAAACCTGAAAAAAGTGGTGCCCTCAAATAATTCCTGCTGGGCAGCATAAGCACCGGCAATTGCATATTCAAAATCAGATTCCGACTCGTAGAAACCCTCAGTGCTATAGTCTGATTCAGGGACTGTCGTCAAAAAATCGTCACAACTTGTTAAAAACAAACTCAATAATATGATAATTGAGATCTTTTGTATAGCTATACTTTTCATCTTGTTCTAATTTAAGTTAAAAGACTATATTTACCCCAACAGTGCACCTGCGGCTCAACGGGTACGTGCTGTAATCGACGCCCAACTTGGTGGTTCCATTCCCGTAGCTGCTTGTTTCAGGAGTGAACCCGGGGTAATCAGAGAATGTTTTCACATTGTCCAGGGAAACATAGCATTTCAGGTTGCTAAACAAAGTAGTCCGCAAGATATGTTTTGGGAGTGTATAACTTAAAGTAATATTCTTAATTCTCCAGTATGTTGCATCATAAATGCGCGTATCGCTGTTATTTTGATTGGAACCAAAAGGATTAGGTGTTTTACCGTCCCACGAAGTATCGATATTGTGTTCCGTATTATAGTCTGTCGGTACAGGATTTTCACCTGTTCCATAGCGTTCTTCGTAATCAGGTTTATAGGCTCTTAACCATCTGCTGTAAATAGTTCGCCCGCTCATTCCACTGTCATTATGCCGTTGCCCCAGGTATAAAACATCACCTCCAAACTGGCCCTGAATTAAAATACTCAATTCTAAATTTTTCCATGAAAAACGGTTCGTAAGACCATATATTACGTCAGGCAAGTTATTCCCGTAAGGGACAAGGTCATCGGAGTTAAGCACTCCGTCAGTATTTCCATCCGCATCTTTTTGATCCACGTATTTATTGTTTCCCTCTTCCTGTCCTGAAAAAATCGGAACCAACGCTTTACCATCCGCATCGAAATCAGAAGGCAAAAGGAACCCATCCGTACGATAACAATAAAATTGTGAAATTGGGCCTCCCACCTTGGTAATAAACTTGGCATCATTGGAAGACTCTGTAAAATAATCAGTATCCCCTCCTAAATCCAGCACTTTATTTACATTTCTGGAAAGGTTCAGTTTCGTTTCCCAATTAAACGAGTGTGAAGAAATATTACGCGATGTAATATCAACTTCTATCCCGCTGTTCCTGATTGAACCTACGTTGGTTGTATAGGAAGAAAATCCCGTGGTATATGGAATCGGAACGCTGTATAACAGGTTATCTGTGGTATTGATATAATAGTCGATATTCATTTGCAGGCGATTTTTCATGGCAGAAAAATCAAGACCGAAATTCAAAGATTTTGTTGATTCCCATTGCAAATTTTCATTGGCAATATTACTGGCTGCTACGCCCGACACCAACACGCCATTCCACGAAGTGTTATACGTGCTCAAAAGGGCCATATACTCATAATCCCCAATACGGTCATTTCCTGACATCCCCCAGGAAACACGAAGTTTTAGCAATGAAACCCAGTCTGTCGTTTCCATGAAAGACTCTTCATTAATTTTCCAGCCGGCCGAAAAAGAAGGGAAAAGCCCCCATTTGGAATTTGATCCGAAACGGGAAGAACCGTCGTAACGGGTACTTGCGGTAAACAGATATTTTTCTCTATAATCATAACTTACACGTCCAAAGAAAGAAGCATTGGTGTAGGTTGCCCGTTCGGTTGTCGCCGACACGGCAGTCGATGCTACATTCAATGTTTCAATGGATTCATAAGGCCAGCCTGTTGCTTCTGCATAAATTTCATAATACTTTTGCTTTTCTGCACTTTGCCCTAACAATACATTCAGATGATGCCTGTCAAACGATTTTTCATAAGTCAGCGTATTTTGGGTTACCCAATCGGTTGTACGGGTGGCAGTACTGCCACCCTGGGTCACATAACCATTATTGTAAGTAACATTTCCCGGCTGATAAAACTCATACGTGTAACCATCGTAATTAAAGCTGTATTGCGTTTTGAAAGTTAAGCCGTCAATAATATCATATTCGCCGTAAACAGAGGTCATTGCACGTAAATACCTCGTATTGTCAGTCGTGTATTTAAGTTGTTCCACAGGATTTGTATAAGTAGAACCGGCTTCATACGCTGAAGGTGTTCCCCAATCCCGTGTACCTTCTGTCAGTTTCATCAGCGGAGAGATCATCAAGGCATGGTGCAGCGGACTCTCTTTTCCATTATTGAGGTCTGTAGAACGGGCATCCTTGTCTGAATTCGTCATGGACATGTTAATTCCGAAACGCATTTTTTCGTTAACCTTCATTGTCCCATTTAAACGGGCGTTCATTCGTTTATAATAAGTATTCAAGATGATCCCATCCTGATCCATGTATCCCACGGAAAAATAGAGACTACCTATGTCTCCCTTGGATGAAGCCGACAATTGATAATTCCGGATAGGTGCAGTCTCTAAAACAGCATTTTGCCAATCAGTGAATTCATTAGTTGTAGCCCACGAATCAGGAAACCCATATGTTGTTCCTCTTAACGACATATCATCGCCCATGGAACCTCCTGCGCGTAAATAGCTTAAATTTCTATGGTACATATTATAAGAAATCCATTCCGGACCCGACATTAAATCAAGTGTCTTTTCCGCAGTCTGCCAGCCATAATAGGCATCGAATGTAATTGACGGTCTGCCGGCCCCCTTCTTGGTTTCAATCAGAATAACCCCGTTTGCCCCACGAGAACCATAAATAGATGTAGCCGAAGCGTCTTTCAATACCTGGATAGAAGCAATATCCCCCGGGTTAATGTCGCTCATGTTGTCGCGGGGAACCCCGTCAATTACATACAATGGGCTACTGTCGCCATTAATGGTATTCAAGCCACGAATACGTATGGTTAGTTCTTCTCCCGGCACTCCCCCGTTCGAGGCTTGCGAACGCACGCCGGACAATTGTCCCTGGAATGCCTCACTCAAGGTCGTAATCGGACGTTCCTTTAATGCATCATTCGTTATCTGCGAAACAGAACTTGTCAGGTTCGATTTTTTCACGGTTCCGTAACCAATAGCAATAACCTCATCCAACCCGATCGTTTCCTCTTCCATTTTTACATTAATTGTAGTTTTGCCATTTACCGCCAGTTCCTGCATTTTCATTCCCACGAACGAAAACATAAGCGTTCCGTTTACAGGCACACCAGAAAGGGAATAATTCCCATTGCTGTCCGTAATAACCCCGGTCATAGTCCCCTTTACGGCAACGGTAACGCCAGGTAAAACCGCACCGGATGAATCGGTAACTTTGCCGGAAATTTTTAAGGATTGCTGGAGAGTCCCAATTTCGTCTGTTCCTTCTTGACAAAGGATGATAACCCGATTTTTAACGGAATATTTGATCCTGGTCTCCTTAAAAATATTGTCAAGAATGGTGGTAACCGATTCATTTTCAAAACTAACAGAAACCTTTCTGTTCAGGTCGAGATATTCGGAGCTAAAAGCAAACCGGAATTCGCTTTGATCTTCAATGGCTCCCAACACCTCTTTCAGACTTACATTCCTGTAATTCAGGTTCAGCCTGAAATTTTGGCTAAAAACACTGGCTTTGGCCGAAAGTAGACTCAATAACAGAATGAATAGTGATAACTTCGTCATAATAAGAATTTTTCGCATCCAATCCCAGATACCAGGGACGTACAGCCCCTTTGTTTTACAATCTTTTTTCATAAATTTGTACAGTTAATTATTTAACAATTCTCTTCATTTGCGGTGAAGAGCATCCAGACAGGAAAGTGTTGACGCACTTTCCTGTTTTCTTTTTAATTTCTTTCCAAAAAGACAATCTCTCCTTCCTGATGCGCTTTTGCCGGGACAATAGCCAGCAGCAGGTCCATCACATCCTTAAAACTTTCATTCCTGATCGAAAAGGTTACCCTGTAGTCCTCGAGTTTCTTCTCCAGAACTATTGTTTGATTGTATCTTTTCTGTATTTTTGCGACTGCATCCTTCAGTGGCTGATCGTAAACATGAATGCCCCCCTCACGCCATGCGGTATATCTTTCCGCAACAACTTTTTTGATCGCAAATTGATTATTATGCTTCTTATAAATCACCATTTCATTCGGCCGGAGACTGGCAAATGTTTTGTTGCTTTTACCGGATGTCAATTCAACTGCGCCTTCCACCAGAACCACATTGATGTCCTGATCGCCGGGATAGGTTTCGGCAGTAAATTGAGTGCCTAAGACTTTGACCTTTATCTCATCACATGAGACAATAAACGGAAGCTTTTTATTTATGGTGACATCAAAATAAGCCTGACCACTTAATTCAATATTCCTGTTACTAAATCCAAACTGACTGCTATATCTCAGGCTTGAACCCGAATTGAGCCATACCACTGTACTGTCTGGTAGCAATGCTTTTGAGATCTGTCCGTTTTCTGCCATGATGGTATTGTAGAAAACCGTGTCCTCTCCTCTTTTCTCTATGAAATACAGAAATACACCTCCGAAGACGACCAGTAACAGGAAAATGGCTGCGTATCGGTATAAATTCTGTAATTTTCTTAATTTCCCGACACTATCGTGCAGCAGTTTTGTCTTAAACTTATCCAGTTCGAGTAAGGTGTATACAGAGGTGTTTTGTCCGTCTAACCCCGATTTCCAGTTGCTTTTAATTTGTTTAAAAACCGCATGGTTTTCTTTGTTTTCCAGCCAGGAGATCAGGCTGAGCATTTCTTCCCTGGATGCCCTCCCTTCTAAATATTTTTTGATTTTTGCTTCCATCTATATTGTGTTTCAAAGATGAGTACAACAAAATTTGAAAAACCCTACCGGAACAGATATAAAGAAATTTCAATCTCAGGAGCAACAGGAAGGAAGCACCGGAAACCGGGGAATCTCATTACCCGTCGGGCCAACCGAACATTTAGCGTTTGCACGAACCATTTAATCAAATACTTATACCATCATTTACTGCAGTATTGTTTTAAATCCATTTTTTATCGCTTTTCAGATGAAAATAGCTCAGCTTGAGTTAAGGACACCGTAAATTTTTTGAGAATTTCATTTTATTTGAGTTCTTTGCAGGAAAACACCTCAATTCCTTATGGCCAAGCTTTTGAACCGAAAATTAAAGGAAGGTGACACTGATTCGTTTTCCGAATTATTCAGGCAGACCCATCCCCGGTTAATGGGGTATTGTCATTTGTTTGTGAAGGACAAAAGAGATACGGAAGATATCGTTCAGGAGTGTTTCCTTGGTCTTTGGAAAAACAGGCATAAGATCGATCCTCATAAATCGGTCGAAAGCCTGCTTTTTGTATCGGTCCGTAACCGGTGCCTGAATTACCTGAAAGAGCATTCCAGGTATTCTTTCGATTCGCTTCAGGACGGAATAGTCCCTAATGAGCTTCAATATCTGTATCAGGTCGACTTTACGGAAAAAAAGGAAATGTCGATCGAGGAGCAATTGATCACAGCACTAAAAAAAGCGATTGATGAACTACCTGAACGGAAAAAGGAAATTCTTATAAAAAGTAAGATATTAGGGCTCAAACAAAAAGAAATCTCCGAAGAACTGGGAATTTCTTTAAAAACTGTCGAAAAACATCTTCATGAGGCGAAACTTGAATTAAAACTGAAGCTCGACAATCAGTTCCCGTCGCTTTCAATTTTGATTTATTTTCTACTCCATTCCCAATAGCGTTGTGTCATACCGTATTCTTGCGTACCGTGAAAAAATTCCTTCCCATTCCGGTAGGGTTTTTCAAAATCCGTTGTACTCATTTTTGAAAGACAATAAAACAATGAAGATACTTTTCAAAAACCTAAACCTGTTTTTAATTCTGGTATCAATTACACTTTCTTCTTCCGGGCAGGTTACCAAACAGGATATCGATAATGCCGTTGATTTTGCTTCAATGAAGCATCCTTACTTGTATTTTACAGAAGAAGAAAAACCAGAACTCCTGCATCGCATGCAGAACGACCCGGAATGCAACGAAATTTTCAGAAGATTAAAGGCAGAATGTGCTATGTTGTTGTACATGCCTGTAGATCGGAATATTCCGGTTCAGGGAAAAAATACCCGCGCAGGTTGGACAGAAGCAGACCGCGACCGAAAATATGAAGATTATTACATGCTTAACCGGACCGGCGCGTTTAAGCTGGCTTTTTTATACCAAATGACGGGCGAAAAGAAATACGCGGAAAAAGCTTTCGAATTTGCCGATGCTTTTTGTGATTTGCCTGCATGGACCCTCCGCCCCCATGAATTTCCAATAATATATTCGCGGATTATGCCGTGGAATGTAGATGACGACCAGGTGAATTTTAGCTTCGACCATCTTAACGGCGATTCCGGGAGAATGATGGCAGCTGTTTATGATTGGCTTTATCCGGTCCTAACCCAGACTCAGCACGACCGGATCAGAGGAGCACTAATTGAGAAGGTGGTTACGCGGGTACGGGGTAACTATGAGTTTCACTGGTGGGCAACAGCTTACCGTTGCAACTGGTGTGGCGTTTGTAACTCGGGAGTAGGGTTAACAGCTTTAACTTTGCTTACGGAAAATCCTCAGTTGACCGATATTGTAGCCGAATCATACAATCGTATTAACAGCATGTTTAACGAGTTAGGCGTTGATGGCGGTTGGCAGGAAGGAGGCAACTACTGGAATTATGGTGTGGATGCGTCGGTTTTCTTTGCCGATGCACTGAACCGGCTCACTCATTCGAAATATAACCTTTTTGAAAATGAACGGTTAAAAAGCAATCCTGTAACTTTTCCTCTGTCCCTTTCTCTTCCGGGAAACAAATCACTGAATTTTGAAGATTCGAATGGGGACAAACTGGTTGGCGATACGTACCTGATTAATAAATTAGCCGCTGAAACAAACAGCAAGACAGCCATGTGGTACCGGGAATTCTTGGGCGAAGGAACAAATATTTTCGATATTGTCTGGCCCAAACCAGCTATTGAAGCAACTCCCCCGCGGAAGGCCTCCCGGCTTTTTCGCACCATTGGCTGGTGGGTGATGCGATGCGATTTTGAGAACCCTCAAAATGTGCTGGTTGCCGGGAAAGCAGGTAAAAACGACGATCCTCATCACGGACATCTCGATATCGGTCATTTCGTAGTTTACTGGCAAAATGAATATTTTATCCGGGACCTGGGTAGCGGGGCTTACGATGAAAAGTATTTCGACGATACGCGGTGGGATTACCCGCAGGCTTCCAGTGAAGGGCATAATGTAATCTTCGTGAATGGAGAGAAACAAATCCCCGGCAAAAAGAGGAAGCAGCCTTTTGATTACGATATTGGAGGTGAAGTGCTTGATTTCCGGACATCGGATAAACGCGATTACGTGCTGATGGATCCGACCAAAGCTTACCCCGGTAAGGAACTGAAAAGCTGGCGCCGGCATGTTATACTTGATAAGCCTGCGGTTACCGTGGTACTTGATGAAATAGAAACCAAGCCCGACGCGGAAATTAAGGTGCGATTTCATCCAGGTGTGGATTTTGAATTGAAAGACCGCCTCGTTCTGCTCAATGGTAAAAAAGGAAAGATGGCGCTTATTCCGGTCGCGTTGCAGAACTTTCAGATCGAACAGGGGAAACATGCCTGCCAGTTTGTTAATGCTGCCAGTAAATTTTCCTGGATTAATTATTTCGATACAGTCATTCACGCGGAAAATAACAAAACATTGGTAGGCACGATTATCCTTCCTGTTGAAAACCTGAAGGAAGCAGAAGCAGTTGCATCTTCAGCAAAAATGAAAATTGACGCATCCGGAAAATTGTTTTTTTCTTTTGTGAAAGAAAAGAAATACCTGATGGAATACCAAAATTCGGGCTCCTTCCAATAAACGGACTATGCCCCTTCAACTTCACAGAACCTTCAATGATGCTTCAATGATATACCGTATATAGCCCCGTATAGTATATAGTTCGTGAAAGGTACTTTGTTCCAAAATCAGAATGATAGCAGCCTTATTATCAAACAGAGGCGTCCCTTCAAAAAATGATCTTGAAAAACTACGGTAAATTAAACGCGATTAGTCCGACAGGCTCCTTATTTTCCCAGGCGTAAATACGGATTTCCCAGTCTGACTTACCATTGAAACCAGCTTCCGCACCTATTGTAACAGAATGTCCCTGATTTTCAAGAAAAGCAGCAAACGAAGCAGGAATATTAATATCAAGAAAAAAGGTCATTATGAAGCCTGTTCCAAAGTGAAATACTTATCCTGCATGATCCGGGCAGAAAAAGCCAATGCTTCCAATACATCCGCTTCGGTGAGAAAAGGAAAATCTTCCAACAATTCTTTATATAGACATACCAGAAGAAAGGTAGTCCAGTACACTGGCTACAGGCATCCTCGTACCGTCAATTCGTGGCTTACCAAAGCAAATTTCAGGATTGATGCTAATTTGTTTAAATTCAGGATGTTTTATTTCCATAACACAAAATTGCAAAAAATTGGTTTACCAATATGCTTATCAATTTATTTTTAAGCTGTCGGGTGAGCGAAAACATGTTTCAGAAGTTGTGAGAGGTTTCCGGAATTCTTTTAATCTTAAAATTATTCATACCGTAACGCTTCCACAGGGTTTCTAGTTGCCGCTTTCCAGCTCTGCCAACTCACCGTTAACAATGCAATTCCCAACGCAAGCAAACCAGCCAGAGCAAAAATCCACCAACTCAGGTTGGTTTTGTAGGCAAAGCTCTCCAGCCAGCGGTGCATCGCATAACAGGCTATTGGTGTAGCAATAACAAAAGCAATGGCGATCCACTTTACGAAGTCTTTGTTCAGCATCACCCAAATCTCAGAAAGCGGGGCTCCGTTGACCTTACGGATCCCGATTTCTTTCGTTCGTTGTCCAAGGGTTGACAAAGCCAGTCCCCACAGTCCCAAACAGGAAATAAAAATCGCGAGCAGGGTTAAGGCAATGGCAATTCGGCCGGTTAACGTCTCAACCTGATACAAATAATGGATATGATCTTCGAGGAACTGATAGTCGAAAGGATCGTCCGGTACAAACTCCTTTACCTTCTGATCAATGAATTTTAAAGTTCCGGCGATTTCCTTTCCGTTGATCCCGATAAACATATAGTTCGATTTATCGGCAGGCAATAAAACAATGGGGCCGAGTTCATCATGCATGGATGTGGTATGAAAGTCTTCAATGACCCCAATAATGGTTCCCTCAATGCCGAACCACGACTTCACTTTCATTCCTATCGGATCTTTCAGCTTCAACACGCTTACTGCTTTTTCATTCAGAACAAAAACGTTCGACTGATCCGAAGCGAAATCCTTTGAAAAGAACCGGCCTTCGTTCATCTTCAACTGAAAGGTTTCAAGAAAATCGTCATCAACCCAGTTATAACCAACTTCCGTTAAGTCAGTTTTATCTTTACCTTCCCATTCAATTGGTCCCGAATTACCCCAACTGGTGAGGTCTGTAAAGGATACCGTAACATTCCCGATGTTTGGATTCTTCAGCAGTTCCTTTTTAAGATCAACCGTTTTCTCATTCAGTTTTCCCAGGGTAGTCAGCTTGATGATATTCTCACTTCTAAACCCGGTATCCCTGGACTTCAAATAAAACAACTGATTGGATACCAGAAGTGTACAACTTACAAAGAAAATTGAAACTGCAAACTGTAAAGTCACCAATATGTGCCTGAGGCTTATTCCTTTAAAACCGGATCGTTGACCAGCTCCCTGAATAATTTGCTTCGGCATAATAGCCGACAAGTATAAAGCCGGATAAGCTCCCGCCACCAGCCCCGTAAAAACAGCAATTCCCAATAGCGCCAGTACAGTATAAAAACTGAATGCCAGACTCAATTCAGTATGTAAAAGATCATTGACCAGCGGGATAGAAACCTTCACCAAAATAATTGCGATAATTAACGATACCAACGACACGAACAAGGTTTCAGAAAGAAACTGAAGTAAAAGTTTTATCTTTCCTGATCCTGAAATTTTTTTTACAAAGATTTCTTTGTGACGTGATCCGGAACGGGCAGTGGAAAGATTCATAAAATTAATACACGCCAGCAGCAATACCAGCAGAGCCATTCCGGTAAAGACCCGGACGTAAATGATCAATCCTCCTCCTTTCAAAACATGCAAATGACTTTTGACAAGCGGGACCAGGTAAAGCGTATTCTTCCATGCCGGCTGGAACCGGTCCATCACCCCCTTTATCTTTTCATTAAGCTCTTCCGCCTGATTTTCAGCCTGAAGCATAACATAGGTCTGCGTCCATTTTGAATTCCAGGTTTTCATCCAGTCCCAGGCATCGCAAAAAGGCATCAATAAATCAAAGTTCACGGATGAATTCGGAGGAATATCCTTAATTACGCCGCCAACAGTATAGCTGAGGGTTTCATTGATCTTTACCGGTTTGCCAATTGGATCCTCATTGCCAAACAATTTGAATGACAATGACTTTGTAATGACGACAGAGCCGGGGCGCTCCAGTGCTGTTATTGAATCTCCCTGAATGAAGGGGAAGGTAAACATTTTGAAAAATCCCGGATCGGCATAACCGCCCATGCAATAGAACCCTTTATTCTCAAAGGCAATTTTGCATTGCCCTTCCTTAAAACTTGTTGCATCAGTGATTTCCGGGAATTCTTCTTCCAAATACGCGGCAAGCGCTCCGGTTTGCCAGTAGCCGTGAGAATCACCCGCTTCATTTGTAAACGCTACCCTGTAAAGCTGACCGTAATTTGTATGAAACGTGTCGTAGCTTCGTTCATATTTTACCCAAAGCGCAATGAGGATAAAGCAGGCCAGTCCCACTGCCAGCCCTAAAATATTAATAAAAGCATATGCCGGTTGTTTAGCGGAATTGCGAAAGAATATTCTGAACAGGTTAAGCATAATCCTGAATTCAACTATTCATACCTTAATGCTTCCACCGGATTCCGGGTGGCGGCTTTCCAGCTTTGCCAGCTTACGGTAAGCAGCGCAATTCCCAAGGCCAGCAGTCCGGCCAGGGCAAAGATCCACCAGCTTAACTCCGTTTTGTAGGCGAAATCCTCCAACCATTTGTGCATGGCGTAATACGCCACCGGAACTGCAATGACAAATGCAATCACCACCCACCTTACAAAATCTTTGTTGAGCATGGCCATCACTTCGGCCACGCGGGCGCCGTTCACTTTACGGATACCAACTTCTTTGGCACGACGATCAACATTGAAAATACTGACACCTAAAAGCCCCATACAGGCAATTAAAATTAAAATAACTGCAGCAATTGTAAATGCTTTATTCAAACGAATGTCCCGCTCATACATTTTCCTGATCGACTCGTCCAGAAAGCTATATTCCATTGGCCAATCCTTTACAAACTTATTCCAGACTCCTTCGATCTTTCCAAGTAGTTGCCTAAGCTGACCGGACGAAGCGGCGTTTGTTTTGATATATGCGTAGGACAAACTTTTAGGGTCCCTACACAGGAACCCCAGATTAGAAATAGGGAAACGCACACTTTTATATCTAAAATCTTCCACTATTCCGATAATATCCCCTCTGGCGTTGTCGTATGATGAGATTCTGGCATCATCAATGTTATCAATTCCAAAAGTGTTAATTGCTGTTTGGTTGAAGATATGCTGACGCTCCTTGATGGAGTTCTCCTCAAAACCATGTCCTCTTATCAACTTCAGCCCGAAAAAGTCAAAGAAATTCTTATCCACCTCAAGCGCAGAATAACCGATCCTTTTTTCTTCCCCTTTGTTTTTTAATGACATCCCCCAATCCTGATCGACGTTGCAGATCAACTGAGACGCAAAAGTGACATCAAGCACACCTGGGATCCGCTTTAACTCTTCACGAAAAGCTTCACGTTGATCCGGAATTTGAGACAACATATCCAAATGAATGACATTGTCCGAATAATAACCGGTCGGCGATTGCTGCATAAAGTTACTTTGCCTGACCATGATTATTGTGACCAGAATAAAAACAATAGAAACACAAAATTGAACCACCAACAGTCCGTTCCGGGAAAAAGATTTCTTTACATATTCTGTTATATTCTGATTTGAACGATAGCGGAGCTGCCTGATAATAACCGGAATAATTCCACAGACCAGGGCAGAAATAAAAAGAACCATCAACACATGAAAACTATTTCCATATGAAAACAGGTCTGCTATTTTGAAAGACGTTCCCAACAAATAATTAAAAGCCGGTAAGGCAAACCAGGCAACAATCAATGAAAATATTGAGGCAATCAATACAACAGGAAGACTATCCATAATCCCCATCAAAACCAATCTGCGGGAAGAAGCACCCAAGTGTTTTTGGATGCCGTAAACCCGACGGTTCACATCAAACTGTGCGGTATTTAAATTGATATAATTGATCCAGGAAACGATAAGTATAACCAATGCAACGAGGCCGAGTGTTTGAACCAGAGAAAGGCTATTATGCTGCAATAAGTCTCCCCATCCCTTATCGCCAAAATAAAGGTCTTTGTATGCTACCAAAGAAAATGATCCATCATCTTTTTGTATCCATCCGGGCGCCGCTTTCGCGTAGACCGCATTAATTTTATCCTCGGTTTCGTTTGCCGGTTTGTTTTTTATTCGTGTGAAGACAGAGTAGTTGCAATTTCCCCAATGATCAAGTCCGCTTTTGTACCATTCGATACGCTCCAGGCTTTTCTTCGGAAGGATCCCATTAAACCTCAAAATGGATTCTTCAGGTAAATCTTCAATAACCGCACTTATTTTCAAATTAAATGATCCCAAATCTGTGGTCTCAAGAATGAGTGGCTTTCCGACAGGATTATCATATCCGAACATTTTTTTCGAGATTCTTTGGGTTAAAACCACTCCATCGGATGATGACAAGGCTCCTTTCAAATTTCCATAAACCACTCTGTGTTCAAACACATCAAAAAAGGAACTGTCGGCATACAGAAATTCTTCACAATCGTACTTTTCATCCTGGACAATAAATTGTTTCTTCGTTGCCCACATACTATGAAATCCAGTCACAGCACTGACCTCCGGAACCTGTTCCCGGATCATCGCGATCATTGGAGAAGAATGCGAAGCACCCTCTCCACGCCTGAGCTGGAAGATCTCCCCACGATGTGGCAGCGACTGACCTTTATTTAATTCGGTCAATATATACGCTGATAACAAGATAACCACTGCCAGACTAATCGTGAGCCCCGCTATATTGATCAGGCATATCCATTTCCCTTTGGCGATGTTCCTAAAAGCAATTTTTAAATGGTACCAAAGCATACCTCCTAATTTTATATGATAGCCGGAAAAATTACAAAACAATACCAACTGTCCCAGATTTCATACCAAAATCATAAACATTTGTTCTATAATGCTTTGAAGATAAACCTCAATGAACCGTGTGTATGAAATTTTAACAATCAATGTTAAAGATTTGGGCAGTAAAATCTCCGGAATTTAAAAAACTTGTTTTATGAAAAACGTGGGACCTTTCAACTGCAGGGCTATAGGTTCAGCCTGTTGAGTCATGAGACCCCACGGTTTGTGTCATCAGGACGATTCAACCATTATAATGCAGCGGCAGCTATCCATCATTATTTTCATTCTTGTTTCCAAGCAAAGCTGCCTCATCCTGATCTTTTCTGACTATGCAAGATAAAACAGCCAACTTTGCAGTAATGTAACAGTAATTGAACATTGGCTGCGGATACGAGCTTGACTTGTGCCTGTTCTATTTCTGAACTTATTGCCCGGATAAATTCATCAAACTCTTTCCGCTCTGTATTTTTGTCTGGTTTATCCATGACTTAAGGGCTTATATTTCATTTAATACAAAGAGAATCAGAATAACACGCAATTGATTAAATTTGATATCGTCGGCAATATCGATATCGAGTTTCATCGCCTGATCGTCACTGTGCCCTTTAACCGGAACGTACCTCATTCCGGTTAATGTTTCATAGTTTATCAGTTCCAAAACTGAAAGGGATTTGGTCAACGTATTCATTACTCATACCGTAATGCTTCCACCGGATTTCGCGTAGCTGCACGCCAGCTTTGCCAACTTACGGTTAAGAATGCAATTCCCAATGTCAGTAATCCGGCAAGTGCAAAAATCCACCAGCTTAAAGTAGTTTTATAAGCAAAGCTTTCCAGCCAGCGATGTGTAACCAGGTAAGCAATCGGGATTGCAATTCCGATTGCAACAGTTACTGCTTTTGTAAACTCACCTGATAAAAGTTTGGCGATACCAACCTCGTTTGAACCCATTACTTTTCGAATTCCGATTTCCTTTGTTCTTCGTTCAGCAGTAAATGTCGACATGGCAAATAATCCCAGACAGGATATGAGAATTGCCAAGCCGGCAAAGTATTTTGACAAGATTGAAATGCGCTGTTCGGCTGCATATTGTTTCTGATATTCATCACTTAAAAAAGAGTAATTAAAAACATACCCGGGATTAAATGATTTATAAAGCTTCTGTATCGTTTCAATCGTTTCCTTTTCTCTTCCTGCCTCAATCTTTACCAGAATTTTTTCTGCATCTTCCGGCTTGTACCTGAAAAAGAATGGTTTTATATTCTCATGAAATGACCGGAAATTAAAGTCTTTGGCAACTCCAATTATTTCATAATTCGTTCCCCATAAATTAAACGTTTTGCCTACAGGATCTGTCAGTCCCATTACATTGATTCCTGCTTCATTAATAATTATTTTATTCTCTTCGTTTCCATAATCCGAAGAGAAAGCCCTTCCTGATTTCATTTCAATCCCCAGTAATTCAAGCATATCGTCACCTATACCAAAATGCGAAAAAGCAACAGCCGCGTTGGGGTCTTTGCCTTCCCAATCAAACGATCCCTGCGTTACACCTGTTTGGCCAACTATGCTTCCCCACATTGTTGCAGCATGCTTTACTCCGGAAATCTTCCTTATTTCTGAAAGAAACGACTGTGAATTTTCCGAAAGCTTTCCTTTTAAATTAAACTGAACAATATTATCGCGATTGAACCCTGGATTTTTTATTTGTATCAATTCAACTTGTTTATAAACTACTAAAACTGAAACGATAAGGAGCGTCGACAAGACAAACTGGAAAACAACAAGGCCTTTCCGTATAAATAATTCACCGGAAGAGCTGTCTAATTTCCCTTTTAGAACACCCACCGGACGAAAACCTGACAAGTATAATGCAGGATAGCCGCCTGCAAATAATCCGGTTAAAACCAGGATTGTAGTACTTACGAATATCAGTCTTTGATCGAAGCCGAAAGAAAGCTGCTTCCCTGTAATTTCATTGAATTGAGGCAGAAAAAGAATAACAATTACTGAGGCTAAAAGAAATGCAAAAAACGTAATGAATAGTGATTCACCCAAATACTGAAGAACCAATGATCCCCTTTTTGCGCCGATTGTCTTTTTTATCCCAACCTCTTTAATTTTCCGGAATGCTTTTGCCGTAGACATATTCATAAAGTTGATGCAGGCAATAACTATAATGAAGATAACGATTATCGAAAATAATCTCACATACTCAATTCTTCCACCAGCCTGTTTCCCATCCTCGAAGCGGTTATACAAATAGCCGTCGGAATATTTTTGAAGCAAAAGTGTTACATCCGGGATATTGCCTTTGGTTTTAATAAAATCGACGATCTTATCATTTAGTGCAGAAACATTTGTGCCTTGCTTTAATTGCAGGTAAATCTGTGCCTGATTATTTCCCCAGGTGGCGTAAGAGCCAACCAATTCTTTAAATACTTCGAAAGAAATTGCAAAATCAAATTGTTCGGATGAGTTTGCCGGAATATCTTTTAGAACACCTGTAACAACAACATCGCCTTTTTTATCCTGGTTCTGCCAGCTAATTGTTCTTCCCGGAATATTATCGGTTGTATGGAATAACATCAAGGCCATTTTTTCAGTAATAACCACCGAGCTTTTCCCGTCCAGAACTGTGCTGCGATTCCCCTGAAGAAATTCATAGGAAAAGATTTTGAAGAAATTTTCATCGGCAAATATCCCCGATGCGTCGAAGTTCTGTTCGCCATTGGAAAGTATAAAATCCTGCTGAACGGGCGAGGAATTTACTACATATTCAATTTCGGGTATTTCTTCAAGAAGTGCAGGAGCCAGCGGAATTGGACCGGTTCTCCATGTATCAATTCCATCTTCATTGGGGTGTGTTGTCAGTACCTGGTAGAGTAATTCATCGTTTTCATTGAACTTATCTGTTTTTAACTCATCATTCACCCACAGATAAATCAGCAATGCACAGGCTAAGCCCGACGACAGCCCAATCAGGTTAATAAAAAACGAACTTTTGTTTCGTCTTAGATTGCGAAAAATGATAAGAAAATTATGTTTAAACATGGCTTCAGTTTTTTAAATTAATAATCATTCATACCTCAACGCCTCGACCGGGTTTCGTGTAGCCGCTTTCCAGCTTTGCCAACTCACCGTCAGCAGAGCAATTCCCAACGCCAGCAAACCCGCCAGGGCAAAGATCCACCAGCTTAGTTCGGTTTTGTAAGCAAAGTTTTCGAGCCATTTGTGCATGGCGTAGTATGCAATGGGAGTAGCAATGACAAATGCGATAACGACCCACTTGACAAAGTCTTTGTTGAGCAGACTCAGTATTTCGGAGATGCGGGCGCCGTTCACTTTGCGGATGCCGATTTCTTTTAGCCTTCTTTGGGCAGAGAATGTCGCTAAACCGAACAATCCCAGACAGGATATGAATATGGCCAACGCTGCAAAGATGTTGATGAGTTTTCCTGAACGGATTTGCTTATCGTACAAGGCAGTGATACTTTCATCTAAAAAATAGTGTTCAACAGGGAAATCCGGGTTGAATTGCTGAGAAATCTGTCCAATTGTTTTTACTGCTCCAGCCATATCTCCACCTGCTAATCTGATGGAAATATATTTATTCATATTGACGCCTGGTTCAGAGCGCAATATCATGGGACCAATGTGCTTAAAGGCTGATTGAAAATTGAAATCTTTTACTACACCTATAATTACTCCATCCTCTAATTTTTTCCCAACAGGATCATCCATTTGCATAACTCTCATGGCCGTTTCATTCACAAGGTAATAGGCTGTGCTATCTCCCGGTTTCCGGGAGATAAAGTTTCGTCCAGCCAGAATTTGTAATCCAAATGTCCCGACGAATGCTTCATCTGCATCAAAATAGCTCATTAAAAAATCCTGATGTGCAGAAGGCATGCCTTCCCATTCTATGCCTTCGAATGAACCTTCATGATTAATTGGCAACCCATTGGATCGAGTGACCTGTAAGATGGAAGATTGCTGCATTAAAGCGTTTTTAAAGCTTTGATAACGGGCTTCATTCCCCAGCTCTCCTTTAACCTGAAAATACAAGATATGTTCCTTGTCAAAACCCAGATCCCGGTTCAACACAAAGTGCATTTGCTGTCGGATCAGCATTGCGCACACGATGAGTATCACAGAAAGCGCAAACTGGCCTACGATAAGTATTTTTCTCGAAGAAAACTCATGCGTTCTGGAACCTCGCTGCAAAAATGATGCTCCAAACATTTTAACAACATTGTAGTTTGACAGAAACAGTGCAGGATAAATACCTGTCAGTAATCCGGCGATCAACAAAATACCAAGGAGCAGGCCGATTAGTTTATTTGTACCGGGAAGATCAAAAGCAAATGGAAGTCCACTCAAGTCTGCAAACCAGGGAATGACCAGCCTGGCGAGTCCGATGGCCAATGCTGTCGAAATAAGTATATATAGCAAAGACTCGCCCATGAACTGATAAATTAACTGTTTCCGGTTGGCTCCCGCTACTTTCCGGATTCCTGTTTCTTTGTTTCGTTGAAACGACCTTGCTGTTGTAAGATTAATGAAGTTGATACCCGAAATCAGTAGAATAATCAGTCCAATCGCCCCAAACAAGTAAATACTTTGCAGGTTTCCAGTTTCCGCAAAGTCCGTATTGAAATCAAAATCTGAATGCAGGTGAATATCTTTAAGCGACTGTAGATACAATTTCGGCTGCCATTCAGGCTCCCCAATATGATCGCTCAGCAGGTTTTTAATTTTGGTTTCAAAAACATTGGCATCAGCTGTTTCTTTAAGAAGGATATAAGTATAAACCCAATTATTTCCCCAGGAGGCAAAGTCCGCGTAGGAACTCAAATTTCCCATTGGTAAAAGAAAATCAAACTTAATATGTGAGTTCCCGGGAAGATTTTTCATCACTGCAGCCACTACAAAGTCCTGCGTGCGATCAAGAGTAATCACTTTCCCAACTGGATTTTCCTCACCAAAATATTTTTGGGCCATATTTTCGGTTAGCAGAATCGTATTGTTAGTGGCAAAGAACGTTTGCACACTACCATTCAACAGTGAAAATGAGAAAATCTTAAAAAATGCCGGATCTGCATGAAAACCATCTTCTTCTTCAAAACTTATATTCCGGTATTGAAAAAGCCGCTTATTGAATATTCTGGTGAAAGTTGTAACTTCCTGTACCTCGGGATAATTTGTTTTCAAGGCGTCAGAAAGAGGCGCAGGAGTAGAGGCCACCTGATACAAGTTGCCAGCCTGTTCCTGTTCCTGAACCACGCGGTAAATTCTTTCGTAATTTGGGAAAAAGCGATCGTAGCTCAGTTCGTACACAACGTATATTCCAATAATCAGACAGCAGGTAATACCGATGGATAAACCTAATATATTGATCAGCGAAAAAACTTTGCTTTTCTGCAGGTTCCGCCAGGCTATTTTGAAATAGTTCTTAAACATGAGCGACCTTTCATTAATTAATTTCAAATTCATTTATTTCCCATACTAAACGGAACGTTTGATCATACAATTATGAGAAAGGAGGCTTTTACTCATACCGCAGCGCTTCCACCGGGTTCACCAATGCGGCTTTCACTGTTTGCATTCCCACCGTGAACCAGGCGATCAATAAGGTCATCAGGCCCGCAGCAGCAAAGTACCACCATTTCAGTTCAATCCGGTAGGCAAAGCTTTCCAGCCAGCGATCGGCAATCAGATAGCTAACCGGAAGGGCAATTACAATAGCAATGATCACCATCCGGGTAAAGTCGCCTGATAAGAGTTGCGTAATTTCCACAACGCCCGATCCTAACACTTTACGAATGCCGATTTCTTTCGTTCTTTGTCCGGCAGTAAATGCAGCCAGACCAAACAGGCCGAGGCAGGAAATGAGGATAGCCAAGCCTGCAAAGTATTTGGAAAGCGCCGAGACACGCTGCTCCGCTACATACAATCGCTGATAGTCATCGTCCATATACTTGTAATCGAAAGTTTGCCCCGGATAAGATTTCTGATAGATTTTCCCCAGCCTTTCCAGCGTGGCTTTTCCCGCTTCGGCTTTAATTCTGACCGAAACCTTGGGGGCGTACTGTACCGGCGCCGCCAAAAGTACACAAGGCTTTACCCTTTCATAAAGCGATTCAAAATTGAAGTCTTTGACCACACCAATGATCTCCTTTTCTTCCCCTTCAACCGTGACTTTCTGTCCGATTGGATCAGTCAGTCCCATTGTTTTAATTGCAGTTTCATTAAAAACGACCTGATCGGGCGACCCAAAATCTTCGGAGAACGCCTTTCCCGCCGCCATCTTCATCCCAAGTGTTTCAATCAAGTTGTACCCCACCCATTTAACCGAGAAAAACGTCTGGTCATCCGGATTTTTCCCTTCCCAATTGATTCCGGAAGTGCCTCCCAACGGTGAGCCGGCCTGCATGTTACCTCCCGCAGCGTTAACAACGCCCGGAATATTCCTGATTTCTGACAAGGTAGCCTGACTCATCTTCGCTACATCAAAATAAACCACATGATCCCGGTTGTAGCCCAGGTTTTTGGATTGCACAAAGGTCATTTGTTCAAAGACGACCCAAACAGAAACGATCAGAATCACAGAAGCTACAAACTGAAAAACCACCAATCCCTTCCGTGCCCAAATTCCGGCTGAAGATGTATGAGGTTTTCCCTTTAAAACATCGACGGGCGCAAAACGGGAGAGGTAGAAAGCCGGGTAACTTCCGGCAAACAGACCGGTCATAAGGGTAATTCCAAGGACGGTTAAAACAAGCTGCGCGTCAGGGGAAAATCCCAAGTGTTTCCCGGTTAAATTGTTAAACGGCGTCTTTAACAGGTAGACAAAAAAGAGCGCCAGAGCCAAAGCGGCAAAAGCCATGACCGTAGATTCACTCAGACGCTGGAGAATAAGATTTTTCCGTCCGGCACCTATTGCTTTTTTGATGCCAACTTCCTTGATCTTTCCCAGGGCCCTGGCAGTTGACAGATTCATAAAATTGATGCAGGCAATGATTAATATGAAAATCGCGATCACAGAAAACAATCTCACATACTCAATTCTTCCTCCCGCCGGCTTGCCGTTTTCATAACGACCATGCAGATAACGATCCGAATACCGCTGCGCGACCAGGGTCGCGTTCAGGCTTTTGTCCCTGGATTTTATAAAGTCCCTGATCTTTTCATTGAACAGGCCGGACGAGGTACCCTTTTTAAGCAGGACGTAAGTATGGGGACTGCTGCTGCCCCATCCTTCCCATGGATTGACCCCTTCAAACAATTTATAATTCAGCAGTACATCAAACTGGTTGGTTGCGCGCTCGTCCGGCAAATCAAAGACACCGGAAACGGTATATTTCCCCTCAATCTCCTGTGCATTCCATTCGACAACCTTTCCGACTGCGTTTCCCGGACTACCGTACAATTTCAAGGCCAGCTCCCGCGAAATAACGACACTATTTTGTGCTGAAAGCATTGAGTTCCTGTTTCCATACAGGATTTTATATGCAAAAACTCTGAAAAAGTCTTCCGACACATATTGTCCAACCGACCTGATCTGTTTATCAGACGTGGAAACAATCCCTTTACTGATATTGAAAGAGCCTGGAACCACGGCAACCGCATATTCAACTTCCGGTATTTCGTCCGACAAGGCTTCTGCCAGGTGTCCCGGTGTGGCATCAATGGTCTCAGTGCCATTTGTTTCCGCGTCGGCCTGATGTGCTACCACCTGACGGAAAAAATCGGTACCACCCTTTTGTGATTCCCGTTTGATGGGTCATTGGCGGGATTGTTTTTTGTGTATTTGCGATACTGATTTTTGATTTCATTTTGGGATTTCTCACAGGGATGATTATCATCGGGTAATGTGAGCCAAAGGGAAGCCTCTTGCCTGTTTTTAAACGGGTTCGATGCCCGGTTAAAAACAAAAATGACGCCGGACATGTGACTGCCGGCGCCTGTGGCTGACCATCGGTTTAACGTTTCACCCCGGGTCGCCTCTTGCCAAAATCGGTCAGATGATATCTTTCGGGGCTTGTTCATATTTTTGCTGCAGCAGTTCCCCTTCATGCTTACGGTAACTTGGTCCCCTGGCCTCCACACGGATGGAGTGATGAAAAATACGATCGAGGATGGCCGATGTGGAGATCGGGTCTCCCAGGTAATCGGCCCAGTCAGATTCCTCTACGTTGGTGGTAAAGATCAGGGATTTTTCCCTGTTGTAACGTTCGTTGATTACTTTAAAGAGCAGGTGGGCTTCTTTGGTGACCTCTAACTCAAGCCGGTCATGGCCCATTTCGTCGATGACCAGCAAATCCGGGTTCACGTATTTCCGAAGCCTTCGAAGCAGGGTCTTTTCATAGACCCCCTGGTTTAAATCAGTTAACATGTCACTGCAGGTGGTATAAAACACCTTGTAACACTTTTTGCATGCTAAAAAGGCCAAAGCCCTTGCCAGGTGAGACTTTCCTGTTCCCGGGGTACCGATAAAAAGGATCGATTCCCGTCGTGGCAGAAACTCCAGGGTCGAAAGATCCATGATCAGTTTCTTTTTTAAGCGGGGCTGGAAGGAAAAATCAAAATCATCCAGCAGTTTGTAAGGTTTGGGAAGTTTACTCTCTTCCACCCGGTATTTGATGCTGCGTTCCCTTTTGGCCCCGGCTTCATTTTGGATAATCTGCCGGATAAACCCCGCGTAGCCCATATCCGATTCCCCGGCCTGACGGATCAGACG
>Ga0074195_1001660_pt1 | contig 29344 bp, 21 predicted proteins | sample EPASupsiteHSE623_FD_64525 | JGI IMG/M metagenome (GOLD analysis project Ga0074195, IMG submission 64525) | Bioremediated contaminated groundwater from EPA Superfund site, New Mexico - Sample HSE6-23 | ecosystem: Environmental > Aquatic > Deep subsurface > Groundwater > Contaminated ... | reverse complement strand
GTTTTTGGTGGCGGCAGCGAACAGATCATTCAGGCTGGTACCGGACCAGAATTCGCGCTCGAAGTCGTCATTGAGCGATTTCACCCGGTTCAGCGCAAACAGTTTGCGAAAAATGGCGGCCCAGCTGGACACGGAGATGACCACCAGCAACAGCATTACCAATTGCACGACCAGACTGGCGTTTAACACCATGTGGAGGATCGACAGGTCTTGATTCATTTCATGATTTCCAGAATGGTTTGCGGGTTCCGCGTAGATTTGTAGGAAGGTGGTATCCAAGCACATCCTTGTTGTGCTGGCCTTTCTCAGCCCAATACTCAGGACCGAAGCAGGCGATTTGACTGTTTAAATTTTGATTAAATGAACGTTAAAGTGCCGTGACTTCGGGTCGAATCTACGACAGCGTGATGTGATGGCGCTTATGAAGCGTTGATGTCAATGACGGTTGCTGCATCGTTTGATTTTCCAAAAAACGACGGATGTTCAGAGCGTCAAAGAAAGTTGAAGAACTGGCCTTCGCATTTAGCAACACCAAGGTTGCATTTTTCCCCGCCAGCTTGATTCGCATGATCAAGCAGTGTCCCGCTTCATTGGTAAACCCGGTTTTGGACAAGAGGATGTCCCAACCACGTTTTCCGACAAGTCGATTGGTGTTGTGAAATGTGACGCCTCTCCCCTTCATATTGATCAGGTCAGAACTATTCGTTGTGATGTTGACGATGGCTGGATATCGGGACGCGGCGAACGCCATTTTTGCGAGGTCGGCTGCTGTCGAGGTGTTGTCGGGCGACAAACCCGTAGGCTCTTCAATGACAGTATTGATCATTCCAAGCGACTGGATCTTCTCACGAACGGCCTTAACGAAAGCCAGATTCCCGCCTGGAAAGGTCCGTGCAAGTGATGCGGCAGCGCGATTGTCCGATGACATCAGCGCCAGCTGCAAAACCTCTCGCCGAGGTAGCGTTGTCCCTAAAGGAACATGCGAAGCGCTGTGTTTGAGCGTATCGACATCAGCTACTTGAATGGAAATTGTTTCGTCCATATCCGGCTTGCTATCCAACACGACCATTGCCGTCATCAACTTGGTTAAAGAAGCAATTGGAACAACAGAACTCGCATTTTTTTCGAGCAAAATTTTGCCGGATTCGTCATTAACAACGATGGCGTGCTGAGAGCCAAACGATATGGCGGACGCGCTTGCGGCTGAGCAGATTGCAAGACACACGAAAAGATATTTCAGCATTTGAACGGGAATTGGAGCTTGGGAATGTAAACCGAGATGAAAAATTTAGACCGCATCTTCTTTTTCGAGTCTCATCTACCGTTCACTTGACTTGTGAGTAATAAGTGGTTGGAAACAAGCGCTGCGGGTCAAATGTCCTGATTGAAATACATTCGTGTGAATGCATCATAATGCATTTGTTTAAATATTGTTAAGTTGTCACAAAACGCGGCATTCGTCTCCCAAAAAGCTCACCACGGAAGTGACTCATGAAACTTCAACCCCCTGTTTTTTCTGCTCTGCGCCAAGAGCTTTACGATTGGCGTCTGTGGACCGGTCGCGGGATCGTGCTTGCGTTTGCCGCACTGGCGGGCCTGACGGTGGTTGCCTTCACTTGGTTGACTGAGCATGCACTGGCGCAATTCTTTTCGCTGCAAAGAAGCTACTGGTGGGCACCCTTGCTCTGGACCCCTGCTTCGACGGCGGCAATTGTCTGGCTGACCCAAAGATACGCGCCTGGTGCGGCTGGTTCGGGGATACCGCAGGTCATGGCTGCACTGACGCATGAAGTGCCTCCCGTTTATCGTCGAATCTATGTGTCCTTGAGGTTGACGGCCTCCAAAATGCTGCTGACAACTTGGGGTTTATTGGCCGGACTGTCCCTGGGGCGCGAGGGGCCGTCAGTGCAGATAGCGGCTGGTGTGATGCACCATGCCCGTCGATGGTTACCCTCAAATTCCAAGGTGTCAGAGCACGGTTTGTTACTCGCCGGGGGCGCCGCTGGTATCGCGGCGGCTTTCAATACGCCTTTGGGTGGCGTGATGTTTGCCATCGAAGAGTTGTCACGAAAGCCCGAACAGCGCAGCAATGGTCTGCTGTTGGCCGCCATTGTGCTGGCAGGCTTGATGGCAATTTCCGTGTACGGAAATTCTACCTACTTCGGCGTGATCCGGATCGAAAACCTGAGCATGGGATTGCTGTTGCCAGGCTTGCTGGTTGCCGTGTGCAGCGGTGCAGCGGGTGGTTTATTTTCCAGAATACTGATGGTTTCATTGTCTGGCAAGTCAGCCGACCGATTCAGTAAGTTTCGCAAAAAAGCGCCTGTGCTATTTGCGGCAGCTTGCGGGTTGGTGGTGGCTATCTTGGGTGTAGTCAGTCACGGGGACACCTATGGAAGTGGCTACAACCATACGCGCGATATGCTGGAAGGAAACGGTGATTCCTCTTCCTTGTACGTGTTGTTCAAATTCATGGCTACCTGGATTACCGCCTGGGCGGGCGTGCCGGGCGGACTATTTGCCCCATCCCTGGCGATTGGTGGAGCCCTGGGCAACGACATCGCTCAACTGACCGCTTATGTGAATGCCCCCACACTCATCGCCTTGGGCATGGCAGGTTTCCTGGCAGCTGTCACACAGGCTCCACTGACCGCCTTCATCATTGTCATGGAGATGGTGGACGGGCATGCACTGGTGCTCAGTCTGATGGCCAGCGCGTTGGTGGCCAGCGGCGTGTCGCGCCTGATCAGCGCGCCCCTGTATCCATCATTGGCTGAATTGCAGCTGCAACGCTTACCAAGGCTCCAGACATAAAAAAGGAGCCCCGAAGGGCCCCAAGCTCAAGTTGGCTGCACCGGCCGCTTAAACTGGTACAGTTGCACAAGTATATTCCAACAAATGTTATTTATCTACGGGGCTTACCCTAACTTTTACCTGAAGCTCTAAGTCGGAAATCAGTCTACGCTGAGGCGATTTGTTTCAATAAATTCAACTTGAATGCGCGGTAAACCTCACATTTTTTGCGTCATGCGCATTGATCAGCGGAAAGATTTTTACTGCTTTCAACACAGCCAAAAAAATTTCCAAGTGCAGCCATTACTTTTTAATCCTTGATGTACATTTGGCCAAATTTACTTGTTGGCATACAAGATGGTAGCTCTTGAAGGGGTCATTCACATGAAACAATTCCTCTATCTGGTATTGGCGTTGGCCGTTGTCTTTGATGCGGCGGAAGGAACTTACCTATTGCGGTTACTTAGCGAGCGAAAGGGTCAGAGTGTCGAGGCCACTCCGGATCATGGAAAGTCAAGTCAATCGACTCAACAGACCCAAGATTATTCTTCGATGGCAGCACCACCTGCGTTTAAATTTATTGAGGTGGACGCAGGTCATCCGTATGCGTTCCATCGCAGTTCGAGGTGAGAGCAATCGTTAGAAAAAACGCAAAGAAATGTTTAATACACCCTTCGACTCATTTCAAAGCGTCAGCGATCAGCTAAACGAACTGCTTGGAGCGAGGAAAGCCCACTGTCAACAAGGAGCGGCGAGGGGACGAATACGCGGCGTTGATGAATTAGCACAAAAAATATCAGAATACCTGACAGCAGGTCTCTTTGAGATTCCTGACGAAATCACCATACGTCTGTGTAACGCCAGAATAAATGCCTTGAAGCACAAAGCCAACTGATCTGCCTAATGGATCAACAAATGGGAAGTCAGGGGGGAATCGTTTGACGGCTTGGCTATCTGTGCAACCCACTGCGAGGCAAGGCAATAATAGGCTGAAGTTCAATGCTTCCGAGCCCCCTATATTCCAAAATTGACCCTATCATGCGATGTTTGTTGTTTTCCTAAGATCCGCACATGCCACGAGTCGACCAAAATAGTAACCTGCCACCAACAACGGCCCAAGTCCTGCGCCGTTTCAGGCTGGTTTTCAACGCCGTGAAAACGCACTTCCAACAGGTCGAGAAAAGCGCGGGGATCGGAGGCGCGCAACTGTGGGCACTCAGCGTGATACACGCACAGCCAGGCATTGGCGTCAACGATCTGGCAAAGGCCATGGACATACACCAGACGACAGCCAGTAATCTGGTGAAGGCGTTGGTAAAGATGGAGATGGTTCAGACGGAAAGAATCGGACCTGACCGTCGAGCGGTACAACTTTATGTCCTCCCTGTTGGGCAGCGAGTGCTAAAAAAGGCCCCGGGCCCATTTGCAGGGGTGCTGCCGCAGGCGCTTTCTCAACTGGACACCGCCACCTTGACGCGATTGGATCAGGATCTCGGCTTACTCCTTGCCCTGCTAGATGCGGACGAAAGTGCGGCCAACATCCCATTAGCACACATGTAGTTTTTCGGGTCTGTGCTGTAGCCCCGCTCGACGCACGGGTGACTTTTAAAAAACCAAATTGAATTTCACAATTTTTAATTGTCCGAATATACTTTGGACAATTACAAATCGTAAAACCGAGTATGTGATTAGGTGGTCTGGGCCGGTTTGCCAGATGGCTGACCAGAAAAGAAGGACTAAGCGCTTCAAGCGGATCAGTCAAGTAGCTCAGAAAAATGATAGCAATATATGGAGATCAACATGAAAATCAGTTATTTTAAAAGTCTGACTTTGGCTGCAATGCTGGCCACACTGGCAGCGTGCAGCACTACAAAAGTTGCCGAAGCCCCACCGGTTCCGGTTGCAGTGAAGGCGCCAGTAGCGCCCCAGGCCCAGACCACCGTCAAATCAGTGGTTGCGATCTCTCCTTTGGATGATGCGAATTCCCCGCTTGCCAAGCGCAGTGTGTTCTTTGGTTTTGATGATTTCCAAATTCGAAGCGGTGACCTCACTTTGATTGAAGCGCATGCTAAGTATTTGGCAGCAAATAAGAGCGCCAAAGTTCGACTCGAAGGCAATGCCGATGAACGTGGCGGGCGTGAATACAACCTTGCCTTAGGTCAGAAACGTGCTGAGGCAGTACTTAAATCACTGCGTCTGCTTGGTGTGCAAGACAGTTCGCTTGAAGCCGTAAGTTTTGGCATGGAAAAGCCAGTTGATGCCGCTCACAATGAAGATGCTTGGGCAAAGAATCGACGCGTCGATTTGAAATACATCGCTCGATGACAGGAACGAGGCAAGGACTTTACGTCACTATGTGTGACAAATTTGCTGCGCAGGGTTGGTGATTGAGAATTGCGTAGGTCTCCTGTGGTGTTGGAATGATCCACTCTGCGGCGGGCATGGTGACTGCGATCATCTATCGTGATGGTATTTCCGTCGAATTTGTTCACGCAATGTGACGGTCAGGAGCGCACCCCCATCAGGTAAGTTGACTAAACTGCGTTCAGACCTGAAACGGCCTTGCCGCATTACCTGAAGGCGCATTCTGTTGACCTGCTGGTCATTGGCGCCCACGGGCATTCGCGCATTCGCCAGCTCATCGTCGGTAGCATCCCACGACGTTGCGGCGAACAAGCCCGGTGCCAGTTCTGGTGCTGCGCTGAGGTAATTCAGAATGCAGCCACGTCGCAAGACCTGATTTTGCACTAACTGATTTACCTTAAGGCTGGACCGTCATGTCAAACATCGAAGTTGTTGCTGCCGCTCTTTTTGCGTTCGCGTTGGTCCACACCTTCTCAACCAAGTTCTTTGAGCGGCTCGCTCACAACTACCCAAGGCACGCGGGTCTGTTCCACCTGCTTGGTGAAGTGGAGGTCGTTTTCGGCTTCTGGGCGGTCGTGCTCATCGCCACCATGGCCTTCCTGGTGGGAGGTTCACAAGCCATCGAGTACGCCGAGTCGCGGCAATACACAGAGCCCTTGTTTGTGTTCGTTATCATGGTGGTGGCCGCGTCCCGGCCAGTTGTAGAGGTCATCCAAGCGCTGGTCGCCTTTATCGCCAAGCTCGCACCATTCCGCACGGTTGTGGCTCAGGTCTGGCTTTGCCTGGCTCTGGTGCCACTAATTGGTTCCTTGATTACCGAGCCGGCGGCAATGACGCTTGCTGCGCTGATGCTCAGCCCCCTGGTGTTCCGTCCCGGCATTCCCGAGTGGCTGAAGTACGGAGCACTTGGCGTCCTGTTCGTGAACATCTCCATCGGCGGCACCTTGACCTCCTTCGCGGCCCCGCCCGTTCTCATGGTGGCGACTACCTGGAACTGGGGCAGCGCCTTCATGGTAAGTCACTTTGGCTGGAAGGCTGTCGTCGCTGTCGTCATCAACGCCACAGTCATTACCTTTCTGCTGCGCCGACATTTTTCCCATGTTCGAACCACATCTCTCCAGGTGGATAAAGAGCGTATTCCACCCCTCGTCAGCACGATTCACATGGCTTTTCTGGCGGCCGTCGTGGCGTTCGCGCACCACCCCGTCATATTCCTTGGCCTGTTCCTGCTCTTCATGGGTTTTACACAGGCGTATGCCAGATACCAGACAGCACTCATTCTGAAGGAGGCACTGCTCGTCGGGTTCTTCCTTGCCGGGCTGGTGGTGCTCGGGGGCATGCAGCAATGGTGGCTACAGCCGATTGTGTCAAGCCTGGAGCCGACCGCTCTGTTCTTTGGCGCCCTGGGGCTGACGGCGATAACCGACAACGCTGCGCTGACGTACCTGGGGTCGCTCATTAAAGGCATGAGCGATTCGGCCAAATACATGCTGGTTGCGGGCGCCGTCGCCGGTGGTGGTCTGACGGTGATTGCGAACGCGCCAAACCCCGCTGGCGTAGCCCTACTCAAACAAGGCTTCAATGATGAGTCAATTGGCGCTGGTGAGCTGCTCCTGGGCGCGGCGCTACCCACCATGGTCGCGGCTGTGATGTTCCTGCTGTAGCGGACAACGTCTTTCCACGGCCTTTTTTTATCCGAACTTCAAAATCAATACAACTGAAGGTTCTGTCTTGAAAATAGTTAGATATGTAATTGTCGCGTTCTTCGTCGTGACTTTGCTGGTGCTTGTATACGGTACGGTCATTAGCCCATAAAAATGACAGAGCCCGACAAACAGCGGCCTGCTGCCAAGCAACGCGAAAGAGCCACCGCGAGAGAACAGATGTGTTGCCGGTTGTTGAACTGGGCAGCTGCGAAAGCTGGCTTACGAGCTAAAGACCGGTAGGCGCCGTGAATAAGTGAGTGAAACGGCAATCACAGGTCCTGTACATGTGCACCTTTGGCGCGAACGAGGCAGGTAGGTGCAGGTCCGATTATCATGTTCATCAGTGAAATGCAGGAAACACGTCCAGGGATGAAACTCGCAACCAGAATTATCGTATTGGCTGCCGCGCTGGGGGCGGTGAAACTGTGGACGTCCGGCGCGACTAGCGGTTGGGTTTCTACAGGAGTCATGGCGGGTGCAGGACTCGGCGTTGTTGTGGTCGCTTGGGTTGTGGGAGTATGGTGGCGCAATCGTCAGCACAGGCGATTGATGGATACGCGGGACTCGGCGCTTTGGTGAGACGCCGATCGGAAATCGGCCAAGTGCCATCGTTTGCCCGTTCCGCTGCACCTCAGACCAACGCTTACGATTGCCCCATCAAGGAGGACATCGCATGATCGAATTGAACCGTGAGAAGGAAATCATCCGGGTTGAAAAATGGACAGACATCACTGACCGCCCCGGCTTCTCGGGCAATCTCGATCCCTCCGAGCACAAGCTAGATGCAATCATCGGACGGTACGCCTTCAAAGACTACGTACCGTGCGGCCTGTCCAACTGCCACACGCCGCACGGTAGGGGATACATCGTTGTGACAAAGGACGGACAGGAGACCAACATCGGGAAGGACTGTGGAAAGACCTACTTTGGGGTTGACTTCGAGACCCTCTCCAACAAGTTCGACCGGGACATGACCGAGAAGTCGAATCGCGAGAAGCTGTGGAACTTCTTTTTTCGCAGTGAGGAGGTTGCGGCACAGGTCTCGATACTCCGCTCCGAGGAGAGAGGAGCAAATTGGGTCTACAAACAGGCAAACGCGCTCCAAAGTATCCGGGAGGTTCCGTCCAAGGTTGTCCGCCGCCTTGCCGCGATGGTTAAGTCACGCGACCCAATGCTGACGCAGGACCGCGAAGCTACGGAAGCCGAGGTAGTGCACCTCGAACAGGCTCAAAGTCGCCGAGTGCAACGACCCCATTACATCTCAGTGCCACTTGGTGAGCTGGCCGGCTTGGATGCCCTCTTCCCGGAAAACGACCTCAAGGTCCTTCTGATCGATGGGGTTTCTGAACGCATCAAGGAGCTGAACGAGGCCAACATTGACTCGTTGACGTTCGAGCAGTTACAGAAATGGTCCCGCTGGCTCGGCGAATTGGATAAAGTCCTCGAACGAGCCATCCGGGCCGTGCGCAACGGGCGAATGCTGCTCACGCAGGAGAACCTATTGAGGTTCTCTGATGCGGTTGGTTTGAATACTGAGGAACACCAGCTCTTTCTGAAGTACCTTAAGCAATTTGCGAAACCATGAGATATACGCCAAATGGGGGCACGAATGTCAATTTTGAGGAGATTCTTGACCGTCCGCTCTTGGTCGAACGCGGGTACTCTCTTGGACGAAATCATTGCCACATTGCTGACCGTCGATATGCTGATTTGAATGTCGGGTTTGGAGGGAGCAGTTCGCAATGCTCTACAGCCGCCTTGTGTCTTATGCTGACGGTGACATTTCAGGTTTTTGGGGTGATGTGCAATAGCGCTGGCTGGCATTTTTGAATCGGAATGACTGGCAAGGTCGGGGCCGGAATCGGTGGCTTATTTGCATCGGATTGGATGGCTTTTTTGACCGGGATATGCAGCAAATGCCACAACTGTGTCAACGCGTCTGCCAGGCCTTGCCTCAAAGGGGGTATCACGAACGACCCCCCATTCCAAACAATCTTCTAAAGTTAAGAATGAGAGCATGGCCTAGTGCTTATACAGCGGCGTCATTGGTGAGGTATCGTAATTTGACTTGGGGTGATCAGCATATTGGAATAAACTGGATGGATGTACAGCTCCATTTCATCCACCCTCCCCGTCTTGGTATCCGACGCCCCGCTGCTGGCAAGGCTCATCAATAACCGGGTCTGCGCTGGCTTTCCCTCGCCTGCCGAAGACCTGGGGGCGCAGCGGATCGACCTGACCCAGCTGCTGGTGGTGCATGCGCAGGCCACTTATTTTCTTCGCGCCAGTGGGCAGTCGATGGTGGAACTTGGCATTTTTGACAACGACATACTGGTGGTGGACCGGGCGATCAAGCCGCGCCACCGTCACATCGTGGTCGCGATCGTCGATGGGGACTTCACGGTCAAGCAGCTCTACCAGTGGGCGGGACGCATCAAGCTTAAAGCAGCCAACCCCACCTACCCCGACATCGTGCCCAAGGACGGCCAGACGATTGAAGTCTGGGGCGTGGTCACCAGCAGCATCAAGCAGTTTTCAGTCTGAGATCGAACCCATGTATGCGCTGGTGGATGGCAACAATTTCTTTGTGAGTTGTGAGCGGGCTTTTCGTCCCAGCTTGAACGGCCTGCCGGTGGTTGTACTCTCCAACAACGATGGTTGTGCCATTGCCCGGTCCAACGAAGCGAAAGCCTTGGGCATCGCCATGGGGGCGCCCTGGTTCAAAATCAAGCATTTGGCCGAGTCGGCCGGTCTGGTGGCGCTGTCGGCCAACTTCGCCCTGTATGGTGACCTGAGCGACCGCATGATGAGTCTGGCAGCAGGTCTGGGTCCAGTCCAGGAGATTTACTCGATTGACGAGTCCTTCATAGACCTCAGCGGGGTGCGTGGCAACCTGGTGGAGCGTTGTCACAAAATCCGCACCCGTATCCTGCGGTGGGTCGGTATCCCGTGTGGCATTGGCATTGGCGCCACCAAAACACTGGCCAAGCTGGCCAACCATGTGGCCAAAACAGCAGAACGCAAACCCGGTAGCTACCCAGAGGAACTGGCACAGGTGTGCCATCTGGGCGCCTTGTCGCCCTCTGAACTGCAGGCCGTGCTGGCCGCCACCGCAGTCGGGGAGATTTGGGGCGTCGGGCGGCGCATCAGCGCCCAGCTGATTGAAGGCGGCATCACGACCGCGCTGGATCTGGCTCGACTTGATCCAGCCATGGTTCGGTCGCGCTGGTCGGTGGTGCTGGAGCGCACCGTGCGCGAATTGCAAGGTACGACCTGCATCGCACTGCAAGACGCGCCAGGTCCCAAACAGGAGATCGCCTGCACCCGCTCATTTGGGCACTTCATCACTGAGCTGAGCGACCTGAATGAAGCCGTCACCGAGTTCGCCAGCCGGGCCGCCCAGAAGCTACGCACGCAAGGCAGTCAGACCGGTCAGGTCTTGGTGTTCATCCGTACCAGCCCGTTTCGACCCGAAGCGCAATACAGCCGCTCCATCACTGTGCCACTGCGCCGCCCCAGCGCAGATACCGCCTTGGTGGTGGCTGCGGCACTGACAGGCCTGCAACACATTTACCGTCCGGGATTCAAATATGCCAAAGCGGGCGTGATGCTGCTGGAGCTGCAAAGTGACTGCGTGCAGCAGGGAGAACTGGCCTTGCAGGTGGAAGATGAACGGATCGTGGATCGCGGCCGTCTGATGTCCACGCTGGATGAACTCAATGAGCGCTATGGCCGGGGCACCGTCCTGATGGCCAGCGCCGGGCTGGCGGGCAAGCGCCGTACCTGGAGCATGAAGCAGGAACGTCGCACGCCGGGCTACACCACGTGCTGGGACGACTTGGCGGTGGCACGTGCATGAACTTCAATCTCTCAAATGGCAGACAAAATGGGCAACGATTTCAGCGTCTCACCAGCAACGCCAACTCTATTTGAAGCCGAAAATCCGCCCTTTCACGTGTTCTACTGAACCTTTACACCCTTAGACCCAGTCCTTATGCATCCTGTCTCCCGAGCCATCATTGCAACTCTCGTTTTAGCGTGGGCATTTACCAGCCAGGCGGCAGAAGACTTCGCTGCCTGCCGTCAGTTTTTTGCAAACGGCAAGCCGCCCGCAGTCGTTAATCACCCCACGGACCGAGCCTTGTGCTTTGACGCTTTTGCCATCCTGCATTCCGGTGAAAGCAAGACGCCCGTGTACGTCGCGGAAAAGCTCAACCGGGAATCCATGGCGGATGCCCATGAAAAGCGAACCAATAAGTTTTTTGCTGATGCGCGGCTGCGTTCAGCGGAACGAGCCACACTGGAGGATTACAAAGGTACCCTCTACGACCCAACGGCAGGCACCGGCGGCATGTTGAGTGTGGCCGGTGAGCACTTGGCCAGCCTGAACCCAGACGCCCGTCTGGTGATGTTCGGGCAGGAGCTCAACCCCGAGTCTTTCGCCATCTGCAAGGCGGACATTCTGATCAAGGGTCAGGACATTGCCAACATCATCTTGGGCAACACCCTGTCTAATGATGGACTGAATGGTAAGGTGTTTGATTACAGCCCGTCCAATCCCCCGCATTGACAGGGAGCGAACTGAGGACGTCAAGTTGTTGGCGCCGACAATCCATCCAATGACTGAACAAGAAACCAGGCCAAGGCCTCATCGATAAGCTAGCAGCAAACTTTAAAACGTCTCCCCAATGAACAAACAACAACTCGCCGCCAAATTCTGGGAATCGGCCAATCAAATGCGGTCGAAAATCGAGGCCAATGAATACAAGGACTACATCCTCGGATTCATCTTTTACAAATACCTCTCCGACAAGCTTGTGCGCTTCGCAAAAAGCGAAGGCCTCAGTGACGAAGAACTCCGCGCCCTGGCAGAAAGCGACGCTGAAACCGTTGACCACATCAAGAGCAGCATCGGCTACTTCATCGCCTACCAGCATCTGTTTTCCACGTGGATCGAGGACAAAGGCGACTTCGATGTCTCTCGTGTGCGCGATGCCCTGTCTGCCTTCAACCGCCTGATTCACCCGAACCACAAGCGCCTTTTCGAGGGCATTTTCAAAACCCTTGAAACCGGCTTGAGCAAGCTCGGCGACACCGCCGCCAAGCAGACCAAGGCCATCAGTGAGCTGATTCAACTCATCAAGGACATTCCCATGGATAGCCGCCAGGGCTACGATGTGCTGGGCTTCATCTACGAATACCTGATCAGCATGTTCGCCGCCAATGCGGGGAAGAAGGCCGGCGAGTTCTACACCCCGCACGAGGTTTCCGTCCTCATGTCCGAGATCATCGCGCACCATGTGAAGGACAAGCAAACCATCCAGATCTACGACTCCACCAGCGGCTCTGGCTCGCTCTTGCTCAATATCGGCCAGTCCATCGCCAAGCACATGGCGGACAAGAACAACATCAAATATTTCGCGCAGGAGCTGAAGGAAAACACCTACAACCTCACCCGCATGAACCTCATCATGCGCGACATCCTCCCCAGCAACATCGTCACCCGCAACGCCGACACCTTGGAGGACGATTGGCCGTTCTTTGACGATCAAGACCCCGTCAATACTTACGACCCGCTCTACCTCGACGCCGTTGTCTCGAATCCTCCCTATTCGCAAAAATGGGATCCGCAGCACAAGGACAGTGATCCCCGCTACGCCCGCTTCGGCCTCGCGCCCAAGTCCAAGGCGGACTATGCCTTCCTCCTCCACGACCTCTACCACCTCAAGCCTGACGGCATCATGGCCATCGTCTTGCCGCACGGGGTGCTTTTCCGCGGCGGCGAAGAGGGCGCGATCCGCAGGAATCTGATCGAAAACAACCACCTTGAGACCGTCATCGGCCTGCCGCCCAATATCTTCTTTGGCACCGGCATCCCAACCATCATCCTCGTGCTTCGGCAGAAGCGGCAAAGCAGCGATGTCCTCATCGTGGATGCCTCCAAGGGCTTTGCCAAGGAGGGGAAAAGCAACAAACTCCGTGCCTCCGATATCAAGAAAATCACCGACACCGTGATCGGGCGGGTCAGCGTGCCGCGCTACAGCAGGCTCGTCCCCAAGACCCAGATTCAGGAGAATGATTACAACCTCAACATCCCGCGCTATGTGGACTCGTCCGAGCCCGCCGAGAGTTGGGATCTCTATGCCTCCATGTTCGGCGGCATCCCGCAGAGCGAATTGAATGACTTAGCTGACTTTTGGCAGGCCTTTCCCAGCCTGCGCTCCGCCCTGTTTTTCGAAAAAGGCACGCCCTACGTGTCGCCACAGGTGGACGACCTTGCCCACGCCACCCGCGAACACGCCGAAGTGAAAAAATTCGGTGAAAATTTTTCCACCGCGTTTACCGATTTCAATCCCTGGCTGCGCCGGGCGCTGCTGGATCAGATGCTCACCCTCAACGTCCACGGGCAGGAAGCGCTCATCAGCGAAGAACTGTTTGCCCGCCTCGCTCCGCTGCCGCTCATTGATCGCTACCACGCTTATCAAATCCTCGACGATCACTGGCAACCCATCGCCCTCGATCTGGAAATTCTCCAGACCGAGGGATTCGATGCCTCCCGCGTCGTTGACCCCAATCTCGTCATCAAAAAGAAGGATGGCAAAGACGTTGAGGTGCAAGATGGCTGGAAAGGCCGAATCATGCCCTTCGAGCTGGTGCAGATGAAGCATCACAAGAAGGAACTGGCCGCGTTGTGCGAAAAGGAAACCCGCCTCAGCGAAATCACGGCCTCCATTGAGGAAATCTTGGAGAGCCTTGGCGAAGAAGAAAAGGCTAACGATACCGTCAACGACGCGGGCGACAAGTTCGTCAATGCCGCCGTCGCCAAAGAGGCGAAGCTCCTGCTTGCCGAGGCGGAAAAATCAGTCCGCTTTGACCCCGAATCCTGGGAGGCCAAGATCATCCAGGCCGCCGACTTGCTCGCCAAGGAGAAAACCCTGAAAGCGGCAATCAAAAAAGAAGCTACAGCCCTCCACCTCAAGACCAAGACAACGATAGAGAACTTGAGCGACGCGCAGGTGCACGAACTCCTCGAACGCAAGTGGATCACGCCCATGCACGACGAGCTCCACAGCCTGCCCGATCAGCAGATCGATGGCCTGACCCGCAGGCTCGAAGCCCTCGTGCAAAAGTACAAAATCACCTACGCCGACAACGCCCGCGAAATCCAGCACACCGAAGCCGAGCTGGCGGGCATGATTGCAGAACTGGACGCGAACGAGTTTGACTTTAAAGGGCTTGCTGAACTGAAAACATTACTAGCGGGTAACTGAGATGGCGAAACCAACAAACTGCAAGGTTCCGCAGATTCGGTTTAAGGGGTTTGAGGGGGGATGGCATGCGAAGACGCTAGGAAATGTGCTTAGGATAGAAAACGGTTTTGCTTTCAAAAGTAGGTATTTTTGTGACGACAAAACTGGTGTCGTAGTTCTTACGCCTGGGAGCGTCAAAATAGGTGGCGGATTTCAGGATGGGAAAGGCCATTTTTATAAATCAAATGATGACATCCCTATCAAATACAAATTTGAGTCTGGTGACATATTTATCACCATGACTGATTTGACCCCTACGGCCCAAGCGCTAGGTTATCCTGCAATTGTTCCAGACGATGGAGTTATCTACCTTCATAATCAGCGACTCGGGAAACTGGTTGACTTTGATGGCGATAAAGACTTTTTGTTTCAGCTGTTAAGCACAGAGAAGTATCACAGGATTATTGTTTCTACTTCTTCAGGGACTACGGTTAAACATAGTTCTCCTCTAAAGGTTTTGGGTGTTGAAAACCACTTTCCAATAATTGCCGAACAAACCCAAATCGGCACCTATTTCCACGAGCTGGATAGTCTGATTGGGCTACATCAGCGCAAGCATGACAAGCTGGTGACGCTGAAAAAATCGATGCTCCAAAAGATGTTCCCGCAACCCGGCGCTACCACCCCCGAAGTCCGCTTCAAAGGCTTCTCGGGGGATTGGGTGGAGAAGAAGATGGGTGAACTATGTGAGCTTTTTACAGACGGTGACTGGATTGAGTCAAAAGATCAAAGCGCCAGTGGAATTCGACTTCTGCAAACTGGAAATGTAGGCGTTAACGAATTCATCGATAAGGCAGACAAAGCACGATGGATTTCACTCGATACTTTTGAGCGCTTAAAGTGCGAAGAAGTGTTTGCCGGAGACATTCTGATCTCAAGATTGCCGGAACCGGCTGGGCGTGCGTGCATAGTTCCTAAACTTTCCCACAGGGTTATTACGGCAGTAGATTGCACAATAGTTAGAACGGCAAAGAGCTGCGATCCAGCATTCTTAGTGCAGCACTGCTCTCTGGACAGTTATTTTGAAACAGTAAACAATTACTTGGGCGGCGGGACAAGGCAGCGAATTTCACGAAGTGTTCTTGGCAAACTTGTCATCCAAATCCCAAAATTTGAAGAACAGCAAAAAATCGGCACCTACTTCCGTACTCTGGACGAGCTGATTTCCGAACACGCCATCCAACTCCAAAAGCTCCAGCAGATCAAATCCGCCTGCTTGGAAAAGATGTTTGTCTAACTGTTTTATCCATTAACCATGACTACCTTTTCCAAAGAAGCCGAATTTGAAACATCCGTGATCCACGAGCTGCGCCAGCGCGGCTGGGGCGATGCGGAAGTCATCAAGAACCCGAGCGAGGCGGACTTGCTGGCGAATTGGATGCAAATCCTCTTTGAGAACAATCGCAGCAAGGATCGCCTCAATGAAGTGCCGCTCACGGACGGCGAGATGCAGCAGATCATGGAGCAGATCACCGCGCTGCGTACCCCGCTCAAGCTCAACGGCTTCATCAATGGCAAAACCGTCTCCATCACCCGAGATAATCCAGCGGATTCGCTGCACTTTGGCAAGGAAGTGAGCCTGAAGATCTACGACCGCCACGAAATCGCCGCAGGGCAAAGCCGATACCAAATCGTGCAGCAGCCACACCATGGCCGCGGCTCGCCGCTCCTCAATGACCGGCGCGGCGACCTCCTGCTTCTCATCAATGGCATGCCGGTGATCCACATCGAACTGAAGAAAAGCGGCGTGGCGGTGAGTCAGGGCTATAACCAGATTCAAAAGTATTCGCGTGAGGGCATTTTCAGCGGCCTCTTTTCGCTCGTTCAAATCTTCGTGGCGATGGAGCCAACCGAGGCGCTTTACTTCGCCAATCCAGGGCCGGATGGGAAGTTCAATAAAGACTACGCCTTCCACTGGGCGGACTTCAATAACGAGCCGATCAACGATTGGAAGAGCTTCACCTCCAGCCTGCTGTCCATCCCCATGGCGCATCAGCTTATCGGCTTTTACACGGTGGCGGATGAGTCGGACGGCGTGCTCAAAGTGATGCGCAGTTATCAGTATTACGCCGCCCACGCTATTTCCGACAAAGTGGCGAAGACGGATTGGAAAAACCCGAACCGTCTCGGCGGCTACATCTGGCATACCACCGGCTCGGGCAAGACGATGACGAGCTTCAAGTCTGCCCAACTCATCGCCAATTCCAAGGATGCAGACAAGGTGGTTTTCCTGCTCGACCGTATCGAGCTGGGCACGCAGACGCTGGAGAACTACCGCAACTTCGCCGGTGACGGCAACCAAGTGCAGGCCACGGAATACACGGGCGTGCTCGTGAAGAAACTCAAGAGCACCGATCCCGCCGATACCCTGATCGTGACCTCTATCCAGAAGATGAGCCGACTCAAGGATGAGGTGGACGGGCTGAAAGCGCACGATCTCGAAACCATGCGGGCCAAGCGCATCGTGTTCATCGTTGATGAATGCCACCGCTCCACGTTTGGCGATATGCTTATTGATATTAAAAAGAGCTTTTCCGGCGCGGTCTTCTTCGGCTTCAGCGGCACGCCCATCCACAAGGAAAACGTCCGCAGGGACAACACCACGACCGATGTCTTCGGCGATGAACTGCACCGCTACAGCATTGCCGACGGCATCCGCGACAAGAACGTGCTCGGCTTTGATCCCTACCAAGTGCTGACCTATCGCGACCGCGATCTGCGTGAGGCCGTCGCGCTGGAGAAAGCCAAAGCTGCAACACCGCAAGAAGCCTTTGCTGACCCCAAGAAAAAGAAGGTTTTCAATCGTTACATGAATGACGTGCCGATGGCGGGACACCGGGATAGCTCCGGCGTCTATCAAACCGGTATCGAAGACCATCTTCCCGACACCCAATACAGCCGCGACGAACACCATAACGCAGTGGTTCAAGACATTGGCGATAACTGGGTCACCCTGAGCCAAGGCAGTAAATTCCACGCCATTTTTGCCACGAGCAGCATCCAGGAAGCCATCATCTACTACCGCCTGATGAAGGCGCAGTGCCCGGAGTTGAAAATCACCGCGCTTTTCGATCCGCATATCAGCGATGAAGACGGTGCCGCTGATCCCGTCTTCAAAACGGAAGGCCTCGTCGAAATTCTGGAAGACTACAACGCAGCCTACGGGCAGAAGTTCGACCTCGGCAGTCACGGCAATTTCAAAAAAGACCTCGCCGCGCGTCTCGCCCACAAAACGCCCTACATCCGCATCGAAGCCGAGCCCGAGAAACGGCTCGATCTGCTGATCGTGGTGAATCAGATGCTTACCGGCTTCGACTCAAAATGGGTGAACACGCTCTACCTCGACAAGCTGTTGGAGTATGAAAACATCATTCAAGCTTTTTCTCGCACCAACCGCCTGTTCGGGCCGGACAAGCCCTTTGGCACCATCCGTTACTATCGCAAACCGCATACGATGAAGCGGAACATCGATGCCGCCGTGAAACTGTATTCAGGGGACAAACCCATCGGTCTTTTTGCTGATCGCTTGCCGATGAATTTGGAGCGGATGAACGCAAGCTTTGCCGAAATCACCGCCATTTTCAGCACAGCGGGTATCCCGGATTTCATGAAGCTGCCGGACGATCTCACGGCGCGCGCGGCCTTTGCCAAGGAGTTCAACCAATTCAGCGCCATCCTGGAGGCCGCGAAGATCCAAGGCTTTACTTGGGAGAAATCGGTTTATGAGTTCGGCGAAGCTCCCAAGACGCAAATCCAGCTCGCCATTAGCCACCATCAATATCTGACGCTTTTGCAGCGCTACAAAGAACTGGGTGTGGGGGGCGGCGGCGGTGGCGAGAGCATTCCCTTCGAGATCGACAGCCACATCACCGAAATCGACACTGGCAAGATTGACGCCGACTACATGAACTCGCGCTTTGAGAAATTTCTCAAAGTCCTGCAAAGCGGTGACGAGCAGGCCAAAGAAGCAACCTTGGCCGAGTTGCACCGTTCCTTTTCATCGCTCTCCCAAGAAGAGCAAAGAATCGCCGAGATTTTCCTCCATGACATTCAACGTGGCGACGTGCAGATCGACGTCCACCGTACCTTCCGCGACTACCTCACCGACTATCAGGCCAAGGCTAAGAATCATGAAATTGACACGATCGTGGCTCGTCTCGGTGTGGACAAAACGAAACTCGTCGCCCTCATTAACACCCATGTGACGGAAGCCAATCTCAATGAATTTGGCCGCTTCGGCGATCTGAAAGCAACCGTCGATCAGCAAAAGGCGAAGACCTACTTTGATGGTTTGGAAGGCAAGGAACTGCCCTTGTTCAGGGTCAACATCAGAACCGCAAAGCTCCTCCAAGATTTCATCATCCAAGGGGGATTGTTATCCAACTGAGCCACACCGCTGCACCGTGAATCTTAGGGGTATTGTCAAGTTGTCGGTTCGAGGGCGAATTTTCGTTGCATTTATGAACGTCCAGCTATACACCGTCCCCATTTGGGCGCAGGTCACCGCGTTCCAGGCAACGAACGCCTGGGTACGCAGTTCCCGTTTCTGTTTTGCATCACCGTTATAGCGGCAGTGCATGAAGTGGCTGGCCATCTGTTCATGCCCCGACAGAAATCGCTGCAATTGACAGGCTGATTTGTATCGGCGCATTATCTTCTCCCGACCCCGGGTCGGCTGATGAGAGATCTCCGCTCGATTGTTGAGTCCCTTGTGCTTGCGGTGCTCGACCCTCGGCAAGCTACTGGTCATCCAGTCCAAGCTCAAATCCACGGACACCTGGGACCATGTTCCGCGCTTGCGGAGCGTGCGATGGCTACGCACGAACGTGGCGTCGGGCGAGGCTGATGGGCTGAGCGTCTGCGCTGTAATGGCCTCATGCCGAAGAAGGCGTGCGCAAGCTTGGAACGACAATGTATAGCTGGTTCCGTCCAGGACGAGCCATCCAGCCTGCAGCCTCGAAGATTTGGTTTATATTGGTACCAACCGGTCGAATGCCGGATTGCAACGCTTGCGATGAAAGGGGCTAGTCCTTACACGCACAAGCAGTTTCGAACGAAAACGGGAGTCATGTAGGTATGCACGAAATCATCTGCCCTCACTGCGGGAAAGCGTTCAAGATCGACGAAGCCGGGTACGCAGACATCCTGAAGCAGGTTCGCGACGGCGAGTTCGAACAGCAGTTGCACGAGCGGCTTGAACTCGCCGAGCGGGACAAGCAGAACGCCGTTGAGCTTGCCACGACAAAAGTCGCTAGCGAGTTGCAGAGGGCTGCCGCGGCCAAGGACTCCGAGATCAAGGAGCTGAAGGGCAAACTCGAGGTTGGTGAGGTTGCTCGCAAGCTCGCCGTGACAGAGGCCCTAAGCATAGTGGAAAAGGAGCGTGATGCGCTCGCGAGCGAACTTTCGCAGGCAAAGAACGACAAGCTAGCCGCTTCAAAGCTCGCTGAGGCGCAACTCCTGAACGAAATTCAGAAAGCTGCAGCTGAAAAGGATGCGAAGATTCAGGGCCTCAATGCCAAACTTGAAGGAATCGAGGTCGCTAAGAAACTCGCGATCAACGAGGCAGTCAATGCGGTCGAGAAGGAGCGCGACGAACTAAAGAACGACCTCGTACGGACAAAGCTTGAGAAGCAGCTTGCTGAAAATTCGCTCAAGGACAAGTACGAGACCCAGATCAAAGATCGCGATGACGCGATCGAGCGCCTGCGGGACATGAAAGCACGCCTATCAACAAAGATGGTCGGCGAAACCCTCGAGCAGCACTGTGAGATCGAGTTCAATCGCATACGGTCGATGGCGTTTCCTAAGGCATATTTCGAGAAGGACAACGATGCGCGCACGGGCAGCAAGGGCGACTACATCTTTCGTGAGTCAGATGAGGCTGGCACTGAGATCGTTTCGATCATGTTCGAAATGAAGAACGAGAGCGACCGTACCGCTACGAAGAACAAGAACGAAGATTTCCTGAAAGAACTCGACAAGGATCGCACCGAGAAGGGGTGCGAGTATGCGGTGTTGGTTTCTTTGCTTGAGCCCGACAGTGAACTTTACAACACCGGGATCGTCGATGTGTCCCACCGCTACTCGAAGATGTATATCGTTCGACCTCAGTTCTTTCTTCCAATCATCACGCTGCTGCGCAATCCTGCGATGAACGCGCTTAAATACAAATCGGAGCTTGCGCTTGTTAAGGCCCAGAACATCGACGTCACGAACTTCGAAAACGAGCTCGAGGCGTTCAAGAGCGCATTCGCAAAGAACTACGAACTCGCATCTAAGCGCTTCCAAACTGCGATTGATGAGATCGACAAGTCGATTGACCATCTGCAGAAGACGAAGGAAGCCCTACTCGGAACCGATCGGAACCTACGTCTTGCGAACGACAAGGCGCAGGACGTTACTATCAAAAAGCTGAATCGGGGCAACCCGACGATGGCGGCCAAGTTTGCCGAGATCAGGAATCAAAATCCTTCCGATGCCGGATAGATCAGCAAATGGGCCCGATGCAGACAATCAAGGAGGCGAGTCCCAGTGACCATACCTAAAGCAATCGTAGATTCAACCGTCGAAGTGGCCGCTGCGGCTGCCGAGGCGGCCGCGCCACCAAAATTGCTGTCAGCGATTCATGATGCCGCCCAGCAGGCAAGGAGCCTAAGGCAGGTACTCCAAGACGACAAACAACGCATCGGCTGCTTTTTAGGTGCGGGGTGCCCGCTTGGCGTATACGACGCGACAGGTAGCAAAAGCGTCGTTCTCATTCCGGCCATAGTCGATTTAACCAAGCGTGTCGCAAACGGGCTGCTTGCAACAGACACCTCAGCTGGCGCCACCTCGAAGTTCAAAGCCAACTGGGATGCGCTCTGCGCTGAATGCAAACCATCGGACGGTCAAGATCCGACCGTCGAGGACGTGTTGACGGAACTACGGACACTTACCAATCGCCGGGGTAGCGCCGAAATCCTTGGAATGAGCAAGAAAGACTTGCGCGACCTCGATGACAAGGTGTGCGCGCTCATCTCAGCGGAAATGCGGAAACCGCTTCCGGAGTACCGCAACTCATACAACCGATTTGCGTCGTGGATTGGCGGTGTTCACCGAGATTCTCCCGCAGAAATTTTTACACCTAACTACGACTTGCTCTTTGAACAGGCACTTGAGCAGCATCCGCTTCCGCACTTCGACGGCTTTGTAGGCTCGCGTGAGCCATGGTTTGACCTGGCCTCGATCGAACACGACATGATCCCGGCACGATGGACGCGGCTGTGGAAGCTCCACGGTTCCATCAACTGGGAAAAAAACGAAGAAATAGTGAACGGAAACAGGATCACTCGGGTTGTCCGTGTTACCCGCGAGGCGGCGGCCGGCAAAGTGATGATCTTTCCCTCGCATCTCAAATATGACCAGAGCCGGCGAATGCCGTACCTTGCCATGCTGGATCGACTCCGGGCGTTTTTCCACGGGAAAGACGCCCCGAGGCTTGTCGTGTGCGGCTATTCCTTTCTGGACGATCACCTAAATGAAGTGCTGCTCGATGGGCTTCGGGGCAATCGCAACGCTCAATGCTTCGCATTGATGTACTCAGGGCTGGACAAACACTCTAGGGTCGTTGAATACGCAGAAAGACAGAGCAACCTGACGGTTCTTGCTTGGGATGGGGCGGTAGTTGGAACACGTGTCGGTGGCTATCGAACCGGAACGGCGGGCGGAAATGAACATACACCTTGGCTACTGGAAGAGGCATTGGTAGGTGGAGATCCAAAGATCTTGCACCCACGCAGTCGTCTTGGCGACTTTCACTACTTCGGTCTCTTCCTTGAACAACTTTGCGGCGGGAGCGATCATGATACGCAACCAGCCGTCTAATCCGGATCCTTCCCGACTTGGCACGGTCGAGGATGTGAACGGGTCGAGCGTCAGCGTAAAGCTGTCGGACAGTACGCCAGGCGGACTTCTTTTCGTCAACGGCGAGGCCTACCGAGTGGGACAAGTCGGAGGCTTCGTGCGAATTCCGTCTGGGTACGTAGATTTATACGGTGTGATCTCGCAGGTTGGAGCGGGCGCCGCACCTGGCCCTCCGGAGCTTGCGCCGCAATTCGGCAATCGATGGTTGAAAGTTGAACTGGTCGGGCAGGGACGGCGCGGCACAAAGTTCGAGCGCGGCATTGGGCAGTACCCCTCCATTGGAGATTCCGTCCATGTCGTCACCGAATCCAACTTAAAGACGGTCTATGCGCCGGGTGATGACGATGGCTACGTTGCCGTCGGGCGCGTCGCCAGCGCTGAATCGATCCGCGCCTATCTGGATCTGAACCGTTTAGTAAGTCGTCATTCTGCAGTCGTCGGTAGTACGGGATCTGGGAAGTCAAATGCAGTCGCCAACCTACTAGGTGCAGTTTCTAATCCCGAGAAATTTAAAGCCGCGCGAGTCGTGCTGTTTGACTTACATGGTGAGTATGCACAGGCGTTCGGTGATCAGGCCAAAGTGTTTCGTGTCGGAGCAAATGTCAATGCGGGAGAGCGGGAATTACATGTCCCTTTTTGGGCACTGACGGCGGAAGAGTTTATTTCCATTGCAATGGGCCAGGTATCTGGAACGCCACTGACACTACTTCAGGAGAGATTGCTATCTGCCAAGCGAGCGTCGAAGCCTTGCGGCACCCCTCACGGGTTATCGGATCTTGCCGTGACAGTCGATACGCCGCTACCGTTTTCCGTATATCAGCTCTGGCATGACCTTTATTCGTTGCATTGTGCAACTCACACAGCTAGCAGCAACCAAAATCAAACCGAGGCTACGCGGTCTTATATCGAAGACGGTACTCCGCCGAAGAAAGCCGTCGGTGACGCAGACAATCTTGTTCGCCCCCGATTTCAACCGGTAACCGCCGAGGCCGGGGCTAACAAGGTCTACAAGGGGCTCTACAGTGACCAGCAAAGGGCGCATCTTGACGTATTGGAGGGTAAGCTCCGCGATCCTCGCATGCAGTTTCTTTTCAATCCCGGCGAGTGGGCCCCGTCGAAGGAGGGAACGACCCAAGCCGATCTCGATGCGCTGCTTTCGTCTTGGATCGGAGCCGATGCTCCTATTTCCGTTTTCGATCTATCGGGCATTCCTACTGCCATTGTCGACGACATGGTCGGAGCTGTTTTGCGAATCCTCTACGACGCGGTGTTCTGGGGTCGCATGAAGCCGGAGGGTGGGCGTGGCAGACCTTTACTCGTCGTTTTGGAGGAAGCGCATGTCTACCTCAGTGCCCAATCGAAGAGCCGTGCGGCAACCGCAGCTCGGCGAATAGCGAAGGAGGGTCGGAAATACGGAGTTGGCTTGATGCTGGTGAGTCAGCGCCCGTCGGAAGTGGACTCGACGATCCTGTCGCAGTGCGGTACCGTCATTGCACTTCGTCTCACGAATGATTCCGACCGTGCTCACGTTACTTCGTGTGCGTCGGACAACCTTAAAGGTCTGTTTTCGATGCTTCCAGTCCTCCGCACGGGGGAAGCACTGATTGTTGGCGAAGCAGTCAATATGCCGATCCGCGCAATCATCGACCGCCCTCCTGAGGGCCGTCGGCCGGATAGTGAAGATCCCGTCGTAGTGGTTCCGAAGGATGCGGACGGCAAGCGCGTGAGAAGCGGCGGCTGGACCGAGCCAGTACTAAATGAAAACTACAAGCCGTTGGTCGAGGCTTGGCGCAAGCAAGACCCCACTGTGGGCAACCCTACGGCGGCCGTCGATTCGAAATCATAATATTTCAACAAGGAAGGCGATACACCATGGAACGGACACCTGTCAGCTCAAGCAACATCTCTGCGATTGGCTACGACGCAGACAACCAGGTACTTGAAGTCGAGTTCAACAATGGATCGGTGTATTCGTATTCGGGCGTTCCGTCCGGCGAGTATGAGGGTTTCATGACTGCGGATTCCAAGGGTAAGTATCTGCACGCGAACATAAAAAATAGCTATTCATGCATGAAGCTCTGAGCCGACCCTTGACGCTCTTGGACCATACGTAGTCATCATCAGCGCCTATTGGTCGCGATGGCCAGTAGGTGACGAGTCTTGGGGTACGAAGTCGACGCCGATTGACCGGATCATCTATCCTAAGGACGCATTGCTCTTGAATAAAGGCTCATCTGAAACGAAATTTCTACCGCCCTAAAGCAGTCTTGCGTGAAGTTCCGTTCCTGGTCGGAAGCGACGACCACTATTAGAACGGGCCAACCCGACTGCGGTCATTGATGCATTGATTGCGGGAATCAGCGTATGTCGGCTATCAGGCGGTGACTTCGAAGACCACTATGTCAACTACGTGGTAAGTCGGCCGAGTTAATCCAGTCGAGGGAGCCGTCGTACACCGTCATAAAAATGTCGTCGTGCGCACCTGCACCCATCTAGACTGTCAGGGGAATCCATTACTACGCTTTCGTGCACGGAAGGGCACAGCCTACCCGAATGACACCAACTCAGTCTCGCCGTCACTCAAACTTGCATAACCTGCAAATCTGGAAAGGCGTGCTTTAGCATCGATACGACGTCTTTCGAGATGGCAGAGCCGATCAAGACGATCCGCTTCTGAGAGGCCGCTAGCGTTCTCAAGCGGACCGACAGGTTGCGTGCGTAGCTGGGAATCAGATGCTCCCGTGAGCGCATCACGATATAGATTGTCTCGCAGTTCGTGGTCGATGTCAACTATCCTGACCGCTCGGCGACAACTATCCTGGCCGGTGGAAGCGGGGAATGAATTCGATTGCTTACGTTGTTGAACGGGCCTTTCTTGCCGGGGAGACCTGCCCGGCCTGCGCGGCGCGCCGGCGGTAGCTCTCCACGTTCATCTCCAGAATGGTTGAGTGATGCACCAGGCGGTCAACGGCAGCCAGCGTCATCGCCGGTTCCACGAACACCTCGCCCCACTGCGAGAACGGCGTGTTAGCGGTGATGGCCAAACTCTTGCGCTCATAGCGTTCTGATATCAACTCAAACAACACGGAGGTCTCGGCCTGGTCGCGCCGCACGTAACTGAGGTCATCGAGAATCAGCAAGTCAAACCGGTCCAGTTTGGCCAACTCCTGCGGCAACCGTAAATCACGCCGTGCCGCTTGCAGGCGTTGCACCAAGTCCGAACAACGGGTAAACAGAACCCGCCGTCCAGCGTCAATCAAGGCATGCCCCAGGGCGCTAACCAAATGGCTTTTCCCCACCCCCGGCGGTCCGAACAGCAACACATTGGCGCCCCGGTCAATCCACTCAGTACCCTCCGTCAGCGCCATCACCTGCGCCTTGGACACGCTGGGCACGGCCGAGAAGTCAAAGCTGGAGAGTCGCTTGCCAGGACTTAAGCCTGACTCATTGCGGTGCCGGTCAATCCGACGGGCCTCACGCTCATTGATTTCATGTTCCAGCAAGGCCTCCAACAACCGATGTGCGGGCCAGCCCTCAAGGTCAGACTGCGCGCACAGGTCACCGGCCAACCGTTTGATGGTGGGCAGGCGCAAGTCCGTCAGCATCATTCCCAGACGGGCTGAAGTGGTGGTGATGGTAGTTGTCGTTGTGGAGTTTGTAATTGACGCCGTGCTCATAGGGCCACCTCAAACAGGTCGTCATAAGAGGCCAGCGTTGGCAGTGTCACCACCACCTGCGGCACATCCCCCTTGGGCGGTGCCAGCAACTGGGTCAAGGCGTTGAGGTCGGGTAATTGGCCCAGCTCAATCAACTGCTCCAGCTCTTGTGCAAGTTGGGCTTCATGCCCCTCGGCCGCCAAGACCAGCAGGCCCACCATTGTTTTACAGGCTTCGCGTTCAGGCCTTTGGGAGATTAGCCGCTCCCACGTTTGGCGGTACACGGCACGGGGGAATGCCGCATCGCGCAGTACCCAGCGGGCAAATGCACCGGGCTTGCGTTTCAAAGCGCCCACCAAATGCCGGTAGTCAATGGAGCGGCCAACGCGCTGACCCTCAGCAGGTCGGGCCCTTGGCAGACTCACAACGCATTGGCCGCCCAGCCAGCCTTCAACGTGTTGCGCATACTGGCGCACCATCAGCCGGTGGCCAATCAGTTGGCTCGGTACGCTGTAGAGCACGCCCTTGAGGGTGAAGACGGCGTATTTGCTGACCCGCGCAGGAATCTCCTCAAACTCGGCAGTGCGGCGCACCGGCAAGGGCTTGAGCATGGCGCGCTCGGTGACCAGAAACTTGGCCGCACGCGTATTCATGCGTTGCACGATGGTGTCGACAAATGTTTCGTAATCAAGACGCGCATCAAAGCGGCGACTGCCGCGCAGACGCAAGGCCTGGTCCAGTGCCGTCTTCAGGGAATTGTTGCGTGATTCGATGGAGCCGTTCTCGTTGGATTGGCCGGGGTTGCAGCGTGTTGCACGCAGCCCGTAGTGGCTGCACAGGTCTGCATACCGCTTGGTCAATTCCTCTTGTTCGGCTAAATTGTTGAATGCGGCCGACAGGCTGTCAGTACGGTGTTCTTCGGGGACGCCTCCCAATGCCCACAGTGCCGCCTGCAAGCCGGTGGACAGCGCCATGAAGCTCTCGCCAGAGTCGATGACCGTGACATGGCGCCAACCGGAATAGGCCAATGCAAATTGGTACAGGCGGTGAGTAAACACCACGCCCGCAATCTCCACGTTCAGTTCATCAGCCACGGTGAAATCCGAGATGCCTTGGCGTCCTGGCGGGTGTTCCTGCGCAAAGTAGACCTCCCGCTCGACGCCAAACTTGGCCCGCCACAGGCGTATGCGGCGCTGCAGGGTGCGAAGCACGCTGGTGTCCCACTGGCCGGGATAGCGGCGCTGGAGTTCTTCGAGCAGGGTGACGGCGTTGAGCCGGGCATCGGTTTGCAGCAGAGGGACGACCTCGCTGTCCCAAACCGCACTCAGCGGGTCTTCTCGGGTACGCCAGTTCCGCTCGGGGCGCTGTGAGGGCAGGCTTTGCGCATCTTCAATACGCCGGGCGCTTCTCTCGCTGATTCCGGCTTTAGCGGCAGAAGCTACTTGGCTGAGCTTGTTGCGGTGTTGCTTGTACTTGTGCACTTGGTGGTCCGTGATTCTCTTGCCGGGCATGCCGTTCACCTTCGATATGTGTGCGAAGGTTCAACGGTAGCCCCGCCTCCCGGACCCGCCCGGTGTAGGCATCTAACCGGCCAACATAGTTGTCGTTAACCGGCCACGGTAATTGTCGTCAACCACAGTTCGAGTACATTGCCGGCCAATGGTCCTGAGACTCCAATGTCTTGACGAAGTTACTGTAGTCAACAGAACAAGCCGTGGTTTGAAGCACCTGGTCCGACGATGTGATGAAGGCGATCTCGAGAATGTTGCAGCCTCCTTCTCGTCGGTAAGAAGTGATTAGCCGGTCGTTAAACTTCACCAACGACGTTGCGGCATGTTGTCCACCATGGCATTGAACATCGGTAAGCAACTGACCAAAGCTGTAGGGCCCATCGTCGCTCCTGACTAAGATGCGATTGAGATCAATATTGGGCTTGAATTCGCTGGCACCGCCATGCTTGAAGGCGTTTTCCATCAACTCTCCGACCAAGTCTCGGACAGCATAGCCTATGTCCTGTCCCCACACGTCGACTATGCAGCTGTCCAGTACCGCATCGCACATATCGTTTAAGACATCGCGTTCGTTTCGGGTGGCAGACCTCTCGACGACAGCCAGGGGTACGTCATGTCCATGGCGCAGGTGCAATGACACTGCTCGCCCCGTCTCCTGGCTCAACGCCGCGCGGAGTTCAGCCAGTTCTCGCCAGCGACCGAGCATCTTGACTGTAAAGCGCACCTCGTCGGTATCGATCAGCTTGGCGTGCGTCTCGCACATCCAAATCCCGTTGCTGTAGTCGGAGAGCAGGCGCTTGTCGAATTGCGAGAGATCCAGGCGTCGACGAGCGCCCTTTCCTTGCGACGCGGCGCAAATATGCGCCGCGACGCCGGTGTTCGCCGCCTTGATTTTCGACTCCTGAGACGGGCCAGAAGTCGACGCATGGCAGTCTGGGAACGAGCAAACGTTTCCGGCGCGAGCCTTTAGGCTTGCAATGGTTTCCGGGCTGAAATCCTCACGCATCCAAGCGTCCTCTCAATGTTCGGTTGGCCCCTCGACAGCAGCGTCGCAAATCTGTCTCGATAAGGTCACCACGATGATTCTAGTGGGGCACATGTACAGGATCACAGCGAGGCACCACATATGAGCATCAAGGCGCTCGCATCGTTGCGAGCTGCCCATCATTCAACAAGCCCCTAGTAAGTCGACACAGCGCCTAGTATTGCTGCGTGCAGTAAAACGAGAGGCCGGCGCTTGTCAAGCTTGAGGGCGTGGAGTAGCCGCAACCTGACATTCATGGCCGACCGCTCATGGTCGTAACCGGGTCTACGCTTTTGAAAAAGGCTTACTCGTTAGGCGACGTTCATATTGACATTTCAAAAAAAATAAGCCTGTAACTGCACCACACCCTGTCAAGGTGCAGTGCAGCCGGGGTCAAGCGACCTGGCATTGCCTCATTCGATTCAGACGCAAATTGATGTTGTCTGAAATTCGTTGGATCGCCATACCCACGGGCTCATAGCTCTCACTGATGTTGATGCCGTGGTAAACCAGAGCTCGTTTGATACCTAGGGCGTCCAGGGCTTTGGTGAGTTCGGCGTGCACAGTGGTGCTGCGCTGAAAGCTATTGAATGGGTAGGCCTTTCCTTTGGCATACAGACGCTTGAGTAAGTTGATGAGCTGCACGCCCTCGTACAAACTCACCGAGCCCACATCATGCAAACGCACGTCGATACTGACCGTGCCGTTCATATTAACCCAGACATACAGACCAATATCGCCAATGGCGCGGCTATCGTCATTCAGATAACTGTTGTCACCTGGCACGACTGCCCGCAGTGACAGCCAGAACGACGTGGACTGATTGTCATGACTGCTGTAGTCGGTGTCCCCCCAGTAGCTCGGGCCAGAGCGGCCTTCCCAGGTGGGAATGACGATTTCCGTTTTACTTGATTTTTTCATGCTTGCTCACTTTTTTGAGAGTCTGTCCTCCAGAATTCCAGCCTCCTCTTGCGCAAGGTCGGCGTTGGTTCGGGGGTGATAGTTGCCATAGTCTCCGAGTTGAATCGCATAGCCCTTGGTGAATCCGACGATCTTGTAATGGGCAATGCCAACACAA
>Ga0074195_1001659_pt1 | contig 29346 bp, 27 predicted proteins | sample EPASupsiteHSE623_FD_64525 | JGI IMG/M metagenome (GOLD analysis project Ga0074195, IMG submission 64525) | Bioremediated contaminated groundwater from EPA Superfund site, New Mexico - Sample HSE6-23 | ecosystem: Environmental > Aquatic > Deep subsurface > Groundwater > Contaminated ... | reverse complement strand
AAAAGGGGAGAGGAGAGAAAAAGAGAAATGGAAAAAAAAAAATTTTTCTTTGCCTTTTTCCTTAACCCTGTTCCTCTTTTTTTCTGTCAGCACTTTCCTAGCCATATCCTCAATCTGGTCTGTGGTCAGACCTTCCGTGGGCACAGCCCGGACATAAACTGCTTCGTTCATGGACACCAGCTGCCCATTAATGCGAAATATGGGTGGAACACCGGAAGTCACATGTACGTCAGAAGCCTTTAGGGCCACCGCATGTCTGAGAATTTCGTCCAATTGCATCCGATACACCTCTCTAATTGGTTATTCTAAAGTAAAAGAAGCTCTCTTAACCTCACTGACCGTTGTTAAACCGGCCAGAACCTTTTGAATGCCGTCCTCACGCAGGGGAATCATGCCATCCTCGATGGCCCGTTGCATGATTACACCGGTCGGGGCTTTGGTTAAAATGAGTTCTCTTATTTGCGGGGATATGACCATAAGTTCATGGATAGCAATCCTGCCTTTATACCCCGTATGATTACAGTAGCTGCAGCCCTTTCCTCTATGCAAGACTATGGTTTCCCAGGAATTACGGCCTAAAAAGAGCCGTTCCGTACTCCCGTTTGGAACCTCGTAGGTTTCTTTGCAATGCTGGCAAATACGACGGACGAGCCGTTGAGCAACCACGCCTATTACTGAGGAAGCCACCTGGAAAGGTTCAATCCCCATATCAACTAAGCGTGTTATTGCGCCTGCGGCATCGTTGGTATGCATTGTGTTTAAAACCAGATGGCCTGTTGAGGCCGCCTGTACGGCGATTTCGGCTGTTTCACTGTCCCTGATCTCCCCTACCATGATAATGTCCGGGTCCTGGCGTACAATGGAGCGGAGACCGGTGGAAAAATTCAGTCCGGTTTTAGGGTTAACCTGTACCTGGTTTATATTGCTAAGTACGTATTCTACAGGGTCTTCTATGGTTATTATGTTTTTGTCCTCCGTATTGACTTCGGCCAGAACGGCATAGAGGGTGGTGGTCTTACCACTGCCCGTGGGACCTGTTAACATTATCATCCCGTACGGCTGAGAACTTAAATCTCTGAACTTCTCCAGGAGGGCGGGTTGAAATCCCAAATCCGAAAGTTTTAAGAGGACCTTACTCTTATCCAGGATACGGATGACTATTTTTTCGCCATAAATGACGGGAAGGGACGAAACCCTCAAATCTATGTTGAGTTTACCGTCTTTTATCTGAATTCTCCCGTCTTGTGGAATCCTTTTCTCAGAAATATTCATGCCAGCCAGGATTTTGACCCGGGATACAAGAGGCGCAAGAGCCTGCTTAGGTAAAGTCATGACATCCCTGAGCACCCCGTCCAATCTGAACCTAACCCTGATCTGTACATCCTGGGGCTCAATATGAATATCGCTGACTCCCTCCTGGACGGCCTGCTTTATAATCGAATTAACGGCTTTGACAATAGGACCCATTTCCCTAGCCGCATCCGTGTGTTCCAGGTTTAAGACAAAATCAAGTTCCTGGCGGTCAGCTCCTTTAAAATCCTGGAATGATTTTTCTACGTCATCGGACATACCGTAATAATGGTTGATGACTGCCTCAACTTCCCCGGACAAGGCGAGTACCGGCGCAACCTGCATACCGGTGGCCAGGGAAATATCATCAATTGCTATTAGATCCAGGGGGTCCGCCATAGCCAGAGTCAGCTTGTTGCCCTGTGTTTTCAGGGGAATAACCTTATGACGCCTAATCAATTGTTCCGGTACGCGTTTTAGAACATCAGATTCAGGATGATATTTGGCCAGGGATATTTGGGGTATTCCCAACTGGTACTCCAAAAAGTCCAATATTTTCTGTTCAGTAACAAAGCCCAGGTTAATAATGGTTTGCCCCAATCTCTCCCCTGTTTCCTTCTGGACTCTTAAAGCTTCCTGCAGCTGTTCCCGGTTTATAAGCTGATTTTCAATCAGGAGCTCTCCCAATAGAATTTTTTTTCCTTTAACCATACTTCAATAACTCCTATTTCAAAATTTACAAATAATTTCTATACATATTTGCTAATTCCTGCTCAGTAATTACAGAAACGCCTGATTCTGATAATTAATTCCTCGGGGTTGAATGGTTTTTTTATACAGTCACTGGCCCCTGAATCCAAAGCATCAATAGTGTCAAATTCACTGGAATTGGATGTTAATGCTATAACAGGTACCGTGTCCCACTGGGGTTTACTTCTAATTTGTCTGATCACCTGAAAACCATTAACGTGGGGCAGTACGATATTTAACAGCACTAAACCCGGAGGAGAAATTTCGTTTATCATCCTGCTTACTTCGTGACCGTCTGCGGCAATAATCACTTCAAAACCTTCCCGCTCAAGGATATCCCGTAATAAATTTGAGGTGTTTTCATCATCCTCCGCGATTAAAACGGTTCTTGGCCTGAATCCTTTTAATATTTCTTCAACAGCCGTCGTTTTTGCAACATTTCTGTCAACCGCCGGTGCAATTTCAGGGTTGTTTTCTTTCATCTTGCGTGTTTCGTCAGAGATGCAGGAACTCAGCAACTGCTGAAGGAGATCCATCCCACTGTTTTTCGGTGACAATTCTTTATAGGGGTTTTCATACGTTTGCTGCAGTTTACGTTCTAAATACATAATCACATTATCAATAGTTGTAATCTGGCTGTACTGGTTTTCCTGCTTAAAATCGGCCAGTTCGAAAACATCATTAATCACCTTTACCACCGACTTTATTTCCCCTTTAATCTTATTTATTTCGTTTTCTATACCGGGTATCGTCTTTTCTACTTCATGTTCGAACAGTTCGACTTCCGCCAAAATTTGCCGGTTCTTAATCTCTGATTGAATTCTTGCGTTAGTCAAAGAGTCGGCAAGGTTGTCCTGAAATTTTTGAATGAGGGTGGAGCTTTGGCGGGCGGTTTCAAGTTGAGCTTGAAGGTCATTAAGCTGCCTTTCCAGCTGTTCCTGTTCTTTAATCGCAATCTTAATCGCTATATTTTGTTCTTCCTGGGCCTGTTTACATTTTTGCTGTCGTAACCTGACCTCTTGTTCAACTGCTGCCGGGTCGTATCCAAAAAAGGATTTCTGGATTTTCACCGTCCTCAATCCCTTCTTTCCATATTTGCCATACCTTACTGTAGAAGTTGATATTTATGTTTAATTACTGATAAATCCTTATAACAGTCGTTTAACAATTTATTTAAACCTAATAACTCATCACGTAAGTTTTTTAATTTTTGCAGAGCCGCTAATTTTTTCTGATATGCCTCTTCCTGCGTTTTTTGTTTTATATTGTCAAAATTGACCAGTTCGGAAGAAAACTTGTTAATCACCTGCATTTTCTTTTTATTGTGTTCTTCAATTTCTTCGGAAAGAGTATTAATTATTGAAATGAGTTCATTATTTTTTCGGCGAATTTCAATGAGTTCAAGTAATTTCTTATTATTAACTTCCTGATGGTCCTGTTCAAGGGAAGTAAAGTAATTCTCTACTTGCCCAGGTATATAGCCGTTAAATTTTTTTTTAAATTTCAGAATTCATACCTCCTTGCCCAAATCAGGAATCGAACAGGTCTTCTATGTTTCCCATCTTTTTCATTTTTTTTGGAGGAATGGTAGTTATAATGTAGAATAATATCAATATGAAAATTATATCATTTGTTACCTTAAATCGGGTTAAAGCTTACCTTAAGTTTACCTTAATTTTATTAAACTAATTTGGGTTTTGCTTGAAGCTCTTAAATAGATTAAGCGGTTAAAGGAGGGTGTTTATGGCTGGGGAAAAAATCCTTGTTGTGGACGATGATCCTGACATAAGTGACGTGCTCTCTTTATACCTAACAAAAAACGGTTTCGAGGTCTTAACAGCCGAAGATGGTTTCAGGGCAGTCGAACTGGCCAAGGCAGCCAAGCCGGACCTTATATTACTGGATGTTCTTTTGCCGGGGCTTGATGGGTTGGAAGTATGCCAGGAGCTGCGTAAAGAAAAAAATATTCCAATTCTTTTTCTCAGCTGTAAAAGTGAAGAAATAGATAAAATCCTTGGCCTTTCCGTCGGAGGAGATGACTATATTACAAAACCCTTCTCTCCGGGAGAAGTTATCGCGCGGGTCAAAGCCCATCTGAGACGTCACAGGGTATTAAGTACAAACCAGGAACCTCAAAACTCCATTTTGGCTTTTCCTGGTCTGGTTATTGATTTAAACAGCCATTCAGTACTTATGGACGGTTCTTCTGTTGACTTGTCAGCCAAGGAATTTCAGCTTCTGGCAATGCTGGCTCAAAATCCTAATACGGTTTTCAGCATCGAAAAGCTCTTCCGGTCAGTCTGGAGTTCACATAGCTTTGGAGACAACAGGACAGTTATGGTACATATGAGTAACCTGCGGAGAAAAATTGAAAAAGACCCGTCAGACCCGAAATATGTCGTTACTATCAAAGGAGCCGGATATAAATTCAACCTTCCGGTTTCGAGCCTGTAAAAAATAGGAACAGAGTGTTTGTTGAATTAGACTTTTTAATAAAAAATCTAGGTTTGAGGGGTAAAGCAGTTTTATGAATACGAGCGGATATGAGCAGGTTCTTTGGGGAATTCTCATTGCGGTAGCAGTTTACCACCTGGCGCTTTTTATCATGATAAAAAGGAATCCATCCAATTTGTTTTTAAGCCTTTTTTGCTTTGTTGTAAGCCTCCGGTTCCAACAAACAGCCTTTATATTGCAGACATCTATTCTTTACTTCAGTTTTCCGTTTCTTTTGCTGTTTTTAAAAACAATATTTAAAGACATTGTCTCAGAAAAGCCGTTATATTTTTTTATGGCCTTAAGTACTGTGATAGGGACTTTCCCCTTCGTGGTTAAAACCGGTATCTTAACCGGATTATACCTCTTTTTTACATTACTAAAGGTATCATTATTTATTTATATAATTTATATATTGGCCATAGCTTGCTTAAACAAAAGGGACGGGGCAGTAATTCTTAGCACTGCAGCCGTTTTTTGTGCTTTTTCAGTTATTAATGATCAAATTAACTTGATTAAAACATCTTTTTCCTCGATCGGTATTTTTGTCCTTGTGTTTTCCCAATCAGTTATCCTAATTAGAAAATTTTCAAAAGATTGCTCGGACATTGGACTAGTATTCTCCGACCTGGAATCCCAAAAAAAATTATCATATAAATTCCTGCAAACCAGACTGGATGAAGCTTTTTTACCTTTAAACGGGGTCATCCATATTTCAGAATCAATGATAAATGGGGCCGGAGGCCCGTTAACCAAACTGCAGAAGTCAAACCTTTCCATTATTTATGCGGGTGGCAGAAGTCTTGTCAGTCTGATAAACGAGATTGTTGATTATATAAAGTTGGATAATAATGACCTGGTACTTAACATCCGGCCCGTCTGTCTAAAAGAAATTGTGCAGTCCGTTTTTTCCATTTTCAGACTTCAGATTATTGGAAAGTCCCTGGAACTTAAGAATAACATTGATGATGATTACCTGCTGGTTGAAGCGGATGAGAACCGTTTACTCCAGATATTTTATATTTTCATCGAAAGTATAATTAAGAAACTAGTTGCCAACTGTTCCATTAGTATTTCAGCGAGCAAAAATGAAACCGGTAAGGTTGATATCTTTGTTTTAGGTACCAGCCATACTGATGAAATCGTCTTGGTAGATAATTGGACAAATGATATAAGAATGGCTTTGGCAAACAGTCTTATTGAGCTTCATGGAGGGTCGCTTCATAAATCATTTGGCTCACAGAATACCATTAAATTTATTTTTACATTACCTATTAGTAAAATAATAAAATTTTCTGTCGACACCAAATATAAAACCGGGCCTTCCGAACCGGAAACAGACGAAACAGGGGATCTTCCGGTACCTGAAAAGGGAAAAGAAAAGGATTCCGGACAAGAGGATATCGTTTCCTGTCTTCACCAATTAGTAATGCAATTGAAAGAATCAAACGAAATTCTTGAAGACAAAGTAAGGGAAAGAACATCTGCCCTTGAACAGTCGAATCAGCGCTTGGAAGAAATAAATAATGACCTGTCCAAGCTGCAGAAATCACGCCTTGACCTGCTGTCCAATATCTCCCATGACCTAAAAACCCCTATGACATCCATTCAGGGGTATGTGGATGCTATTTTGGACGGGATTGTTACAGAGCCCCAAAAGCAGGAACAGTACTTAAGGCGTATTCAAGTAAAGATTGGCGGATTGATCAAGCTTACTCAGGAACTTTTTGAACTGACGCAGCTCGAATCCCGCAATATCACGCTCAACCTCCAAAACATCCCTGTCGATAGCATCCTCCGCCAAATTTATGACAAATATAACCTGGACATAGAGTCAGCAGGAATAAAAATCAATACAGATATTCCTGCCTTAGCCGTTTTCCCTTGTGTAATGGTGGACATTGACAGGATCGAACGGGTTTTTTCCAACCTTATTTTCAATGCCATAAAATTCAAAGGCGCGGAAAACAGTACTATAGTCATAGGGTTCGATGTATCGGCAAACGAAGTTACCTTCAAAGTTAAAGATAACGGTATAGGTATTGCCGAACAAGACATTTACCATATTTTTGACCGTTTTTATATGGGCTCAAAAGCACGGACGTCATCATCAGATGGACACGGCCTGGGACTTGCAATTGCCAAAGAGATTGTGGAATACCACGGTGGCCGTATTTGGGTGGAAAGTAAGCTCGGACAAGGCAGTACATTTTATATAGCATTACCTATTGTAAAATAATTCAATCCATGAACTGCCTCTTACAAGCAGGATGTCGGCCAAAAAGAGGCCATTTTTCTCCGCATGCAAACGCCCACCAAGGCAAATAAAAAGTCACTATCTTTCAGATAGTGACTTTGTTTTGCCTTGTGGTGACCCCTACGGGATTCGAACCCGTGTTACCGCCGTGAAAGGGCGGTGTCTTAAACCGCTTGACCAAGGGGCCAATTTGGAAGTCGGAAATCGGAAGTCGGAAGTCGGAAACTCTTTGTTTTTTTCTGACCTCTGACATCTGACGACTGATATCTAAATTGGTGGGCCCACCAGGGATCGAACCTGGGACCAACCGGTTATGAGCCGGTCGCTCTACCGCTGAGCTATAGGCCCAACTTCAGACCGGTAGGCGGTTAGCCGCCGATCAATACTTTTTTAGAAATGGCTCCCCGGGTAGGACTCGAACCTACAACCTACCGGTTAACAGCCGGGTGCTCCACCATTGAGCTACCGAGGAACGCTTTAAGTGACAAAATACATTATACGATAGATTTGAGCCGCGGTCAAGGGTATTAAATATTATTTAAACGATTTAGCAGCTAGTTATCTCTGCTATGTCCCCGATACCTTTTTTATGCTCAACTAATCTAAAAAGTCCTTCAGTTTTTTGCTTCTGCTGGGGTGACGCAGTTTACGCAGGGCTTTAGCTTCTATCTGCCTGATGCGTTCCCTCGTAACGCCAAACTCCTGGCCAACCTCTTCCAGGGTCCTTGACCTGCCGTCATCGAGCCCAAACCTCAGCCGCAGGACCTTCTCTTCCCGCGGGGTAAGAGTTTCCAAGACCTCTTCCAGCTGCTCTCTCAGCAGGATAAATGAAGCGGCCTCGGCAGGCGCCGGAGCGTCCTGGTCTTCGATAAAGTCACCGAGGTGGGAATCTTCTTCCTCTCCTATCGGTGTTTCCAAAGAGACAGGTTCCTGGGCGATTTTCATAATCTCCCTGACCCTCTCCACCGGGATATCCATTTCATTGGCGATTTCTTCGGGGCTCGGCTCCCGGCCATACTCCTGGAGCAGCTGGCGGGAAACCCTGATCAATTTGTTAATCGTCTCCACCATATGGACAGGAATCCTGATTGTCCGGGCCTGGTCAGCTATCGCCCTGGTAATTGCCTGCCTGATCCACCAGGTAGCATAAGTGCTGAACTTAAAACCCTTCCTGAAGTCAAACTTCTCGACGGCTTTAATCAAACCAAGGTTCCCTTCCTGGATTAAATCCAGGAACAGCAGGCCCCGGCCGACGTAACGTTTGGCAATACTGACAACCAGTCTCAGGTTAGCCTCGGCCAACCTGCGTTTAGCCTCTTCGTCCCCTTTTTCCATCCTCTTGGCTAGTTCCACCTCTTCTATGGCAGTTAAAAGGGGGACTCTCCCAATCTCCTTGAGGTACATGCGGACAGGATCGTCTATACCTATACCGTCAGGAACAGTGAGGTCGACTTCGATTTCGTCTTCCTCTCTTTCGGCTTCAATGGTTTCATTGTCGAGGGGTTCCAAGTCTGGTACTTCTTGGACCACATCTATTCCGATACTGGCCAGTTTTTCGTAAATATCGTCAATCTGCTCAGGATTCAGTTCAACGCCCTGCAGAGTGTTCATTATTTCAGTGTAAGATAGAATCCCGCGTTTTTTGCCTTTCTCAATCAGTTCCTGAACGCCTTCAATTTCAGTGACATCCTTAGACATGTACCTCCCCCCTTTCTTTAGGATGATGTATCTTTTAAATCAGTTTGGAATATTCCAGGAGAAGCTTATTTCTTAAATTCTGATCCCGGTTTCTATCGGCTTCTTCCATCTGTCTGAGCAGGTCTTCCCTTTTTTTGCGAATTTCATCTTCCCTGATAGTCTTTAAGCAGTCCTGAATAATCTTCACTTTGTTGTCAGCCGGTGTCTCCTTAGCCATTAACTCACTCAAAACCCCAGCCGAGGCTTCATCCGGCATCCGGTCAAAAAGTGCTGCAGGTTGATAGTCTAACCCATTTTCGATCATTTCTGCCAACAAGTTTATAATATTAAGGTATTCCTGGTTTGAACTAAAATGAACCCCGACTTCTCCCTTGATTTTCGAAAAGACACTTTTATCTTCCAGGATCATAATTAACAGCGTTTCTTCGGCTTTAGACCTCGCATCTTTTTCCTCTTTCTGGGATTTGGCCGGTTGAGCAAAGTTAGTCTTATTATCCCTTAACCCAGTAATTTTATCCCGCTTTCCCCAGGAATTTCTTGATTTCCGGGCGTTTTTCTCGACTTCTGCCCTAATTGCGTCAGGACTCAAATGAAGCCTTTTCGCCAATTTCATGATGGCCTCATCTTTTTCGATTTCGTTTGACAGATTAATAATACTTGGTATTACTTCGCTGGCAATCTTAAATTTTCCTTCTAAAGTGTATATGTCATATTTTTCCAATGCTCTATCGGTTTTGTAATCACTTAGGGACAGCGCCCTTTCATTGACGAGGAGTAAAAATTGTTCCGGCCCATGGTTCCTGATATAATCATCAGGGTCTTTCCCTTCGGGAATGCTGACAACCCTGACCCGGCAGCCAATATCATCAAGCACCTGCCAACCCCTCATAGCAGCATTGACCCCGGCGGTATCAGCATCGTAGGCAAAAACTACCTGCCGGGTATAGCGGAGCAGCAGTTTCCCCTGTTCCGGCGTGAAAGCCGTTCCTAAGGATGCCACCACATTTTCAATTCCCGCCTGATGGCATGATATGACATCCATATAACCTTCAACTATTATTACCTGGTCAAGCCGCCTGATGCTTTCCAGAGCCTTGTTGATCCCGTATAAGAGATGGCCTTTATTGAAAAGCGGTGTCTCCGGTGAATTGAGGTACTTGGGGAGGCTGTCATCTAAAACACGGCCGCCGAAGCCGACGACTTTGCCCTGAATGTTCCAGACAGGAAACATTATTCTGTTGCGAAACCTGTCATAGTAACCAGGTGCACCCTTCGTCTTGGCTAATATAAAACCCATCTGTTCAAGTATTTCTACTGAATACCCTTTTTTTTTCAAGAAATTAATCTGGCTGTCCCAGGAAGGTGGGGCAAAACCAATTTGAAATTTATCTGCTGTCTCGGGCGTAACCCCCCTTTGTTCCAGGTAACTTCTGGCTCCCCTTGCAATGTCATGGTTCTTTAAAACATATTGATAAAAATCCTTGACAAGCTCGTTGAGCTTATAAGCCTGCTCTGTTTTCTTCGCCCTGGCATCCCGTTCCGGGTCGTCTTCCTCAGGGATTGAAATGCCTGACCTCTCGGCCAGGACTGCAACCGCTTCAGGGAAACTCAGGTTCCCTCTTTTCATCAAAAAGGAAAAGATGTTTCCACCTTCCCCGCACCCAAAACAGCGATATATCTGTTTTTCCTGACTGACCATGAAAGAAGGTGTTTTTTCATTATGAAAAGGGCATAGCCCGACATAATTTCGGCCCTGTTTTTTCAACCTGACATAATCAGAAACTATATCAACTATGTCACTGGAGGCGCGGATTTGTTCTACGATTTCATCCGGAATGTACCTATTCAAACCAATCACCCTTCGTTCCGGAATCTCTCATTAGTCTTTCGCCAAAGTTTTTTGTTATCCTTCTGATAACTTCTTCAAATCTGTGCCGGTCCTCTGTCGTAAATGCTTTTGGTCCTTTTGTCCTGCCTCCGCCCCGGCGGATTTTGGCATCGATGTGCCTCTGCAGCAGCAGCCTGTCTATATTCCTGGCTGAGTAAACACTCCCCCGGGATGACATGGGTAGAGCCCCCTTTGATAAAACGAGGGAAGCCAGACCGTAGTCACCTGTCACTACAATATCACCGGCAGTTACATTGTTCATTACGGCAATATCAGCCGCCTGGGGGATATTGTCCACCGTTATGACCCTGACATCTTCACCTTCACAACTCATGTTGTGGGAAATGCTGGCAATGACTAAAACCGGGATTGCTGATTCTTTGGCTACCCTAAGTATAATGTCTTTTACCGGGCAGGAATCGGCATCAACTATTATTTTAAAAGTTATCCTACTACTATTCGATGTCACATAAAATTTTCCTTCCTTAAAAACGACAAATTATTTTAATGTTTCGGAAATTCAGTCGAAACATTATTATGCCCAAAAATTTACAGTTTATACGATTAATCCAGCCACGGTTTTGGCAGGAAGTTTTCTGTATATACCTGGAGAGCATACCGGTCAGTCATTCCGGCCACATAATCAGATGCCAGCCTGGCCAGCCGGTGGTCCGGTTCCCTGGCCAGCAGGTCCCGGGGAAGTAGACCGGGGTTTTCCAGGTAATAAGTGAACAGGCTGTGCAGGACTTTTTTCGCCTTAAACTCCTCTGTTTTGGCGTCTGAACCGATATATACATGTTCAAACAGAAAATCCCTCATCTTATTCATCGCATCCCAGACTTCCGGGCTCACTTTTATCACCGGGCTTTCCCAGCTTGACCTGATCATGTCCATAACCATCGTGTTTATCCTGACATTATGCCTGTCCCCGAGGACTCTGAGACAGTCCGGCGGCAGGTCGCTCTGTTTGATAATGCCCCCTCTGATCGCATCATCGATATCATGGTTGATATAGGCAATCCGGTCAGCAATCTTAACTATACACCCCTCAAGGGTCACCGGGTCCTGTTCGCCGGTGTGGTTTAAAATACCGTCTCTCACTTCCCGTGTGAGGTTCATCGGTTCAAGTATATCGACGACCCGCAGGCTCTGTTCATTATGTTTAAAGGTGAGGCCGTGCTCCCCCAGGATTTCATTTAGGGCCTCCTCACCCGCGTGCCCAAAAGGGGTATGGCCCAGGTCATGTCCTAAGGCCGCCGCTTCAGTTAAATCTTCGTTCAGGCGCAGGGCTTTGGCGATTGTCCGCGCAATCTGGGCAACCTCCAGCGTATGGGTAAGTCTGGTCCGGTAATGGTCCCCGGACGGAGAAATAAAAACCTGGGTCTTCTGCTTCAGCCGGCGGAAACTTTTTGAATGGATAATCCTGTCCCTGTCCCGCTGAAATGCTGTCCTGACCGGGCATTGTTCTTCCTCATGCAACCGGCCCTTACTGTCCGAACTTTTGGCTGCGTAAGGGGAAAGCTGTTCTTTTTCCAGTTTTTCAGTCCTTAGTCTAATCTGCATATAACCGTCTCCAAAACTCAGTGATCAGTGGCCGACTGTTGCCCGGGTTATCTTTTGCGCAGCCCTGTGGTGGCCTTGGCCAGTTCGGCTACCCGGCGGCCCATTACTCCGGCCCTCATCAAACCTGATGTATCTTCCATAGAAGGCCTCTGCGCGCATGCGCCCTGATGCCCCGCATCATCGCCGATATAGCCGTCACCGATTACCGTCATCCCCTGGACAAGCATAATATCGTGAATTGCCCTGACGGTAGTCTCCTGTCCCCCAAAGCGGGCAGCCCCTACAGACACGGCGCCGCCGATAACATTCACCAAAACCTTTTCTTTGCGGAGCACCCTTGATTTATCCCAGAATGCCTTGAGCTGGCCGGAAACCGTACCGAAATATACCGGGCTGCCGATAATAATGCCATCAGCCTGTCTCAACAGATCATATGCTGCTCCAAGGTTGTTTCCCTTTGAACAAGCTCCCTCACAAAGATTTGTACAGTTATTACAAAAGGGCTGCTTGATACCCTGCAGAGCATCGGCAACGTGTAAGAGCTTGGTTTCGGCGCCCATTCCCTTCGCTGCTTTAAGAGCCGACTGAAGCAGGTGGGCTGTGCTCCCTTTCTTTTGCGGGCTGCCATTTAAACCTATTATCAACATAACTAAACACCTCTTGTTTATCGAACAGATAGTTTATATATTATTCTCGGTCCCTAAAAATGTTCCTGCAAGGTGAATAACCGCAGACAGGAATATTCGGGGCCGCTTTTGGACAGTTTGCTGCTCATTAATTTAATTTCCTGTACGCTGACCGGGTAATCCTTTATGATAAGACTCTGTATTATATCGGGCAGGCCGGGGACAGGCTTTAAGTCTTTGACCCTGCCAAGGGTTAAATGAGGAGAAAACGGCTTCGCTTCAGGGGCAAACCCAAGTTCTCCCAAAACCGCTTCAATATCTGAACGGATCCTGGTAAGCCCTCTATCGGCATCCCGGATTCCGGCCCAGATTACCTTAGCGTTTCGGGCTGAGGGAAAAGCGCCTAGCCCGCTGATGCGAAATGTAAATTTTTTATGCCTGGAAGCTGCTTTTCCTAACCCCTCAGTAACGAGTTCCACCTGAGATTGCGTAACATCTCCCAAAAATTTTAAAGTGAGGTGGAAATTCCGTTCCTCCACCCATTTTACTTTAGCCGGCCATCCGGCTAGCCCCCTTTGGATATCGGCCAGCTCTTTTTTCAGCTCCGCAGGCAGATCTATAGCCACAAAACAGCGGTATGTATCCATTCAGTCCTCCTAACACTTATTATATACCGCATTATAAGGCTAAAAACCTTTTTTATAAATTTCAGTCCGTCGATAGCCCCTTGCCCAATACCGCCGACTATAACCACCTCTACATTTTGCTTTTTTAACAAGTCAGCTAGACCCTCGTGACTGTGCTCAAGACCCAAAGTCGAGACAGAGTCTAAAAATACTACATTTTTATTTCCATTTTTTTCCATACCTCGGTTTCCCGTGGGGAACGAAATACAACTCGCCTGGAACGAACTCAACTATCCGCCATTTTCTGGGTTTTTGTCAAATGCCCATGACTACTTTTTATCTTATAATTAAAAAGAGTTGGTTTTTTACCAACTCTTAGATGTATTATTCGCAATGGCGCCGTATAATTCAGGGTATACCCTGCGTTCCAGGCTGTATCCGCTCTGCTGATTTGAAATACGGATAGTGTCTGTATATTTCAGCCTGATTCCATCTTTAGTACGGTCAAAATGCAAAAGGACAAATGAATAAGGAATTTCTTCTTTTGTTTTTAAAGCTCCGACTCCTGATGCTCCTGATGTACCGGCATTAATAAATACAGAGTTCCGTTTAGTCTTAATCTTATACTGATGGTCATGCCCTGTTAGAACGACCAGAACCTGTCCCCAAAAATTAGCGGCTATATTGGGATTGTGGGCTACAACAATATCAGGTCTTCCACCCGAATCCTCAATTATCGATTGAAGCTTTTCTGTGAATTGATCAATTTCGGTCTGCACCGGGGATCTGGTCTCATTACTAAGTGACAAAGGGTCACCGATACCGGCTATTTTCAGTCCTTCAATTTCTTTAATATCTCCATCAAGAACTGTTACATTGGGAATTCTTTTCAACTCCTGAATGATTGAGGGAGTTTCATGATTACCGGGAGTAATTATATACGGCACCCGTAAGTTTTTGACCCTTCCAATAAAGCTTCCTTCCAGGGGTGTTCCAAAATCAGACAGGTCTCCGGAATCTATCACCAGATTAATACCAAAAGTTCTGACAACCTGATCCATAAATTCAAAAGCTGCCGGATTATTATGGATGTCGGAAACATGAAGTATTTTTATTTCCCCATCTCCCGGAGTCATGGCCTGCAAGCTTTCAACCCGTTGGAAAAGGCCGTTGAGGTTATCGGCAATACCTCTCATCTGCTTACCCCATGTGTTAACCGTAACAAAACTATCCTGAACCAGATTTATCATCCATGGAGCAGCCTTAATCATTCCCTCATATTTCGGGTACTGTAATTTCTGAATATCAAATGTTTTATAAGTACTAAAGAGCATAACAGAAACCGTGACAAGGCCGATTAACCCTCCCAGCAATATTTCTTTGAAGTTTCGCCTCTGAAGAATTATCAGGCCAAATACCCCTCCTCCAAAACCAAGAGCCAGTGTGAGGAAAATAAATCTTCTAATTGCCCCGAATAAAACTACTTTAGCTTCTTCAACCAGTTTGTCCTGTTCAGTTCCTCCTGCCAATAACTTTTTAAGACGGTCCAAATCAATATTTTCCAGAGAAATATTTACACTTAGCGGAGCTTTATGTGTCTGGGCCTTAACCTCACCTACAGGCGGCACCCTGAGTATTGTATAGCCACTGTAAGATGTTCGCACAGATAAACTTGCCTGAAGAGCCTGAAAGCGAAAATCAACTCTGGCGAAAAGATTGAGAAAAATGATTGCTCCAATAATTGCAAATAACGGGATCAAAAAATAGTGTAAATATTTCTTCATCAGGTTCATCCCTTCTACCTTTCATAAACTCGGATTCCTCTGATTTGCATCACGTTTTCTCCCTTTTCTACCTGCTCAGCTCATTATAACATACCTGTTTGGATAGTTTCTTTATGGAATGATTGGTAAAGTATCATTAATTCGCAATGCCGAGCAACATAGAACGAAGAAAACCATGGCTGATAATCCGGGTTAATCTGGGTAACGGCAAACACGCATTTTCGCCACGAATAACATAATTTTATGTGATTCCTTCTTATTATAAAACAATTTTATGTTTTACATAAAGGATTTTTCTGGCCAAATATAGTATATAAAAAAAGTGGAATTTGTAACAACATTGAAAGGATGTGTAAAAAGAAAGTGGGTAACAAGAGTGGCATTTTACTGACAGGTTTTGTAATCGGGATAGTGTCCTTATTACTGACTAAATTCGGAAATCCGCCGAATATGGGGGTTTGTATTGCCTGTTTTCTCCGGGATACGGTCGGAGGGCTGGGATTGCACAAGGCCAAATTGGTCCAGTATATCCGCCCTGAGGTGCTGGGTATTGTTTTAGGAGCATTTGGCGTCTCCCTGGGGACAAAGGAATTTCGGGCAACCGGAGGTTCAAACAGGATTATCCGCTTTATCCTGGGATTTTTCATGATGATCGGCATGCTGATATTCCTGGGCTGCCCCCTGCGTGTTGCTTTGCGTTTGGGTGCAGGTGATCTTAATGCACTGGTAGGTTTTGCAGGGTTGTTTGCCGGTGTCGGCGCCGGTACATTCTTTTTAAAATCCGGTTTCAGTTTGGGAAAAGCTTCAGCGCAACCGAAATGGACAGGATTTATCTTACCGGCGCTTTCGTTCATAGTTCTGGCATTATTAATTATCAGACCTTCATTTATCTATTTTAGTTTAAATGGCCCGGGGTCAATGCATGCTCCCGTTTTATTATCTCTGGCTGCAGGTTTGATTATCGGTATCCTGGCTCAAAGATCACGCTTTTGTATGGCTGGAGGGATTAGAGACCTCATTTTGTTCCGCAACATCAACCTGATTTTAGGATTCCTCGTGATAATTTTAGTAACATTAGCTGGAAGTTTCGCAATGGGTAATTTTAAACTTGGTTTTACCGCTCAACCCATTGCTCACACCGAAGCTCTTTGGAACTTTCTGGGCCTTGGTCTGGCCGGTTGGAGCGCGGCTTTGCTGGGTGGTTGTCCTTTAAGACACCTGGTATTGACAGGTCAGGGCAACACAGATTCGTCCATAACGGTTCTGGGCTTACTGGCCGGGGCGGCTGCTGCCCATAATTTTGCCCTGGCCGCCAGCGCCAAAGGGGTACCGGAGTATGGCAAGTATGCTGTTATTACCGGTCTTGTCATTGTTTTAGCAGTTAGCCTTACTGCTTACTTCAAAACTGCGACCGTTGAAGGGAGGGAAACTCATGCAAGTAATTGATGCTCGGGGACTGTCCTGTCCGGAACCGGTTTTACTCACCAAGAAAATTATAGATTTACATACGCATGCATTGTTCAAAGTGCTTGTAGACGAGATGGCGGCTTGTGAAAATATTGCCGCGCTGGCAAAAAACCTCGGATGGTCGGTTAGCCATGACAAGACAGGCGACCACATCGAAATAACCTTGCAGAAATAATTATGTCAGCAGAGGAATATTGCTATATCACCTTCCCAGGAATAACGCAGGTGTTACAGGCAGAAAAACATTTATCTCAATTTCATGAAGAGTTTTTGATTGTCCCTATCCCCAGAGAAATCGGTACGGATTGCGGAATGTGTATTATGTGTACGCCGGAAAAAGCAGACCGGATTATCAAATCGTTTACCCAAGCGGGAATTACTTATGACAGCATGTATACGCTAAAAAAGCATAAGCCCGGTTTTTTCGGGAGCTTGTTTAAAAAACCATGAATGCTCGCGTCTTAAGCGAACATTCATGGTTTGTTTGTGTAAAATATAAAACTTTCTACTCTTCCTTTTCCAAAACTATCTTGTGCTCTACTAAGGCCATTTCAATAATTCTTCCCTTAACAATCTTTCGCTGCCCAAAGATGTTTTCCAAATGGAGTTCCCCGTCAATAGGAATCACTTTATCTACTGATTCCAGCAGCAATTCCTCTTTTCCGTCTTTTCTGATATAGGCATTGGCTTCACACATGCTATAACCTCCTCGTTTCATTTTACTGCCAGTTGCTAGTTGCTAGTTGCGAGTTGCTAGTTAAAAAAACCAAAACCATATAGAATAACGGATATAGGTCTGTGGTCAGTGCCTAGGTCCAGTGAACGTTACGTCAAGTACTAGCAACTAGAAACTAGGAACTAGCAACTCATCAGTGTTTATGATGATGAAAATGCGCGTGCCCGTGGCCTTGTTCGGCGCCGTGGGAGTGTTCGTGGTAATGCTCACCGATAAGATTGACCCTCAGAAGCAGTTCCCGGCTGCGGAGTATTTCCTCCGGCCGGCCCTCAGCGGTAATCAGGTGGTCTTCACTTAACACAATTACCCGGTCCGCGATATCCTGAACAATATCAAGATTATGGGTGGCCGTAACGATAGTCTTGCCGGCCTGGTGCAGCTTGACGAGGACTTCCACGAGCCACATCTGAGTCCTGGGGGCAAGCCCGTTAGTCGGTTCATCCAAAATTAGAACTTCCGGGTTAATGGACAGCACAGAAGCGATAGCAACCTTTTTCTTTTCCCCGCCGCTTAACTTATATGGGGCACGGTTCTTGAGAGAACGCAGGCCAAGCATGTCTATAATGCTTTCTACCCGCTCCACCACTTCGTTCTTGGGCAGGTCGAGCTGTAGAGGTCCAAAGGCTATTTCATCCCACACACTGGGTGAAAACAGCTGGGCCTCGGAGTTCTGGAAAATGAAGCCGACCCTCTGCCGGAAATCCCGGGAAAAGTCCCGGTCCTGCAGCGTATCTTCCGTTAACTCACAACCAAAAGCCCTGACGACACCGCCGGTAGGAAAAATCAACCCGTCCAATATTTTCTGCAGGGTGGACTTACCGGAACCGTTCGCGCCGAGGACAGCAATCTTTTCTCCCCTGCAGATCCTGAGATTTATGCCCTTCAAGACCGGTGGCTCATTCAGGTAATTATAACTTACATTATCCAATTCAAAAATCACGTCTCCCGGTTCACTTACCGCTCTATTACATGCCAAGGATGAGGTCACCCCCCAGGAAGAAAATGCCAATCACAAATATCAATATTATCCAGACAATATCCTGGGCCTTGATCTTAAATGTGCTGACGACCTTGGCCTCTCCGGTATAACCACGTGAAATCATGGCATCATGGATTTCCTCACTCAGGTAGTAAGCCTTACCAAATACATTCCCTATCCCGGCCGAGATAAACCTTCTGTTCTCTTTCGTCGTTCCTGCACCGAAGCTGCGGCTTTTGCGGGCTGTATACATATCAGTGATTACGGTGAGAAGGAGGAATATATAACGGTAGGTCATCTCCAGCACCATCACAAAAATCCGGGGGATAAAAAACACGCGCAGCGCCTTCAGCAGCTCGGCCCAGCGGCTCGTTATCGTCAGCAGGACAGCCAGGGAAACAGATACTCCCACCCTCAGGATGATTAGTCCGGCACCGGTTAGGCCTTGTCTGGTAATCGCAATAACAGCCGGAAAATGAAGAAACCCAATGTTTACCGGGTGGCCAAAATTAATCAAATTGATGAACGGATCGCCAGGCCTGATAAAATTAAAAATAGAAGGCAGTACTACCAGCCCGGTAAAAAAGGGGATAAAAAACCAGACCCTTTTAACGAAAAACATTAACGGCACGCGAGAAAAGTAAGCCAGCATCAGGGTGAAAATATATAATCCCAACAGGGTAGGGATGTGCCTGACTACAGCGGTGATAAGTAAAAGGAAGGCTGCGGTGACCAATTTCACGCGCGGGTCAATATTCTGCAGCATCCCCCCGGCGCCGGCCAACTGCTCGGTAAACACCGATTCCCTAAGCACTTCGGCGATGTCATTGATTGTTTTTTCGAGGAAACCGGTCTTCTTCTTGATACCGGCCAGCCTGCATCCGTCCGGACCGGTAGGCCGTTCTGCCAGAAGCCAGCCGGGTATATCTTTATCGTATGTCACTGGATCTTTCCCCTTTAACCTGGAATTTGTTAAACAGAAAAACCACTATAAATATCAGAGCCAAACCGGCTACGGCAGATACAATATACCCGGTAGCCGACTGGAACAGGGTTTTATCCCAACCCGGAATAGCATAGTCCGGGATAACATTCAACATCGAACCTCGCGCTTTGGCAATTCCCTCAGGGACATAGCCGACCATTTTGCTTAACTCTTCGGCTGACCACTCACCCCAGGCCGTGCCTGTGGCCAGGGCCCCCAGAGGGGATAAGATAATGAGCGCCGCTATTGCCACCCAAACCTTTTTCAGGCTTAATCCACCCAACGGTCCGGCCTCCCCCGGCCGGCTGCCCGGCGGGTATAGAGACAGCATCGGTTGGTTGGCCTTTTGAAAATACAATACGACCATTCCTGTTACAATACCCTCCACTACGCCGCCAACCAGGATGTGGGCAATTGATATCGCCGGAACGGTCTGGGCCAGGGAATAAGGAAAATATAAAGCTCTTCCGTCTGCGGTGTGAGCCAGCAACGGTTGAATCCCCAGTTCCACTGCGGTCAACAGGGCTGCCATGTTTAAGCTGATATAACCCCCTAAGGCGGCGCCAATCCACCTGCGGGGAGAGGTTATGCCTGACCGGCCGCTGATTAACCTGTAAACATAATAGGCGGTAAAAGGCATTACAAAAGCCATGTTGAAGCAGTTGGCCCCGAGGGCCAGCAGCCCCCCATCACCAAAGAACAATGCCTGGATAACGAGGGCTATGGTTATCCCGATAACAGCCGCCCAGGGCCCCAGGATAATGGCCACCAAGGCTCCCCCGACGGGGTGCAGGGTTGTCCCGTTTGGGAGTGGAATATTAAACATCATTATCACAAAAGCGAATGCGGCCCCTAGTGATAACAAGGGGACCTGTTTAATTTTTAAACTCTTAGCAGTCTTTACAGCTGATGCCACCCAGACCGGGATCATCCCCAGGCCCAGGGTCCCCCAGGTCTGGGGGCTCAGGAAACCGTCAGGTATATGCATACTAACACCTCCACCAAAATGTAAGAAGATAATCCGGTGGGCAAAACAAAAAACCACAAAACGGGATGCTTCAGCAATCCTCCCGACCTTCGTGGTCTTAATTGACAGGTTTAAAGTTTTGTCCGGAAAACAAACGCTGTTTCATGCCTGCGGCATGATGTAAAGGCTTCTGCCTCTGCAGATATTATACTAAACAATCAGGATTAAAGCAATATAAAGATTCCCCGCCGGTCAATCCGGCGGGCTGTTTTTATTTATCTTATTTTGTGCTGACGCTGGACTCCCCGCCCACAGCAGCCTGGGCGGCGGCAAGCCTGGCGATGGGTACGCGATAAGGTGAGCAGCTGACATAATCCATTCCGATTTTGTGGCAGAAAGTAATCGAGGACGGTTCCCCGCCATGCTCCCCGCAGATACCGATTTTCATCTTCGGGTTGGCCTGCCGGCCCAAGTCGGTACCCATTTTGACCAGTTTACCTACACCCTCCTGGTCAAGGACTACAAAGGGGTTGTCGGACAGGATCTTCTTGCTGATATAGTCAGGCAGGAACTTGCCTTCGGCATCGTCCCGGCTGAAACCAAGGGTTGTTTGGGTGAGGTCATTGGTGCCAAAGGAGAAGAAATCTGCCTGGGAGGCTATTTCATCTGCCGTCACACAAGCCCGGGGCAGTTCAATCATCGTCCCGACATGGATATCGAACTTGGCCTTCTGCTCTTCCTGGACCTGCTTGGCGATATCAACTGCCTGGTCACGCAGCATTTTCAACTCGTTGACATGGATAACCAGCGGGATCATAACCTCGGGCTGGGCGTCCACTCCTTCTTTAACAAGCTGGGCAGTAGCCTGGTAAATGGCCCTTACCTGCATCGCGTAAATCTCGGGCCATGTTACAGCAAGGCGGCAACCCCGGTGGCCGAGCATGGGGTTAAACTCGTGCATCTGCCTGACCTTACGGAGAAGTTCTTCTTTTTCTTTGAGGATTTTCTTGTCCCCATTTCTACACTTGAGCTCAGTAATCTCAACCAGCAGTTCTTCCTGGTTGGGGAGGAATTCATGTAAAGGCGGGTCAAGGAGGCGGATATAAACCGGGAATCCTTCCATCGCCTTGAGGATACCGTAAAAATCACCCTGCTGGACAGGCAAAAGCTTGGCTAGGGCGACTTCCCTGTCTTCCACCGTTTCGGCCAGGATCATTTCCTGGACAATCGGCAGCCTGTCCTGAGCCATAAACATATGCTCTGTCCGGCATAGGCCAATTCCTGCGGCCCCAAATTCGCGGGCTTTTTTGGCATCCTCAGGGGTATCGGCATTGGCCCTGACGGCCATGCTCCGGGTTTCGTCAGCCCAGTTTAAAAGCTGCCGGAATTCGTCTGATAATACAGGGTCAATCATCGGTACCCGGCCGAGAATTACCTGGCCGGCGGCGCCGTCAATAGAAACGATATCCCCTTCCTTGATGACCAGATTATTAACTTTAAAGGTCTTGGCTTCATAGTCGATTTTGATTGCTTCACAGCCGCACACACACGGTTTGCCCATCCCCCGGGCTACAACGGCGGCGTGGCTGGTCATGCCCCCACGGCTCGTTAATACACCCTGAGCGGCCACAATCCCGTGAATATCATCGGGTGTTGTCTCTGTCCGTACCAGAAGTACCTTATCGCCGTTTTGGCCAAGTTTTTCGGCTTCATCAGAATCAAAAACAACCTTGCCGCTGGCAGCCCCCGGGGAAGCGGGCAGCCCTTTGGCGATTACATCAAATTTAGCGGCCGGGTCGATTCTACGGTGCAGTAATTGGTCGAGGGTCCCGGCTTCTACGCGCAGGACAGCCTCTTTTTTGTCTATCAGGCCTTCGCCGACCATATCGACAGCAATCTTGATAGCAGCCGGGGCGGTCCTTTTCCCGTGACGGGTCTGTAATATATACAGTTTACCTCTTTCGACGGTAAACTCGATGTCCTGCATATTCTGATAGTGTTTTTCCAGGAGATTGCAGGTATCTGCAAACTGCTGGTAAATGGCTGGCATTTCTTCCTGAAGTTTGGCTATAGGCTGAGGTGTCCTGATTCCAGCCACCACATCCTCACCCTGGGCGTTTATCAGGTACTCTCCATATAGGGCCTTCTCACCGGTTGAGGGGTTACGGGTGAAGGCAACACCTGTCCCGCAGTCGTCACCCATATTACCGAACACCATGGACTGGATATTGACAGCTGTTCCAAGATCGTCCGGAATCTGGTTCAGGCGGCGGTAAACAATAGCCCGCTGGTTATTCCACGAACCGAAAACGGCCCCTACGGCTAACAGCAGCTGCTCCATCGGGTCGGCGGGAAAATCCTTGCCGGTTTCACGTTTCGCTACATTTTTATAAGCCTGGACAACTTCCCGCAGGTCGCCGACATCAAGTTCGGTATCATATTTGACACCGCGCTTTACTTTCTGGGCCTCCAGGACGCTTTCAAACTTGTGGTGCTCCAGGCCCAGCACAACCCCGCTGAACATCTGGATAAAACGCCGGTAGCAGTCCAGGACAAACCTCTCATTACCGGTTGCCTTAATCATAGCTTGGGCGGTCTGGTCATTCAGCCCAAGGTTGAGGATCGTATCCATCATCCCCGGCATCGAGAACTTGGCCCCGGAACGGATGGAGAGAAGCAGCGGGTTGTTGGCATCACTGAATTTTTTCCCCGTCTTTTTCTCGAGATAGGCCATCTTTTCTTTGATTTCCTCTTCGAGGCCTGCCGGCATCTTGGCGCCCTGGGCATAATAGTCATTACATGCCTCAGTTGTAACAGTGATGCCTTGGGGAACAGGCAACCCGATATTCGTCATTTCAGCCAGGTTGGCCCCCTTACCCCCAAGTAACGCCTTCATCTCCGCTTTACCTTCTTCGAACAGGTATACATACTTCTTTGCCATTGTCTACCCCCCTATAAGATTAAAAAGTGTTTTATGGTAAATTATGTCTAATAATCTCTAATATTTTGCTGGCTGTCTCTTCAACAGCTTTATTCGAAACATCGACGACCGGACAGCCCACTTTACGCATCACCGCATCCGCGTAGTCTAATTCATTGAGGATGCGCTCAAGGCTCGCATAATCAGCGCCTGATTTCAGGCCGAGTGTCCTCAGCCGTTCCTGTCTGATTTCATTGAGTAACTCCGGTTTGATTGTGAGGCCGACAACCCTGTTCCGCGCTAAGTTGAATATTTCTTCAGGAGGAGCAACCTCGGGAACAAGCGGCACATTGGCGGCTTTGATGCTTTTGTGGGCAAGGTACATGCACAGCGGGGTTTTAGAAGTCCGGGAAACACCGATGATCACGACATCAGCCCTCAATACACCCCGGGGGTCCTTGCCGTCATCGTATTTCACGGCAAACTCGATTGCTTCAACTTTGCTGAAATAATTTTTGTCCAGTTTGCGCAGCAGACCTGGCTTCATCTTTGGGGACCTGCCTGAAACCTTAGCCAGGGCGTCTACCATCGGGCCAAGGATGTCCACAATCGGGACACCGTGCTTTTTGGCTTCGTTCACCAAGGCTTCTCTCAGTTCCTCCAGGACGATAGTATAGGCTATGATCGCCGCAGTATCCTTGGCCTCGTTTACGATTTCCGTAATATGGGCCAGATTATTAACAAAGGCCACCCGTCTGATATCCACAAAGCCGGAATTGAACTGGCTTACAGCTGCCTTAACAACAAAATCTGCGGTTTCGCCAACCGAGTCTGATACGACAAATACTATCGGCTGTTTTTCCTGCTTAGTCGTTATCCCTGCCACCTCCTCTTATCCTAGCCTAGCTTTACTTTACTTTGCTTCACTTATTTCAACAAATAACCTGGCAATGGTCGTTTTAGTGAACCGGCCCACTATTTCCAACTCTTCGTCACCCGTTTCACTTGTAACAGATCTGACCACCGGCAGGGCGTCAACTTCCCGCGTCATTAATTTCTGCGCGGCAAAAATGATAGATTCATCCGGGGTAGTTGTGATTAGGTTTGGCATGCGGGTCATGACGACACTTATCGGCATTTTATTGAGGTCAGTCCCGCCAATAGCCGTTTTCAGAAGGTCCTTTCTGGAGATAACTCCTTCCAGATAACCCCCGTCTTTAACAACAAAAATGGTGCCTACGTCTTTTAGGAACATCGTCACGGCAGCTTCATAAACAGTACCGTTTTTGCCGATTACAACCGGCACTGACTTGACATCGCCAACCTTAATCTTCTGAAGGGTTTTGGCTATAAGGTTAGTCTGATTCTTACCGGAATAAAAATACCCGACCCGCGGCCGGGCTTCCAGAATCCCGGTCATAGTCAGCAAAGTGAGGTCTGGGCGTAAGGTAGCCCTGATCAGGGACAGTTTATCGGCAATTTGTCTACCAGAAATGGGACCCTCCTGCTTTACGATTTCGACAATTCTTTCCTGCCTTTTGGTAAGTTCCACAACAATCACCACCTTTGGAAGACAATGTGTTATACTATTTACGCAAACGCTCTTATTAATATACTATATTAGTCTCTAATAGTCCTCCTTTTTAGGCCGAGATTCTTGATAAAAATTGATAGCAGTTATTACTAAATAGTTGCTAGTTGCTAGTTGTGAGTTGCTAGTTGCTAGTGGCTAAAGCCAACATCCCACTAAAATATGAATCATCGAATACTAGCAACTAGGAACTAGCAACTAGCAACTGTTTTTATGCCACTATTTTCGTCAAATCCGCTACGGCGCCGGTTAGGTCGGCTACATTTCTAAGCAGGGCCAGGCGGTTGTTTCTGACCTGTTCGTCATCAACCATAACCATCACTCCTGCGAAGAAATCGTCAATATACTGCTGCAGCAGGGCAAACCTCTGCAGGAACTGCCGATACTGCCGCTCGATGAGGAATATCTGCATCTCGTCCTTGGCTTTAACATATTCTTTAAATAGTGTTCTTTCAACTTCGTCTGTAAATAACTGAGGGTCAATATCGTCATGAATCGCATTTTTAGCCAGGTTCGATACCCGGTTATAAGCTGTCAGCAGGCGGTCGAAGATATCCTGCCTGCGGAGGTTAGTGAGGGCTTCAGTCCTCAGCAGGGTATCGGTAAACCTGTCATATCCTGCGGCCAGCACGGAGTCCACCACATCGTAAACCAAACCCCGGTCGCCAAGGATGTTTTTCAGGCGCTGTTTAAAGAATTCCTGAACCTCTGCCCTCGTTTCGTCTGCGGAAAGCTTGGCCTTAATTTTATCCGAGTATTGATGGTACGCTTTATCGATAAGTCCGGTAAAAGAGAAATCAAGCTTGGCCTCCAGGGCAATATTGCAGATCCCGAGCGCCTGGCGCCTGAGGGCATACGGGTCCTGAGACCCGGTGGGCTGAATGCCGACGGCAAAACATCCTACAATCGTGTCAATTTTATCTGCCATACTTATAATCTGTCCTACCGGGGTTGATGGCAGGATATCACCTGAAAAACGCGGCAGGTAGTGCTCAAAGACGGCCTCAGCCACGGCCTCTTTTTCACCGGAGCGTAAAGCATATTCCCTACCCATGATGCCCTGCAGTTCAGGGAATTCGTAAACCATATTTGTGACAAGGTCAGCTTTACTAAGGAAAGCGGCCGCCTTTATATCTGCGAAAACTCCCTCGTCGGTAATTCCCAGCTCGGCAGCCAGGTGCTTACCAAGGACAGATACACGTTCTACCTTTTCATAAACGGTGCCGAGGCTTTCATGGAAAATGATTTTCCCGAGCTTTTCAATATTGTTCCGCAGAGGGACCTTCAGGTCTTCCTTGTAAAAGAACTCTGCGTCTGCCAGGCGGGCCCGTAAAACCTTTTCATTACCTTCCCTGACTGTGTCCAGATACTCGTCCGTACCGTTCCTTAACGTAATAAATTTCGCCAACAGCTTGCCGTCCGGACCGACGACCGGGAAATACCTCTGGTGTTCTCTCATCGGAGTAATCAGGACTTCCTTGGGGAGCCGCAGATAGTCCTGGGGAAAAGTCCCGCACAATGCCGTCGGGTACTCCAGAAGCTGGGTTACCTCTTCTAACAGCTCATCATCAGGAACGACCTCCCCGCCTTCTTTGGCTGCCAGAGCAGTAACCTGGTTCCAGATAATTTCTTTTCTTTCATTTTGATTAACTATAACAAAGACTTGTTTCAATTTGTCGATGTATTCGGAAGCCCGGCTGATCTCTATCCTCCCTTTGGAGAGGAAGCGGTGGCCATAAGTAACCCGACCGGAGGACAATCCCTCAACTTCAATTGAGATTACCTCATCGCCAAATAAGCTCAGCATCCACCTGATTGGGCGGGCAAACCGCATTTCGTTATCTCCCCAGCGCATCGGTTTGGGGAATGACAATCCATTCACAATGCCCAGGCAGAATGCAGGCAGGATCCGGTATGTCTCTTGTCCGGACTGTTTCTTTACAGCAAAAACATATTCACCGTTTGGAGTCTCTTTAGTGATTAAGTCACTTACGCCGACCCCCTGACTCCTGGCAAATCCCTCAGCTGCCCTGGACGGGTTCCCGGAGGCATCATAAGCCGCTTTTTTAGCTGGGCCCTTGACCTCTTCGGAGAATTCCTCCTGTTTTTCAGCCAAACCGGTGATATAAACTACAAGCCGCCGGGGTGTCCCATATGCGGCTACACTACCGCAGTCCAGCCGGTTTTCCCGGAGCCAGGCCTGGGTCAGGTCATTTATCTGCGTTATTGCCGGTCCCATAAAACGGGCCGGTATTTCTTCTGTCCCAATTTCCAGAACAAAATCCTTAGCCATTGACCACACCTCCCTTTTTCAGAAGGGGATATCCCATGCGTTCCCGCTGTTCCGTGTAGGCTTGAGCACAGCTCCTGGCCATGTTGCGGACCCGGGCGATGTAACCCTGCCGTTCCGTTACACTGATAGCGCCCCGGGCATCAAGGAGGTTAAAGGTGTGGGAGCATTTCAGGACATAGTCATAGGCCGGGAGGACTAATCCCTTTTCGATTACCCTGAGGGCCTCTTTTTCAAACAGGTTAAACATCGTTAACAGCATGTCCGTATCGGCTATTTCAAAATTATAATGGGAATGTTCAACTTCTCCCTGGTGATGGACATCACCATAAGTTATATCCCTGACCCAGATAATATCAAAAACACTGTCTCTCTTCTGAATGAACATGGCCAGGCGTTCCAGACCGTATGTAATCTCCGCGCATACCGGTTTACAGTCAATACCCCCACACTGCTGGAAGTAAGTGAACTGGGTTATTTCCATGCCGTCCAGCCAGACTTCCCAGCCCAATCCCCAAGCCCCCAGAGTGGGTGACTCCCAGTTGTCTTCGACAAACCTGATGTCGTGCTGGTCTGGGTCAATTCCTATAGCCCTAAGGCTCTCCAGATAGACATCAAGTACGTCATCGGGGTTCGGTTTGAGGATAACCTGATACTGATAGTAATGCTGCAGCCTGTTGGGGTTCTCCCCGTAACGGCCGTCAGTAGGACGCCGTGATGGCTCTACATACGCCACGTTCCACGGTTCCGGTCCCAAAGCCCGGAGAAATGTGGCCGGGTTCATCGTCCCTGCCCCCTTTTCAATGTCATAGGGCTGTTGGATAATACATCCCCGGTCAGCCCAGAACTTGTCCAGTGTCATAATAATTTCCTGGAAATTCACTCGTGTTACCTCCTTTAGTAGTTGCTAGTTGCTAGTTGCTAGTTGCTAGTTGCTAGTTGCTAGTTTACTAAGGCCCCATTAATGAAAATGAATCACCGAATACTAGCAACTAGGAACTAACAACTAGCAACTAAAAAACCCCTCATCCCAGGCCCCAGGCCAGGGACGAGAGGTTGTCTCCCGCGGTTCCACCCTGATTGGCCGGTCCTTCCCGGCCCTCTTTATCCATACAGGCTCCGGAGTGCCTCCACCCGCCTTGGTGCCGGTTTACACCTACCACCGGCTCTCTGTCAACCAGAATCAGGTTTAATGTCTCCATCACAGCCTATGTTTGCAGTTATTTAATACTTTACCAAAATTGCCCCCAAAAGTCAACATTCCGGAAGCCTATTCCTTTCTATGCCGGTCGAGGGAAATAACCTTGGTTTCGCCATCAGCTTTTTCTATTTCCACAGATACGTTTTTGGCAATTGCTGCTACTGCGCCGACCCCGGCCACTACCGCCAGCCCGGGACTGGCTAAGGCAGCCAGGATTCCTACGGCCCCTACTGTAGCCGGGAACTCGACGATAGTCTTATCTTCCCGCTTCAGCTTGACCTTGGTCCGGTTGCCTTTTTCTATATATGTCTTAATCTGGCCGACCACTTCACTGCCTTTGTCCTTAAGCTCATTACCCCAGCGCCGGCATTTGTCGTTCGGCTCATCACCCCAACGATGGTCCTTGTTCTCTTCAACCATAATCAGCGCCCTTACCAGGTCCCCATCTGCCTCTTCCAGGGCTTCTGTAGCCTCGCGATATGAAATCCCCATGCGGTTCCTGAGAATGTCTATTTTTTCCAGGTCATTATGCATAAATGTACCCCCTTTAAAAATGCTTCCATAAGTAGTATTTCCGAAATTAACAGATATTCTGCGTCCCTGCCAAAGAATGCAGAAATTCCGCCGATTTTATTTCTTTGTCAAGCCTGCAGCTGATATATGTCTTCATTATTTCTCCGATTTCCCTTTTCGTTTCACCGGTCAGTTTCAGGACACCCAACCTCTTGATATCCCATGAGGCCAGCTGTTTAAGCATATTCAGTGAACCAAGGGAACAGACCTGACAGTCCGGATGATGACTGGCACAAATCTCACACAGGCTGCCCCCCATCCGGGAACTAAAGGCCACCCTGGGCCCGCCTATGGGACGCCCGCAGTGGACACAGCTTTCCAGATGAGGCCGATAGCCCATGAGGTCCATAATCCTAATTTCAAAGGCCCTTGTCACCAGTTCGGGGTCTTCTACAGTCAGTAAATGCAGGCAGACCAGGGTCAGGTAAAACAAGTCCCCATGAGGCTCCCCGGATGTGGCAAAACCGTCTACCAGCTCGACCAGATAGGCCCCAAAAGCCATCCTGTCAAGGTCCTCCCGTAAACCGCTGAAGGCTTCCTTCCCCTCACACTGGGTAATTGTATCAAGGTTCCGCCCCCGGTAAAGGGCAAACTCCCCATAGGTAAACAGCTGGATGATACCCCTTTTACGGCTCTTGGGCTTACGGCAGCCCCTGGCGATT
>Ga0074195_1001655_pt1 | contig 29417 bp, 27 predicted proteins | sample EPASupsiteHSE623_FD_64525 | JGI IMG/M metagenome (GOLD analysis project Ga0074195, IMG submission 64525) | Bioremediated contaminated groundwater from EPA Superfund site, New Mexico - Sample HSE6-23 | ecosystem: Environmental > Aquatic > Deep subsurface > Groundwater > Contaminated ... | reverse complement strand
TGATGGTGTAGATCTGGGATTCGCCGCCATTGGTGATCCATTGTTTGGTCCCATTCAGCACCCAAAAGTCGCCATCCTCGACCGCGGTGGTCCGGATGCCTGAGGCGTCGCTGCCGGCGTTGGCTTCGGTGAGCCCGAAAGCGGCCCAGCGGCTGCCGCTGGCGATATCGGGCAGATACTGTTGTTTTTGCTCTTCACTGCCCGCAATCATCACCGGAAAAATCCCCAAGGCACTAGCGGCGAAACTGGTAGCCACGCCGACACAGCCGCGTGCCAGCTCTTCCATGGCCAGGACGATTTCGAAACAACCGCCGCCCAAGCCGCCATACTCTTCGGGAACAAAGATGCTGAACAAATCGGCCTTGGCGATATCCTGCAGGATTTCACGGGGAAATTGGTTTTTCTCGTCAAGTTCCGCCCGGACCGGAATAATCTTCTCATTGGTGATTTCCCGGGCAGTATCGATAATCATCTGTTGTTGTTCGGTGAAAAAATAATCCACAGTTGCTCCTTAGTGTCTTACCAACGCATAAGCAGAGAGCCCCACGTGAGGCCGCCGCCAAAAGTACATAACAGCACGATATCCCCTCGCACCAGCCGGCCTTGCCTGTGTGCCTCGTCCAAGGCGATGGGAATGCTGGCGGCGGAGGTGTTGCCGTAGTGACTGAGATTGACGAACACTCTTTCCTCGGCTATTCCCAGCCGTTCCCGTAAATTATTAAGAATACGGATGTTCGCCTGATGAGGAATCATCAGACCGATATCGTCAATGGTGAGATCATGTTTTCTGAGCAGGGTGGTGACGGCATCTTCCATCAACCGCACGGCATGCTTGAAGATATCGCCGCCGTTCATCCGGATATGCGTTCCCTGCCACTCGTCCTGCCGCAGGTCCGGATTCAGGCTTTCCGGGCTGTCCATGTAGAGCAGGTTCCACAATTTGCCGTCGGCGCGCAGGTTGCTGCCAAAGACGCCTCTGCCGTCGTTGGCGCCAGCAACAATCACCGCCCCTGCGCCATCGCCGAACAGCACACAGGTATTCCGGTCTTCCCAGTTGACCCGGGCGGAGAGCGTTTCCGCGCCGATCAGCAGGATCTTCATGTCCGGACGATTTTGGATATAGTTGCTCGCCAGATCCAGCCCGTAGGTGAATCCGGCACAAGCGGCGTTGATGTCATAGGCAAAGGCATTCACCGCCCCCAGCTCGGCCTGGACAAAACAGGCGGTGGACGGCATGATCATGTGCGGCGAAATAGTGGCCACAATAATCAGATCCAATTCCTCGGGGTCGATGCCCGTGACCGCCAAAGCCCGGCGAGCGGCCTTGGTCGCCAGTTGATAATTCTGCTCATTCTTGCCGGCAATCCGCCGGTTGCAGATTCCGGTGCGCGAGGTGATCCAGTCGTCGGTAGTGTCGACTATCCGCTCAAGGTCGGCATTGGTGAGCGTTCGCTCCGGGAGACAGGACCCGGTTCCGAGAATAACAGCTTTCGTCATGGAAAAAACCTGTTGTCAGGCGGCATATTCGCCAAGGGCCTGCACTATTGCTTCATTGATCCGGTTACGCACCATGTTGGCGGCAACCTCAATGGCGTTACGGATGGCGATGGCATTGGATGCGCCGTGACAAATAATGCCGGTACCGTCGATACCCAACAGAGGAGCGCCGCCGTACTCGGCATAATCCACCTGTTTTTTGAATCCGGCAATGGCCTCGCGGATGAGGAGATAACCTATTTTTGCGCGCCAGGTTTGCATGATTTCCCGCTTCAACATCTGCATGGCCGCCTCAGCCAACCCTTCACTGACCTTCAGGGCGATGTTGCCGACAAAGCCATCGCAGACAATGACATCAACATCGCCTTTGTACACATCCCGCCCTTCGACATTCCCGATAAAATTGAGCGGGCTCTGTTTCAACAGGTCATAGGTTTCCTTGACCAGGGCGTTCCCCTTACCGGTCTCTTCGCCAATACTGAGCAAACCAACGCGGGGACGATCAAAATTGAGCAGCAAACGGGAACAGGAGGAGGCCATGACGGCGAACTGATAGAGGTGCTGCGGCCGGCAGTCGACATTGGCCCCGATATCCATCAACATTACCGGCCTTTTCACCGTCGGGAAAAAACTGGCGATGCCCGGCCGGGAGACTCCCGGAAGCCTGCCGAGTTTCCTGATCGCGGCCGCCATGGTCGCACCGGAGTTGCCGGCTGAAACCACAGCATCAGCCTCACCGTTTTTCACGAGATCGAAGCCAACCATGATGGTTGCTTCCTTCTTCCTGCGAACCGCTTCAACCGGTGAATCGTCCATGGTAATGACTTCAGACGCGTGATGGACGGATATCCGCTCCAGTGCGTCGCCATAACCAGAGGAGTTGTCAACAAGCTGTTGTTCTAAAAAAGCACGGGGGCCCACCAAGATGACATGGAGATCACTCTTCTCCCTAACTGCGGCAAGAGCGCCCTGGATCGCCATCTCTGCCCCCCGGTCGCCACCCATGGCGTCAAGGGCTATCCTCACAGCAGTGCCTAATTCAGCTCTTCCTCGAGACGAATGACGCTCCGGCCCTTATACATACCACAACCGCCACACAACTGATGACGCATTTTCGGTTCGCCGCATTCAGGACACTGCCCAACGCTCGGCTTGGTCAACGCGTCATGTGCCCGGCGAAGTCTTGTCCGTGAATAGGAATGTCTACGTTTCGGTAAAGCCATTATACTCCTCCATTGATCCGGGGACGTCCGCCAACCAGCTCCTCGCCATGCCGCCGGACGCTTTTCGAATTATTGTTCCTTTCTTTTTAGCTGCGCAAGGGCCGCAAAGGGCGACTCCTTGTGTTCATCGGCACATCCGCAGGCAGCTTGATTGAGATTTGTTCCACACCATGAACAGATCCCTTTGCACTGTTCCGAACAAAGGCTTTTCATGGGAATCGCCAAATAGAGCTGCTGCCGCACAACATCATCAAGATCGACGACCGGCTCATCGAGCAGAATCGTATCCAAATCTGGTATCTTGTACTCCAAATCCTTCACTTGCCAGGAATCGCCGGATTCCACTTCGAACAGCACGTGCAATTCGCTGTCCACCTCCCGGTCGTAGGGCGAGAGACAGCGGTCACAGGTCAACGTCAGGGTTGCCTGCAACCGGCCCTGCAGTTCCACCTTATCGTCACCCTTCCGAGTGAGCGTACATCGTGCGTCCACTGGGCCACGCACCAGCGGCTCCGGCGGCCCATCGACCCCATCGACCTTCCGAACCTCGTAATGACTGCCAAGGGGGGATATTTCATTGAATCGAATCAGCATCACGGCTATGCCTCGACAAACGGATCTGCTTTTCCGGCAAAGGAGTAATGGTACTAAAAAAAATAATCCTCGCCAAGCAAAAAGAAAACCAAGGAGCATTTAGGGTCAACCAACTCTAACGCCCTCATTGCGGAGGTGCTCTTGGCGGTCACGATGGGGGGAGGTGACAAGAAGTACTTCAGGAATACCTGCCGTCCCAAGTACAGGCAAGGAACATCAGGTTTTTTTGATACTTTTTTCCAGCTCGGCAATTTTTTCCTCTATCTGCTTCACCAGGCCGGGATATCCATCCTTCCGCAATATTTCACTGAATTGTTCCATATAGTTCCGGACGAGGCTCACACCTTCGACCACCACATCATAGGCCATCCACTGATCGCCCCGCAACAGCATGATATAGGAAACAGGAATGGATTTGTCCTTGTCCACCAGCAAGGTCTGCACCTCGGCTCGCTCTCCCTTGACCCGCTGCTGGGTAAATTGCACCTGCTGCCCCGTATATTCGTCGATCTTGCCAACATAGGCATATTGCAACAGTTGGGTAAAAAGCGCCTCAAATTCTCCTTGTTCCTTTTCAGAGAGACTCCGCCACTGCTGGCCGATGACCCGTTTACTCATCTCGCGGAAATCAAACCGCTCACCGACCACGCCAATGATCCGCCGGCTTTGTTCCCGTTTGGGCATGGCTTTGAGTCCAGGATCTGCCAGGGTTGCGGTCACCTTGTTCAAAAAAGGACGGAACTGTTCGGTGGGATCAGGGGTTGCGGAAACCGCCACCTGCGTGCACAGCACCAGGGCAAAGGCAATAAAAAGATTAAGAATAATAGAAGGTTTCATATTGTTACCCAGCATTGAACACCATACACCCGGCGAAACGCCATCTCGTGTTATTTTGTGGTTTTGGAATGGTCGAACTGCTTACTTCGCATCTGATAATAGCCATTACGGAAGGCAATATAGGAATCAAAACTCATGGACTTGATTTCCACATACTCGCCAAGGTGGAGGGAGGTGCGGTTCACCGTTTTGGCCCCCTGGGCAGAAGCTGTGGTCAGCGCGTCATCGTTCCATGGAGAATAGGTCGCCATGGCGGCTCCGTCAACCACGGTTCCGGAAAAATCCCGCAGAGTGGAGGGGCCCATGAAGGGAACAACCAGGTAAAAACCATCGCCCACGCCCCAGACCGACAAGGTTTCCCCAAAACTGGCATAGACCGGCGCGATCTTGAACTCATGTTCAGCCGCATCGGCCAGCCCGAAAACGCCGCAGATGCTGTTGATGATAAAACGGCCAAGCGTTGAACCGGCGTCGCGAACCCTTCCTTGCAAAAGGCAGTTGGCGGATCGAACCGGCTCACCAAGATTATAAAAAAAATTACCGATGCAGCTCCGGATATCAGCGGGGAGCACCTTGCTGTACCCAGTGGCGACGGGTTCGATGACCCAGAGATAGACCTTGTCGTTCAGCGTGAAAACCGCCCGGTTGAACGGTTCAATGGGATCGGCAACCTGAACGTTCGCCTCGGGTTTCTCATAGCTCTCATCACTGAGAAAATCAACCGCCTGGGCAAGGGAAATCCAACAGAAAACAGTACCAATCACGCTCACAAACAACCTGACCAGTGCAAGGCGACACCCCGTCCAACGCATATAGTTCACCGAGTTTATTTATTTACCTGCCCAAAGGCGAATTTGGAGATCAGCGACTCTAGGTCAACGGCCGATTCGGTGTCGACGATGGTGGCGCCCGGTTTATAGAACGACGCATCGCCGCCTAGAGTGATCTGGATATACTTATCACCAATGATCCCCTGCGATTTTACCGAGGCAACAGAATCAACCGGGATGGCCACGCCCCGGTTCACCTGCATGCTGACCACGGCCTGCTTGTCGGTATTCAGGGTGAGTTGCCGCACCTTGCCGATGGTCACTCCGGCTATCTGAACATCGGCGCCGGCCTTCACCCCGGAAATGTTATTGAATTCCGCATTGATCATGTAGGTTTTTGATTCCGTCAACCACGGTACCTCTCCCAATTGCAACGCCAGCCATCCCAGCGCCAGAAAACCGATGATCAAAAAAAAGCCAACAAATATTTCCACACGGGAATTTCCCATCGCACTCCTCCTCTTCCCTAAGCGGCCTGCTGCCCCATAACCTGCCGGGCAAACTCGCGGATACTCGGTTTGGTTGAATAGGGTATTTGGGATGCGTCGGTGAACACATCCAGCTCGCCTTTATTCAACAAAATAATCTGATCAGCAAGGGAAAAGACCTGCGGAATGTCATGGCTAACGATCACCGCCGTATAGCCCAGCCGTTGCCGCGTTCGGACAAAAAGCTCGTAGATCTCCCTGGTCATGACCGGATCAAGACCGGTCGTGGGTTCATCGAACAAGACGATCTTCGGTTCCAGCTGAAGCGCCCGTGCCAAACCGACCCGTTTTTTCATGCCGCCGCTGAGCTGTGCCGGAAATTTTTCTTCATGGCCAGTCAGTTCAAGTTGTTCGAGGGTTGCCGCCACCCGGCTCCGGATCTCCTCACCGGTGAATGCTGTCCTTTCCCGCAGCGGCAGGGCAATATTTTCAAAAACGGTCAACGAATCAAACAGGGCCGCCCCCTGAAAGAGAACCCCGAACAGCATCCGTAATTCCTGCAACCCCTTATATCCCATGGCCGACACATCCGTGTCACCGACCAGAACCTGCCCGGAATCGGGCCGCAGCAGGCCAAGAATCAGCTTGAGGATCACACTTTTCCCTTGGCCGCTCCCCCCGGCAATAACGGTCGTCTTCCCCATGGGCACCGAGAAATTAACCCGGTCAAGCACAAGGTGCCGCCTGGCGCGTTCGCCGAAGGATTTGCAGACATCGACAAAACGAATGGCTGGCTCCGGGACGGCGATGGGTTCCCCGCTCACAACAGCACCGCGGTCAGCAGATAATCAAAGATCAGTACGGAGATCGAGGAGATGACCACAGCCTGGGTCGTCACCTTGCTGACGCTCTCCGCTCCGAAACCGGCGCCGCGGATCTTCTGGACAAAATATCCGCGACCGGTGCAGATCCATACCAGCAGCAGGGCAAACACAAAGGACTTGATCACGCCCAACTGGATGTCATGGTTGGTGACGCTTTGCTCCATGCCGGCAAAAAAGGCACCTCCGTTGACGCCCATCAGCTTGACTCCGGCCAGATATCCGCCCATGATGCCGACCACGTCAAACAACGCGGTCAGCAGAGGCACCGAAATCAAGGCCGCGAGAAATTTGGGGGAGATGAGATAGCGGAAGGGATCGATCGCCATGCACTCCAGGGCATCGATCTGTTCGGAAATCCGCATGATACCGATTTCGGCGCACATGGCCGATCCGGCCCGGCCCGCCACCATCAGCGCAGTCAGCACCGGCCCGAGCTCCATGATCAGCGTCAGGGAAACCGCCGAACCGAGCATGCCCTCGGCGCCGAACTTATGGAGGGAATAGTATCCCTGCAGACCAAGCACCATGCCCGATGACAAAGCGGTAAAAAATATGACGGTGATCGATCCCGCGCCGATAAACCCCATCTGTTTGATCAGTTCCTTGAAGCGGAAGGGGCGCTTGAACAACCCCACCAGGGAAAAAAATAAAAAAATCCCCATGCTGCCGAGATCAGTCAGGATATACAGGGCGTGGTCACCAATCCCGCCAACGATGCGCAAGATTGATGCGGGTTGTTGTTCAATTTGATTCATGCACGCTGCAACGGCCGATCCGGTCCTCTGGCAATCATAGACCAGAACCGGTCCCTATATGCAAAAAAAGTCCATGCCACGAACCGGGACAAGAACTTCTTTGGCGTCTTTTCGTTATGAGATTAACAGGTTGATGTGGACTTCGGGACAAAACCCTCGAGAAAACGTTCGGCGACCCCTATCGGGTCGTCGCACGAGTACAACACCATGGTCTGGAGAAACATAAAACTGTCGTCTTCCATGCTGGTGAAGAGCACCCCCACCCCATCTTTTTCCCTTCTGCGAACCGTGCCGCAGAAATTTAAAATCAGACTGGAACGGTTCCCGGTTTCATGGAGTTCCAGGCGGCAATCCCCGCCCACGGGGATATTGATGTCACCCTCGATGAAGAGGCCGCCAAGGCTGAGATTTCTTGCCGGGAACTGGCCTTGCAACTCATCCTGAATAAACACCTTGACGCTCCGGGTAAAAATCACCCGTGTATGCTTGCGTTTTTCGGGATTGAATGCCGATGGCCCTGCAGTCGTCATCTCCAGCCCTCAGGGAAAAATAATTGTTCAATTTTTTCCAATATCGCACCCAGGGGAGATTATGGCAAGCAGAATTCTCTTTTTGCAACTCGAACGGGGAGTTGTTTGGGGAGTATTCCGGGGCCGACACGAGTGCCTCTTGCCTGTTTTTTTCGCCACCGGCAATAAAAACGCCGGGACGATGTGTCGTCCCGGCGTTCTCCTGCCGTGGAATCCGGATCAGCAGGCCCTTACGAAGCGACGCCGCAGATCGCTGATCACATCAATACACGCCCAGCAGGTTCAGAGCCAACAGGATCAGACCAACGCAGGCGATCCTTTTCACCACCAGCGGGCTGACCCGTTTGGCGATCTGCGGGGCGATATAGCCGCCGAGTATGGCTGCGGGAAACATGGCCAAGAAGAAATACAGGTCGAAGTTGCCGAACTGATAGTGGCGCATGGTGCTGACCGAAGTATTGAAAAAGATGGCCAACAGTGAGCTGCCCACCACAAGATACATAGGCAGCCGCAAGGCCACGGTCATCAACGGCACCATGAACGGACCTCCGCCAAAACCGAACATCGACGACATGATGGCGATTAGAAAACCACCGATGCACCCGACCACCATGTTTACATGAAATTCCTGTCCCCAAAATTCTATTTTCATATCGGTTCCTCCTCGGATGATCCTTATTTTTTACCTTTGGCCGCTTCTTCGGCGCGCTTCTTGAATTCTTTAAGAATGGACTGCTCCTTTTTGTTCCTGGCCAGATACCCAGGCATTGTCTGCCAGAGCATCAGGGCGGCCAGGATGATCAGGATCCAGCCGAAGGCGAATTTGAACTGATCCAAGGTGATCATTTCGGTCAGTTTCGGGCCGATGAACCCGCCCAGCAGCATGGCGGTACCGATCCCGCATCCGAGTTTCCAGTTGATGAACTTGATCTTCGAGTAGTTATAGATGCCGCTGCCCTGGGAGAAGAGCACCGTCGGGGTGACCGTGCCAGCCACGATGGTGTGCGGCAGGGCCGGGAACAGGGCGAGCAGCAGCGGATTCATGATGAAACCGCCGCCGGCACCCATGAGCACACCGAAGATGGCAACGCACAAGGAAAGAACAAAAGGATAAAAAATATTGAGGCTAGTGCCGGCATTCTCCAAATAGACGATGGGGAAGGCTATCTTGTTTTCAAAGGTCGCGGCCTCGCTCTTTGCTTTCTTATCGACCACGGCCACGATCTTGTATTTCCCGGGCGCCAGTCCCTCGCGAATTTTGATGTCGGCAGTGTAGGAGCCGTCGGGTTTCACGTCGACCGCAGCGGCCACCACCTTGTCAATGCTCTGGAAGCGGGCTTTCACCAACTGCATGGAACGCTTCCGGTTTTCCTTCTCGTCCATGGCCGGGAGCTGATCCCCCCGGCTCCCGATGACGCTGGCCATCAGGGTGGACTGATAGCGCTCGGTTCTGGCCTTGGCCGGAACGCTGTAGGCGATATCCGCGCCCAGATCCTTGAGCAGGGCGGAATAGCTCCACTTCTTGCCCTCTTTTTTGGCGGCGTCGATTTTTGGCTGCAGTTCCTTGGGGACGAAGGTCTTATAATAGGCCGGCATCTCCTCGGTGATGTAAAAAATATAGGGCCGCTTGCCGGTATCCTTGTCTACCTCGCTGTCAAAACGGTTGGCGCGTACTGTATGATCCGCGGCCCAGACTTCGAGGAACACCGGCTGGCCGGCCGGCGCCTGGCCGCTGACCTTGATGGTGCCGCCGTTGTTGATTTCGGTTTTATCAAGGGTGAGTGTCGGTGCTGCCAATGCCGGGGCCTGTGCGTTGGCTTCCGCCCCAATCGCGGCGCTGCCGCAAAAAAGCACCACCATCGCCGCGAATAGCCACGGTACCATTCCTGTCCTCTTTTTCATCCTTCCTCTCCTGTAATTGTATTCCATTTGGTCCGCCCGGCACTGTTGCCGTCGCCAGGCGGCACGGTATCCACAATGTTGTCTTCTCTTGCCGTCGGCGGCCGTCAGGAGCGGCTCGCACGTCCTTGGCCCGCCGGCAGGATGTCTCCCCCATTTCTGTGCTCGCCACCTCCTTTGCGCCGGTCACCGGCACTCCCGTTTGGATTGTGTAAACGACAGTATGGTACTCTGGCCCACATACTCCCGACTGGTGTACCCGGTCATGGCGGCCATTTTCTGCGTCAAGGCCGCGATCTGTTTCAAGTTGCGGATGATTACCGCCCACTCCTCGTCCGCTTCGGGCCGGTCACTGTCCTCGGCAAGCAGTTGCGCCGTTCCGAGGGCCGCAAACAGCGGACTATTGATTTCATGGGCCACGGTCCCGGCCAGCTCAACGATGGCCTGCAGCTTGCCGCTTTGCATCTTTTCTTCCGCCAGCAGATGCTCGCTGGTGATGTCGCGGATGATCTCGATCACGTAGGCGATCTTGCCAGCGGTATCATGGATGGGCGAGGCCGTGCGCTCAAACCAGCGCGACCGGTCGTCGGACCGGAACTCCTGCACGAACGGCTGCATCTCCTTGCCCTGGAGAATCTGTTCGACCGGGCAGAGACCATCGGCGGCGCGGCACAGGTCGTCATAATGGGTGCCCAGGACCTCCTTCTCCTTCTTGCCCGCAACATCGAGATAGACCCGATTGGCGAGCACCACCCTCCGGTCGCGATCCAGCACCAGGACCTGGTGACTGAGGCTGTTGATGATGTCGGCGAGGAACTTCTCATGCGCCCGCACCTGCTCCACCAGCAGGTTGATCCGCCGGTAGTTGCGGGCATTGCGGATGGCAGTGCCGCCCACCTCGGCCAGGGTGACCGCAAACCGGACCTCGGTGTCGGTGAAAACCCGCGGGGTTCCGGTGAGAATGCGCAGCACGCCGATCACCTCGCCGTTAACCTTCACCGGCACGGCCAGCAACGAGACAATACCCTCGGCCGCCATCTGCCGGTGATACTCGATGCGCCGGTCGTGGCTGACGTCATAGATGGCCACTGGTTCTCCACTCAGCACCATCTGGATGTTCCGTTCCCGGTCCACCTCGCCCCGTTGCAAATAGGCGCCGGAGACCCCATGGGAAGCCGCCAGTTCGAGATGGCCGGATTCGGGATCGACCAGCCGCAGGGTGCAGCCTTTGGCGCCCATGGTCAGGGCAGCCCGTTCCACCAGGGCGCCGAGAATGGTCTCCAGATCCAGGGTCGAATTGACCAGGGTGGAGATGGACTGAATTTCGCGCACCAAGGCGACCTGGGCCTCCATCTCCTTGAACATCCGGCCGTGGGCGATGGCGATCCCCGTCTGCTCGGCCAGGGCCATGGCAAAGGAGATCTCATCGGAAGAAAAACTGCGGGGGTTGCGCGTCAACAGGCGCATGATCCCGATCAGCTCCCCTTGGCGAAGGATCGGCAGGGTGAGCACGCTCTTGATCCCCTCGCGGCGGGCAGCCTCGCGAAACGGCAGGAAGGGATCCTCATCGACATGGGCGCTGTAGACCGGGTGGCCGGATCGGACCATGGCCAGGGTTTCTTCGGTATCGAGCACCTCGCGGGAGAGATATTCCAGGGAAACGCCATGGGCCGCTCCGAGGACAAAGGAGCCGACGGAGGCATCGAGCAGCCTGATGGTGCAGGCGTCGATGGTCAGCAGGTGGGGCAGGCTGCGAACGACGGCGTCCATCACCTCCTGATGGTCGAACATCACGGCGGTCAGCCGGGTGATCTTCTGGAAAACGTCCAGATACTGCTGATCACGGGACGGCGGGCTGCTCGTTTTTTCCCTGTCTCTTGCCGGTTGCGTGTCCACGGGTCGCCCTCTGCAACGTCCGTCAGGCCTTGGGAAGGGCGGCCAGGACTTTTTCCACCTTTTCTTCCAGCTCGATCCGGTCGATCGGCTTCACGCAGTAATCCTCCGCCCCCAGGCTGATGGCCTCGCGCGCGGTCTCCACGGTCGGGTAGCCGGTGAGCATGATGGCGCGCATCGCCGGGTTGTCCTCCTTCAAAATGGCCAACACCTCGATGCCGCTCATCTTTTTCAACTTGATGTCAAGGATCGCCAAATCAACGGGATGTTGGCGGGCAAAGGCGATGGCCTCGTCCTCCTCGGTAAAGGTGTGGACGACATGTCCTTTCTTCTTGAGAATTTTACCCACCAGCACGGTGGCGTCGAGGACGTCGTCCAAGGCGAGAATTTCAGCCATTCTTTCCTCCTTCCAGCATTGATTGGTCGTCCATGACTGCCGTCTGTTTGCCTGCCTGTTCATGGCATCGGCCGGAAAAATTCCGGAACGGCGGTCTTGAAAATCTGGCGTTGGATACCATGCGTCTGGGACCGCACAACCCGGCCGCACCGCTCACCGCTATTGGTCGCATCCGCGTATTGTCTTGCGACAAGCACATCGGATGCCAGAACAACGAAAACCAGTACAAACAGACTATCCACGCAACTTCGAATGGTTCTTCTGGCGTTACCTCCAGGGACAGCCCCGCGCTTCAGCGTTCAAGCCGCCTCAAGTGCAACTCAACTGTTGCAGGAGAAACAAAAAAGATGCACCGGACGGCCGGTTAAAAAGCTGCGGCTGGTGCAAGAAGAAGAGGCCGGTGACGGGAAAAACCAGCAGCCCGGGCGAGCGCCATTCAGCTCTGGCTGGCGAGACTCCGTTCAACCCGGGGTTGAAGGAGCTCCAGCAGACCAGGGTTTTCCAGATAGGGACAGGGTTTGTCGTAGGGGAATTCGCGGCATTGCCGGGGCCGGGCTTCATGGATGGTGCAGCGCTTGCAGCTGCGGCCATTCGCCAGCAGGAGGCAGGATCCGTCCTCCCTGATTTTGAAGGTATTCTTGGTCTCCAGGTACCGCTCACGGACCTCGCCGTCGCTGATGCCGAAATGCCGCGCCATGCGGTTGATATCCGCTGCGTCGAGGTACAGCGTCGCGCCAGGCAGCCGGTAGCAGCAATAGCCCGGGCAGAAATTGCAATAGGTCTTGTTGCGGGCCAGGGTGTAATCTGCCGGTCGGTCGTGCATCAGCGGAAATTCCTCGATTCGATGTTATGGCGCCGCAGCAGGCGTTGAAAGGCCTGCCTCTCCATGCCGCAGGCACGGGCCGCTGCGGTGACGTTGCCCCCCGCCGCCTGCAAGGCCCGGGCGAGATACGCGGCGTTGAACCGCCGCAACAGGGTATTTTTTGCCTCTTGGTAGGGCAGATGGCTGCAGGAAGCGACGTCGATCGCCCCCTGCATCATCGCTTCGTCCAGGGGTTCCAGGTCTTTTTCGGCGTCATCCCACAAATCGTCCGCCTCGATGACCGTGTGCTCGCAGAGGAGGGCAACGCGGTTGATCGTGTTCTGCAACTCGCGGACATTGCCTTGCCAGGGATGCTGCATCAAGGATTGCAGAGCCTCTGCGGAAAATTCCAGGTTTTCGCGCCCGTGCTCTTTGCTGTAGCGATCCAGGAAATGCTGGGCCAACAGTGGAATGTCCCCGGCCATGGCGGCCAGGCTGGGCATGGTCACGGTCATGACCTTGAGCCGGTAAAACAGATCCTCCCGGAACTCGCCCCGCCGGATTTTGGCCTCCAGATCCTGATTGGTGGAGGCTATCACCCGGGCGTCGACCCTGAACGTCTTGTTCTGCCCCAGCGGCTGCACTTCCTTTTCCTGCAAAACCCGCAGCAGCTTGGTCTGCACGCTCACCGGGATATCAGCGATCTCGTCGAGGAAGATGGTGGACCCCTCGGCCTCGACGAACAGTCCGGTCTTGTCACGGTCCGCGCCGGTAAACGCACCCTTGCGGTAGCCAAACAACTCGCTCTCCAGGATGTGTTCGGGCAGGGCCGGACAATTGACCGTGATCATGGTCCGGCCGCCGCGCGGCGACATGGCGTGCAGTGCCTTGGCCGCCAATTCCTTGCCGGTGCCCGATTCACCGCGGATGAGCACGGTGACGCTACTTTGCGCAACCCGCCGCAGCAGTTCCACCGTCTGCAGCAGCCGCCGCGAACGGCCGACAAACCCGTGGTGTGTGTCCTGACCGGAAAGACGGTGCTGCAACTGGACGTTTTCCCGCAGCAGCCGGGTCCGTTCGACCGCCCGGCCGATGGCGCGGAGAATCCGTTCGTTGTCAAAAGGCTTCTCGACGAAATCATAGGCCCCGTCCTTCAAGGCCTGCACCGCCATCTCGATGCTGCCGTGGCCGGTCATGAGCATGGTGGTCGTTGCCGGATCGATCGTTCTGATCCGCTGGAGAAAAGCCAGGCCGTCCATGCCCGGCATCTTGATGTCGGTGAGCACGGCATCGGGCGGATCGGCCTGGACCTTTTCCAGGGCCTCTTCGGCGGAAGCGGCGGTCACGACGGTATAGCCCCCTTTCTTGGCCAGCATCTTGGTCAGGAAAGTGAGCATGTCGCGTTCGTCGTCAACGACCAGGATGGTGGTCTGGGTGGTTTCGCTCATGAATTTATTTTTACCCGGTTTTACCGGCCATTGCCTGAAAATAGAGTTGAACGAACTTGCCGGAAATGGTGTCTGCCGAGGAAAAACGCAGCTCGATGCCTGGCGGCATCCAGCCGGTCAGCGTTTGGTAGGCCTGCCGGGATAGATCGACAACCGCCTCCGTGATGGCGCGCACCTGTTGCTCGTCCCTCTGCCCGCCCCAATAACGACAGCGTGGGGGGCGGGCAGCGAATACCAGGCAGTGGCCCGCCTCCAGGAGCGGACATGAAAGCGTTTCCTCGGGGAAATGCACGGCCAGGGCATCGGTAGTCAGTCCGGGCTGCCGGCAGTGCAGCTCCTTCAAATGGTGTGCCAGGGAAACGGCCCGCGCGATCACCTCCTGGCGCCGGTGTTGCTGCAATCCCCTGTTGATCGCCTGGCTGAGATGGATGCTTTCGATCAGAAAGAGATCAAACGGACTCTGGCAGCAGGGGCTGTTGCCCCGGCCGCAGCACACTTCTTCGTCCCGGACGCCAAACACTTCGTCAGATCGGTTCAGCAGTTGTTCATAGGTTCGAAGCAGAGGACCCACGTCCCCGGCCGGCCGGTTGTCGATCCGGGGCGGCGCGACCTGCAGTGGCCCGGCCTGTTTGCCGTATTGTTTAAGAAAGCGGCGTTGTTTGTAGGTGGCGGGCCGGGAGTGCCTGCTTTTCAGGGTTTTTTCCGCCAGCTTGAAATCAAAGCCTCGGCGCAACAGGTAGGCGGCAATGAAGGTGCCGGTGCGGCCATGGCCAAGCCGGCAGTGCACCAGGACCTTTTTATCGAGATAGATGCTCTCGTCCAGCCAATCAAGGGCCTTTTCCATAGCCTCGAGATCCGGGGCGCATTCGTCGGCCACCGGCAGATAATAGACCTCGAAACCGCTGCTTTCCTCGATCTGGTGAAGATCGCAGAACTCGCCGCACAGGTTGACGATGGCGCGGATCCCCTGGGCGCGGATGGAATCCAGGTCCTCGTACGACATGGGGGCGTGGCCGGTGGCCAGATGCTCGGTGATCCAGTGCAGTTGGTACATGGGCTATTGCCGGGCCTCGGTTTCATGGAAAAACTGTGCGACGCGCTGCTCGATCTCATCCTCGCGCAGGATCATGTCGAGCAATTTCGTCAGGCCGAGCAGACGGCCGACCTCGACCAGCACAGGGTGCAGCTCCGCCGCCGGATACCCGATCAGCCGGGCGTCAAGCAGGTCACCCCGGACACTGACCTCAAAGCCCAGGCGGCCGAGGATTCGCCGCAGCAGATCGATCCGCGCCACCCGCCCCCGGTAGTCGCCGCCTCCGCCGCCAAACCGCAACCGGCAGTCGTTGATCCGGTTCTCGGCGCCGCAGAGACAATCAATCAGGGTGAAATGGAAACCAAAGCGCATGTTGAGGTTGAGGTAGTCGGCGCCGACCACCGCATAGGAGGCAAAATCCTTGCCCTGGCTTGCGGCAATGCCTCCGGACAGAGCCATGTCGCCAAACCCCTGCCAGTCAAAATGACGATGGCTGTGCCAGTCGACCTCCGGCTGGCTGATCCCCTGCCACAAGGCGAGGAACGGAGCGGAGCGGATCGCTTCCAGTGCAACCGTGTCGCCGTTGTCATCGGCGAAGGCGCCGCCCACGTCGAGCAGATAAAGGTCGAGCGGCAGTTCGGTGGCCAGTTTGCGGCAGCGGTCCGAGGCGCTGCCGGCGATGTTCCCCAGACCGAACATGGTCTGGACCGCCTTCTCGTGGGCATAACGGATGACGTCGTGCAGCGAGCGGCAGGATTGGGGGCGAAAATCGGGATCAGCGGGATCAAGAAGATGGAGAGGGGTGATGTTGGCGAGGAGGGCCCGGAGCTTGCGAGTGTAGGGGGTTTCCTCAATCGGCCTCCCCTCCTCCCGGCGGGCCAGGAGGCCTGCGATCCTGCCGGCGTACACGGCCCCGCCATGGCCGTCGACGGTCACCTCCACACCCGGGGGCAGTGCGGCAAGGGCGCCTGTGGCCTCCACCAGCAGCGCCACGCCGAATTCCCGGCACACGGTGGCGAAATGACCGGTAACCGCGCCCTGCTCGCAGATCACCGCCGCCAGCTTGGGGATGTAACGGACCAGCGACGGGGAGATGTGCCGGGTGACGAGGATTGTCCCGGTGGTTGGAAGTTCCATCTGTACCGGGTCGAAGTGGTGCACGATTCCATGGGCAACGGAACCGGCGGCCCGGCGGGCTCCGGCCACCAGAGGCTGAAGGTGGGCAGGGGCCACAGCGGCGTTTTCGCGAGCTGGGGGCTTGGCCTCCAACCGCAGTGGCCGGGCTTGCAGGATGAACAAACGTTGTTCCGCGTCCAAGGCCCATTCGATATCCTGCGGGCAGCCGAACAACTGCTCCAGATCCCTGGCCATGCGGACGAGGTCGATGGTCTGCTCCCGGTTGAGCGGGTGTTTGTTGACCAAGGACTGGGCGAGCAGTTCCTCATGGAGCTGCCCGCCGCGCAGGACGAGTTGATGGCGCTGCAATCCGGCAAATTGCGCGGAAGGCGTCTCCTTATCCGGCGGAAAGACGGAGACATCGGGCACGGTCTCGCCGCCCACCAGGGGCAGGCCCAGACCATGGACGGCATGCACCAGCAGTGCCTCGCCACCGGCGGTGGCCGGATCGCGGGTGTAAACCACCCCGCTGGCCACGGCATCAACCATCACCAGGACCAGCACCGCCATCGCCGCATCCTCGTCGCTGATTCCGGCGAGGATGCGGTACAGCAGGACCTGGGGCGAATACTTTGAAGCCGCCACCTCACGATAGGCCGTCAGCAGCCCGTCCCGATCCATTCCGAGTACCGAATGATACTGACCGGCAAAGCTGTGCTCGCCGTCTTCATGCACACCCGAGGAGCGCACCGCCACCCTCGGTGCCTCGCCAGGGGTCAACGCGGCCAGGCGATCGTACTCGGCCAGAATGGCCTGCCCCACATGATCCGGGATTTCCATGCGCCGCACCAGGGTCATCAGCGCCTGCGACGCCGAATCCAGGCTGGCTCCGGAATCAGGATCGATCCCGGCCAGGAGAAGATCGATGGCCGGACGCAGCCGGTTGTGCTCCACCAGCAGGTCAAAGGTGGTGGCAGCGATGGTAAACCCCTCGGGGATGTGCGCCTTGGCGGCGTGTTTGAGCTGGACCAGGCGGTGGCTTTTATTACCGGCTAGGCCCGGAGCGATAAGGTTGTCGTGGGCCAGGACAAAGGGCGGGATCAGGAATACTTCCGGCGGGGCCAACAGCAGGCGGACGTAAAAATCGTATTTGTTGAAATAGGCGCGGAGCGCGCCCGCGTGACCGGGATGCATTTGTTCCAGGGCGGTCACCATACCGGCCACCGCCTCGGCGAAATGGCGGTAGCGAGCGCGGGTACGGGCCAGATCCTCACGCCGTCCCTCGTGGTAAAGGGCCTCGAATTCGGCCATCAGTTCATGGCTTCTGGAGTCGAAGCCGAGCAGGATTTTAAAGGCCGCGTAGGTCTGCTGCAACACCCGGTCCGGAGCGAGCAACCGCAACGACCAGTGCTTGAACAGGGCGCCGAACGGCATCTTACCCCCCCTCCCCGCCCCGGAAATGATCGAAGCCCTGGTAAGCGATGGCCACTGTCTCACTCATTCCGCCAGGCCGCTGCCGGATGAGGACAACGCCCTCGCCCGCGACCACGGTTCCGACCGGGGCAAGCGTCAGCCCGCATTGATGGCCGAGATCGAGCAGACGGCCCTGGGAACTGGGAGCGGCGGTCAACAGCAGTTCGTAGTCCTCGCCGCCGCCGAGGGCCCACTGTTCCGGATCAGCGCCGGTCAAACGGGCCACCTCGGCCAGGGCGGGAACACCGGGCAGGTCCTGGGACAGAATCCGTGCCCCCACGCCGGATTGCTTGCAGAGATGCGCCAGATCGGTGGCCAGACCGTCGGAAAGATCCATCATCGCATGGACCAGGCCGCTTGCGCCCAGCAGGCGGCCCAGTTTAACCCGGGCCGTGGGATTGAGGTGTTGTTCCCGCAAGGAGGCAAAGGCGTCGTTGTCAGATTCGATTCCCTGCCGCAGCAGTTCCAGGCCAGCGGCGGCACGCCCCAAGGGGCCGCTGACCCAGATGGTGTCTCCGGGCTTAGCGCCGCTGCGATAGACGACATGGGCCGCATCGGCCTCGCCGATGACGGTCAGGGTGCAAGTGAATCCCTGGGGACTGGCCACCGTGTCGCCGCCGATCAACAGGCAGCCATATTCCCGGCAGGCATCGGTCAATCCTTGGGCAAAGGCCCGGAACCAGGATTCGTCAAACCCTTGGGGCATCCCCACCGAGAGGAGGATAAAGACCGGTTTGCCGCCCATGGCCCCGATATCGCTGACGTTGACCGAAACCGCCTTGCGGCCCAGTTTCTCCGGGGGGTGAAAACTCCTGTCGAAATGCACCCCCTCGATCAGGGTGTCCATGGTCAGAAGCCAGACCTGGTGGCCGTCTTGTGCAACCACGGCGCAATCGTCGCCGATGCCCTTGACGAGCCGCGCATCCGCCGGTCCGGCAAGGGTGGCGATGTATTCGATAATCTGACGTTCGTTCATTGCTGAGAGCACTCCTTGCTGCATCTCCAGCAAACCTGCTTTCCGGCCGGGAAATAGCGAACCTGGCTGCTGCCGCTGGGCACAAACCGCTGAGCCACGATCATTTGACGATCCGCAAGCCCGGTTTCCGCTCCCGATCCCCCTCCGGTCGAGATGTGGGGGGAGATTTGGAGGGCGCGCCCTCAAGCCGCACCGCCTGGATAAACCGGCCTTCGCCACCCATGGTGAAAATTTCCCGGCCGGAGAACTGCGGCGTGCGCAGGGTCCAGACCACGGTCTGAATCGGGATGGAGAGCAGGTGCAGGGTAACGTGCCACCATTCCGTCTTGCGCGTCTCGTCGCGGACAATCTCCCCGACCACGGCATACAGGAGCATCTGCGGCTTCTTGGCGGCTATCACCACAATGTCGCCGGGCACGGTCGTCTCTTTCAGCGGCAGGATGTTTTTCAGTTCGGCAACCAGTTGCTCCATGAGGGCTCTCGCATCGGACAGCAGGGCGCTGTCGGTTCGTCTCCGTGCCAGAAAAATCTATTCCCGGCTCAAGGTGTAGTCACCTTCTAACAGGATGGTATCGCCGGCGACAGAGCCTCGGAAGTTGCCTGTTGCCATGTTCCGCAGACTGGCCAGCACAGGCAGGCCTATTTCCCGCACGAACAGCCTACTCTCGGCCGGCATCACCCTGGTTCGCTCACCGGTCTCCTTGGCCAGCGAGGTCAACAGCGGCACCAGGCGGTCGATCATCTCCCCGATCCGGACAAAGAAAAACAGATTGCCGGCCGCACGGTCAACCGGATGCCGTTCCTTTGCTCCGTCGTCCGGATCGGGTCTGACCTGCTGCCACGCCTGCTCAATCAGATCCACGCTGTCGGCAAGGATGAGATATTTTCCCACCAGCGCAAAGGCCGGCTGCAACAGTCCGCCGGCCAACACCACCGAAGAAATCTCCATTTCGCCGGATTTCACGGTGACCACCTGCAGGCCGGCAACCAGTTGCTTGACCATGTATGCCACAGCGGGACGATCGCGCATTTCAAGGATCAGGCAGCCCAGCGACCGGTTCGACTGGTGCGGGACCGCCTGTTCATGTATGAATACCCCGAATCCGTTGCCAAAGACATCAAAAAATGCGTCAAGGGACTTGCCGGTGATCTCGGTGAGCTGCTGGCCCACCGAGGTCATCAGGGCAACGACATCGGGGTCGGCGCGTTGCAGGCCGAGCTGCCACAGTTCTCGCGGCTTGAACCAATTGGTCCAGAAAGAAAACCCGGTTTTCCCGAGAATTGGCCGGGGCGCCGAACCCGCGGCCGGGGGTGCCAACTGATACCGGGCGGTAAAGGCAGTCACCGCTTCCTTGTCCGCCAGGGCAGCGATCCCTAGCCGGTACTTGTCTGCCTCGCCGAAATGAAAGAGGGCAAGCTGACGTGGCATGAACCCTCCGCTCTCGGCATCGATTTCTTGCAGCACCGGGAGCCGGTGCTGCAGCGCCTCCAGGTCGGCATAGCAAAACACATCCGCGCGGTTCCGGCCATGCAGCCGCAGGCGCTGATACGCGGCATTCAATTGCAAGCCGGAACGCGGCCGCACCATTCTTTGCAAGCTCTGATTAATGCAGCGCTGGACAAGGGTAACCTCCTGGGCACACAACACGATATCCCGCTGCCGCCAGTAGGAGAGGCTATGCCCTTCCTTGAGCACAAGGGTCACCAGTGGTTCTCCCTGATACACAGTGGTCTGTTGTGATTGGACGGACCCGAAAAAATCCTGGAGCTGCTGCGGAGAAAAATCAGGACCTGTCTCCAGTGCCAGCACCCATTGCCGAGACAAGGAGGCGGAAGAGTACGGCTGGCCACCGGTGTCTGGCAAGAAGGCCAAGACCGCTTTTTGGCTCAAAAGGGATTGGAAAAAAGTGCGCTTGGCCAAGTGTTCAAGAAAAACAATCGCTTTCCGCGAATCGTCGGCAAAGGTGTCCCGGACGCCCAATTGCTCAAGAATTTTGAAAAAATTGGGTTGGTACGTTTTCACGCCGGCAGGACTGTGCCGCCATCCTGCCCATGCCCGGGCAACATTGTCCCACTCGATCACAACCAGGGTATCCTCGGGAAGATAATCAACAAGCCCGGTGTCGGGCTTGGGCCGGACGATCAGCAAGTAGACGCTTGAGCCCGCAAACACACACAACAGGAGCAGGGCCAGCAGACGGTTCATGAGGGCTCCGATGGCGCCACGACGGGGTGGTGCGCGTCGGGAACAGGCAGGTGCTGCCGGAGCAGTTGCAACACCAGAACGCCATCGATCGGTTTGGCAATGTATTCATCCATTCCGGCATCCAGACACTGCTGCCGGTCATCGCTCATGGCATAGGCGGTCATGGCTATAATCGGAATGTGCGCATCGAATGCTTCCGCCTCCCGGATACGGGCCACGGCTTCATACCCGTCCATTTCCGGCATCTGGATATCCATGAGGATGCAGTCGTAATCGCCCTCCCGCCAGGCGGCCACCGCTTCCCGGCCGTTTCGCACCGTGGTGACATGGTAGCCCGCCTCTTCAAGCAGGGTGCTGATGAGGATGGTGTTGATATATTCATCTTCGGCCACCAGAATGCGCATGCCGCGGCCTTGCGGCGGAAGGTCGCCCTCCCATCGGAACGCCGCTGTACATGCTGGCGAGTTTGCGCCATTCGCCGGTGGCGCAGGCAGTGGCAGGGTAAAATAAAACCGGGTTCCTCTGTTGGGCTCACTGTCAAACCAGATGCGTCCGCCCATGAGCTCAACCAGGCCTCTGGAAATGGACAGCCCGAGGCCGGTCCCCCCAAATTGACGGCTATGGGAAAAATCAGCCTGAGAAAACGCTTCAAAGACCTTGTCATGATAGGCAGGAATAATACCGATACCGGTGTCGGCCACCTTGAACAGGAGGGACGCAGGTGACGATGAATCCTGCTGCTCCAGTCTGACTTCCACGTCCACACACCCTTTCCTGGTGAATTTCAAACTGTTGTCGATCAAATTGGTCAACACCTGCATGACCTTGGTCTGGTCACCCTGGATACAATCTGGGATGGCCGGGTCAATCGTCATTTTGAATTGCACGCCCTTCCTGCGTAGTGTTGGTTCCATCGGCTGGACAATTTCACGCAACAAATCACGCAAGGAAAAGGAATGCTGTTCGATTTCGAATCGCCCTGCCTCCAATTTCGAAAAATCAAGAATGTCGTTGATGATGGTCATGAGCCGGATGGCGGAGCGCTCGATCAGTTCCAAATGTTCACGCGGCCCTTCGGGTAGGTCGTGCCGGAGAAGCATGTTGGTCAGGCCGATGATGCCGTTCATGGGGGTGCGAATCTCGTGGCTCATGTTCGCGAGAAATTGCCCCTTGGCAACACTGGCCGCCTCCGCCGCTTCTCGGGCCTGTTCGAGCTCTTGCTCGGCTGCCTTTCGGCGGGACACATCTTCAACAACCCACACGGTGCCCCGGGCGAGATTGGATCGATCAATTGCCTTGCCGCTGATGGTGCAGGGGATGAGCGTACCGCTTTTTGTCCTCAGATCATACTCCACCTGCTCGATATTGCTATCCATCAAAAGGTGAAGATGCCTGCGGACAAATCTTCTGAAGGCGCGGCGGCCCGAAAAGAGCCCCCGGACATTGCTGTTGAGCAGTTCTGCCAACGTATAGCCGAACATTTCGACCATGCGCTTATTGGCGTTCACGATCTGGCCGTTCCGGACCAAAATAATTCCGACAAGACTGGTGCTAAAAATGGTTTCCAGTTCCAATACCGAGGCTCTATGCGCTGCGGTGGCGCGATTGCTTGTCTCCTGACCGGCGAGCACCTGCCCGGTCAACTGCTTTTCCCGGTGGGCATTCAGTGCGATGATCGCGGTCAGTGTGCCGAGGGACAAAAAAGTGCAACACAGTAAAAAAACAGCAACCCAGGGGAATGGCGCCGGCGACAAGGTGGCGATACGCCATCCTTCAATCTGGAGCGGAAACAAAGCGATGGTTGTCCGCGCCCCCTGATAATCAATGGTTGCGTGTTCCAAGGAAAAAGGCAGGGGTGCGAGATCATAATCGCTGAACTGCTTGGATGTTTTGAGTTCTCGCAGCCTGTCTGGAGCAATGGGCAATGCTGTCCGGAAATTCCATGGTTCCCGAGTGGAGGCGAAAATGACTCCGTCAGGCGAAAGCAGTAGAATCTCAAGTCCACCGCGTTGGGAAGCGAAAAAAGCGTCAAAGGCAGTGCTCCTGGTTTTTAGGACCATCACGCCGATCGGTTTGTCATCCTCGGATCTCCGGACCGGGGCGCTGAAATAGATTCCTTTGGCGTTGGTCGTCACGCCCACCGCTGGAAAGATATGGGGTGTGCCGGCAAAGGCCTGGATAAAATAGGGGCGGAAACGATAATTGTGACCGGTTATACTCATCTCATCCGACGTATTGGAACAGCCCACCACCGTGCCTTCAGTGTTCATGACATACACCAGCGACATATCCAATACCCCCTGCGCGGTATTCAGAATCCTCAGCAAGGTGGGATTGTCGGTGGCCGCTTTACCGACGCAGACATGGACCACTTCGTCTCTGGCCGCCAGTTTTATGACGGAATGGGCGTAACTTTGAATGATAAAGGTGTTGAGTTCGCGCGCCAGGTTTTCAGTGATGGGCTGTTGTTGTTGCCTGTATAGCAGGAGGGCGATTTGGTCGCAGGCAAAAATAACAAGAATCGAGGCCAGGAAAGTGCCAAGAGCGATGCCGATAAGCCGGATTTTGAGACGAACATTGGTCCGCAACGGCTGGTTGAGCTGATGAGAAATATCTGCGGTCCTGTGCTGCATTTACGCACCAGCAAGAAAAACCTTGGACAAAGAGCGCAACAGGGAAAGAGAACGGATCATGCTGCAATATGTGATACAGAGACTTTCCTGATAGCCGCCCTCTTACAGGTTCGAGGTAAAAAAAGAAGGAAGAAGAGGCCGCAGGCCCCTTCTTCCCGGATAAAATGTGTGAACGAAGCGAGAGGAAGAACCTTACATCAAACCGCTATCGGGTACAAACTGATGGCGAAAACACAGAGCACAAGAATGAAGGTACAGACCGGAGCCAGGGAAGATGGCGCCGGTTCGTTGAACTGTTCCTCTGCCTCGTGGAAATACATCATGATGATCAGCCGCAAATAGTACCACATGGAAATAATGCTGCTGACGATTCCCAGGACGGCCAAGGTCACCTGCCCGGCATCGATGGCGCTGGTGATGATGTAGAATTTTCCCATGAAGCCCGCGGTCGGGGGGATACCGGCCATCGACAGCAGAAAGATGGATATGGCCGCCGCCGAATAGGGCCGGCTTTTGGCGAGTCCTTTGAAATCATCAAAGGTCTTGCGCGATTCTCCGGCGCCGCCGAGATAGGACAAGGCGCAAAAAATCCCCAGGGTGCCGGCTGCATAGGCTGCAAGATAAAAGGCGATGACATTGCCGGTGAAATCCTTGGTGCTCACGGCGACCAAGGCGATCAGCAGATATCCGGTATGGACAATACCAGAGGCTGCCAGCATCCGTTTCAACGATTGTTGGCCGATGGCGATCAGGTTGCCGACAAACATCGTAAATACAGAGATGTAGAACAGATACGTGATCCATCCATTCTGCAAGGTGACATCAAGCACGAGGAAGTTCGCAAAGACGGCAAAAATCGCTGTTTTCAATCCGGTCGCCATATAGCCAGTGACCGGCACGGAGGCGCCGTCATAGACATCGATCACCCAGGCATGGAAGGGGAATGCCGCGGCCTTGAACAGAAAGGCGACCAGGATAAAAAAAGCGCCGCCGATCAGAGCTGGAGAGTGCAGCATGCCATGCGCTGCGAGAAATTGTCCGATCTTGACAAATTTGGTGCTGCCGACAGCCCCGTAGACAAAGGCGCTCCCCATGGTGAGAAAGGCACCGGCAAAGGCCCCCAGCATGAGATATTTCAAGACCGCCTCGGTGCTGATCACATTTTTACGGTCATACCCCACCAGAATGTAGATGGCCAACGACATGATTTCCAAGGCGATGAAGACGGAAATCAATTCCTGTGCCATGGTCAAAAGGAGCATGCCACAAGCGGCGAAGGCGGTAAGGCTGTAGTATTCCGGGGTACAAAAGGTATTCTGTTTAAAGTAGGTTTGCGAACTCATCACGGTAAAAAAACCGCAGGCAAGGATGATCAAACCGGCAGCCTTGGAGAAATTGCTCACCACCAAAATACCGTTGAAGGCATCGGAAAACAAAGCAACACTGCCCGCAATGCAGGAGGATAACTGCACAAGGAACGCCAAGGCAAATATGCCGGCGCCTCCGAAGGCCGCGAGTTCATGCGTGAGTTTGTCATAGGTCGAGGCGATCATCAACAGAATCGCCCCGGCACCAACAATGATCAGTGGCATCAGTAACATTAAATCGTTCGTCATGATTACAATCCGGCCTTATTTCTGTTCAATGGTGAGCCCAAAATTCTGAGCGTTGGATGCAGGTGCCTGGGCAACGACTGGCGTGGGCTGAGCAAACAGCAATGCCGTCGAAGGCGTAATCTTGCTGAGGAAAGGATGGGGATAGATACCCATCACGATAATCAAAAGAATGACCGGCAAAAAAGCCAAGCCCTCGACCAGGGTTAAATCCTTGAAATTCTCGGAGCTCGCGGTGGGATTCTCAAAAAATACCCGCTGAAACATCCACAGCATGTAGCAGACGCCGATGATCAGGGTCGTGCCAACCAACACGCCCACCACTGTGTTGAATTTCACGGCACCAAGAACGATCATGAATTCTCCGATGAAGCCGCTTGTTCCAGGAAGTCCGACGGAGGCCAACATGGCGATGGCGAAATAGAGGGCAAACACCGGAGCCTTGGCGGCTATACCGCCGAGATCTTCAATGGTGCGGGTATTGGTGCGCTCCTCCAGGATGCCGGCAAAAAGAAAGAGGACGCCGGTGCTGGTCGCATGGGCGACAATCTGATAGATGCTGCCGGTCAACGCTTGAAGATTCATGCAGAACACGCCCAGGGCGATCACGCCCATGTGGGAGGCAGAGGAAAAGGCCAGCATCCGTTTGAAATCTTTCTGAGTAATCGCGGCAAGCCCGCAATACATCATGCCGATCACGCCTGAATAGGCCAGCAGGATGGCAAACCGGGCAAACTCCGCATCAAACACCGGAACAACAAATCGAATGACACCGTAAACACCAATCTTGGCCATGACGGCGGAAAGAACAAAGGTGGCGGCGGTCGGTGCCTCGGTGTAGGCGTCGGGCAACCAGGTGTGGAACGGAAAAAGCGGGATTTTGATGGCAAAGGCAATCATGAAGCCAAAAAAGGCAATCGCGGCTACCCGGCCGGTCAGATTGAGCTGTGCCATTTTATCCATGGCAAAACTCCACTCGTTGAACTGGGCATGATAGCTAACCCCGAGATAGACAATCGCGGCCAGCATCAGCAGGGAGCCGGCGATGGTATAAAGGGTAATTTTCAAGGTTGCCGGTAAACGCTTGGGACCACCATACAGACCGAGCATGAAAAAGACCGGCAGAAGCATGACCTCCCAGAAAATGTAAAAGACGATCATGTCAGCGGCACAGACGGCACCGGCCATGGCCCCCTGAACGATGAGCAGATTGGCGTAATATCCTTTCTCCTTGGTTGCAAAGATGAAGTAGACCATCGGCAACAGAACCGATCCGGCCATCAGGATAAAAAGACTGATGCCGTCCACCCCGAGAAAGTAGGATATGCCCAAGGATTCTATCCAGGGAATGTTTTCGACGAATTCGAGACGCCCGGTTGACTCGAATCCAGCATAGAGGTCGATGCTCACAACAAGCGTTGCCAGGGAAATGAAAAGTCCTGTGAATCGAGCAACAGTCCTGCTTGCAGGGGTTGCCAAGAGCAGCAATCCGGCAAGGATGGGCAAAAAGATTATGACGGAAAGGACATGTTCGAACATTCTTTCACCTTATCAGTTCAACGATTGAGAGAGGATCAGGCTCATAAGACTCAGCCCCAGGACCATGTATATTGCGTACACCCTGACATAGCCAACCTGGAACACTTTGAAGGCGGTGCCGAGTAACATATACAACTTAGATACCCCCTGGACAGGAGCATCGGTGACATTTGGTTCAATGACTTTCCAGATGCTGGAACCAATCGCTTTATAGGGTTGAACGATCACCTTGTCGTACATCTCGTCGACATAGAATTTATGATAGGCGAAATCGGCAAACCCTGTGTAGGTAGGCTCAGGTGCGCCTTGACCGAATTTGGAGTAGGCAATTTTGAAACCGATTGCAAAAGCAACCACACTGGCACCGATGGCGATTATCTCGATCAAGACGCTGGCGTGAGGATGCTGCTCGCTTAGGCTGGGCGCCAGCCAATGGGAAACTATCTGATCGCCGCCGAAAATTCCGGGCAGATTAAGAAATCCAGCAAACAGGGCACCGATTGCAAGGATGATCAAGGGCACGGTCATCACTGAAGGTGCGTCGTGAGCATGTTCAAAGGCATGACGGTCCCGCGGTTCGCCGTGGAAGACGACAAATATCATCCTGAAGGTATAATAGGCGGTCATCCCCGCCACGAGCACACCGATGGCCCAGATGCCATAGTGTCCAGTGGCTAAGGCGCTGAACAGGATCTCGTCCTTGCTGAAGAAGCCGGAGAACGGCGGACACCCGGCCAAGGCAAAGGCGCCGATAATCATGGTGAGATAGGTCTTGGGCATCTTGGCCTTCAGCCCGCCCATCTTCCAGATGTTCTGCTCGTGGTGCAGGGCGTAAATAACCGAACCGGCTCCAAGAAAGAGCAGCGCCTTGAAGAAGGCATGTGTAAAGACGTGGAAGATACCGGCGGAGTAGGCGGCAACGCCGACACCGGCGAACATGTACCCCAACTGACTGACCGTTGAATAGGCAAGAACTTTTTTGATATCTTCCTGGAACATGCCAAAGATGGCGGCCAGCAGGGCTGTCAGCATGCCGATCCATGCGACGATGTTCCCAGCCAGTTCAACGCCGGCGTAGAGGAAGCTGAAACGGGCAACCATATAGACGCCGGCGGTGACCATGGTGGCGGCATGGATGAGCGCGGAAACCGGGGTGGGACCGGCCATGGCGTCCGGAAGCCACACATAGAGCGGAATCTGGGCCGATTTACCGGTCGCGCCGACAAAAAGCAGCAGACAGACGGTCAGGGCGATGGCCGGTTCAAGGTTGGAAATATTGGTCTTCAGCGACAGATAATCAAAGCCGCTAGCGCCGATTCCCCAAAAGAGGAAGGACATGCCAAGAACAAAACCGAGGTCACCTATCCGGTTGACGATAAAGGCCTTATTGCCGGCGAGGACATTGGCCCGATCCTCGCTGTAAAAACTGATCAGGAGATAGGAGCACAACCCCACGCCTTCCCAGCCGACGAACATGACCACCGGGCCATTGCCAAGAACCAATACCAACATGCTGCCGAGGAACAGGTTCATGTAGGCGAAAAACTTGCCGTAGTTCTTGTCGCCGCCCATGTACCCGATCGAATAGATGTGGATGAGCGAACCGATGAAGGTGACAAACAAGAGCATCAAGCAACTCAGGGGATCGGCCAGGAATCCCATATCGATATGGAGATCGCCGACGCTGAACCAGGTAAACGCCTTGTGGCTGAGAAAGCGCGATGCCGCGGGGAGCCCCTTTAAAGCGACAAACACCTTGAGCGCCAGGACAAAGGAGAGGACCGGGCCGACACAGGCCAGGATTCCGTACACCTTCTCCGGCAGTTTGGTCCGGTTGCAGGTAAAGACATGAAGCAGTCCGATGAACACCGCTCCCAGCAATGGAAAAAGCGGGATCAGCCCGAGATAATTTACACTTTGTTCCATGGAATCACCCTTTCAGCAAACTGAACACATTGGTGTCAAGCTTGCTTTTATGTTTGTGCAGTAAAATCACTACGGCAAGCGCCAGGGCTGCTTCAGCGGCGGCAACTGCCATGACCATCATTGCAAGCACATGTCCGTCCATACTCTCATGCACCCGGGAGAAGGCGACAAAGGCAAGATTGGCCGCATTCAGCATCAACTCAATGGACATGAAAACCGTGAACACATTCCGTCTCGAAATAACGCCGACGATTCCAAGACAAAAAAGGATTATGCTGAGATAAAGATAACTGTGAATCATTTCGTGGTCCCCCTTTTGCCTGCAAGGATGACAGCGCCGACCAAGGAAACCAGCAGCAGAATCGAGACGATCTCGAACGGCACCAGCCAATCGCGGAACAGGAGCAAGCCAACCTCCTTGACGCCTCCAAAATTGTGGCCGATGATTTCGGTCGAGTGCGCCGGCAGGCTCTTGACGATCTTCGCCAGAAACAGACCAATCGGAAACACCACCACGCTGCCGCCCAGAATATAGAGCAGCTTGGTCTCTTCCTGGGGGAGGTCGCTCGGCTGAATGTTGAGGAACATGATAATGAACACGATCAGCGACATGATCGCCCCGGCATAGACAATCAGTTGCAGGGCAAAAATCAGCTTAGCGGAAAGCAGCGCGTACAGTCCGGCCAGAGAAATCAGCGTCACGACAAAACTCATCGCTCCGTTCATTGGATGTCGAAACAGTACCAGCCCGACCGCGCCCAGCACGGCCAGAACGGCAAATCCTATAAATAGCCCGTCGGCAAACATGATATCAAGCGCCCCCTTTCTTGTACTCTTCTTCGGTAAATGCACCCGGTGTGGCCAAGAGTGCATCGAGTCCCATCA